>Ga0126307_10001466_pt1 | contig 15551 bp, 7 predicted proteins | sample Plot28_FD_89955 | JGI IMG/M metagenome (GOLD analysis project Ga0126307, IMG submission 89955) | Serpentine soil microbial communities from UC McLaughlin Reserve, CA, USA - Plot28 | ecosystem: Environmental > Terrestrial > Soil > Grasslands | place: USA: UC McLaughlin Reserve, Lake County... | reverse complement strand
TGCGCTACGCCGACGCGCTGAAGATGGCCGACGACTGCATGACCTACCGCATCACCGTCAAGGAGATCGCGCTCAAGTACGGCTGGCACGCCACGTTCATGCCCAAGCCGCTGTTCGGCGAGAACGGGTCTGGCATGCACACCCACCAGTCGCTGTTCAAGGACGGGCGCAACGCGTTCTACGACGCCGACGACAAGTACTTCCTGTCCGACGTCGGCAAGGCGTTCATCGCCGGCCAGCTGCGCCATGCGCGCGAGATCGCGTCGATCTTCGCCCAGTGGGTGAACTCCTACAAGCGCCTCGTGCCCGGCTACGAGGCCCCGGTCTACGTGGCGTGGAGCCGCCGCAACCGCTCGGCGCTGGTGCGCGTGCCGCTCTACCACCCCGGCAACGAGAACGCCACGCGCATGGAGCTGCGCTGCCCCGACCCGGCGTGCAACCCCTATCTGACGTTCGCCGTGCTGCTCCAGGCGGGGCTCGAGGGCATCGAGCGCGGCTACGAGCTGCCCGAGCCGATGGAGCAGAACCTCTACCACCTCTCGCCCGACGACCGCAAGCGCCTCGGGATCGAGCAGCTGCCCGAGACGCTGGGCGAGGCGATCGAGCTCACCGCCGAGTCCGAGCTGGCGCTGCGCGCGCTCGGCGAGCACATGTTCAACCGCTACATCGAGATCAAGCGCCAGGAGTGGGAGGACTACAGGGTGCAGGTCACCCCGTGGGAGCTCGACCGCTACCTGGCGATCCTCTAGAGCAGAGCGCGCAGGTCCTCGGGCGCCGTGACCGGCCGCTGGCAGGCGAAGCGCTCGCAGACGTACGCCGCCGCCCGGCCGTCGACCGGCTCGCGCCCCGCGAGCAGCGGGACACCGTCGGGCTCGCCGCCCGCGAGCACGACGTGCGGGCGGAACGCCTCGCGGGCCACGCGCTCGAGCGGCTCGCGGTCCTCGCCGACGATTGCCACCTCCTTGACCGGCGCGAGCAGGAAGTCGATGGCTCCGAGCAGGTGCCCGAACGCGTTCGGGTGCTGGGGCGCGATCGTGTGCAGCAGGCGGATGCCGGCCACGGCGGCGTCCTCGTAGCGCGCCTCGCCCGTGAGGCGGGCCAGGCGCAGCAGCCCGAAGCACGCGGACGAGGACCCGGACGGGATCGGCGCGTCCTCGAGCTCCTTGCGCCGCGCGATCAGCTCCTCGTGGTCGGACGGCGTGGAGAAGAACCCGCCGCGCTCGCGGTCCGCGAAGCGCTCGAGCAGCGTGTCGGCGAGCGCGCGCGCCTCCGCGAACCAGCGCGGATCGAACGTCGCCTCGTAGAGCGTCAGGAGCGCCTCGAGCAGGAACGCGTGGTCCTCGAGGTAGGCGCCGAGCTTCGCGCGCCCGCGGTTGTACGTCCGCAGCAGGCGCCGCTCGCCGTCGCGCAGGTCGCGCAGCACGAACTCCGCGCAGGCGACGGCGGCGTCGCGGTAGCGCGGCTCCTCCAGCGCCGCACCGGCGTCGGCCAGGGCGGAGATCATCAGCGCGTTCCACGCCGTGAGGCGCTTGTCGTCGAGCCCGGGGCGCACGCGCTGCTCGCGCTTGGCGAGCAGGCCGGCCTTGATCTCCTCCAGGCGCGGCGGGTCGGTCGTCGCGCGCACCGGCACGTGGCGGCCCTCGAAGTTCGGCGCGCCGGTCATGCCGAAGTGCTCGAGCGCGGCGGCGGCGAGGTCGCCGGGCAGCGCGGCGCGCACTTCGTCCGGCGTCCACGCGTAGAACTTGCCCTCCTCGCCCTCGGAGTCGGCGTCGAGCGCCGACGCGAACCCGCCCTCGTCCTGGCGCAGCTCGCGCAGCGCCCAGTCGAGCGTCTCGCGGCACACGCGCTCGAACCGCGGCTCGCGCGTCAGCTGGAAAGCGTGCAGATACGCCCGCGCGAGGAGGGCGTTGTCGTAGAGCATCTTCTCGAAGTGGGGGATGACCCACCGGGCGTCGACCGAGTAGCGCGCGAAGCCGCCGCCGATCTGGTCGTACATGCCGCCGCTCGCCATCCCCCGCAGCGTGTGCAGCGCCATCTCGCGCTCACCGCGGCGCAGGAGGAACTCGATCACCGACGCAGCGGGGAACTTCGGCGCGTCGCCCCAGCCGCCGTGCTGCGCGTCGTATGAGCGCCGCAACCCGGAGACGGCGGCGTCGAGCGAGGCGGCGTCGAGGTCGGCGTCGGGCGCCTGCAGCCGCGCGGTCGCGCGCAGCCGCTCGACCATCCGCTGCGCCGACTCGGCGATCTCCGCGCGCTGCGTCGCGTACGCCTGGGCGACGCCCTCGAGCACGTCCCGCCAGCTCGGCATGCCATGGCGCGGGACCGGCGGCCAGTACGTGCCCGCGTAGAACGGCACGCCGTCGGGCGTGAGGAACGCGTTCAGCGGCCAGCCGCCGTGGCCGGTCATGGCCTGCACGGCGTCCATGTAGATCGCGTCGACGTCGGGGCGCTCCTCGCGGTCGACCTTCACGCACACGAAGCGCTCGTTCATCATCGCGGCGGTCTCGGGGTCCTCGAAGGACTCGCGCTCCATGACATGGCACCAGTGGCACGCCGCGTACCCGATCGAGACGAGCAGCGGCTTGTCCTCGTCGCGCGCGCGCCTGAGCGCCTCCTCGCCCCACGGGTACCAGTCGACTGGGTTGTCCGCGTGCTGGAGCAGGTAGGGGGAGGTTTCCTGTGCGAGCCGGTTCGCCATAGTCCCTGTATGTCCCATCATCGCGAACCGATCACGGCGGAAGGGCTGCCCGCGGCGGGGCCGTACTCGCACGCCATGCGCGCCGGGAACCTCGTCTTCGTCTCGGGGCAGGTGCACATGGACCCGGAGTCGGGTCAGCTGACCGGCGATTCGGCGGGCGACCGCGCCCGCCGCTGCCTCGACAACCTGGCCCGCGTGGCGCAGGCCGCGGGCGCCGGGCTCGAGGACGCGGTCCGCATCACGATCTACGTGACCGACATGGGCGAGTTCGCCGCCATCAACGAGGCCTACGGCGCCTACTGGGAGTCCGACCCGCCCGCGCGCGTCACCGTCGGCGTCGCCGCGCTGCCACTCGGCGCGTCGGTCGAGATGGACGCCGTGATCGCGCTCGCGGGGTGATCGGTCCGCAGGACATCGCGGCGGCGCGCCCCGCGGTCGAGCGGGTCGCTCGGCGCACGCCCGTGCTGTCCTCGCGCACGCTGTCCGAGCGCTGCGGCGGCGTCGTCGCGCTCAAGGCCGAGAACCTCCAGCGCACCGGCTCGTTCAAGGCCCGCGGCACGTCGGCCAAGCTCGCCGCGCTGGGGCGCGACCGCTGCGCGCGCGGGGTGGTCGCCGCGTCCGCGGGCAATCACGCGCAGGCGCTGGCCGCCGCCGCGCGCGCGATGGGCGTCCGCTGCGAGGTCTACGTGCCCGCCGACGCCCCGATGTCGAAGGTCGAGGCCTCGCGCGGGCAGGGCGCGATCGTCCACGAGGGCGGCGACTCGGTCGACGCGTGCCTGGCCACCGCGAAGGCGCGCGCCGCGAAGGACGGCCTCGCCTTCGTCCACCCGTTCGACGATCCCGACATCGTCGCCGGCCAGGGGACGCTCGGCCTCGAGCTGCTCGAGGACGTGTCCGACCTGGCGAAGGTCGTCGTGCCGGTCGGCGGCGCGGGGCTCTGCGCGGGCGTGACCGTCGCGATCAAGTCGGCCCGGCCGGACGTCGAGGTCGTCGGCGTGCGTGTCGCGGCGACCACGGCGGCGCTGACGATCGCCGACGGCATCGCCGTCAAGCACCCCGGCGAGCTGCCGCTCTCCCTCCTGCGCGACCACGGCGTGGACATGGTCGTCGTGGGGGAGGACGAGACGGCCGAGGCCATGGTCCTGCTGCTCGAGCGCTGCAAGCTCGTGGTCGAAGGCGCCGGCGCGGTCGGCGTGGCCGCGCTGCTCGGCGGCCAGGTGCAGCCGGCGCCGGAGGGCACGACGGTCTGCGTCCTCTCGGGTGGCAACGTCGACGCGGGGCTCCTGGCCACCGTCGCCCGCCGGCACGAGTCGCAATCCGGACGCCGCCTCGTGCTGCTCACGCGCGTGGCCGACCGGCCGGGGCATCTCGCGCAGCTGCTCGCCGAGGTGGCCGACACGGGGGCCAACATCGTCGACGTGGCCCACGTCCGCGAGGGATTGGACCTGCACATCCGCGAGACCGCGGTCGAACTGGTGCTCGAGACGCGTGGCCAAGAGCACGCCGAGGCGGTCGTCGGAGGCCTGGGCGAATCGGGCTACGAGGTCCGCCGCCTGCAATGACCGGTTGACTCCGCCCATCGCGCCGCCATAGGGTCGCCTTGGCAGGGAACGGCCTCTTCGTGGCAGGACGCTCCACAATTCACCGAATCGGCGTGGCGATCGGCATGGTCGCCGCGCTGCTGTGCGCCGACACGGCGTCAGCCGAGGTCTGGCGGGCGAACGTGTCCGACGCCGGCGCGGAGGGCCTCTTCGATGCGGGCGCCGTATCCTCGGCCGACGGCCGGCGCGTCGCCTTCCAGTCCGCCGACCCGACGATCGTCCCGGGCGACTTCAACGGCGTCTCCGACATCTTCGTCCACGACCGCGCGAGCGGCCTGACGCGCCGGGTGAGCGTTCCGAGCCCTCGCGGGGGCGAGGGCAACCTCGCGAGCACGCTGCCCGCCATCTCGGCCGACGGCAACCGCGTCGCCTTCATCTCCGCCGCGAACAACCTCATCGGCGACGACACCAACGGCGCCACGGACACGTTCGTCGTCGACCTCAACACCGGAGCAATCCAGCGCGTCAACGTCGGCGGCGCCAGCGGCCAGGGCGGCCCGGCCTTCGAGCGGCCGGCCATCAGCGCCGACGGCTCCTTCGTCGCCTTCAGCGACTTCGGCAACCTGACGTTCGACGCGGCCGACACCGACCCCGACGTCTACGTCCGCAACATCGCGGCGGGGACCAACCGCAAGGTGTCGCTCGGCACGGGCTCGGGCGCGCGGCCGTCCATCAGCGGCGACGGCAGCGTCGTGGCCTTCGAGACCGACGGGGGGCTGGTCACCGAGGACACCAACGGGGGGTTCGACATCTATGCCGACCTCGCCGGCAAGCCCGTACTCGTGTCGGCGCGGCCCGACGGCGCGCCCGGCACCGGGCGCTCGCAGCTGCCGGCGCTGAGCGCCGACGGCGACCATGTCGCGTTCCAGTCGGTCGCTGCCGACCTGGTGCCCGGCGACGCCAACGGCGTCGCCGACGTCTTCGTCCGCGACATCGGCTCCACCAGGACCGAGCTCGTGTCGGTGGGCACGGACGGCAGCCAGCCGGCGTCGGGGTCGCGCGTGCCGTCGATCTCCGGCGATGGCGACCGCGTCGCGTTCACGGGCCCGGGCGAGCTGATGTACGCCGACCCGCCGTCGACGACCGCGGCCTGCGGCACGCAGAGCGCCTTCAACGAGGTCTTCATCCGCGACCGCGGCCGCGGTGTCACGTACCTCGCGTCGCGCAACGAGGCCGGAGTGCCGGCGAACCTCGGCGCGGGCGAGACGGGGTTCGTCTCGCTGTCGCCCAGCGGCGGCGTGCTGGCCTTCGAGTCGCCGGCGCGCAACCTGGTCGCGAACGACGCCAACAACGCCACCGACGCCTTCGCCACCGACGTCGCCGCCGCGCCGACGGACCCGATCATGGTGACCGTCACCGACGCGGAGGCCACCGAGGGCACGGACCGGTTCCTCACGTTCAACGTGTCCGTCTGCCGCCCGCGCGGCGCGGAAGACACGGAGTTCAAGCTGGGCTGGGCGACGGTCGCGGCCAGCGCCACCGCGGAGCTCGACTTTCCCGACAGCTCGAACGGGATCGTCTTCGGGCCGGGACAGACGACGGCGACGATCCGCGTCCCGGTGATCGACGACGACCTCGACGAGGGCGGCGAGCGGATGTTCCTCAGCCTCGACGCCGATCCGGGCGTCGTCATCGTCCGCCCCCGCCCGCGCGGCCGGATCGCCGACGACGACAGCGCCCCGCCCGGTCCAGGTCCGATCGTCTTCGAGCGCGGCGACGACCTCATGAAGGTCGACTCGACTCCGGGGTCGACGCCGGCGCCGCTGCTGCCCGCGGGCTCCGGGATCCGGCGCGATCCCGCGATCTCGCGCGACGGGCTCCGCGTCGCCTACATCCAGGACAGCGAGCTGCGGGTCGCCGGAATCGACGGCTCCGGCGACGCGCCGCTCGTCACGCCGCCCTCCGGCACCTCGCTGTCGGGACCGTCTTGGAGTCCCGGCGGCGAGCAGATCGCCTACATCGCGACCCCCGATGGGCTGCCCGAGCTGCGGATCGTCGACGTCGCGACAGGCGAGGAGCACACCGTCCTCGACGGCGTCGCGGGCGGCCTCGGCGAGACCACGTCGTGGTCGCCGGACGACACGCGCATCGCCTTCACACAGCTCAACGGGCGGATCCGCGAGATCGCGACCGTCGACGTCGACACGCTGTCGGTCAAGCCGCTCCGCGTCGAGCTCGAGAACTCCGGCAACCCGGCGTACTCGCGCGACGGCAAGATCGCCTTCGAGCGGTCGACCGCCAGCGATGGCCAGCGGATCGCCGTCCTCGAGCCCGGCGTCGGCGAGTCGCCGTTCGAGCCGGCCACGCCGGCCGCGCACTCCGACCTGGCGCCGTACTTCTCGCCCGATGGCAAGGCGATCGTCTTCCAGCGCAGCGAGAACGCGGGCGAGTTCTTCCTCGACCGGATCATGTCGGCGCCGCTCTCGGACCCGGACGGGTTCAACACGCACACCGACCCGTTCAACGACCGCGATCCCGCGTGGGGCGCGGACACGACCAACCCGATCCTCAACCTGCGCAACGCCGCGCCCGCGAACGAGGCCGACCAGGTCGACGGCGCCGTGTTCCCGATAGCGCTCAGCAAGACCGCGCCCGGGCCGATCACCGTGAACTGGCAGCTGCGCGCGGGCGGCCAGGCGACGGCGCCCGACTTCACCGCGACGAGCGGGACGGTGACGCTGCCCAAGGGCTCGGTCCGGGGCGAGATCCCCGTGCCGATCGACCCGGACGCGCTCGACGAGATCGACGAGGCGTTCGAGATCCGCATCACGTCGGTGAGCGGCGCCTTCCTGCGCGACGCCGTCGGCGCCGGCTCGATCGTCGACGACGACCTGCCGCCCGCGATCGACCTGGTGACGCCGCCGGACGCCGTCGAGGGCGATCCGCTCGCCTTCGCGGCGCGGCTCAGCGCGCCGTCGGGCCGCCAGGTCCAGGTCACGCTCACCACCGACGGCGGCATCGCGACGCCGGTGGACGACTACACGGCGCGCACCGCGACGCTCACGTTCACGCCGGGCGAGACCGAGAAGCCGCTGGCCGTGACGACGATCGACGATGCCGTCGACGAGGGCGACGAGACCGTACGCGTCCTCGGCTCCGCGCCCGTGAACGCCACCATCCGCGACGGCGCGGCCGTCGGGCGGATCGTCGACAACGACGTCCCGACGGTCAGCGTGCGCGACGCGTCGTCGCCGGAGGGTGACCCCCTGGGCTTCGTCGTCGAGCTGTCGTCGCCGGCGATCAACGCGGCGCGGGTCCACCTCGCGACGTCGGACGGCACCGCCGTCGCGCCGGGCGACTTCGCGGCGGTCAATGACGTCATCGTGCGGATACCCGCCGGCCGGAGCAGCGCCACCGTCAACGTCGCGACGGTCGAGGAGACCCTCTTCGAGTTCAACGAGACGCTGACTGCGACGCTGTCCGCGCCCACGGAGGCCGCGATCGCCGACGGGACGGCGACCGGCACGATCGCGAACGACGACACCGCGCCGACCGTGAGCGTCGGCGACGCGACGGTGACCGAGGGCAGTGACCTCCGCTTCCCCGTCACGCTCTCGGCGGCGTCCGGCCGGCCGGTGCGGACCGTGCTCTCCACGGCCGACGACACCGCCGTGGCGCCGGGCGACTACGCGGCGCAGTCCGCCGTCGCGGTCAACATCCCGGCCGGCGCGACGACGCGCGACCTCGTCGTCCCGACGGCCGCCGACTCCGCCGACGAGCCCGCCGAGCGGCTGACCGCGGGCCTCGACTCGGCGACCGGCGCCACGCTCGCGGACGACACGGCCACCGGCACCATCACCGACGACGACGCGACCACGATCGACGTGGCCGACGCTCCGGACGTGAGCGAGGGCGGGACGCTGTCGTTCGCGGTCACCCTCGCCAACCCGGAGGCGGCGCCGGTGACCGTCCAGCTCGCCACGGAGGATCGCATGGCCCTGGCCGGCGCGGACTACACGGCGCGCTCGGCGACCCTGACCTTCAACCCGGGCGTGACGGAGCGCGTGTTCGCGGTGACGACGCGGCAGGACGACATCAGCGAGCTCACCGAGCGCCTCGCCGCGTCGGCCACGCTGCCGACCGGCAACGCGCAGGTCGGCGACGGCGTGGCCGTCGGCGACATCACCGACGACGACCCGCTGCCGCGCGTGCGCGTGCTCGACGACAGCGCGCCCGAGGGCGAGGCGCTCGAGTTCGAGGTCACCATGGACCGGCCGTCCAGCCGGAGTGTGGGGATGGTGCTCGGCACCGGGCCCGACAGCGGGACCGACCCGGCGGAGGCCGACGACTTCACGGCGCGCTCGGGCGTCCAGGTGACGATCCGGCCCGGCGAGCTGGCCGGGATGTTCCGGGTGGCGACCACCGAGGACGAGACCGCCGAGCGCAACGAGACGCTGGGCGTGACGATGACGCCCGCCGGCGCGACCGCGACCGTGCTGGACGGCGCCGCCGTCGGCACGATTGTCGACGACGACCCGCTGCCGCAGCTGCGCATCGGGGACGCGGACGTCGGCGAGGGCGGCAACATGCAGCTCCCGATCACGGTGTCGCGGCCGTCCAGCCGCGACATCACCGTCCACCTGGCCACCAGCGACGGCACGGCGGCCGCGCCGGGCGACTACACGGCGAAGTCCGCGCCCGTGACGGTGCCGGCGAATGCAACGTCCGCCACCTTCAGCGTCCAGACGATCGAGGACGCCCTCAGCGAGGACGACGAGACGCTCGGCGTGACGCTCAGCGCGCCGTCGGCGAACGCGGTCATCGGGGACGGCTCGGGCACGGGCACGATCCTCGACGACGACGGCGCCCCGCAGGTCACGGTCGGCAACGCGCAGGTGCGCGAGGGCGGCGTGCTGCGGTTCCCCGTGCGCAGCGACCGGCGCTCCAGCCGCCCGCAGGTGGTGACGCTCTCGACGGCGAACGGCACGGCCGGCGCGCCGGGCGACTACGCGGCGCGCACCGTGGACGTGACCATCCCCGCGGGGCAGACCGAGGCGTTCCTCGACGTCCAGACCGTGCAGGACGCGCTCGACGAGGCCAACGAGACCGTCCGCGTCGGCGCGGCCACGGGGACGATCGTCGACGACGATGCGACCGTGACGATCGACGACGCCGAGATCGCCGAAGGCGGAGTGCTGCGCTTCACCGTCCGGCTCTCGAAGGCGGTCTTCGATCCGGTGACCGTGCACCTGAAGGTCCGCGACGGCAGCGCGCAGGGCTTCGGCGACTACGTCTACACCGAGCACGACGTCGTGATCCCGGCCGGGCAGACCTCGGCGTTCTTCGACGTGCCGACGGCGACGGACGTCCTGCGCGAAGGCCCCGAGACGGTGGAGGTGGTGGCCGAGCCGGGCGGGACGGCGACGGGCACGATCGGCGACCAAGGCGCCGAGGACGACGCGCTGCCGCCGATACAGGGCGAGAACATCGTCGCCTTCGTCCAGGGCGACGGGAGCGTACGGGCCAAGCTGCCGGGCAAGAAGAAGTTCAAGCGGATCGTCGATCCGACGGTTCTGCCGGTGGGCACGCAGATCGACGCACGCAAGGGCCAGGTCGACGTGACGATCGAGACGAGCCTCGGCGACCAGACCGCGACGTTCTACGACGGCGTCTTCAAGATCCAGCAGACGTCGACCGTCGACCTCGCGACGATGAAGCTCTCGGGCAAGGAGCTGCGCCGCTGCCCGTCCGGGCGCCAGGCCACGACGTCGCGCCGCCGGACGCGCCGGTTGTGGGGCCGCGGCCGCGGCTCGTTCCGCACCCGCGGCCGCTACTCGTCGGCGACCGTGAGCGGCACGTGGTGGCTCACGGAGGACCGCTGCGACCGCACGATCACCAAGGTCCGCGAGGGCGTCGTCACCGTCCGGGACCACGCCCGCAAGAAGGACACCGCCGTCGAGGCCGGCGAGAAGCTGGTGGTCAAGCGGCGGCGGTGACGTCGCGCGCGAAGGTCTCGAAGACCTCGACGTAGCGGCGCAGGTCGGCCTCCGTGTGGAGCACGGAGAGCGTCCACTCCTCGTCCTCGCCCGGCGTCATGAAGATGCCGTGGTTCATGTGGTAGAGCCACGCCAGGTTGGTGAGGTCGTGGTGGATCTTCGTCAGGTAGTCGCGATACTCGCGCACCGGCTCGCGTGAGAACACCACGCAGCCCTTGGAGCCCATGCCGACGGTGTGCGCAGGGAGCCCGTACTCGGCGATGACCCGCTCGCAGCCGTCCATGAGCGTGCGGTTGGCGGCGTGCAGCTGCGCGTACGCCTCGTCCGTGAGGACGTCGACCAGCGTGGCCTGCGCGGCCGCCATGACGAGCGGGTTGCCGTTGAACGTGCCCTGCTGGCGGACCTTGCCCGACCCGACCAGCTCGGCCAGCTCGCCGGTCATGCCGATCGCGCCGCCCGGCAGGCCGCCGCAGATGGCCTTGGCGAGACAGACGACGTCGGGCTTGACGCCGTAGAGCTCCGTGGCGCCGCCGGCGGCGACGGCCGCGCCGGTCTTGACCTCGTCGAAGATGAGCGTCGCGCCGTGGGCGCGGGTGAGCTCGCGCACGCGCTCGAGGTAGCCCTCGACCGGCGGGACGATGTTCACGTTCATCATCGCCGGCTCGATGATCAGGCCGGCGACCTGGCCGTCGAGCTCGCTGAGCAGCCGCTCGAGCCCTTCGGCGTCGTTGAACGGGACGGCCCGGGTGAGCGCGGTCATGCCGTCGGGATAGCCGAGCCCGTAGGGCACCGACGCGGGGCGGTCTCGGTCGCCCATGAGCTCGGCGGGCGGCTTGACCGAGACCATGACCGCGTCGTGGTGGCCGTGGTAGGTGCCCTCCATCTTCACGATCACGTCGCGGCCGGTGGCGGCGCGGGCGAGGTGGATCGCGTCCATCGTCGACTCGGTGCCGGAGTTCGTGAAGCGCCAGTGCGGGAGCCCCCAGCGGCGGCGCAGCTCCTCGGCGACGACGATCGAGCCCTCGGTGGGGGCGGCGAAGTGGGTGCCCTCGTCCATGCGCGCCTTGACGGCGGCGGCGACGGTGGGGTTGGCGTGGCCGACGCACATGACGCCGAAACCGTTGTGGAAGTCGAGGTACTCGTTGCCGTCGACGTCCCAGACCCTGGCGCCGCTGCCGCGCTCGACGTAGACCGGCCAGGGGTCGTTGCGCTGGAACTGCGACGGAACACCGCCCGGCATGACCTCCGACGCGCGGGCGAAGTACTCGCCGGAGCGGACGGTGCGCTCCCGATAGCGCACGCGCTCGCGCTCGGTCAGTGCGGCGACGCGATCCCGGTCGATGGTCGTGCTGGGAGGCGTCGTCGTCGTCATGGCTGGAGCCTATCTGCGGGGTCGGTGTGGTTAACCCCCCGAAGTACGGCTCGCCGTACCTTGCCGCTGGCCGTCTTGGGCAGGTCGTCGGCGAAGTCGACGATGCGCGGGTACTTGTACGGCGCGGTCTGCGCCTTCACGTGGTCCTGGAGCTCGCCGGCGAGGTGGTCGCTCGGTGCGAAGCCGTCGCGCAGGACGACCACGGCGCGGACGACGCTGCCGCGCTCGTCGTCGGGCGCGGCGACGACGGCGGCCTCGGCGACCGACGGATGGGCGACGAGCGCGGACTCGACCTCGAACGGGCCGATGCGGTACCCGGCGGAGACGATGACGTCGTCGGTGCGGCCCTCGAAGTGCAGGAAGCCGTCGGCGTCGCGGGTCACACGGTCGCCGGTGTGCCATGGGCCGGCCGGCGGCGGCTCGCCGAGGTAGTGCTTGAAGAACGTCGGGACGGTGCTCGGATCGACCACGAGCTCGCCGTCGACGACGTCGAGCTCGATCCCGGGCAGCGCGCGACCCATCGAGCCAGGGCGGGCCGGGATGCCGAGCGGCATGCCGGTGAGCTGGCCGGTCTCGGTCTGGCCGTAGCCGTCGCGGATGTGCAGGCCGGTGGCCTCCTGCCAGGCGCGCAGGACCTCGGGGTTCAGCGCTTCGCCGGCGGCGATGAGGCCGCCCAGCCCGGGGAGCCGCCTTAGCTCGGCGCGCTTGGCGATCACGCGGTACTCCGTCGGCGCCATGCAGAGCACGCTCACGCGCTCGCGCTCGAGGAGGTGCAGGCGCTCTTGCGGGTCGAAGCGCGCGTCGTGGAGCAGGGCGGCGGCGCCGCGCAGCCAGGGCGCGATGAAGACGTTGCGCGCGGACTTCGACCAGCCGGAGGCGGCGGTGCACCAGACGAGATCGCCCGGGCGCGCGGCGAGCCAGTGCTCGGCCTGGAGCCGCTGGCCGGCGAGGTAGCGCTGCGCGTGCAGGACGGCTTTCGGCTCGCCGGCGGTGCCGGACGTGAACGTGATCAGGCACGGGTCCTCGGGCTCGAGGTCCGCGGAGGGCGGCGCCGGGTCGCGCGCGGCCGGCCGCCACAGGACCGGCCCGTCCCAGCCGGCGGCGTCGAGCGTCTCGCGGTTGCGCGGGTCGCAGACGACCGCGTTCGGTTCCGTGACGCTCAACCTGAGCCTGAGATCGAGTGACCGCAGCTGCTCCGCGCAGGGGAGGACGACGTAGCCCTGCCGGAAGCACGCGACCATCGCGAGCACCCACTCAGGGCGGTTCCCCACCAGCGTCAGCACCACGTCGCCGCGGCGCACGCCGGCCGCGTGGAGGGCCGCGGCCAGGCGCCGCGCGCCGTCGGCCACCTCCGCCAGCGTCCACTCGCGGCGCGAGCCGTCGCGCCGGAGCTCGACGAGCGCGCGCCGATCGCCGCCTGCCGCCTCCACCAGCTCGCGGGCGAAGTTCACGGCGCTGCGCCTCGCGTCACGCCTCGACCCGCCACACGCGCCAGCTCCCGGGCACGCCGCGCAGCTCCTCTTCGCCGCGGTCCGCGAACCGAAGCCCGGAACCGACGACGAGGTCCTTGACCGTGCCGGAGGCGACGAGCTCGCCCGGCTCGGCGATGGCGACCAGCCGGGCGGCGATGTGGACCGCCATGCCTCCGACGTCGTCGCCGATCCGCTCCACCTCGCCCGTGTGCAGCCCGGCGCGGACTTCGAGCCCGAGGTCGCTGATCTCGCGCGCGATGGCCTGGGCGGCTCGCACGGCGCGGGCCGGGCCGTCGAACGTGGCCAGGAACCCATCGCCGACCGTCTTGACCTCCCGGCCGTCGTGGCGGGCGAGACAGGCGCGGACGCGGCGGTCGTGCTCGGCGAGCAGCGAGCGCCAGGCCTCGTCGCCGATCGTGGCGGCGCGGTGGGTGGAGCCGACGATGTCGGTGAAGAGGACCGTGGCGAGCACGCGGTCGAGGTCGCGGCCGCGGCGCTCGCCGGTGAGGAACTCCTCGATCTCGCCGAGGAGGGCGTCGCTGTCGCCGAGGAACGGGAGGGTCTCCTCGCCGGGCAGCTGGACCAGGCGCGCGCCGTCGATGTGGCCCGCGATGTAGCGGGCGTGCTCACGCTGGAACCCGTGCTCGCCGGTGCGGTCGAGGACGAGCGTCGGGACGCGGATCGAGCCGAGGACGTGACGGACGTCGACCTGCCCGTTGAGCTCCGAGTGCCGCCGGGCATCGCCGGGCGACATGCCGAGGCGCTGGAACTTGCCGATCCAGTCGCGCAGCAGGCGGTCGTCGCCGTGGCCGGCCGAGAAGCGGTCGGCGATCGAGCCGTCGCCCCAGTGCTCGAAGTACTCCTCCATGGCGGCGCGGCGCGTCTCCGCGTCCCAGGCGAACTCGTAGCCGGGGGCGGAGGTGCTGCGGGCGAACGTGTGGCTGAGGATCAGCGCGCGGACGCGGTCGGGCCGGCTCGCGGCGAACAGCATCGCCATCGGCCCGCCTTCCATGATCGCGAACAGCGCGGCCTGCTCGCACCCGGCGGCGTCCATGACGGCGATGACGTCGTCGACCTGCTCCTCCAGCGTGGCGGGCGCCCCGATGCGGTCCGACATGCCGCTCCCGCGGCGGTCGAACATGATCAGCCGGCCGAGCGAGGACAGCCGCTCGAAGAAGCGTGCCACCACCGGGTGGTCCCAGAAGTGCTCGACCATCGAGAACGACTGCGGCACGTAGACCATGTCCAGCGGCCCGTCGCCGACCACCTGATACGCGATGTGCGCCCCGTCGCGAGTGCGGGCGTAACGGGTTTGCGGCGGCATCCCCGGCAGCCTACGGGCCGCGCGCGCCCGCCTGACCCGGGCGCTCTACGCGTTCCTTCGAGGATGGGTGGGGGAACGGATTGCGCTGTCGCCACCGCGCCCCATACGATGGCTGCGTCGACGATCGACTGCGCATGGACGCGCGACCCTCAGTGCACACACGATTCGCCTCCTTCCCGGGCCTGGCCCTGTCCGCCGGCGTGACCCTCCTGGCGCTGCTGGCGCTGCTCCTGCTCGGGGACTCCGGGCCGAGCGGCGGCGGCGTCCCGTCCGGCACGGGCGACGCCGCGCCGCTGCGCCTCGCGCCGCCGTCCGCCGACGGCTCGCGCGGTGGCGACGCGCGCTCCCGTCGCGACGACACCGGCATCGCGTCATCGGGTGAGACGTCCGCAACCGGCGCGTTCGCCGGCGACCTCGCCGGCCTCACGACGACCGGGGCGGGCACGGGCGCCGGTGGGGACGGCGGCGCCGCGAGTGTCGCTCGCGGCCGCGACTCCGCCGGCGGCGCGCCGGGAGGCGGCGCGGGCGGCGGCGACCCGGCGGTCCAGGTCGTGGTCCACGGCCGCCGAGGCGACGGCGGAGCCAACCGAGGCAACCCGCCGACGCCCACCTCACCCGCGCCACTCACGCCATCGGCGCCCGCCACGCCGACCAGGCCCGGCCTCGCCGCCGGCGGCCCCGACAACCCGCGGGACCCCGGCCCACCCCCACACGCACGCGGCAACGGCCCCGGGACCACACCGCCGGGGCACGGCAACGGCAACGCCGGCGGCAACGGTCGCGGTCATGGCAACGGTCGCGGTCACGGCAACGCGCGCGGCCACGGCAACGGCAACGGCAACGCGCGCGGCAACGGCCACGGCAACGGTCGCGGTCACGGCAACGCGCGCGGCCACGGCAACGGTCGCGGGCACGGCAAGGCACGCGGCCATGCGTTGCCGGGCGGGAACGGCGCCGCCCACGGCGGCGGCGGCGCGCCGCCGGCGGCGCGTGGCAACGGCCCCGTCAAGGCGCGTGGGAACGCGCCCGCGCAGGGTCGAGGCAGCGGGGCGGGCCACGGGCCGCCGGCGCATGCGCACGGCAAGGGTCACGCGAAGGCGCCGAAGGCTCCCGCCGCCGCGCCGGCTCCTGCGCTCGCGCCGCCGCCT
>Ga0126307_10001465_pt1 | contig 15562 bp, 13 predicted proteins | sample Plot28_FD_89955 | JGI IMG/M metagenome (GOLD analysis project Ga0126307, IMG submission 89955) | Serpentine soil microbial communities from UC McLaughlin Reserve, CA, USA - Plot28 | ecosystem: Environmental > Terrestrial > Soil > Grasslands | place: USA: UC McLaughlin Reserve, Lake County... | reverse complement strand
CGGGTTGAATTCAGAGACTTGACCGACCACGACCAGCCGCATCTGCCGCCGCCGAGCCTCTGGCCGATCGGCTTCGCCGTCGGCATCGCCTGCCTGCTCACTGGCCTCGTGGTCAGCACGATCGTCGCGGTCGTGGGCGCCGTGATCGCGCTCATCTTCGGCTTCCTCTGGATCCGCGACGTCACCCGGCCCGTTCGGAAGCCCGCGGCCGAGGTCGAGCCCGAGAGGCGCGAGGAGCGCGCCCTGATCGAGCCGGCCGACGACGAGCCGGAGACGTACCCGCGCAGCACCTTCCTCTCCGGCGTCACCCTCGGCCTCGGTGCGGTGATCGGAGGCCTGGTCACGCTGCCGGTGCTCGGGTTCGCCGTTCTGCCCTCCTTCACGAACCAGGAGGAGGAGGAAGCCGACCTCGGCCCGATCGAGGACTTTCCGGAGGGCGAGTTCGTGATCGCGACGTATCTCGCGAACCCTGAGATCGGCGAGGTGACGCGGCGGACGATGTTCATCCGCAACAACGGCTACCTCGACGGCGTCCCGTCCTTCACGACGCTCTACTCCCGCTGCGCGCATCTCGGCTGCCCGGTTCAGCCGAACGGGCTCGTCGACGAGGAGAAGCAGAAGAAGGTCCCCAACGACAACGAGGTCGTTCTCACCCCCGTGCTCGTGACCAACTTCGGCTGCCCGTGCCACGGCGGCCAGTACGACACCGAGGGGAACCGCATCGCGGGGCCGCCCGTGCGGGCGCTCGACCGCGCCGAGTTCTCGGTCCGCGACGGGAGGCTGGTGCTCGGGACGTTCTTCAGCGTCGCCGAGGTCGTCGGCGCCGGCGCGCGCGCTCGCATCTACAAGTACGGCCGTCAGGTGCCCGGGGTCCACGTCGACGGGCCAGAGGCATGGCTCTACCCGATCGAGGTGCCGCAATAGCCGCCACTCCGACCCGGGGCGACCAGATCAAGCACGTCGCGCTCTACCCGCTGGATTGGCTCGAGGAGCGCTCCGGCCTGGTCGGCGCAACCAGGTACTTCCTCTTCCGCAAGGTCCCGCGCGACACAAGCTGGTTTCACACCCTCGGCTCGGCGACCTTGACGGCGTTCCTCGTCCAGACCGTAACCGGCGTTGTGCTCGCGATGTACTACAAGCCGGATCCCGACACCGCCTACCAGTCGATTCAGGCGATCACGAACGACGTCACGCTCGGCTGGCTCGTCCGTGGCATGCACAAGTGGGGCGCGAGCGTCTTCATCATCCTGATGTTCTTCCACATGGCGCGGGTCTTCCTCTTCGGCGCCTACAAGTATCCGCGCGAGCTGAACTGGATCATCGGCGTGCTTCTGCTCGCGATGGGAATGCTCGAGGGCTTCACCGGCTATCTGCTCCCGTGGGATCAGACCGCCTACTGGGCGACCGTGGTCGGGATCAACCTGAACGGGACGGCGCCGATCCTCGGACCGTTCCTGGCGCAGTTCCTCTCCGGCGGGGCAGAGATCGGGGGCGACACGCTGAGCAAGTTCTACGCGCTGCACATGCTCGTGATCCCCGGCGCGATCTTCGCGCTGATCGGCCTGCATCTCTACCTCGTGATCCGCCTCGGCGTCACCTCTCCTCCCTGGTCGGCCGAGGCGGCCGGGCGCGAGCGCGACGTGCCGGCGGACTCCGGGCGCGGTCGCCGCGGACTGGTCAGGCCGGGCACCCGGGGGAGCGCGGATGGCCAGTAGGCGCATCCAGGAACGGCGCGCCCAGCACCAGCGCTACAAGAAGGACGTCGAGCGCGAAGGGAAGGCCTTCTTCCCGCACGCGATGTTCCACGACACGGTGATGAGCCTCGTCGTCGTGGGCGTGATCATCGGCCTCACATGCGTGTGGTACTTCACCGCCGAGGGCTCCGACGATCCCGGCTGGCTGGGTCCGCACTACACGGAAGAGGCCGACCCCGGCACGACCAACTTCGTGCCGCGACCCGACTGGTTCTTCTACTTCCTCTTCTACCTGCTCCGCATCTTCAAGTGGCCCGACACGGTCGTGCTCGGCACCGTGGGCATCCCGAACATCCTGCTCGCGATCCTGATCGCGCTCCCGTTCATCGACGTTCGCCGCGAGCGCCGCCTGTCGCGGCGGCCGGTCGCGATCGTCGCCGCGGTGGTCGTCGTTCTGGCCATGGGCACCCTGACCTACCGGGGCGCGACGGCCAGGGAGGCGCTCGGATCGGAGCTGCTGGAGGCCGTCCCGGTGTGGGCCGCCCGGCAGGGCTTCGAAGACAACGCGAAAGCCGTCGAGGGAGCCGAGATCTACGCCCAGGTCGGCTGCGGCCAGTGCCACATCTACCTCGGCTCCGGCTCGAGCAACCTTGGCGCGCCCGAGCTCTCCGACATCGGCGCGAGCGGCCGCAGCCCGCAGTACTTCGCCGACTACGTGGCCAATCCGGCCCAGTTCGGAAACGAGGTCATGCCGCCGTTCGCCGGCCTCGGCGCGGAGAACCTGGAGAGGCTCGGGGAGTTCCTGGCCGCCTCCAAGGGCCCAAAGGAGTAGCTCCGTGAACGTTTTCCTCGGCGTCACGGGCGCATCGGGCGCGCCGTACGCCGCGGGGCTGCTGCGCGCGCTGACGGAGAGCGGGTGCGACGTCGGTCTGACCGCGTCGGCGGCGGGAATCGAGGTGCTCGCGACCGAGCTGTACGCCGACGCGACCTTGCCCCGCGACGTGGTGCTCGAGCGCTTCACCGCCGGCGCCTCCAACGTCACCGTCTACGGCGTCAACGATTACAAGAGCCCGTATGCGTCCGGCTCGGCCAAGGTCGACGCGTACGTCGTCTGCCCGTGCTCGATGTCGACCATCGGTACGGTCGCGGCCGGCGCCATGGCGAATCTGATCCACCGCGCCGCGTCGGTGGCGCTGAAGGAAGGGCGCAGGCTCGTGCTCGTCCCGCGCGAGACGCCGCTCTCGCTCATCCATTTGAACGGGCTGACGACCCTGCGGCAGGCAGGTGCCGTCATCCTCTTCGCGGCCCCGGGCTTCTACCACGGGGCGGAGACCGTCTCCGAGCTCGTCGACTTCGTCGTGGCGCGCATCCTCGACCAGCTCGGGCTCGACAACTCGCTCGTGGCCAGGTGGGGCCAGTGAGCCACGAGTCGGGGATGCTGCCCGCCGAGGGGGTCCGCTCGATGTTCGACCGGATCGCGCCGGTCTACGACGTGATGAACCGCGTCATGACCGTCGGCCTCGATCAACGCTGGCGGCGCCTGACCGTGCGCCAGGTCGTGGCGCCCGGCGACCGTGTCCTCGACGGCTGCTGCGGCACGGGCGACCTCGCCCTTGCTGCGCGGAAGGCCGGCGCCGCCGAGGTCGTCGGGCTCGACTTCTCCGAGCCGATGCTCGAGAGGGCGCGCCGAAAGGAGCCGGGCGTCGAGTGGATCCAGGGCGACCTGCTCGAGCTTCCCTTCGAAGACGCGTCCTTCGACGCGGCCACGATCGGCTTCGGCGCTCGCAACGTCTCCGATCTCGAGCGCGGAATCGCAGAGCTCCGGCGCGTGTTGCGGCCCGGCGGCCGCGTCGGCATTCTCGAGATCACGCGCCCGCGCGGGCCGCTGAAGCTCTTCTACAAGCTCTGGTTCGACGTCCTGATCCCGCTCGCGGGCAAGCTTCTCCCTGGTGGAAAGGCCTATACGTATCTCCCCGCCAGCGTCCGCCGCTTCCCGGGGCCGGAGGAGCTGGCGGCGCTGATGCAAGCGCAGGGCTTCGGGGAGGTCAGGTTCCGCCGCCTGGCGGGGGGTATCGTCGCGCTCCACACGGGGACTGCGGCTTGACGACGATCGACGCGGTCGTTGCGCTTCCGGGCGTCGACGAGTACATGGCTCGAGTCGAGGAGCGGCTCGCGGCGGCGGTCGGTGCGCGCGGCGGCCGCGTCTCCGCGGTCGGAGCGGACGCCCTCGCCGCGGGGGGGAAGCGCCTGCGGCCGCTGCTGGCCTTCCTCTGTGCGTCGCCGGATGCGGCGCCGCCCGTCGCGGCGGGAGTGGCCGTCGAGCTGGTGCACATGGCGACCCTCGTCCACGACGACCTCGTCGACGGCGCGAAGGTGCGCCGCGGCCGCGCCGCGGCGTGGGCAGCGCATGGAGCCGGCTCGGCACGTGCGTCGGGTGACTACCTCTTCGCCCGCGCGTTCGCCGAGCTCGCGGGGGAGGGCGACCTCGGCGCCGTCGCGACCCTGGCCGACGCGTGCCTCTGTCTCGCCCGCGGCGAGGCGATGCAGCGGCTGCAGCTCCACGATCCGTCGACCACGGTCGAGGCCTATCTCGAGCGGTGCTCGCTGAAGACGGGGAATCTGTTCGAGGCCGCCTGCGCGCTCGGCTCGCAGGGAGGGCTGACGGGCTTTGGCGCGAACCTCGGAATCGCCTTCCAGATCGCGGACGACATCCTCGACTGCTCGGGCGACACGATTGAAACGGGCAAGGTCGCCGGCACCGATCTGCGTGAGGGGACGCCGACGCTGCCGCTGCTGCTCGCGGCGCAGGAGGATGAGGTCGTCCGCGCCGCCCTTGCCGGTGGCCCGCTCGAGGGCGCGCTCCTGCGCGTCGCCGCCACCGGTGCGATCGAGCGGTCGCGCCAGATGGCGCTCGACTACGCTGCGAGGGCCCGGGCGAGCCTTGACGGCGCTCCGCATCGGGACGAGCTGCAAACGCTCGCCGATGCCGTCGTGGACAGGAGGCGCTGAACGGTGGTCAGGCTCGGCCGCATCAGCTACGTGAACATGGCACCGGTCTTCCACCGGCTGAACGCCGAAGTGGAGGAGATCCAGGGCGTCCCCACGGAGCTGAACCGGATGCTGCTCGACGGGCACCTCGACCTGGCGCCGATCTCCTCGATCGAGTACGCGCGGCACGCATCGAGCCTGCGGATCCTGCCTCGAATGTGCGTTTCGTCGGAGGGAGCCGTCGACTCGATCCAGCTGGTCTCGCGTTCGCCCTTCCCGCACATCCGGTCGATCGCAGTGACGCCGGAGAGTGCGACTTCCGTTGTCCTCGCGAAGGTGCTGCTCCCGCACGCGGAGCACGTGCCGCTCGACGAGGAGGCGGACGCGAAGCTGCTGATCGGGGACGCGGCGCTCAGGAGCGCGTTTGAGGATCCGACGCCGCACTATGACCTGGGCAAGCTCTGGCTCGACAAGACAGGGCTGCCGATGGTCTTCGCCGTCTGGGCGGCGCCCGAGCCGGTCGCCGACGGCGTCGCCGAGCTCGAGCACGCGCTCGTCTCCTCGGTCCGGCTCGCCCGCGCCGAGCCGCAGGTGCTCGCCTTCGAGGCGAGCGAGCGCTACGGCTACCCGGCCGGCTACCTCGCACGCTACTTCGAGAAGCTGCGGTACTCGTTCGGCCCGCGCGAGCGTGCCGGCTTCTACACGTTCCTCGAGATGGCCCGCGACGTCGGCCAGCTCGAGCACGTCCCGGAGCTGCGCTTCGTGTCTCCGAGTGCGACGCGCGTCTAGCCCGGCGGCGAGTCCAGCAAGCATGACGGCCGGCGACTCCGAGAGCGTTGGCTTCGAGGCCGTGCCGTTCGCGCTCGAATGGCTCCCGACGCGCTGAGGCGCGCGAGACGCAGGAGCCCAGGCGAACAGGATTCGACTTGCAGGGCCAGCTTTCGTTTTTCGACGGGCTCACCACAAGGCGCGGCTCGACAGACCACCCGTTCCGCAAGTTCGTCGCTGTCTCGAGGCTCATGGCTCGGGCGAGGCGGAGGAGCTCGCTGCGACGATCGGCGAGCCCCTCCGCGACGGCGTCCCCGCTACTCGTATTGGAGTGCCTCGAGCACATTCAGCCTCGACGCACGCCGCGCGGGCAGGATTGCCGCGAGCATCCCCGCGAGGATCGCGACGCCGACGAAGACGATGAGCGTCCCGGCCGGCACCGCGAACACGATCCCGTACTGGGAGAGCGCGGCGGTCGTGAGCACGGCGAGGAACAGGCCGACTCCGATCCCGAGTGCGGCACCGATCAACGCCGTGACGATGCTCTCGTGCCGGATCATCCGCCGAACCTGACGGCGGGTCATGCCGATCGCGCGCAGCATCCCTAGCTCGCGCGTCCGCTCAAAGACGGAGAGCACGAGCGTGTTGATGACGCCGAACAGGCTCACGATCACGGACAGGCCGAGCAGCGCGTACAGGATCTGGAGCGACTGCGTGATCTCCGCGGTTCGGGTGTCCTTGAACTCTTCGCGAGTCTCGACGACCGCGGCCGGGAAGGCTGCGAGGCTCTTCTCCAGGGCCGCGGTGTTCTCGGCCGACGGGCCGCCCTGGATGTTGAGGAGGGTGAGGTCGTTGTCGTGGTTGGCGAAGGCGCCGTCGAAGGTGGCGGTCGAAACTGAGATCTCGCCGAACGGCGAACCTCCCTTCGGCGGGTCGACGATTCCGTCCACGTGGAGCTGGAGCTCGTTGCCGGCCGGCGTTTCGACCGTCAGGGGCGACCCGACGGCAAGCGAGTGTTCGTCGGCGTACCGCTTGACGAGGAAGGCGCCGTCACGGCCGAGTTCCGCGGGGACGCTGCTGGAGCCGCTCGCCCATGTAATCTTGATGACTTTTGTCATGTTCCGATCGACGCCCGTGACGACGACGGTCTTGCCGTCGACCTTGGCGTCGCCCGAACGCATCTCGGACACCGCCTCGACGCCGGGCGCCGTCGCTGCCGCCTGCGCGGCCTCGTTCGTCAGCAGCTCGCCGTTGTTTCCTGCGGACACGGAGTAGTCGGCCACGAAGAGCTCGTCGACGGCACCCGTGAAGGAGGTCTTGAACCCCTGGCCGATGACCGCGACGAACGTGATCAGGGCGAGCCCGATCATCACCGCTGCCGCCGTCGACGCCGTTCTGGCCGGGTTCCGGACCGCGTTCTGCCGAGCGAGGCTGCCTGCGGTGCCGCCGAAGCGTGCTCCTGGTGCGCCGAGCACGTAGGCGAGCGGACGCACGACGCGCGTGGCGATCATCGCCACGGCGACGAACATGAAGAGGACACCGGCGACGAGGACGATCAGTCGCACGAGGACGTCGACGCCGCTCGCGAAGACACCGTATGAGAACAGCGCGATCGCGATGACGCCGACAGCAGCGGACACCGGCGCTGCATAGCGTGCGAAACGCGACGCCGGCATGACTGCTCCCTCGCGCACCGCCGCGATGGGCTCGACGCGCGTGGCCCGGACCGCGGGCCGGAGGCTCGCCAGCAATGCGATCAGGGTGCCGATGCCGAGGCTGACGACGATGGTCCGCACCGAGAAGACCAGTCCGCCGCTCGGTAGGTCGATGCCGAGCGACTCGAGGAGTGACATCAGGCCGACGGCGATCCCGAGCCCGAGGAAGAGCCCGATCACGGAGCCGACGAGACCGATCGCGAGGGACTCGAGGATGACCGATCCCAGCACCTGCCGCCTCGAGGCTCCGAGGGTGCGCAGCGTGGCGAGCTCTCGCATCCGCTGTGCGACGGTGATCGCGAGCGTATTGGCGATGACGAAGCTGCCGACGAACAGCGCGATTCCGCCGAAGCCGAGCAGGAAGTACTTGATGATGTTCAGGCCCTCCTGGGTGTCGGCGCTGTCGTCGCGCGCCTGCGCCGCGGCGGTCTTGACCTGCATCGTCTCGGAGAGCAGCGGCTCGATCTGGCCGGCGAGTTCGGCCTCCGTCACGCCGTCCTCGGCGCCGACGCTGATCAGGTCGAACTTGCCCTCCTTCTTGAACAGCCGCTGGGCGGTCTCGAGATCGAAGACGGAGACGGTGATGCCGCCGAGCCCGCCCTCCGACCCGAAGCGGACGATGCCGCTGATCTCGTACGTCTTCACCGCGCCGTCGCCGTAGGCACCGACGGTTTGTCCGATCTCGAAGTGCTCCTTCTCCGCGGTCGAGTTGTCGATCGCGATCTGGCCGTCCCCGCTCGGCCACTTACCGGAGATGAGCTGGAACGGATTCAGACTCTGGTCGTCTGTCGCTTCGACGCCCATCGAGACGCCCTGGCCCGGGCGCCCGATCGTCTCTCCATCCTCGTCGACGAGGCTTGCTTCGTCCTCGATCGTTCCCTGCGCGACGCGGACGCCGGGCAGGTTCGCGACGTCGCTGAGCACTGCGGCCGAGAAGGCGGGTGCCTCGGTCTCGCCGTCCTGCGTCTCGATCGCGACCTTCGAGCTGATGACCGCGTCCGTGGACTCGTACGACTCCTCGAAGATGCCGTCGAAGCTCTTGCCGAGCGTGTCGGTGAGGACGAAGGCGCCGCTGATCATCGCGACGCCGAGGACGATCGCAAACGCGGTCAGCGCCGCTCGCAGCTTCCGACCGAGCAGTCCCTTGAGCGCAACGCCAATCACGACGCCGCCACCTCCTCCAGCGCAGCCAGGATCTCGTGCGTCGTCGACGGGCCAACGTCCTTGACGATCTGGCCGTCGGCGAGGAAGAGAATCCGGTCCGCGATCGCAGCCGCGTGCGGATCGTGTGTGACCATGACTGTCGTCTGGCCGTAGCCGTCGACCGACTCACGCAGGAGCGCGAGGATCTCGGCACCGGTGCGGGAGTCGAGGTTGCCCGTCGGCTCGTCGGCGAACATCACCGTCGGCTTCGAGACCAGTGCCCGCGCGATCGCGACCCGCTGCTGCTGCCCGCCGGAGAGCTCCGAGGGCCGGTGCGAGAGCCGATCCTGCAGGCCGACGGTCGTCGTCAGCTGCTCGAGCCAGTCCGGGTCGGCCTTCTCGCCCGCGATCGAGAGCGGCAGGACGATGTTTTCCTTCGCGCTCAGCATCGGGAGCAAGTTGAAGAACTGGAAGATGAACCCGATGTGCTCGCGACGCAGCTTCGTCAGCTGCGTGTCGTTCAGCTCGCCGAGAGCTGTGCCGGATATCCAGACATCACCCTCGGTTGGCTTGTCGAGGCCGGCGAAAATGTGCATCAGCGTCGACTTGCCCGAGCCGGACGGCCCCATCACGGCGGTGAGCTTGCCGCTCATCACCTCGACCGAGACATCCTGCAACGCATGCACTGCCGTGTCGCCCGATCCGTATGTGCGGCTGATCCCTGCGCCGGCGACCACCGGGATCGGCTTTGCTGCCTCCTGCTGCTCGGTCTGAACGACGACGGTGCGCATGGGGTACTCCTTCAGTTGGGGTCGAGGAGCGTTCGGTCGAAGAAGCCGATGACGCGGCGTTCGTATTCGGCCGGCTCGGTCGTGATCCCGGCGATGTGCTGGCCGTTCGGGACCTCCCAGAGCTGCTTCGGCTCGCGCGCAGCGGCGTGGAGGAGCTTGTTCGGCTTCTTCTCGCTGCCGCCCTGGCCGTTCTCGCCGTAGACGAGGAAAACGGCGGTCGGAGCGATCTTCGCGATCTCGCTCTTCAGGGTGGGCGGCGGCAGGGTGCTGGTGAACACGGCGGTCGCGGCGGTCACGGCGGAGAAACCGAGGATCGCGTCGAGCGTGCTCGTGTTGACGAAGTGGTCGCGGATCGATTGTCCGCTCCCCCCTTCCGAGACGACCGCCTTGAACGCGTCCGAGTGCGCGGCGGCATGGATCAGCATCTCACCGCCGACGGAGAGCCCGATCGCGCCGATCCGGCTCGCGTCGACGTCGGGGCGGCTGCGGAGGTAGTCGGTCGCCGCATGCAGATCGCGGTCGCCGACCCAGCCGAACGTGTTCGGATCACCTTGGCTGGCACCTTCGCCGCGCCGGTCGAACAGGAGCACGCCGTAGCCGTGCTCGACGAGCATGCGTGTGTGCTTCTGCGGGCCGGAGCGCCCTGGGAAGGCGATCACCGTCGCGCCGTTGCGCGAGGGAACGAACCAGCCCTCGAGCCGGAGCCCGTCGCTCGTCGTGAAACTGACGTTCTCGTGCGCCGCGCCGAGATTCGGCTCCGGGACGACCGCGCGCGCGGTGTGCGTGACGACGTAGGCGATCGACACCGGGAAAAGGACGATCGCGGTCAACGCGAGCGCGGCCGCGGAGATCAGGCCACGGCGCAGGTAGCGGCGGCGGCGGCTATCGTCGATGCGCCGGCTCTGCCACAGCGTCCGGATCCCGATCCCGAGCAGGACGAAACCGGCGAGCAGGGAGAGGAAGCCGGTGAAGTCGTCATTGGAGGGTCTGTCCGCGAACGTGTAGTAGACCGCCTCGATGCCGGCCACGACGCCGAAGAAGCCGAAGAGGAGCGCCAGCGCCGCACGCGCCCCTGCCCGCAAGCGCGGGTACGCCCCGGCGGCGACGACGACCAGCGCGAGCTGTGTCAGCCCGCCCGGCAAGTGGTCGACGGGCGACATGCCCGGCTCGGGCTGGACGAAGTTGTCGTCGACGACGTGGAGCCCGACGAGGCCGAGTGAGGCGACGGCGACGCGCCGTTCTGTGACAAGCCGCGCCAGGGCGATTCGCGATGGGACGTGCGCGGCGGCGACGGTCATACCGGTCAGGCTCACAGCCGCCTCGCCACGCGAACAGGCGGGCAGCAGGGGGATCGGGAGCGGGTTTTCTGGGGTATCCGAGGTGCGGTGCTCCGCCGCGGGGCTCAGGAGCGGAGAAACATCAGCACCGCCAGGACGCGTCGCGACTCGCTCCGCGTTGACGGTAGCCCCAGCTTCTCGAAGATCGCGGAGACGTACTTCTCGACGCTGCCGACCGTGAGCACGAGGGTGTCCGCGATCCCCTGGTTCGAGCTCCCGGACGCCATCAGCTCGAGCACCTCGCGCTCGCGGGGCGTCAGCCTGGCGACGGGATCGTCGGGCCGCTCGCGTGAGAGCAACGTCTGGACGATGATCGGATCGAGCGCCGAGCCCCCGTCTGCGACGCGCGCGACCGCCGCGACGAAGTCGTCGACCTCGCGAATTCGATCCTTGAGCAGGTAGCCGATGCCGTCGGCCGAGTCGGAAAGGAGCGTCAGCGCGAGCCCGAGCTCGACGTACTGGGAGAGGACGAGCACGCCGATGCCCGGATACTGCGCCCGGATCTCGAGCGCGGCGCGAATCCCCTCGTCCTGGTGTGTGGGCGGCAGCCGGATGTCGACGATCGCCACGTCGGGTGCGTAGCTCCTGACCTTCAGCATCAGGTCATCGGCGTCCCCGCACTGGCCGACGACGTCGTGGCCGGCGTCGCGGAGGAGCCGCGAGAGGCCGTCGCGCAGCAGGACGCTGTCCTCGGCGATCGCTACGCGCACGGAATCTCCGCCCTGACGCGCGTGCCGCCGCCGCGTGGTGTCCAGATGCGCAAGCGGCCGTCGAGGGCCTCGACGCGGTCGGCGAGGCCGCGAAGGCCTGATCCCCGCTCGCTGTCGGCTCCGCCGACGCCGTCGTCGACGATCTCGATCGAGAGGTCGCCATCGGCGCGGCCGACGACGACGTCGACCTTCGACGCCTGCGCATGCTTGGCAACATTGGTCAGGCTCTCGGTGACGACGTAGTACGCAGCCACCTCGACCGGCTCAGGCAGGCGACCGCCGACGTCGACCAGCAGGTGAACCGGAAGCGGCGCCCGCGCGGCCACCTGCTCGAGCGCGACCGCAAGCCCGTGCCCGGTGACGACGGCCGGATGGATCCCGCGAGCAAGATCGCGGAGCTCCGCGAGCGAGAGATCGATCTCGCGCTGCGCGACGTCCAGTTGCGCCCGCGCGTCCGGGTCGGCCAGGCTACGCTCGAGCAGTTTCAGGTTGAGCGCCAGCGCCACCAGCCGCTGCTGCGCGCCATCGTGCAGGTCGCGCTCAAGGCGCTTGCGCTCTTTCTGGCCCTCCTCCAACACCCGAGCGCGCGAGCCGCGAACCTCCTCCAGACGCGCGCGCAGGTCGACGTGGAGCTGCGCGTTCTCGAGTGCGATTCCGGCGGCGGCGGTGACTGCGGCGAGTAGTTCCGGCTCGTCCAGCAACGACCGGTCGTGCACCAACGCAGCGACATGACGGCCGTCTCGGTCGATCAGCGTCGTCGCCCGCTGTCCGTCGCCGTCCGGCAGGCTGACGAGCCGCCCGTCGAGGTCGCCGTACGTCCCGTACTCCGGCAGCCAGTAGGCGAGTGTCGCCGACGGATCGTGGAGGGCGCGTGCGATCGCCGCACGGAGCTCGGCAGGAGCCGCCTCCGACCGCAGGGTAAGGACGAGATCGCCGATCGCCACGCGAGCGAGGCGCGAGCGCAGCAGGCCGACGACGAACGCGACGGGGACGGACGCCAGCACGATGACGGTCACCGTCAGCTGGGCCTGTGACCTCGTGCCGTTGATCAAGTCCAGCGCGAGCAGCGCCCCGAACGACAGCATCGTCGCGCCGCCCGCGAGCACCGGCAGGAGCACCCGGCGGAGAGGCGGACTCGCGTGCCACCACCGCCAGACGAGGACGAGGAAGAGCGAGAGCGTCGCCGCGAGCAGGAGCCCACGCTGGCCCTTGTCGATCCAGTCGGCCGCGCGATCGTTCGGAAACAAGCCGAGGTCATTGACCACGTCGGGATCGTCGAGGAAGAGCAGCCAGAGAGGCTGTGCGACGAGAAGTGGGATCGCGAACGCAACGACCAACGCACCTTCCAAACGGCCGTGGATGACGCGGCTCTGTGGAAAGACGAGGAGCAAGACGACAAACGCGATCGTCCAGTAGTCCGTGCCAAGCAGGCCGACCGTCTGGACGATCGACGAGTCGACCTGTGCTGCCAGGGGTGCGACGAAGAAGAGAAAGCCGGTGGCGACCATCAGCGCTCCCACACGCTCCGCAGGCCGTCGCTGCCACGCAATCAGCCCTGCCGCAACGAACGACCCGCCGGTCAACCGGTAGACCAGATCCGACACGGTCGGCGAGCCGCCGTCTGCGACGACAGGCCACAGGACTCCGATCGTTCCCAAGCAGCCTGCGACCCAGAGGATCGACCAGAGCGCCACACGGCGCTCTCGCAACGACAACCCGCGCGGCCGTTGCTCGTCGCGGGCAGCAGGCGCGTAGCTCGTCATCGCCAGCTCCTTTCGGCCCCGACAGAAGGGCCTCCCACAGACCATACGCCCCTTCACCTGCCGCGAACAGCCAGGAGCGGCGCCTCTTGTTGGGCATATCTCTTCGAGCTCAGGGCTCGAAGCGGCGCGAGTTACTCGAGGGCGAGGCGTCCCCAGCAGCTCGAGTCTAAGCAATCCATCCGGCGAGGCTGTGTGTAGCGGAGAGGAGGTACGCCCGGGAATGCCACCACGTTGGGCGGGGAACAATGCCTGTTCGCCGCATCCTTCCGAAACGGAGGCCGACTGGCGTCGCGTCGCCGACACACTCCGCCAGCTACACCGAGTGACGCAGGGCTGGCCCCAGCGCCCGGGCTGGCGGTCCTCGACCGACCTCCAGCATGCGGAAACGGGGACGAAGATCGACCTCGGCGCGATGCCGGCCGAAGGTGTCGTTCGCTGCCGAGCAGCTGAGGCGGACCGATCGGCGGGAGCCTCATCTGACCGGCCGCTCAGCTAGGGACTGATCACTGCGGCGCGGCCTCCGCCGGAACGCGCGCTCGTTGCGCGCAGACGACGCAGACGATCACCGCGACCGCGGCGAGCACCGTCACGCGCGTCACCTGCTCGCGGAGCAGAAGCGCCGACCACAGGAGCGTCAGCAGTGCCTGGAGCTGCTGCACCTGCCCGCCGCGCGCGATCCCTGCAAGCGCAAGCCCGCGATACCACGCGAAGAAGCCGAGGTACATCGAGGAGACGCCGAGCAGGACGAGCGACGTCCACGCGCCGACAGTTGGCTCGTAGTCGGCGTGCGTCCCCCACCAGAGCGCCGCCGAGGCAGGCACGGTGATCGGCAGCGCGAGCACGACGACCCACGAGATCACCTGCCAGCCCGGCATCACCTTCGTCACCGAAGCACCCTCCACATAGCACCACGAGGACGCAACGACCGCACAGGCGACCAGCGCGTCCGCGACAGGGTCTCCCCCCTCGGCGCCGCCGCGCGAGAGCGCAAAGGCGAGCAGGGCGGCAGTCCCAGCGCCCGAGGCGAGCCAGAACTGCGGCGAGACCCGCTCGCGCGTGCGCAGGACAGCGAGCAGCGCGGTGGTGAGCGGCATGAACGCGGCGATCACCGCCGCGTGGGCGGCTGTCGTCCGCTGCAGCGCCAGCGCGAGCAGGATCGGCCAGCCGAAGACGGCGCCGACCATGGTCGCGAGGAGCGGCCGCAGCTGCTGCCGCGGCGGCAGCGGCACGCGGCGCCAGAGGATCAGGGCGACGGCGAGGGCACCGGCGATGACCGCGCGGCCCGTCGCCGTCAGGAACGGATCAAAGCCCTCGACGGCAACCTTGGTCAGCGGCACCGAGAACGAAAAGAGCAGGACACCGACCAGCGCCCACGCCACGCCTGCGCGCCGCACGTCGTCACGATGCACGCTCGAACACGAGTGGTGTCCGCACGAAGCGCTGGCCGCACGGTCCGCAATCCAACCGCAGCGAGGGAGCGTAGTAGAGGCGAGATGGGGATACGGAGCCGAGTGGCGGGCGCAGCGGTGATGACGGCCATGTTCACGGCCGGCGTCTGGATCGGGCTGAGCGGCGCCGGGCAAGCGGGAGCGGACGCCACGACGCTGAGCCTGAGCGCGAAGCTCAATGCGTCCCAGGAGGTTCCGCGCCCGCGGGCGACCGCCGCAGCTCGAGGCACGTTCGCTGCGGGTCTGATCCGCAGCGGCACCGGCGGGACTCTTTCCTGGCGGCTGACCTTCCAGGGGCTGAGCGGCAAGGCCACGGCCTCGCACGTCCATCTCGGCCAGCGCGGCAAAGCCGGAGCGGTGGCGGTGTCGCTGTGCGGCCCGTGTCGGTCGGGTGCGCGCGGGACCGCAAAGCTGAACGCGAGGACGGTGAGGGCACTCCTGGCGGGAGGCGCCTACGCCAACGTGCACACGGCCAAAAACCCGGCGGGTGAGATCCGCGGACAGGTCAGCCGCTCCTCGAACGCGCCGCCCGCGCCGCCCGGCACGACCACGGGGAGCGGCTCGACGGGCGCCACCACTTACGAAGATCCGTATCCGTAGGCCATTTTTGAGCCGCTGGGCGAGGCGGAGGGCGGCCAGCACTTCCTAGGAGGTTAAAGGACCGCTCTCCGGTGGCGTGGCAGCGGCGCGGATCCTCGACGTGCGCCCGGACGTGAGTAGACGCCAGCTCTCCTGCTCAACGATCGACCTCGATCCGCACGGACGCGACCGAGACACCCTGGTTCGGCCGAAGCTAGTCAGGTAGCAGTGTCGGTGTGGGGCGGCTGCTTTGACTTGACGTCGTAGAGCACCGTGGCAAAACGTGTCGGGCAAGATGACGCTTGCCCAGAGACAGGGTCTCCGCCAGCGACCTGTGTTCGATAGAGAGAGCCTGCCCTTGACGTGGCACTGCTCTACTCCAGCGGGCTTGCCGCCGGCCCTCTACAAACAGCAATCGCCCCTGGTCCTCTTCGTGGAGGACATCTCCCCCACCTAGACCACTGTCGTATCGCTGACCTTCCTGCTGGAAGTGGGCGTTGTCTCAAGTTGGCCGCATCTCTGTGTTCGACGACGACGACACCGCCGGGGACTGCTTCCTCGGGAAGGCACAGCCCACGGGGCCAGCGGACTTCGATGCGACCGTGTTCGACGATGTCGACGACGCT
>Ga0126307_10001464_pt1 | contig 15568 bp, 12 predicted proteins | sample Plot28_FD_89955 | JGI IMG/M metagenome (GOLD analysis project Ga0126307, IMG submission 89955) | Serpentine soil microbial communities from UC McLaughlin Reserve, CA, USA - Plot28 | ecosystem: Environmental > Terrestrial > Soil > Grasslands | place: USA: UC McLaughlin Reserve, Lake County... | reverse complement strand
GCAGGGGTTCCCTGTCCCCGCGATACCGACATGCAGGAAATGCAGCTTGGCGCGCCCCTTGAGGATCGCTACGCGCTGAAACGCGGTGATCTTATCTTTTGGCAGGGCCATGTCGGCCTCATGGCCGACGCGGATCGTCTGCTGCACGCCAATGCCCACCACATGCAGGTGACGCTCGAACCCCTCGCCGCGGTGATTACCCGCATAGCGATGTCGGGCGGCCAGATGACGGCGGTGAAGCGGCTTTGACTACACCTTCATGCGCGGACTTGATCCTGCATCCAGCCACTATCCCCCTTCGACAAGAGTAGACACCAATGTCGATCCCAGACCGGTCATGATGAGAATAGTCGCTATGGCTATTCCCCCGGCAATCAGGCTGAATTCAACCCCGGTCACTCCGGAAGTGTTTCTCGCCAATTGAAGAAGCTTCATAACTTGCTCCGCCTCTTAGGAGCCGCGCGCTAGTTTTGGCGCACCCCTAGTCGAAGCTCTACAGGTTCCGTCAAATTTGATTAATTCACGAAATAATTCGAAGAGGCGGTGGGGGTCTAATACCCCCGCTGCCGGTCCACGATGTTCTCGAGCGCACCGCCGGCCTCATGCTGCTTTATCTGCTTGAGAATGTTCCTTGAAATCGTGACTGGATCGGAATCCGCCGCCACATGCGAGCTCACATAGATATTTGGCTGCGTCCACAGCACGCTGTCTGCCGGCAACGGCTCCTGTTCGAACACGTCCAGCGATGCGGCGTAAAGCGTCCCCGATTTGAGGCACGCGATGATATCCTTCTCCACCTGCAGCTTGCCGCGTCCGGCATTGATCAGGATCGGCGCGCCGAACGGTCCCTGCCGCGACAGCTTTTCAATGAGGGAACGGTTGATGATGCCGGTCGTCTCCGGTGTGTGCGGCAGCAGCACCACGAGAATATCCGTGCGCGCCAGAAACGCGTCGAGCTCGGCCGCCCCCGCGAAAGTTTCAATGCCGGCCGCCGTCTTGCGGTTCTGGCTCCACCCGGCGACGTCGAATCCGATCGTCTTGAGTTTCCGTCCGGCATCCTGGCCCAGCACACCGAAACCCATGATCCCGACCTTGAGCGCATCCGCTGCATGGGTGGCGAACGGATCCCAAATCTTGGCACGCTGGTTCGCATCGATGCGCTTCTGCTGCCGGTGATGCATCAGCACATGCATCACCACGAATTCGCTCATCCGCATCGTCATGTCGGGATCGACGATCCTGACGATGGGCACTTCAGGCACGGTAACATCGGCGAGGATCGCGTCGACGCCTGCTCCGAGCGAAAAGATCGCCTTGAGATTGGGGAGGCGCTGCAGCACGTGCGGTTCCGGCCGCCAGGCAAGCGCATAGCTGATGTCCTCGAGCCGGCCCATCTTGCCGGGATAGCTGCGGATATCGAGCTCCGGCGCCAGCTTGCGCATGGTGCTGGTCCACAGTGTGATGTCCCATCCAGTAAGTATATAGGCGAGCGCCGTCATCTATTGCCGCACGATGCCTTGCGGCGCGGTCTGCAGATGGATCGCCGCCGCGATGAGCGCCTTGGTATAGTCTTCCCTTGGCCGGTTGAACAATTCCTCCGCCGTCCCTTGCTCTACGATCACTCCGTCGCGCATCACCACCACGTAATTCGCCAGCGCTCGCACCACCCTGAGATCATGGCTGATGAACAGATAGGCGAGGTTGTGCTTGCGTTGCAATTCGCGCAACAGATCGACGATCTGCGCCTGCACCGCCATATCGAGCGCGCTCGTCGGCTCGTCCAGCATTACGAATTTCGGATCGAGAGCGAGCGCTCGCGCCACGGCGATGCGTTGCCGCTGTCCGCCGGAGAATTCATGCGGATAGCGCTCCATGGCAGCGGGATCGATGCCCACTTCGCTGAGCGCCTGCGCCACCCTTTCTTCCCGCTCTTCGAAAGAGAGGTCCTTTTTCTGCACGCCCAGCCCTTCTTCGACGATCTGCCGGATCGAAAGCCGAGGACTTAGCGATCCATAAGGATCCTGAAAAACGATCTGCATCTCTTTCCTGAGCGGCCGCATGTCGCCCGCATCGAAGCCGTCGATGCGCCGTCCGAGGTAGACGATCGGGCCCTCCGAATGAATGAGCCTCAAGATCGCCAGGCCAAGTGTCGTCTTGCCTGAGCCCGACTCGCCCACCACCCCGAGCGTCTGCCCCTCCTTGATCTCGATCGAAACGCCATCGACCGCCTTGATATGGCTGACCGTTCGCCTGAGGAATCCCCGCTTTACTGGGAACCAGACCTTCAGATTGTCGGCCGTCAGCACCGTCGCCGCTTCGGGATCCGCCTTCGGCGGCGCGCCACTGGGTTCTGCCGCCAGGAGCTGGCGCGTATAGGCGTGTTTCGGTCGAGCGAAAACCGCTTCCGTCGCCCCCGCCTCGACGATGCGGCCTCCCTGCATCACGCAAACGCGGTCGGCCATGTGGCGCACGATCCCGAGATCATGGGTAATGAGCAGGAGCGCCATGCCGAGTTCTCCTTTGAGCTCGCGCAGGAGTTCCAGGATCTGCGCCTGGACCGTCACATCGAGCGCGGTCGTCGGCTCATCCGCGATCAGCAGGTCCGGATTATTGGCAAGCGCCATGGCGATCATCACCCGCTGCCTCTGACCGCCTGACAATTGGTGCGGATAGGCTTCCAGTCGGCTTTCCGCCTCCCTGATTCCCACTTTCTTCAGCATTTCGATCGACCGCGCCCGCCGCTGCTTTGCGTTGAGCGGCGAATGCAGCTCGAGGATCTCGTCCATCTGCTGGGCGACCGTATGCAGCGGATTGAGCGAGGTCATCGGCTCCTGGAACACCATGGTGATGTCATTGCCGCGCACCCGCCTGAGGTCGCGCTCGTCGGCATCGAGCAGCTCCTCGCCCTTGAACTTCACGCTGCCGCTCGGATGGCGGGCCGCGGGGTAGGGCAGGAGCTTCAATATGGAGAGCGCCGAAACCGATTTTCCCGATCCCGACTCCCCGACGAGCGCCAGGGTTTCCCCCTTGGCGATCGAGAACGAGACCTTGTCCACGGCGCGCGTCACCTGCTGGCCCTGTCGGAACTCGACCGACAAATCCTTCACCTCCAGCAGCACCGGTTCGGTTTTCTTGTTCACTGAAAGGTCTTTCTCGGATCGAAGGCGTCGCGTACCGCCTCGCCGGCGAACACCAGCAGCGACAGCATGATCGAGACCACCGCAAAGCCCATGATGCCGAGCCATGGCGCCTGCAAATTGTTCTTGCCCTGCTGCAAGAGCTCGCCGAGCGAGGCCGAGCCGGGCGGCAGTCCGAAGCCCAGGAAGTCGAGCGAGGTGAGGGCCGTGATCGATCCCGACACGATGAACGGCATGAAGGTGATGGACGCCACCGTGGCGTTGGGCAGCACGTGCTTGAACATGATTTTGATATCGGTAAGCCCCAACGCCCGTGCCGCGCGTACATACTCGAAGTTCCGTGCTCTGAGAAACTCCGCGCGCACCACGCCGACAAGCGACGTCCAGGAGAACAGCAGCAAAAGGCCGAGCAGCAGCCAGAAGCTCGGCACGAAAAAGGCCGACAGGATGATCAGCAGGTAGAGCGTTGGTACCGAGGTCCAGATTTCGATGAAGCGCTGGAACAGAAGATCGGTCCAGCCGCCGGTATAGCCTTGCACCGCTCCCGCCGCGATCCCGATGATCGACGACAGGATCGTCAGCACGAGACCGAACAGCACCGAAATGCGGAAGCCGTAGATCAGCCGGGCGATCACATCGCGTCCCTGATCGTCGGTGCCGAGCCAGTTCATGTTGCCGGCAACGCAGTTAGCATCGTTCACGCCTTGCGAATACTTGGCGCAGGCCTCCTCATCGCTCAGGAGAAATGCCGGCGGCGAAGGTGCGGGCTTCGGCAGCTCGTTGTTGACGGTGCCGTAGCTGTAGCGGATGGGCGGCCACACCATCCACCCCTTGCCGCTGATCTCTTCCTGGATGAAGGGATCGCGGAAATCGGTCTGCGCCAAAAATCCGCCGAACACCGATTCCGGATAGTCGGTGAAGATCGGAAAATAAAATTCCCCGTTGTAATTGACGACCAGGGGCCGGTCGTTGGAGATGAAATTCGCAAGGAGGCTTAAGCCGAACAGCACCGAGAAGATCCATGCCGACAGATAGCCGCGCCGGTTCGCCTTGAACAACTGCCAGCGCCGGAGATTGATGCCCGAGAGCCATGGCCGCGGGGCGGCTTTGACTCTGGACCCCATGCCCCGTGTCGGTGCCTCCATCGCCTAAAGCTCCCGCGCCTCGAAGTCTATTCTCGGATCGATCCACGTATAGATAAGGTCGCTGACCAGCCCGACCACGAGCCCGAGCAGCGAGAAAATATAGGCTGTGGCGAAAACCACCGGATAGTCGCGGTCGATGACCGACTTGTAGCCGAGCAGTCCCAGCCCATCGAGCGAGAAGATCGTTTCGATCAGCAGCGCGCCCGAAAAGAACGCCGAGATGAACGCTCCGGGAAAGCCGGCGATCACCAGGAGCATCGCATTGCGGAACACATGCCCGTACAGCACGCCGCGCTCGCTTAGGCCTTTCGCCCGGCCGGTTGTCACATACTGCTTCTTGATCTCGTCGAGAAACGAGTTCTTGGTGAGCAGCGTCATGGTTGCAAACGAGCTGACCCCGAGGGCGAGGAGCGGCAGCACCAGGTGCCAGGCATAATCGAGGGCCCGCGAATACCATGGCCAATTTTCCGATCCTTCGCTGGTGAGGCCGCGCAGCGGAAACCAGCTGAAATACGATCCTCCAGCGAATAGGATCACCAGGAGAATGGCGAAGATGAACCCCGGAATGGCATAGCCGGCTACGATGACGGCGCTTGTCCATACGTCGAACCGGCTTCCGTCGCGCACGGCTTTGGCAATGCCCAGCGGCACCGAAACCAGATAGGAGATCAGCGTGAGCCACAGCCCGAGCGAGATCGACACCGGCATCTTCTCTTTGATCAGGCTGATCACCGAAACATCGCGGAAATAGCTGTCGCCAAAGTCGAATGTCAGGTAATTCCGCATCATCAGCAAAAAGCGCTCGTACACCGGTTTGTCGAAGCCGAACTGCTGTTCGAGCTTCTTGATGAATTCCGGATCGAGCCCCTGGGCGCCGCGATATTTGAAGCCGACGCCCTGGTTCTGGCCGCTGCCGGCCGCCGCCTCGCCCTGACCGCCGACTTCGCCCGCGCCCGAACCGCCGATCCGCGCCGTTGCCTCGACGTCGGTTCCCTGGATTTTGGCGATCACCCGCTCGACCGGCCCCCCGGGCGCAAACTGGATGACCGCAAAGGTCACGAGCATGATCCCGATCAGCGTCGGGATCATCAGCAGGACCCGCTTGAGAATGTAAAAGCCCAAGGTTACGGACCCCGGCGCAAGGTGGCGGCCTTGGCCTTGTCGATCCACCAATTTGTGATGATGCCGCGATCATACTTCGGCTTGACCGCCGGCCGGCCGAAAATATCCCAGTAGACGATGTTGTACGATCGCTTCGCCCAGTGCGGCACCCAGAAATGTTCAGCCCTCAGCACGCGGTCCAGCGCCCTTGCCGCGGTCGTGAGCTCCTTGCGGTCCTTCGCCGTGACGATCTTGTCGATCAGTCGGTCCACGCTTTTGATGGCGATCCCCGACAGATTATAGCTTCCCGGCGCCTGGGCGGACTGCGAACCGAAGAAGCTTCTCATCTCCACCCCGGGCGTCTGCTCCAGCACATAGCGCTGGATGGTGACGTCATAGTCGAAATTCTTGAGCCGTTGCTGGAACTGCGCCTCGTCCACGAGCCTTATGCGCGCATCGATGCCGATCAGCCTGAGATTGCGTATATAAGGGTTCATCACCCGCTCGAAGGTCTGGTCGTCCTCCAGGAATTCAATGGTGAGCTTCTCCCCCCGGGCGTTCTCGCGAACACCGTTCTTCACTGTCCATCCTGCTGCTTCGAGAAGCTCCGAAGCCTGCCTCAGGAGCTTCCGGTCCGCTCCCGAGCCGCTGCTTTTCGGCGGCGTGTACACCTCCTCGAACACCTCGGGCCTGAGCTCGCCTCGCATTTGGTCGAGTAATTCGAGCTCTTCGGGCGATGGCTTTCCCGACGCCTTCAGATCGCTGCCCTCGAACACGCTTCCGGTGCGGCTGTAGAGATTGTAGAACAGATTGGCATTCGACCATTCGAAGTCGAAGGCGAGATCGAGCGCCTGCCGCACTCTCACATCCTGGAATTTCTCGCGCCTGAGATTGATGAAGAAGCCCTGCGCGCCCGACATCGTCTCGTCCGGCAGTTCTTCCTTGATCAGCCGGCCTTCCTTTACCGCGCTGACGTTGTATTCGGTTGCCCAGGATTTCGAGGTGAACTCTTCCCTGAGATCGAGTATCCCCGCCTTCAGCGCTTCGAGTTCGGCATTGCGGTCGCGGAAATATTCGAACCGGACTTCGTCGAAATTATATTTGCCGCGATTGACCGGCAGGTCCTTCGCCCAGTAATCCGCCCGCCTGAGATAGCTGACATATTGTCCTTGCCGGTAGGGTCCGATCTTGTAGGGCCCCGACCCGAGCGGCGCCTCGAGCGTCGATTTGGTGAAGTCATGCGTTGCGTAATAGGCTTTGGAGAAGATCGGCAGCCCGGCCACGATGAGCGGCAGATCGCGGGTGTTCTCGCCTTCGAAATCATAGCGCACGGTTTCCGGCGACAGCACCGAACAGCTCTTCACATCCCTGATCGTGATGCGAATGCGCTCATGTCCCTCCGTTTTGAGCAGCCGAAAACTATCGCAGACGTCTTCCGCCGTGAGCGCGCTCCCGTCGGCGAATTTCGCTTCAAGCATCAGTGCGAAGCCGACGCTCTTCTTGTCGGGAGCGATGTCGATGCTCTTGGCCACGAGCCCATATAGCGCGTCGGGCTCGTCCAACGCCCGCACCATCAGCGTGTCGAAAATGAGCTCGATGCCCTGCGCGGCGTCACCCTTCAATATATAGCCGTTGAAACTGTCGAAGGTGGTGATCCCCGCCGTGCCGATGGTTGTGAGCTTGCCGCCTTTGGGCGCATCGACATCGACGTAACCGAAATGGCTGAACTCCGGCCCGTACTTCAGATCGCCGAAGATTGAGGCGCCGTGCCGGGGCTCCGCTGCAGCCGATGAGCTCAGGATCGCCGCGATGCCCAGCGCCAGTGCGGGGACTCTCATCATCCGTTCTTGACCTTGGCCGCCTTTGCCTCGTCCCACCACCATATGGTCGGAAAGCCGATTGAATAGTCGGGAAGCTTCTCTGGCCGTCCGAACCGATCCCAGCGTGCCACCCGCTCATAGGGAACATGCCACATCGGCACGACGAAGTTATTCCACAAGAGCACGCGGTCGAGCGCCTTGGTCGCGGCCACGAGATCGGGACGCGACTTGGCGAAGATGAGCCTGTCGATCAGCCTGTCCACCGCCGGGTCCTTGATGCCGATGTAATTTCGGCTGCCTTTCCGGTCGGCGGCCTCCGAGCCCCAGAATTCGCGCTGCTCATTGCCCGGCGACAGCGATTGCCCGAACACCGACCAGATCACGTCATAGTCGAAATCCTGCAGCCGCCGCTGCATCTGGGCGCTGTCGATGGTGCGCACATTGGCCTTGACCCCGAGCTTCTTCAGTTCCTGCGTATACGGAATGACGATCCGTTCGAAGGAAGGCTGGTCGAGCAGGAATTCCGCGGCGAGGACCTCGCCGAGCGCGTTCATCAGAACGGTTTCTCCGCCATCCTTTTTCTGCACCCAGCCGGCGTCCTGCAGGAGCTTCGCCGCCATTCTGAGATTGTTGCGCCGCTCATTGCGGTCTCTGTTGACCGGATTCTTGAACTCGGCGGTGAACGCCTCGGGAGGCACCTTGCCCTTGATCTCGTTGAGGATCGCGATCTCTTCGGGCGAGGGCAGCCCCGTGGCCGCAAGCTCGGAATTGGCGAAGAAACTCGCGGTGCGCGTATATTCGCCGTAAAACAGATTGGCATTCGCCCATTCGAAGTCGAAGGCGTAGTTGAAGGCGAGCCGCACCCGTGCATCCTGGAATTTCGGCTTTCTGAGATTGAGCACGAAACACTGCATCGCTTCGGCGTTTTTGGTCCTGAGCTTCTCGAGAATCACCTTCCCGCTCTTGACGGCCGGAAAGTTGTAGCGGGTCGCCCAGGTTTTGGCCGTATTTTCGAGCCTGACATCGTAGCGGTCGGCCTTGAATGCCTCGAACGCGACGTCGGTGTCGAGAAAGAATTCGTAAGTGATCTCGTCGAAATTATCCTGCCCGACATTCACCGGCAGATCCTTGCCCCAATAATCCTCCATCCTTTTCAGCCGCAGGAGCGCGCCTGGCTTCACCTCGACGCATTTATAAACGCCCGAGCCCAGCGGAATTTCGAGTGTCGTCGATTCAATGGCGCGCTGTTTGCCGTCGGGTCTCGCTCCGGTCCACCAATGTTTCGGCAGCACCGGCAGCTGACCGACGATCTGCGGCAGTTCGCGGTTGCCCTTCTGGGAGAACAAGAAGGTTACTTCCCGTTCTCCCGATTGCTCGGCCTTGCTCACGTTTTTGTAATAGGCGACATAGAAGGGATGAGTCTTCTTCAGCGTCTCCATCGACCAGACGACGTCTTCGGCCGTTATCGGCTTGCCGTCGTGGAACCTGGCTTCAGGCCTCAGCCGATAGGTGACCTGCGAAAAATCCTCCGGAAACCAGACCTCGGCGGCGACGAGTCCGTATTCCGTGGACGGTTCGTCGAGTGCTGCCGTGAACAGACTCTCATTATTTGCCGCGATCGCAGTTGATTCGCCGCTGTAGGTATAGGGGTTGAGGCTGTCGAACGAGCCGAGCGCATAAACTCTGAGCTTTCCGCCTTTGGGCGCTGCCGGGTTCACATAGTCGAAATGCGGGAAGTTTGGTGGATATTTCAATTCGCCGAACAGCGACAGCCCATGGCGCCAGTTCTTTTCCTGCGCATGCGCCATAGACAGGCCGACGATCTTGGCGCCGGCAAGGCCGCCCAAGGCTCCGAGGCCCGTGAGCTTGAGCAGGAAACGGCGTGAAAGCAGCATCGATCCTCCTTTGCCCCGGAGAGGGATGGTGTGGATGCTTGTGCCACACTTCGAAATGCCCGCGGAAGCCCGACGGAGTGAAAAATTATTAATCTGCTCTGCCCTCCGGGTCTACTGCCCGGAAGGCGCTGACTCTGCCGGTGCTTGCTGAGGCTCGGCCGGTGCTCCCGCTGCACCTTCACCCGCGGCCGGCGGCGTCTGTGCCGGCGGCCCTTCGGCTGTCCCCGGTGCTTCCGCGGCAGCGGGTGCTGTCGGCAAGGGCGCCGGATTGTCCGACAGGGTACGCAAATAAGCGAGAATGTCCGCGCGCGCGCTGTCGCGCTTCATGCCGGCGTAGGTCATCTTGGTGCCCGGCGCGAAGCTGCGCGGATCGTGGATGAAATCGTTCAAGAGTTCGAAAGTCCATTTCTGGTCCGATTTCGCCTTCAGCGCATCGGAATAGGCAAACCCTTCATGTGACGCGATCGACGCGCCGACGACACCCCATAGATTGGGGCCGACCTTGTTCTGCCCGCCCTTTTCGAAGGAATGACAGGCAAGACAGGGTTTGGCTGCAGCCTCACCCTTTGCCGGATCGGCCGTCTGCAGCAATGTTGCAATGGGCACCGCCGCGACTTCGCCCCCGCCCGCTGTCTCGCCGCCGCTCTCGGCCACGGCTATCGCATAACCTGGTGTCTCCGGCCTCTCTGCGTGAAAGATTTCTTCCGCCATGATATGGAGACCGAAGGTGGCGAGCAGGGTCCCGAGCACGGCACCGGCGATCTTGTTGAATTCGAAACTGTCCATGCGCGCCTTGCTCGAGAGAAGCTGCCCGGAGGGATGGGCCAGCCGCGGGAATGAGCCCGGCGCGGAACCTAACGGTTCGGCACCTGCCGCGCAATAAGGGCTCAGGAGCAATTTGCCGCGCCCCTTAAGCCCTTAACCCTCCTGCTGCGTTGACAGGCCAACCGCCGATGCCAATACTCCGCCGGCCTCGACTCTAGGGGGCGTTGGGTCCAGGAGCTGTCATTGTCGAAAACGAACGCGCGGAAAATCGCTTATCAAGGCGAGCCGGGGGCCAATTCTCACATCGCCTGCAAGGAAGCCTTCCCCGCTTACGAAACCCTGGCCTGCCGTGTCTTTGAAGACGCTTTCGCCGCTGTATCTGGCGGCGACGCCGCGCTTGCCATGATTCCGATCGACAATTCGGTAGCCGGCCGCGTCGCCGACATCCATCACCTCATGCCGCAGGCGAACCTCTACATCGTGGCTGAGCATTTCCTGCGCGTCCATCACCAGCTCCTCGTCGCCCCTGGCGCAGAAATCCAAGCCATCCGCACTGTACGAAGCCACATCCATGCGCTCGGCCAGTGCCGCAAAATCATCCGCGAGCTCAAGCTGCATTCGATCGTTGCCGCCGACACGGCCGGCGCGGCGCGCGAGGTGGCCGCAGCCCGCGACCCCTCGGCCGCTGCCATCGCCACCACCCTCGCAGCCGAGATCTATGGTCTAGAGGTTCTCAAAGCCAATATAGAGGACGATGATCACAACACCACGCGGTTCATCGTGCTCTCTGCCAATCCCGACGATGCCGAGCCCGAGGACGCGCCGGTCATCACCAGCTTCATCTTTCGCGTCCGCAACGTCCCCGCTGCGCTCTATAAGGCACTCGGCGGTTTCGCCACGAACGGCGTCAACATGATCAAGCTCGAGTCGTACCAGCTCGAGGGTCAGTTCGCCGCCACCCAGTTCTATGCCGATATCGAGGGCCATCCCCAGGAGCGGCCGGTGCGCCTGGCACTTGAGGAACTGCAGTTCTTCACCTCGCACATGCGCATCCTGGGCGTCTACAAAGCACACCCCTACCGTGCCGAAATAGCCAGGCGCGCGCAGGCCGGCCCGGAATAATTCACGCCAGGCTCGCCCGGATCAGATGATGGGCGATCGCCGCCGGTTTCGGCACCCGCAGCCCTTGCGGATGCCGATCCTCCAGCATTTGTACGAGCTCCTCGCGGGCGAACCACCGCGCGTCTTCAAGCTCCTCGCGGTCGATCGCGATCTCGCTCGTTATCCCTTGCGCGATGAGGCCGATCATCAGGCTCGACGGAAAGGGCCAGGGCTGGCTCGAGTGATAGGCAACCGCGCCGAGCTGGATGCCTGTCTCTTCGTAAACTTCGCGTCGCGCCGCCTCCTCGATCGATTCGCCGGGCTCCATGAACCCGGCAAGCGTTGAATACATGCCGGGCTGGAATTTAGGGCCGCGGCCGAGGAGCCAGCCGCGCGGACCGCGCACGGCGACGATCACCACGGGATCGGTGCGCGGAAAGTGCTGGGCCGCGCAGCGCTCGCAGTCCCGCCGGTAGCCCGCATCTGCCGCTTTCGTCGGCTGGCCGCAATTGCTGCAAAAGCCGTGGCGCTCATGCCATGCCAGCAGTGAGCGCGCCTGCGCGAGGATGGCAAGTTCATGCGGCGGCAGGAGGCCTTCCATCGCCAGCCGGCGCAGATCGATGAGAGCATGGTCGGACGGTGTTTCGTTCTCCTCGATAGCCGCGGCCATAACGGCGGTCTCTGAGTCCATGATGCCGAGGTGAACTGCCGCCTCGTTCGGCGCCTCCTGGAAATACGCAAGCGCGACGCCGCCGGCGTCCTCGCGGACGATGGCACGGTCGGCCACGAGCTTGATGATGATCTGCCGCTTCGCCTGCTGGCGAAGCTCCTGGCGCCGGTCGAGGCGGCTGCCGGCGAAGGCATGGATGATCGCTGTCGGGGTTCTTGGCTTGACCATGCCCCAATTTCGGGCGGAAACGGAAACCTTGCAACCCACGCTCCGGAACGCGATATAGTGCCTTCGGGAGGTTGGCGGCAGACGTGCCGCTTGCCAATCGGGTCAGGTCCGGAAGGAAGCAGCCCTAACGAGTTTGGCACGGGTTGCTTGTCCAACCTCCCACTCAATCGCAATGCAATGCGGGACAAAGCGGTGGCCGCCCCGCGGGAAATGAGACATCCGGGGATCGAGGTGACAGACAGCGCGCCGGAAAGCGGTTCCGTGGCCGATATCGCCCCCTATCGTGTCCTCGCCCGCAAATATCGCCCCCAGACCTTTGCCGATCTGATCGGCCAGGATGCGATGGTGCGCACCCTGACCAACGCCTTCGCGACGGGCCGTATTGCCCAGGCCTATATGCTCACGGGCGTCCGCGGCGTCGGCAAGACCACCACGGCCCGTCTGATCGCGCGCGCCCTCAATTACACAGGCCCCGGCTCCGAACCGGGTCCGACAATTCACATGTCCGCCATGGGCGAGCACTGCACTGCAATCCTCGAATCGCGTCATGTCGACGTGATCGAGATGGATGCCGCTTCCCGCACCGGCGTCGATGATGTTCGCGAACTGATCGAAGCGGTTCGCTACCGGCCGGTGATCGCCCGCTACAAGGTCTACATCATCGACGAAGTTCACATGCTCTCCAAGGCAGCCTTCAACGCATTGCTCAAGACGCTGGAAGAACCCCCGCCGCATGTGAAATTCATCTTCGCTACGACCGAGATCAGGAAAGTCCCCGTGACGGTCCTCTCCCGCTGCCAGCGTTTCGATCTCCGCCGGCTCGATGCGGCGGCCATGATCGCGCACCTTGCCAAGATCGCCGCGGCGGAACGCGTGACCGCCGAGCCCGAGGCGCTGCGCATGATCGCGCGTGCCGCTGAAGGGTCGGTGCGCGATGCGCTCTCCCTTCTCGATCAGGCGATCGCCCATTGCGGCAGCGTCATCTTGGCCGAACGGGTCGGCGCGATGCTCGGTCTTTCCGACCGCGGCCGCATCATCGATCTGTTTGCCGCTATCATGTCCGGCGACAGCGCCTCGGCGCTGACCCGGATGGAAGCCCAGCACGCAGACGGCGGCGATCCGCAGAACCTTCTCGCCGATCTTGCCGATTTTGTTCACTGGGTGACCCGTCTGAAGATCGTATCCGCAGCCGAGAACGATGCCGACCGCAGCGAAGCCGAAAGGCTTCGCGGCAAGGAGTTTGCCGGCGCTCTTTCCATGGCATCGCTCACCCGAGCCTGGCAGATGCTTCTGAAAGGTCTGGCCGAAGTGCGCGATGCGCCCGATGCATTCGCCGCCGCCGAGATGGTGATCATTCGCTTGGCCTATGCCGCCGATCTGCCCTCAGGCGATGAATTGGTCAGGCTTGCCCGCCAGCCGGAGCGGGCCAGCACGCCGCGTCATCGGCCCGAAGAGCGCAGCCCCGGCAGGCTTGCGCCTGACCCGCAGCCGCCGGTCGAGGCATCATCGCGAGGCAATCTGGCGCTGGACAAGAATGCCCCGAGTCTCGAAAGCGTCGCGCCTGCGCCTGTTCTCTTCAGTCATTTCCGCGATATCGTCGCCTTTGTCGGCGAAAAGCGCGATATCAAGCTCAAGAATGAGCTCGAACGCTACGTCCGTCCGGTGCGCGTCACCCCGGGTTCGGTCGAGATTGCGCTGGAGCCGCAGGCCCCTCCGGGTCTCGCAAGCGAGCTTGCCCGCAGGCTGGAAGCCTGGACGGGCCAGCGCTGGATGATTTCCATCGCCAATGAGCAGGGCGAGCCGCCGCTGCGCGAGCAGGCGCTGAGCCGCCGCGACTCCGCTTTCCGCGAAGTGCGCGGGCATCCTCTCGTCCAGGCGGTCCTTGATCTATTTCCCGGCGCCGAAATCACCGACGTTCGCGATCCGGATGAACCGGTGCCCGTTTCCGAAACCCCTGACAACAGCGAGCCGGACTAGCCGATGATGAAGAATTTGAGTCAGATGATGAAACAGGTGCAGGAACTGCAGGAGCGCATGCAGGCAGTTCAGGCGAAGCTGGAGACACTGTCGATTGAGGGCAGGGCAGGGGGCGGCCTCGTTCAGGTGACGCTCAATGGCAAGGGCGCGATGACCGCGCTCGCGCTGGATGAATCGCTGCTCAAGGCCGGCGAGAAGGAAATTCTGGAAGACTTGATCATCGCGGCCCATGCCGATGCCCGCGCAAAGATGGAAGCATTGGTCGCCGAGCAGATGAAGGAATTGACGGGCGGCCTGCCGATGCCCCCGGGGTTCCAATTGCCGTTCTAGGCACCCATGCGCCGCACCACCGGCACCGAGATCGAGCGGCTGATCCAGCTCCTGGCCAAGCTGCCGGGGCTCGGTCCCCGCTCGGCCCGCCGCGCCGCCCTCCATCTCATCAAGAATCGCGACAAGCTCCTGCGGCCGCTCGCGGAAGCTCTCGCCGATGCGGGCGACAAGGTCTCGGTCTGCTCCAACTGCGGCAATGTCGATACCGTCGATCCCTGCACCATCTGTCACGATGAGCGCCGCGACCGGTCGATCATCTGCGTCGTGGAGGAGGTCGGCGACCTATGGGCTCTCGAACGAGCCGGCGCGATCAATTCGGTTTACCACGTTCTCGGCGGAACGCTCTCTGCCGTCGAGGGCCGACGGCCCGAGGATCTCAACATTGCCCACCTCCTGGAACGTGCCGCTCAGGGCGGGATAAAAGAGATCGTGCTGGCGGTGAACGCTACTGTCGAGGGCCAAACCACCGCGCACTACATCACCGACCGTCTGAAAGCTAAGGGCATTGTCATCTCGCGCCTTGCCCATGGCGTGCCGGTTGGCGGCGAGCTCGATTATCTCGACGAGGGCACGCTCACCGCCGCCATGCGTCAGCGCCGCCCGCTTTAATAGCGAAGCCGATGTCTCAGTTCTCGGCAACGAGCCGCGGCCGCCGCTCCTTGCCGTCGAGCGGCGTGAGCTGCGGTTCCGGGAGGTCGAGCTGTTCGATCCTGTGGCCGCGCTTGGCGATCTTGTCCGAGGATACCAGGAGCTTGTCGACATCCTGCGTAGCGAGCCCGAAATGCTTTTGCAGATCGATCACCCGGTCGCGCATGCGCCCGACGTCCTCCATGAGCTTGACCACTTCGATCTTGATCTGTCCGGCCTGTTCGCGCATGCGCGCGTCCTTGAAGATCGCCTGCATCGTCTGCACGAGCAGCATCAATACGTTGGGCGAGGCGATGATCACCCTCTCGCGGTGCGATTTCTGGATGACATCCTCGAAGCGTTCAAAAAGTTCCGCATAGACCGATTCTGAGGGAACGAACATGACGGCCGTCTCATGCGTTTCCCCCGCGATCAGATAGCGCTGGGCGATGTTCTTCACATGCTTCAGCACGTCCCCGCGCAATTGCTGTTCCGCCTGCCGCATGTCGCGCTCGCCCCGCGCCGTCTTGAGCATATTGAACGCCTCTAACGGGAACTTCGCGTCGATGATAAGCCCGAGCTCGCTCTCCGGCAGTCTCACAACGCAGTCCGGCCGCATGCCGTTGCTCAGCGTCGCCTGGAAGCTATAGGCGCTTTGATGCAGCCCATCGCGGATGATCGCCTCCATGCGCCCCTGCCCGAAGGCGCCGCGCGCCTGCTTATTGGCCAGAATGTCCTTGAGGTTCACCATATGAGTGGAAAGCTCGGTGAT
>Ga0126307_10001463_pt1 | contig 15571 bp, 13 predicted proteins | sample Plot28_FD_89955 | JGI IMG/M metagenome (GOLD analysis project Ga0126307, IMG submission 89955) | Serpentine soil microbial communities from UC McLaughlin Reserve, CA, USA - Plot28 | ecosystem: Environmental > Terrestrial > Soil > Grasslands | place: USA: UC McLaughlin Reserve, Lake County... | reverse complement strand
TGCCGAGGGCGCCGAGGTGGCCACGGGCGGGAGGGTCGTCGAGGTCGACGGTCTCGGCGGGGCCTTCGTCACGCCGACCGTGCTCACCGGCGTCAAGCCCGAGCACCACATCGCCTGCGACGAGGTCTTCGGGCCGGTCCTCTCGGTCATCGAGGTCGACGGGCTTGAGGAGGCGCTCGACGTCGTCAACAGCGTCGAGTACGGCCTGTCCGCCGCGGTCTACACGCGCGACATCAACGCTGCGCTGCACGCCGTCGACCGCATCGACACCGGCATCGTCTACGTCAACGCCCCCACGATCGGCGCCGAGATCCCGCTGCCGTTCGGGGGTACGAAGCACACGGGCAACGGCTTCCGCGAGGCTGGCACACGGGGCATCGAGCAGTTCAGCGAGCTGAAGACCGTCTACGTCGACTACTCGGGCCGCCTGCAGCGGGCCCAGATCGACACCGAGCGGGGGACCTCGTGACGACCGTGCAGCCCTATGTGACCGCCGAGCCCGGTGTTCTGGGTGGTGCGGCCGGGCGGGCGACCGCCGAGTGGCTGGCGCGCGACGAGGCCGCGCTGGCAGGCGTGCTGCCCCGCTACTACGACGTCGTCGCCGAGCGGGGCGAGGGCAGCCACATCGTCGACGTCGACGGTCGCCGCTACCTCGATCTCGGCTCGGGCATCGGCGTCAACGCCACCGGCCACGGCCACCCGCGCGTGGTGGCCGCGATCGCCGAGCAGGCCGCCGCGCTGGTCCACACCTCGGTCGTGGTGCACCACCGGCGCAACATCGAGCTGGCCGAGCGCATCGGCGCCCTCACCCCGTTCCTCGACGACCCGCAGGTGTTCTTCTGCAACTCGGGGGCAGAGGCCGTCGACGGCGCGCTCAAGCTGGCCCGCAAGGTGACCGGCCGTCCCGACGTCGTCGCCTTCCACCGGGCCTTCCACGGCCGCACGCTCGCCGCCACCACCCTGACGATGGCCAAGGGCCGCTACCGCGAGGGCTACGCCCCGCTGCTGCCCGGCGTGCACCACGCCGCCTGGTGCCTTCCGCACGAGCACGCCAGCCCGGCCGAGGCGGTCGATGCCGCCCTGGCGGCGCTCGACGAGCTCTTCGCCGTCGAAGTGGCGCCCACCGACGTGGGGGCGATGGTGGTCGAACCCGTGCTGGGAGAGGGCGGCTACGTGCCCCCGCCGCGCGACTGGCTGGTCGGGCTGCGCGAACGCTGCGATGCCCACGGCATCCTGCTCGTGTTCGACGAGGTGCAGTGCGGGGTCGGGCGCACCGGCCGGTTCTTCGCGGCCGAACTCTACGACGTGGCCCCCGACGTCGTGCTGTTCGCCAAGGGCATCGCGTCGGGCCTGCCGCTCGGCGGCATCGTGGCCGGGCGGGCCCTGATGGAACGCTGGCCCACCGGCGCCCACGGCTCGACCTTCGGCGGCAATCCCGTCGCGTGCGCCGCGGCGCTGGCCACGCTCGACGTCCTGGCCGACGAGGGGCTGGCCGACCGGGCGGCGACGCTCGGGGCTCGGGCGGTCGAACGGCTGCGCCGCGACCTGGGTGCTCACCCCTCGGTCCGGGACGTGCGAGGCATCGGCCTCATGATCGGCGTCGAGCTGGCCGACAAGCGCGTCACCGAGGCGGTCATGCACCGCTGCCTCGACGCCGGGGTGATCGTGCTGGCCTGCGGGCCCCGGGAGAACGTGCTGCGGCTCGTGCCGCCGCTCACCATCACCGACGACGAGCTCGACCGCGGCCTCACCGTCCTGGTGGACGTGATCACGGCCGGCTGAGCCGGCCGCGTCGACCGGGGCCGATCTGGGTCGCCGGGCCCTATTCGGGGTCGACCCTCTACCGCATCGATTCTGCGACCGACGAGGTCGCCGCCCAATCCGGCACGCTCGAGACCGCGAACGCGATCGACGGCGCCGGTCGCGTGTGGGTCACCTACGGCGGCCACCTTCTCGGTGAGTTCGACGACGCGCTGCGGCCGGTCGGCGAACGATCACGGTCCGGAACAACAGCGACGCGCTCGGCAGAGCGCGTCATCGACGTTCGCCGGCTCACCGCTCGGCCTCGCCGTCCAGGGCGACGACGTGTGGGTCACCCAGAGCGAGAACGGCACCGTCCAGCGGGTGAAGGTCTCGTTCTAGCGATCAGAACGCCAGCAGGTCGCGCAGGGCGGCCTCGACCCGGCCCTGCGCCGACCAGACCGCCTCGAGCGAGCGGGCGAAGGGGATGGGCGTGTCGAGGCCGCCGACGCGGCGCACGGGGGCGTCGAGCCAGGCGAACGCCTCGTCGGCCAGCACGGCAGCCACCTCGCCGCCGAACCCGCCCGTGAGCGGGGCCTCGTGCGCCACGAGCACGCGCGAGGTGCGGCGCACCGACTCCAGCACGGTCTCGCGGTCCCACGGGGCGAGCGTGCGCAGGTCGACCACCTCGACCTCGGCGCCGGCCCCCGGCCCGCCGGCGGCGACCGACTCCGCGGCGGCCACGGCCCAGGCCACGGCCGCACCGTAGGCCACGATCGTGGCGTCGGCGCCCGGCCGCACCACGGCGGCCCGGCCCAGCGGCACGGTGGCGTGACCGGCCGGCACCGGCCCCTTCACGCTGCGGTAGAGCGCCTTGTGCTCGAGAAACAGCACGGGGTTGCCGTCGTCGAGTGCGGCGAGCAGGAGCCCCTTCGCGTCGGCCGGCGTCGCCGGGGCGACGACCCGGAGGCCGGGCACGTGGCAGAACAGGCCCTCGACGCTCTGGGAGTGGAACGGCCCGGCACCGAGACCGCCGCCGATGGGTGCCCGCATGACCACCGGTACGGCGGCACCCCAGCGGTAACGGGTGGTCGCCAGGTTGTTGACGACCTGATTGAAGCCCGTGGAGATGAAGTCGCCGAACTGCAGCTCGACGACCGGGCGGAACCCGTCGATCGCCAGGCCCAGTGCCGCGCCCAGCACCCCCGATTCGATCACCGGCGTGTTGAGCACCCTGTCGGGACCGAACTCGGCGAGGAACCCTTCGGTGACCTTGAAGACGCCGCCGTAGGCGGCGATGTCCTGCCCGAGGAGCACGACGCGCTCGTCGGCCCGCATCGCCGTGCGCAGGGCGTCGCTGATGGCGTCGACGTAGCGCACGTCTGCCGTGCCCGCGGAGGCCGGGGCGCCGTCGGCCGACGCCGACGTCGCGGTCCCCTCCGCGGATGCCGAGGTCGAGGCCCCGTCGACGGATGCCGAGGTCGAGGCCCCGTCGGCCGACACCGGCACCCGGCGCAGCGGCGCCGGCGGGCCGAACACGCCGCGGAGCTCGTCGGCCGCGGACGACGACGGCACCGGCGCCTCGAGGGCCGACGCCACCAGCCGGTCGACCTGCGTGCGCAGCTCGACCCGCAGGGCCGCACGGGCCGGCGCCGGAAGCGTGGCCCGCTCGTCGAGCACCGCCTCGAGCCGCACGATCGGGTCGCGCCCCGCCCACGCGTCGACCTCGGCGGCGGGGACGTAGTCGTTGCCCGACGCCTCCTCGTGGCCCCGCATGCGGAACGTCTTCGCCTCGATGAGCGCCGGCCCCTGCCCCGCGCGGGCCCTGTCGGCCGCCCGGCGCACCGCGTCCTGCATGGCCACCACGTCGTTGCCGTCGACCATCTCGCCGGGCATGCCGTAGCCGGCGGCCCGGTCGACGAGATCGGCACACGCGTACTGGTCGCGCACGGGCGTCGACAGTGCCCACTGGTTGTTCTCGATCACGAAGACCACGGGTAGCGCCCACACGGCCGCCAGGTTCATGGCCTCGTGCACGTCGCCCTCGCTGGTCGCGCCGTCGCCGATCAGCACGGCGGCGACCCGGTCCTCGCCCCGCAGGCGTGCCGCGAGCGCGAGGCCGTCGGCCACCGGCACCATGGCCCCGAGGTGGCTGATCATGCCCACGATTCGGCGCCCGGGCGCCCCGAAGTGGAACGTGCGGTCGCGCCCGCCCGTGTAACCGCCCGCCCGCCCGAGGAGCTGACGGAACAGCTTGCCCGGGTCGAGGCCTCGTCCGGTGAACACGCCGAGGTTGCGGTGACCGGGGACGATCCAGTCGTCGGGCCGCAGCCCGGCGACGAGCCCGACGGCGACGGCCTCCTGCCCGATGCCCGCGAACCACTTGCTCAGCTGCCCTTGGCGGAGCAGCGAGAGCATCTTCTCCTCGATGACACGGGGTAGGAGGAGGCCCCGGTAGAGGCGGTGCAGCTCGCCGTCGCTCGGCGCACGCACCGGGGCGTCGGGGGAGAGGGCTCGCAGCTCGGTCACGCCCCCAGCTTCGCGCCGTTGTCGCAGCGAGAGGGCCACCGCGGCCGCCGGCCGCCGCATGCGGGTCAGCCGACCCAGGCGCCACGCTCGGTGAGGACGTGGCGCAAACGGTCCGGCCGGTCGGTCATGATGCCGTCGACGCCCAGGTCGAGCAGGCGGGCCATGTCGGCCTGGTCGTCGACCGTCCAGACGTGGACCTGCAGGCCGCGGTCGTGGGCGGCGGCCACGAACCGGTCGGTGACCAGGGCGACCTTGCCCTGGCGCTCGGGCACCTGGGCGCAGCCGGCGGCGAAGCGCCCGACGGGCAGGCCCCTCGACGCCGCCACCAGCCTGGCCACGTGGCGGGGGCCCATCGACGTGCACACGCCCGGCAGCCCGGCGCGGATGCGGGCGAGGCGCCGGTCGGAGAACGCCCCGATGCAGACGCGGTCGACCGTGCCGGTGCGGCGCACCAGCTCGACGAGCGGCCCGACGGCGGCGTCGTGCTTCGGGTCGATGTTCACGCGCACGTCGGGCCAGGCCGTGAGCAGCTCCTCGAGCAGGGGGACGCCGTCGCCGCCGGCCACCCGGGCCGCCGCCACCTCGGACCACGGCAGCTCGCCGATCACGCCGGCCCGGTCGGTGACCCGGTCGAGCCGGTCGTCGTGGAAGGCCACGAGCACCTCGTCGGCGGTGGCGTGGGCATCGGTCTCGACGTAGCGGTAGCCGAGCGCCACCGCCTCCTCGAAGGCGGCCATCGTGTTCTCGCCGGCCCCCGCGGCGCTGCCGGCGCCGTGGGCGCCCCGGTGGGCGAAGGCCAGCGGGCCGGGCCATTCGAGGAACGGGAAGTGGGCCATCGCCGCGGACGGTAGCCCCGCATGTTGGCGGGCCGGCGCACCGGGTGACACGCTGCGCGGCGTGGACGAGCCGTCACGGGCGTGGACGAGGGCCGAGGCCGACGCCGCGCTGCCCTGGGTGGGCGAGGTCGTCCGCCGTGCCCAGCGCCTGTGGGACGACTACCGCCGCCAAGCCGTGCACGCCGCGCGGGTCGTCCGCCAGAACGGCCACGGGGTCGTGCCGTCGGACCCGATGCCGATCCGCAGCTGCATCGACGAGCTCGCCGAGCAGGCCGTCGTGCTGCGCGACATCGGCCGCGGCCTGATCGACTTCCCGGCCCGTACGGCCGACGGGCGCTGGTACTGGCTGTGCTGGCTGGTCGGCGAGGACGCCGTCGACTGGTGGCATTGGCCCGACGACGGGTTCGCCGGCCGGCGCCGGCTCGACGACGAGCCCCCGGAGTAGCCGGCCGAGCGCACGGGTCGGCCCATCACCGTGCAGGTGAGACCGCGCTTTCTGTCGCCGAGTCGCCGCGCATCGTGGCACACGGCGGAGGCAGGGTGAGGCCCCGATACGGTGTCCGGGTGGACATCACCGACCGGTTCGCCGATCTGGTGCGGGGGCCGGAGTCGGCCCTGCGGGTCGACGTCGGCGCCCTCCTCGTTGCCGCCCACGCCCGCCGTGAGCTAGACGTCGACGAGGAGCTCCACCGCCTCGACGACCTGGCGAGCGGCTGCGCCACGCCGACCGTCGAGGGGGTGTGTGAGCACCTGTTCGGCGACGTGGGCTTCCGGGGCGACACCGACGACTACAAGGACCCGCGCAACTCGCTGCTCGACGTCGTGCTCGACCGGCGCCGCGGCATCCCCATCACGCTGTCGATCGTGGTGATGGAGGTGGGCCGGCGCCTGGGACTCGACCTGCAGGGCGTGGGCATGCCCGGGCACTTCCTCGTGCGCGACGGCGACGACCCCGACGCGTTCATCGACCCGTTCCATCGGGTCCAGCTCGACCGCGAGGGCGCCGAGAAGCTGTTCACGGTCATCCACGGCCCCGAGGCCCGCTTCCAGGAGCGGTTCCTCGACCCGGTCGGGCCCCGGGCGATCATGGCCCGGGTCGTCACGAACCTCCAGCGCTCCTACATGGGGCGGGGCGACCGGGCCGGGGCGCTGTGGGCCCAGTGCCTGCGGGTCGTCGTGCCCGGGGCCACCGTCGGCGACCGGCGTCAGCTGGCCGCGCTGCTGGCGGCGAACGGCCGCTTCGACGCCGCCGCCGAGGAGCTCGAGGCCATAGCGGACGACGGCTGGGGCGGCGACCGCGACCGCATCGCCGCCGCCGCCATGCGGGCCAAGCTGAACTGACCGCGACTTCATCCTCGGCTCCTGACCCGGTTCCTGCCCCCGCCGCCCGGACCTCAAGGTGCGGTCAGCCGTTGGCGGCCATCAGCGCCGCCGCGCGGGCGCGCACCGCGGCCCGCAGCTCGGGCGGGTCCACGGACCGTAGCTGTCCGGATCCTGTCGTAGCGTTCCCGGCATGAGCACCGATGCAGCGACGACGACGTCCACCGGTATCTCCAGGTCCACGAGCTGGGACGAGGACCGGGCATACGGCGAGGTCGCGCCGGTGCCCCGTCTCGCCCGGGCCGACGTCGAATTCAGCCGGGAAGGCGACCTGGTGGGCACCAGCACCTGCGGCGTCCCGTTCCGCTACGACGCGGAGGGCGCCTGCGCCATCCTCGGCTTCGAGGAGGTGACCGGTCGCCTCGAGGGCGGCGACGAGGGCGGGTTCGCCCTGCGACACGAGGGCACCTTCGGTGCCGACGGGCTCGACCTGCGCTCGTCCGTCGTCGAGGGCTCGGGCGTCGGGGCGCTGGCCGGCGTGGCCGGGACGGGGTCCGTCACCGCACCGGCCGGCGACCAGACGTGCCGCTGGACCCTCGAGCTCACGGGCCGATGAGAACTCGACCCCGCCGCGGCGCGCACCGACCGCGAGGCCACCGGTGAGCGCGGCCAAGGGGAAGGCAGCGGAGGCGCCCGCCGCGGCGATCTCGCGGGTGCAGGCGCTGGCCTACCGCGTCGTGGCCCAGCAGCTCGACCGTCCCGGTGTCGACGACCCCGCCGACCTCGCGATCGCCGACCTCGGCATCCAGGACTCGCCGGCGGGCACGGCGGCGCTCAGCGTGGCCGCCCGCACGGCGGTGCCCTCCGGCGGCGAGGACCCCGCCACCCAGCTCGCCGACGGGCGCCGCTGGGTCGTGACGTGGGCCGTGCGCGGTGCGCCCCACGTCCTGCGGGCCGACGACGTGCGGGCCATGGCCGCCGCCACCTGGCCCGCCGACGCCGACGACGCCGCCGCCCGCCTGGCCGGATTCGGCGCCGGCACCCGCAAGCGAGGCGACGACGCACTCGCCGCCCTGCGGGCCGCCGCCGACGCCCTGCGCGAGGTCGTCGGGGACACGATGACGAAGGGCGACGTCTCGAACGCGGTGACCAAGGCCGTGCCGAAGCTCTCCCAGCCGTGCCGGTCCTGCGGTACCACCCACATCAGCGACCAGCTCATGCGGCTCGCCGTCCTGCCGGCGGGGCTGCGCCTCGACCCGATGGCCAGCCCCGTCACGCTGCGCCCGATCGCCCGCTGGCCGGGCGTGCCCGACGAGCAGGAGGGCGCCGGCGCCATCGTCGAGGCCTACCTGCGGCTCCACGGCCCGGCCACGCCGAAGGAGGTTGCCGCGTACCTGCAGACGGGCCAGGCGGCGGTGAAGGACGTCTGGCCGGGTGGGCTCGCCGAGGTGACCGTCGACGGCCGCAGGGCCTGGGTGCCCGAGAACGCCCTCGAGGCGCTGCGCCGGGCGCCGGCCCCCGAGCTGGTGCGCCTCCTGCCGCGCAGCGACCCGTGGCTCATGGCCCGCGACCGCGAGCTCCTCGTGCCCGGTGCCGCCCACCGCAAGGCCTTGTGGCCCACGCTCGGGTTCCCCGGCGGGCTGCTGGTCGACGGCGAGATCGCGGGCACGTGGCGGACGAAGGCGACCGCGGCGCGGCTCGACGTCACGGTTCAACCGTTCCGCCGCCTGTCCCCGACGGTGCGCACGGCGCTCGAGGCCGAGGCACAGCGCGTGGCGTCGGTGCGCGCGGTCCCCGACGTGCGCGTCGCCTACGACGGCGGCTGACCGGCGCTCCGCTCGCCCGCTCCGCCGCGGCGCGTCCCAGCCCGCCGCCCGCACCGACGCCGTTATGGCACCGCGGGCCTCGCCGTGTGCGATTGAGCGCCGCCAGAACGTCTGCGGCCGGCGGGTAGTCCGGCTTCGCCGCCCGCTGCCCCGCGGCCGCCCGCGGGGCCGGAACCCGCTGGCACCGGCCCGCACGGTTGCGCAACGGTTCGGCGATGGCCGACCGCCCGCCCGCCGCCGCCCACGGCGATCGGACCCCGCCCCTGCCCGCCCCGCCGGTGCGGCTCGCCACGCCCGCCGACGTGGACGAGCTGGTCCGCCTGCGGGCCGTGATGATGGCGGCGGTCGGCGTGCCGTACGACCAGGTGGGCTCCCGGGCCGGCTGGCGCGCGAACTACGCCGCCGCTCTGCACGAGGACATGGCGAGCGACATGTCGGCGGCCTTCGTCGCAGACGAGCCGGCCGCACCCCACGCCGCAGCCGGGCCCGGCGGCCACCTCGTCGCCTGCGGGGTCGTGACGCGGTGGCGGAGCATCCCCGGTCCGGGCACGCCGAACGGGTGGCGGGGCTACATCGCCTCGATGGTGACCGAACCGGCATGGCAAGGGAGGGGCCTCGCCCGCGCCGTCCTCGGCGAGCTGATGGCCTGGTGCCGGGAGCGCGGTATCAGCCGCATGGCGCTGCACGCCTCGCCGGACGGGGCCGCGCTGTACCGGTCCGTCGGCTTCACCGACGACCTCCGTTTCCCCGAGATGGAGTGGCGTGCGCCGGCTTCGGGCCCGTGATCGACCGTGACGACCTCTTCTTCGTCCGGGTCCGCCGCACGTTCGGGAACCGTCTCGACGTGACAGCTGTCTCTTGACCGGCGGGTCAAGTAGCGTGTGGCGCATGACGCTCATCGATCGCGCCGACCGGTCTGCCGCCCCCGAGAGCGACGAGGACCGGGTGCTGTCGTTGTGCGCCCAGCTGCTCGACGAGCTACCGCCCGCCGACACCGACTCGACGACGTTCTGGGGCCGCCAGTTCGACCTCGGCCTGGCATGGGTGCACTTCCCCGAGGGCCACGGCGGTCTCGGCCTCTCGCCCAAGCTGCAGAAGCTGATCAACGAGACGCTGTGGGCGGCCGGCGCCCCGCACGCCGGCGGGCCGAACCTCATCGGCCATGGCATGGGCGCCCCCACGGTCGTCACCCACGGCAGCGAGGCCCAGAAGGCGCGCTACCTGCGGCCGCTGTTCACCAACGAGGAGATCTGGTGCCAGCTCTTCTCGGAGCCCGGCGCCGGCTCGGACGTCGCCAGTCTGTCGACCCGGGCCGAGCGCGACGGCGACGAGTGGATCCTCAACGGCCAGAAGGTGTGGACCACGGTCGCCCACCTGGCCCGCTTCGGCATGATCGTCGCCCGCACCGACCCCCAGGCGCCCAAGCACAAGGGCCTGACGTACTTCGTGGTCGACATGCATGCCCCCGGCGTCGAGGTGCGGCCGCTCTACCAGATCACCGGCGAGGCCGAGTTCAACGAGGTCTACTTCACCGACGTGCGCATCCCCGACTCCGAGCGCCTCGGCGAGGTGGGCGAGGGCTGGCGGGTATCGCTGACCACGCTTATGAACGAGCGGGTCGCGATCGGCGGGCAGATCCCGCCCAGGGGGGCCGGCTACATCGGCGAGCTGCTGAAGGTGTGGGGCCGCACGGGACCCCACAGCGCGGCCACGCGCGACCACGTGATCCAGCTCTGGATCCGTGCGGAGGTGCAGCGCCTCACGAACATCCGCGCCGGCCAGGGCCGGGCCAAGGGCACGCCCGGTCCCGAGGGCTCGATCGGCAAGCTGGCCATGGCCGAGCTGCACAAGGAGATCACCGAGACCGCGCTCGACCTGCTGGGCGCCGAGGGGATGCTGTTCCCGGCCGGCTACCCCATGACCCGCCCGCACGGCACGGCCATGTGGAACAACGTGCCCCAGGCGTTCCTACGGGCCCGCGCGAACTCGATCGAGGGCGGCACGACCGAGATCATGAAGAACATCCTGGGCGAACGGGTGCTCGGCCTTCCCGGCGACATTCGCACCGACAAGGACCGCCCCTGGGTCGAGGTGCCCCGCTCGTAGCGGGACCGCCCGGGCCTGCGCCGGGCTCCCCGCGGTGGGCCGCGTGACGTGGGGGAGCGCCGAACGCGTCCGGTCGCCTTCCCCCGGCGACCGCTCGACGTAGCGGAGTCGTCGCGTTACGGTGGCTGCGCCGTGGCGGGCAGAGACGTCACACGAGTTCCCCTCGTGTCGAATCGTCGCGCCGGGGGCGGTCCTGGCTCGGCCCCGCCTCGCTACGGTGGCACTCGTAGGAACACCGTGGCGACGCCGCACGTCATCGGTCGACGCTCCATTCCCCCCACACCGCATCTGACCGCGCGGCGGGTCGCCCGAGACCGGGGTTCCCCCAACCATGCGCCGTACCAAGATCGTGGCCACGCTCGGCCCCGCGTCGGACCCTCCGGAGGTCGTCGCCGCCCTCCTCGACGTAGGTGTGGACGTCGTACGGCTCGGCCTCGCCCACGGCGAGGCGAAGGAGCACGTCGAGCGCATCGAGCTGGTGCGCGACATCGCCGAGGGCCGCGGCCGGAAGGTGGCCATCCTGGCCGACCTGCCCGGACCCAAGGTGCGGGCCGGGGCGTTCCCGGAGGGCGGCGCCTCGCTGTCCGTGGGCGACACGGTGGAGCTGGTGTCCGGCACCACGCCGAGCGAAGAGCAGCGCATCATCGTCGACGAGGACGGCCTGAGCGGTTGCGTCACCGCAGGCGACCCGATCGTGCTCGGCGACGGCACGGTGGCGCTCGAGGTCCTCGCCGTCGAGGGCGACGTCGTGCGGGCGGTGGTGCGCAGCGGCGGGCGTCTGCAGGGCCGCCCCGGCGTGCACCTGCCCTCCGACCACTGGGCTCCGCCCGTGCCGACCGACGACGACCTGCGCCTGATCGACGAGGTGGCGCACCTGGCCGATTGGGTGGCCGTCTCGTTCGTGCGGCGGGCCGAGGAGATGATCCGCGTGCGCGAGGCGCTCGGGCCCCGCGGGCCCCGCCTCATGGCCAAGATCGAGACCCGCTCGGCGGTCGAGCACCTCGACGACCTGCTGGTCGTGGCCGACGGCGTCATGGTCGCCCGAGGGGACCTCGGCATCGACTTCCCGATCGAGGACGTGCCCCACCTGCAGAAGAGGATCATCAGCGCCTGCGCCGTGCGGGGCGTGCCGGTCGTGACCGCCACCCAGATGCTCGAGTCGATGATCTCGGCGCCCACGCCCACCCGGGCCGAGGCGTCCGACGTGGCCAACGCCGTGGTCGACGGCACCGACGCCCTCATGCTCTCGGCCGAGACCGCCATCGGCCACGACCCTGCGAACGCTGCGGCCACCATGGCGCGCATCGCGTTGCGGGCCGAGCAGTCCCACGAGCGGCGCATCGCCGACGGCGAACGCGGCCGCGTCCAGCGCCGACAGCCCACGGCCGCAGCCGTGACCGTCGCCATGGCGCACGCCGCCTACCGGGCAGCCTCCGAGCTCGACCTGGCCGCCATCGTGTGCTGCACGCGCAACGGCGTTACCGCCCGCGCCATGGCGGCGCTTCGCCCCGAGTGCCGGCTGATCGGGGCCACGCACTCGTGCCGCACCGCCCGCCAGCTGGCGCTGTCGTGGGGCGTCGAGCCGCTCGTCGTCGACGAGTACGCGACGACCGACGAGATGGTGTGGTGCGTGGTCGAGGCGGCCGAGCGGCGCGGCCTGGTCCGCAAGGGCGAGACGATCGCCGTGCTGGCCGGGGCACCCGACTCGCCGACGCGGGGCACCGACGTGCTGCGGGTCGTCGCGGTCTGTTAGCCCGGCGGTGTGACCAGCGACGGGGCGCGCACGACGCCGGGGGGCCTGTACGTGCACGAGTCGGGCGAGGGCCCGCTGGTCGTGCTCATCCATGGCGTGATGGACCGCTCCAGCGGCATGCTGCGCACCCGCCGGCTGCTCCAGGGCGAGCACCGGGTCGTGCGCTACGACCGCCGGGGCTACGGGCGCTCGAAGGCGGCCGCCCCCAGCGACGACTTCGACCGGCAGGTCACCGACCTGCTCGAGGTGCTCGACGGGCGGCCGGCCGTCGTCGTGGGCCACAGCTTCGGCGGGGTCGTGGCCCTGGGCCTGGCGGACCGGTACCCGGATCTCGCCCGCTCGGTCGTGGCCTACGAGGCGCCGATGATGTGGGAGCCGTGGTGGCCCGGCGGGGCGACACCGGTGGCGGCGGCGGCCGGTGAGACCGACGGGGGAGCGGCGGCGGAGGACGGCGACGGCGACAGCGGCGACGGCGGCTCGCCGGCGGGCGGTGGTCCGCCGGGGGCCCGCGGCGAGGCACCCGCGGATGTCGCCGAGTGGTTCATGCGCCGCATGATCGGCGACGACCTGTGGGAGCGGCTGCCTCCGGCGATGCGCGCCGACCGGCGCTCGGAGGGCCCCGCCCTGCTCGCCGACATGGCGTCGGCCCGGCCGCCGGCGCCGGTGCCCTACGTCGCCGAGCGGATCGGCGTGCCGGTGCTCGCCGCGCACGGCGGCGCCACCCGGCCGCGCCACCGGCGGACCGCCGAGGAGCTGGCCCGCCTGGTGCCCGGTGCCGAGCTCGCGATCGTGCCCGGTGCCGACCACGGGGTGCACCTGTCCGACCCGGCCGGCTTCGCCGCGCTGGTCCGACGCGGCGTGGAGCGGGCGACCGATCGCTGACCGGCCATCCCGACGCGCGGCCGCCGCCCGGCGTCCACCTGCGCCACCCGGGCGACCCCCGATCGTGTCCGGGGTGTCACCGAAGGGGCGCGGCGCCGGCGTTAGCCTTCCGCGAGGTGACGACGATGTCCGGGTCGAGGCGGAACGACGGCGAGGGCGGCGGTACCGCGCCGGGGCGCACGGCGTTCGTGCTCTCCGGCGGGGGCAACCTGGGGGCCCTGCAGGTGGGCATGCTGCGCGCGCTGCTCGAGCACGACGTCGTGGCCGACCTGGTGCTGGGCTGCTCGGTGGGCGCCATCAACGGCGCCGGCTTCGCGGACGATCCCACGCTCGAGGGCATCGGGCGGCTCGAGTCGCTGTGGAAGGCGCTCGACGGACAGAACATGCTGCCGAGCGGCTGGCTGCCCAACGCCGTGTCGCTGGCCCGCAAGGGCGAAGCGATCCACGACCACGACGCCCTGCGGCGCATGGCCGAGGACTCGCTTAGCGTGCAGACGTTCGACGAGCTGCGGTTGCCGTTCCAATGCGTGGCCACCGACATCATGGGCGTGCACGAGACGTGGTTCTCGTCCGGTCCGATCGTCGAGGCCATCCTGGCCTCGTCTGCCCTGCCGGCCATCTACCCGGCGGTCGTGATCGACGGCGTGCGGTACCTCGACGGCGGCATCGTCGACGACGTGCCCATGAGCCGGGCCGTCGAGCTGGGCGCCACCACGATCTACGTGCTCCAGGTCGGCGGGTTCACCCGGCCCCGGCCCGAGCCGCGGCGCCCGCTCGACGTGGCCGTGCAGGCCTACTGGATCGCCCGCCACCACCGCTTCAAGCGCGATCTGGCCGCCATGCCCGAGGGCATCGAGGTGCACGTGCTGCCGGCGGGCGAGACGCCGCGCATGCGGTTCAACGACTTCACCCACTCGGGCACGCTGATGACGCTCGCCCACGCCGCCACCGGGGCCTACCTCGACGACCGGGCGGCGGGCCTGCCGGTCCCTTCCCTGTCCGAGGCGTTGGCCGCCCCCGGCGTGGTGGGCGAGCCCGAGCCGGACGGCGACGAGCCGCGGGGCGAGCCGCCGGCCGCGCACGGCTCGCCGGTGCTCATCCCACCCTCCGCCCCCCAGCCCGCTGCGGCCGCGCCGCTGCCCGCCGGGGCGGCCGGGTCGCCGCCCTCTCCGCGGTCGGCGCGGCCCTCCGCCCGACCGTCCGGTCGGCGACACCGGAACCAGGACGGAGGGCCCCGGCGCCGCCGGCTCGAGCCGACGCCCGCGGCCGGGCCGACGCCCGCGGCCGGGCCGACGCCCGCGGCCGACCCGGCACACACGGTCGAGCCCGGCGACGCACCGTCGCAACCCGCGTCGGCGACGTCTCTGCCGGACGCGCCCCGGCGGACCAGTCGCCGCGGCCGCGCCGCCTCCGGCGGCCGCCGGGCATCCGACCCCGCCGGTCGCCCCGGTGACCCGGGAGCTGGTGCCGCGAGCCCCGCCTTGGCGGCCGACTCCGCCGCCGACGTTGCGGGCGCCCGCGACGCCGTGCCGGGCGATGCCGACGGCTCCGGTGATGCCGCCCTGCCGGGCGATCCCGTCGCCTCCCGCGATGGCGCATCCCGCGATGGCGCCGCCCGCGATCGCGCCGCCCGCGATCGCGCCGCCCGCGATCGCGCCGCCCGCGATCGCGCCGCCCGCGATGGCCCCGCCTCCCGCGATGCTGGCGCGGCGCCCGCCGTCACCGAAGGGGGTGCTGCCGGCGGCCGCGGCGCTGCCGACGGCCGCCGTGACGGCGCTGACGCCGGTGACGGCACCGATCACCGTGACACCGGGGGCCCCGATCCTGCCCGCGTCCAGGCTGTGGCCGGTGCCCGGCTCGGGTCGCTGTCCGCCGTGTCCGGCCTCGGCGCCGCCCACGCCCTCGGCGCTCGGGTGGCCCGTCTGCCCCGCGTCGCCAAGTTGTTCAGCAGGGGAGACGACGATGACTGACCGGCCGGTGAGCCTCACGACCAGCGGTCCGCCCGAGACCGTGCTCGACGACGAGCCGGCCGAGGCCCGGGCCGCGCTCGACGCCGCGCTCGCCCAGCCAGACCTGGAGCGCCGGGCCGCCGTGGCCAGCGTCGTCGCGGACTGGCCCCGTTTCCTCGAGGGATGGGCGACGCTCGGCGACCTCGGGCGCGACGACGTCGAGCGCTACGCGTACTACCGCATCGGCTACCACCGGGGCCTCGACCGGCTGCGGGCCAACGGCTGGCGCGGCTCGGGCTACGTCCGCTGGCGGCGGCCGCCGAATCGGGGCTTCCTGCGGGCGCTCGACGGCCTGAGGGCCATGGCCGAGCGCATCGAGGAGACCGACGAGGCCGAGCGCTGCGCACTATTCCTGCGGCAGCTCGACCCCGACTGGCCCCCGGCCGAGGGCGAGCAGCCCTAGCCGCCGGACGCGAGCGGCCCTGGCCGGCCGTTCCTGCACCAGCTCCGCCCCGACTGGCCGCCGGCCGAGGGCGAGCAGCCCTAGCCGCCGGACGCGAGCGGCCCTGGCCGGCCGTTCCTGCACCAGCTCCGCCCCGACTGGCCGCCGGCCGAGGGCGAGCAGCCCTG
>Ga0126307_10001462_pt1 | contig 15573 bp, 15 predicted proteins | sample Plot28_FD_89955 | JGI IMG/M metagenome (GOLD analysis project Ga0126307, IMG submission 89955) | Serpentine soil microbial communities from UC McLaughlin Reserve, CA, USA - Plot28 | ecosystem: Environmental > Terrestrial > Soil > Grasslands | place: USA: UC McLaughlin Reserve, Lake County... | reverse complement strand
GGCCTGTCCCGAATCTCACTCGCGAGGCGCTGCCGCGCGAAAAGCACGCGCTGAAACGGCGCTCGCGCGTTCCGCGCTCACGTGAGCGCTCGTAGGCGAACGCTACGGGCGCGACCGCGGCCGCCCCGGCGCGCAGCTTTGCAGCCCGCAGCGCCGCGGAAGGGCGCTCCGGACAGGCCGTCATCCGATGACCTTCCCCATGAGCGAGACGAGGGCGCCGATCTCCTGCGCGAACTGCGCGAAATCTCGAACCGGGATCTGCTGCGCGGCGTCACACAGTGCGTGCTCGGGCTCGGGGTGCACCTCGACGATGATCCCGTCCGCGCCGGCCGCGACTGCCGCGCGTGCGAGCGGCAGGACGAGGTCTCGCCGGCCCGCGGCATGGGACGGGTCGACGATCACGGGCAGATGCGTCTCCTGCTTCAGCACCGGAATCGCGCCGATGTCGAGCGTGAAGCGGGTCGCAGTCTCGAAGGTCTTGATTCCGCGCTCGCAGAGGACGACGTTCGCGTTGCCTTCGCGGACGACGTACTCCGCGGCCATCAGGAGCTCCTCGAGCGACGCCGAGGCGCCGCGCTTCAGCAGCACCGGCTTCCGAGCGCGGCCGACCTCCGCGAGCAGCGAGAAGTTCTGCATGTTGCGCGCGCCGATCTGGATCACGTCCGCCGCATCGACCACGGCGTCGACGTGACGCGGGTCCATCAGCTCGGTGACGAGCGGCAGCCCGGTCTCCTCCCGCGCCTCGGCGAGGATCCGCAGGCCTTCGTGGCCGAGCCCCTGGAACGCGTACGGGGAGGTGCGCGGCTTGAACGCGCCGCCGCGCAGCATCGTGCAGCCGGCCGCGGCGACGGCCCGCGCGGTCTCGAGCGTCTGCTCCGGCGTCTCGACGGTGCACGGCCCCGCGATGAAGCCGAAGTAGTGCTCGCCGATCCGCCGCCCGCGCGCGGCGACCACGGTCGGATCCGGCGAGATCTCTCGCGAGACGAGCTTGTACGGCTTGAGGATCGGCAGAACCTGCTCGACGCCGCTGTACGTCTCGAGCGGGAGCGCGGCAAGGATGTCGCGCTCGCCGATCGCGCCGATCACCGTCGCCTGCTTGCCCGGGGTCACGTGCGCGGAGGCGCCGGCCTCCTCGAGCCGCGAGACGACCTCCTCGACCTCGTCGGGGCGCGCGTGCGCGTTCATCACGATCAGGAGCTCGGGTGAGCCGACGGTTGCCATTTCCACCAGTCTAGGTACCATCGAATCGATGTCTCCCGCACGTCGCAACGAGCGCTGGTCGTGGCGCCGCGAGCGCGGCGGGAGCGTGCGCTAGCACGCCGGACAGCCCGCCCGCTCGCTTTCCAGGTTCCCCTTTCCCTCTCGAGATGGAGTGACGACGACCATGCGCATCTTCAGCGGCATCCAGCCCACAGGCGACAAGCACCTCGGCAACTACATCGGCGCGATCCGGCAGTACGTGTCGACGCAGGAGCAGGGCGACGCGTTCTTCTGCATCGTCGACCTGCACTCGATCACCGTCGACTACGACCCCGAGAGCCTGCGCGAGTCGACGATCTCGCTCGCGGCGCTCCTGTTCGCATCCGGCCTCGACCCCGACCGCTGCACGCTGTTCGCGCAGAGCCACGTGCCGGCGCACTCGGAGGCCGCATGGATGCTGGGCTCGGTCACGAGCTTCGGCGAGCTACGCCGGATGGTCCAGTTCAAGGAGAAGGCCGAGCGCCAGGAGTTCGTCTCGTCCGGCCTGTTCACCTACCCGGTCCTGCAGGCGGCCGACATCCTGCTGTACCAGACCGACATCGTCCCGATCGGCGACGACCAGCGGCAGCATCTCGAGCTGTCGCGCGGCGTCGCGGAGCGCTTCAATTCGCGCTTCGGCGAGACGTTCACGGTCCCGAAGGCGGTGTTCCCCGCGATCGGCGCGCGCGTCATGGACCTCCAGGAGCCGCAGAACAAGATGTCGACTACCGGCGGCACCGCGCAGGGAACGGTGCTCGTCCTCGACCCGCCGGAGACGATCCGCAAGAAGGTCAAGAGCGCCGTCACCGACTCCGGTCGCGACGTCGTGCGCGCGCAGGACAAGCCCGGCGTGTCGAACCTGATCGAGATCATGGCCGTCGCGACCGGCGAGGCGCCGGAGTCGATCGAGTCGCGCTACGACGGGCAGGGCTACGGGGCCTTCAAGCAGGACGTGGCCGAGGCGGTGGTCGAGCTGGTCGCGCCGATCCAGCACCGGTACGCAGAGCTACGCGAGGATCGGGTCGAGCTCCAGCGGCTGCTTGCGGTCGGCGCCGAGAAAGCACGAAAGGAGTCCGAGCCGACACTGGAGCGGATGTACGACGCGATGGGCTTCGTCAAGCCGCAAAACGGCCGCAATTTCGGCGCTGCACGGCCCCGCGCGCTCTAAGCCGTTGTAGGGTGGTGCGGTTTCTGCGGGCGCGGGTGCGCCCGCTCGAGGGACTGGGTTCTCGAGGAAGAAAGGGGGCTGGAGCTTATGAACGGACGCCGCTTGCTGGCGCCTGCGCTGAGCGCGGTCGCAGCGCTCGCACTGGTGATGACCCTCGGCGCCGGGTCGGCGATCGCCGAGAAGGGCGACGACGGCCGTCCGGTCGACCGGGTCGTGATGTTCGCGTCGGACGGGATGCGTCCCGACCTGATGGAGCGCTACGCGAAGGCGGGCTTGATGCCGACGTACGCGGCGCTGATGGAAGACGGCGTAACCGGCGAGAACGGAATGCTCCAGGCATTCCCGCCCAACACCGGCGTCGGCTGGTACACGATGGCGACGGGCACCTATCCGTCCGAGCACGGATCGACGAACAACACGTACCACCGCCTGGGCGAGGCGAACTTCAACAACCGCACGAGCTTCTCGGCTGCCGGCACGTTGCAGGCGGACACGATCGCCAACGCCGCGGAGCGCGCCGGAAAGAAGGTCGCGCAGATCGACTGGGTCGGCGGCGCCGCGGCCGGGATCGCCGGCCCGACCGTCGACTTCACGAACTTCTTCTCCACGCGCGGCGTCCTGGCGTCGCCGGTGAACGCGACCGAGCAGGCGGGCGCAGCCGCGTTTGCGATCTCGTACCAGGTCGCGGAGTTCGCACCTGCGAGCGGCTGGACGAACGTTCCGGCCGGAGACCCGGCGGCACCCGCGATGCAGACGCAACTCACCGTCGGGACCACGCTCGCCGCGCAGAATCCGAGTCGCGTCTACGACATCTACGCGTACGACAGCATCGCCAACGGCATAGCGGCATACGACCACGTCGTCCTCGTCCGCAGCGGCGCCGCGAAGGACGGAGGCCAGGCGGCTGCGAATCTTGCGGTCGGCGACTTCGAGGAGATCAAGCTCACCGGCGCCGACGGCCTGATCGGCACGCGCGCCGGACAGACAGCCGGCTTCTACGCAAAGCTGATCACGCTCGCGCCGGACCTCTCGTCGTTCAAGCTCTACTTCACCTCGGTCCAGCGTGTGATCGCGAGCTGCTCGACTGCTGCCTGCAACGCGCTGCCGGCCGGCGGCGCAGGCGAGAACCGGCTCGAGAAGTACCTCGCGGAGAACTTCCCGACGTACATCGCGGCCGACTTCGCGCCGCTCGAGGCGCGCGTGATCGACGAGGAGACGTACGTCCAGCAGGGGCGCGACCTCCACGAGGCGTACGCGGACGGCGTCATGAGCTACATCCTCGGGACGCTCCAGCCGGACACCAACCTCGCCATGGTCGGCTTCCCCGTCACCGACGAGTTCTCGCACCAGTTCATGGCGCTCTACACGCCGACGGACATCGACGGCAAGGCGAACCCGTACTACGACGACCTCGAGGGCAACGGCACGCCGGACGGGCGCGTCGCGATCAGGGAGGGGTACGTCCAGAGCGCGTACCACGAGGCCGACGCGACCCTCGCGAAGACCCGCCTGCTCATGGGAGGCACTCCGACCACGTTCGCGGGCTCGGATCACGGCTTCGCGCCGCAGTGGTATGCCGTCAACGCCGGCAAGATCCTCTCGGACGCGGGCATCCAGACTCCCGAGCAGCCGTCGAACTGCCGCGCCGCTGCGACGACGAACCTCGCGAAGGCGTGCTGGGCAGGCGGCACCGCGCAGATCTACATCAATCTCGCGCTGACGACGCCGGCGCCCCCGGGCACCGTCTTGCCCGCAAATTACGAGACGGTTCGCAACCAGATCATCGCAGCGTTCCAGAACCTGACCGACCCGGCGAACCCGGGAAAGCAGGTCGTCCTCGAGATCATGAAGAAGGAGGAGCTCCGCGACGTGGACGGCAGCGACTCGCTGCACCCGAGCCGGAGCGGCGACGTCGTCGTCGTGCTCCGGCCGCCGTACCAGTTCGATGCGGCGACGCCCGGGACGCGAATCGCCTTCTCACAGTTCTTCGGCCAGCACGGCTACCTGCCGGACATGGTCGACCTGAAGCACAACATCAACATGCACGCGACGTTCGTCGCGGGCGGTCCGCTGATCAAGAAGAAGAACGACGTCGACCATCTGCGCGCGATCGACATCGCACCGACCGTCGCGTTCCTGCTGAACGTCCCGGGCCCGCAGAACGCCCGCGGGCGGATCCTCTACGACCTCGTCGAGAAGACCGACGGCCTGAAGGAAGCCACGATCCTCGACATCAGCGACTACCACGGCCAGCTCGTGCCGCTCGCCGAGGCCGCGGACAACCTCGCCGGCGCGGGCACGACAAACCCGACGTTCGCGATCGGCGGCTCCGCCTTCCTGAACCAGTGGTTCGAGTGGTACCGCAAGGAGGCGGCCGAAAAGTCGATCACGATCGCGGGCGGCGACTCGCTCGGCGCGACGCCGCCGATCTCCGCCTTCTTCGGCGACAAGCCGACGATCGAGGTCATGAACATGATGGGCTTCGACGCCGACGGCCTCGGCAACCACAACTTCGACAGGGGCTCGGAGTACCTCCGCAAGGAGCTGATCCCGCTCGCGAAGTACCCGTTCCTCTCGTCGAACGTCGTCGACTCGAACGGCGAGACGCCGAAGGAATGGGATCCGTCGCACGTGTTCACGTTCGGCGGCAAGGAGGTCGGCATCGTCGGCTTCACGAACGAGGATGCGCCGACGCTCGTCTTCCCGGGCAGCTTCGACCCGTTCTCGGTGGTATCGCGCATTGCGAAGGTGCAGGCGGAGGTCGACCGGTTGCGGGCGAAGGGCGTCGAGACGATCGTCGTCATCGGCCACGACGGCGCAACGGACGGGACGGTGACGGACCCGACCGGGCCGCTCATCGACCTCGCAGACGCGCTCACCGGCGTCGACGTCGTCATCGGCGACCACACGAACTTCCAGGTGCTGACGACACGCCCGAACGGGGCGCTCGTCACGGAGAACCTGAGCAAGGGCGCGCGCTTCACGCGCGTGAGGGTGGTTCTGGACTCCGACGGTGCCGTCGTCTACAAGACCGCCGACTTCCACAAGCCCTGGGTGATCGGAGTCGAGCCGGACAAGAAGATCCAGAAGCGGATCGACGACCTGAACACGCAGCTGCAGCCGATCCTCGGCACCGTGATCGGGAGCTCGAGCGTTGAGATTCTCCGCTCCGACGTGTGCGGACGGTCCGACGGCCGGCTCTGCGAGTCGCTCGTCGGCGACATCGTCACCGATGCGATGCGGGCCAAGTACTCGTCGATCGGCGTCGAGTTCGCGATCACGAACTCGGGCGGCCTGCGCGACAGGCTGACGTGTCCGCCGGCCGGCGGCGGCACCGGGTTCTGCCCGTCGTTCACGCCTCCGCCCTACCAGATCACGCGCGGACAGGTGCTCGCGGTGCTTCCGTTCGGGAACGTCGTCGCGACGGCGAGCGTCAACGGAGCCGAGCTGAAGACGATGCTCGAGAACGGCGTCGGCCTGATGCCGTCGGCGCAGGGGCGGTTCCCGCAGGTCTCCGGCCTCTGCTTCACGTTCAACGTCGAGGCGCCCGCGGGCAACCGGGTGACCGGCGCCGTCCGCCAGGCTGGGGACGGACGCTGCACGGGGGCCGCCATCGACCTGACCTCCGCGTCGACCTACGAGATCGCCGAGAACGACTTCATGATGAACGGCGGCGACGGCTATCCGAACTTCGCGAGCCGCGGGACGACGCAGGACATCATCGACCAGGTCCTGGCCGACCACGTGACGGCGAGCTCGCCGCTCTCGCCGTCGATCCAGGGCCGGATCAAGTGCTTCGACCCGAACCCGGGCGCCGGCAACAACTGCCCGGCCGGGTCGCCCTAGCTCGACCCTTCTGGCCCGCCGCCTCGCCTCAGGCGGAGCGGCGGGCCTGCCGCCACAACGTCGCGACGATCGCGAGCACGGCGAGCAACGCACCGGCGGCGACGCCCGCAACGAGGAGGCGGTGATCGCCGCCTCCGGCCCCTCCGTCGTCGGCAGGCGGCGACCAGCCGAGGAAGCCGGTGATCCGGAACGGCTTCGCGGCTGCCGTCGCCGGGATGCTCCAGTTGAAGATCAGGTGCGGCTCGTCCGGGTTCGCGCGTACGACTTCGGGTGCCTCGTCGTCCGACCACACGATCCGGTGCTCGTGCCAGGTATGCGACGCGCCCGTAGCGACCTCGCGCCAGCGCGGCTCGGCGTCCGAGCGGGCCGATGACGGCACCGGGCGCGACGCGTTCAGATATGTCGTCGGCGAGGCCGCGTTCTCGTAGACCGCCTTCGGCGCGAAGCGCAGGTACGGCTCGCCGTCCGCGCCGAGGACGACGACCGTCTCGCCGCTGTAGTTCGTCACGCGTAAGAGGTTCTCGGGGCCGAACACGTTCACGAGCACGCCGAGCACGTTGGGCTTGACTGCCACGAACGTCGCGATATAGCCGTCGGCCGTGCCGTGGCGTCCGTGCGCCGTCGCGCCGGCGGCCGCGACGAGCGCGGCGGCGATGGCCGGCACCACTGCGCGCCAGAACGCGGTCCGCATCAACGCGGCGCTAGCGAGGCCAGCCGCGCGACCTCCGCCGCGGTCAGTTCCCGCCAGCTCCCGGGGTCGAGACCGGAGACATCAAGACCCGCGTAGACGCTGCGATGCAACTGCCGCACGGGATGGCCCACCGCCTCGAGCATGCGCTTCACCTGGTGCTTGCGGCCTTCGCGGACCGTCAGCTCGACACGCGACCGGCCGACGCGGCGGGCACGCGCCGGCGACGTCCGTCCGTCTTCCAGCTCGATGCCGTTCGCGAGCGCCCGCAGCGCGTCGTCCGGCGGCACGCCCTCGACGTCGGCGAGATACGTCTTCTCGACGCCGTAGCGCGGGTGCGCGAGCCGGTGCGCGAGCTCGCCGTCGTTGGTGAGCAGGAGCGCGCCGGTCGTGTCGGCGTCGAGCCGGCCGACGGGCACGACGCGAGACGCGTGCTCGACGAGCTCGACGACCGTCGGACGGCCTTGCGGGTCGTGCGCCGTCGTGACGACGCCGGCGGGCTTGTGCAGGAGCACGTACGCGAGCGCCTGCGGCGCGACGGCGACGCCGTCCACCTCGACGCGGTCGCCACGCTCGACGAAGGTGTTCAGCTCACCGCGCTCGCCGTTGACCGCGACGCGCCCCGCCTTGATCAGATCGTCCGCCTTGCGCCGCGAGGCAACGCCCGCTCGCGCGAGATACGCGTTCAGCCGCATCGGCGGGTATTGTCGCCACGTGCCCCACTACGTGACCCTGATGCGCTGGACGACGCAGGGTTATGTGGGTCTTCCGAGATGGCGCGAGCGTGTCGAGGAGGGCGAGCAGGTGATCACGGACGCCGGCGGCCGGCTCGTCGGCGTGTACGTCACGCTCGGCCGCTACGACGTCGTCGAGATCTTCGAGGCGCCCGACGACGACATCGCGATCGAGATCCTGATGAAGCTGAACAGGTACGGCGCCGAGCACACGGAAACCCTCCGCGCGTTCACCCGCGAGGAAGCCGAGGACATCGTCCGCCGTCTCTGACGGCTCAGCCCCCGAGGACGTAGACGGCGCCGCCGTCGAAGTCGACGCGCTTCGCGGCGACGCTCTCCGGAAGCACCTCCTCGACCGGCCGGCCGAGCGCCTGCGCCGCCGCGAGACCCGTCGCCCGAGCCGCGGCCGGGTTCCAGAGCTGGACACGATCGGCGTCGTCGACGAGCGCGAGCGCCTGCGGAACATGCTCGACGATTCGGGCGGCCGGGTGCTTGCGCTCGTTGACGTCTTGGAAGTAGACCGCGAGCCCCCAGCCGTCGGCACTCGGGTGCACCCGAAGCTCCAGCCAGCGGTCGAGCGGCGCGAAGTGGTCGACGAGCACCGTCACGACCTGCTCGTCGCGTGCGCGATTCAGCTCCTCGAAGAGCCGCGTGCCGACCATCTCCGGGTACTCCTCCCAGAGGTTCTGCCCGAGCAGGTCGCTCCGTGAGCGGCCGAGCAGGCGCTCGGCGATGCCGTTCACGTACTGGAGCTCCCAGTCCTGGTCGAGCAGGATGAAGGCGTCGGCCATCGACTCGAGCGTGAGCTGCGTGCGGACCTCGGCCGCGGACGCGTCGAGCTCGGCGCGCTTTCGCTCCGTGATGTCGAGGAACGTCACGACCGCCGCGACCGTCGCCCCCTCGTCGTCGTGGATCGGCGTCGAGCTGAGCTGGATCCACGCGCGAGAGCCGTCGGCCCGGGCGATCTGCGCCTGCATGTCGGGCACGGACTCGCCGGTTGCGAGCGTGCGTCGCAGCGGCCAGTCGGCGCGGTCGATCCGCTGTCCGTCTGCGTGATACCCGACGATCTCGGAGAGGTAGCCGTCGACGTCGGCAGGCTCTTCCTCGCTCTGCTCGAGGATCTCGAACACGCGCCGGTTGCACATGATCACGCGCCCCGACGGCTCGGCGAGGATCACGGCTGCAGGAAGCTGGTCGAGGACACGCTCGAGCAGACGCTGGTCGATGTGGAGATCGCGGGCCACGCATTCCGATTGTCGCGGAAGCACACGCCTTCGCGCGAGCGTCTGACGGTCGCGACCGTGCCGGCGGAGGTCCGATCGACGACTAGGCCGTGCGTTTTTGCGCGACCGAGGCGAGGCGCTCGCGGATCGCCTCGGCGTCGTCGCCGAGGTCGTCGAGGCGCGGCAGCTCCGAGAGCGACTCCAGACCGAAGACGCGCTCGAACAGCGGCGTCACGCGGTAGCGGACGGCTCCGCCTCCCGCCTCGCGTCCGGCTTCGGCGATCAATCCACGCTCGAGCAGGCCCGCGACCGTCGAGTCGGCCGCGACGCCGCGGATCCGCGCGATCTCGGGACGCGACACCGGCCCGAGGTACGCGACGATCGCAACCGTCTCGACGGCCGCCGCGGAGAGGCCCTTCTGCACCGGCCGCTCGAAGAGTCGCGCGCACGCCTGCGCGGCGTCGTTCGACGCGCGGAACGCCCAGCCGCCCGCGACCTTCTCGAGCACGATGCCGCTGCGTCCTTCGCGGTAGCGCTCGGTGAGCAGGCGGAGCGCCGTCTCGACACGCTCTGGATCGTCGTGGAGCGCACGCGCGAGCTCGTCCAGCGTCAGCGGCTGCGAAGCAACGACGAGGACGGCCTCGAGCGTCCGCGCGAGCGCGTCGAGCGGGTTCGCCGAGACTAGGCGGAGCGGACGGTCCATTCGAGTCTCCTCTGTTCGACGTTCGAGCGGGCGATCCTCATCGGGGCGAACGGCTCCGCCTGCGAGATCGTGATCTCGCCCTGCTTGCGCAGCTCGAGGAGCGCGAGAAACGCGACCGCGATCTCGACGCGTTCGAGCCCTGCGATCTCCTGCTCGAAGTCGAACACGCGGCGGCGTGAGAGCAGGGCGCGAAACCGCTCGACGAACTGCGAGACCGGCGGAAAGCGCAGGCCCATGTGGGCGAGCGAGACGTCCGGCGGCTCCGCGGCGAGTGTGCGCAAGGCATCGGCGAGGAGGACGGGATCCTGAGAAGCCAGCTTGCGCTCCGGCTTCGGCGCGAAGGGAGACGGCCCCACGCGGAAGAAGCGGTCGGCCGCGAGCCGCTCCCGCAACCAGGCCGCGGCCTCCTTCATCCGCCGGTACTCCTCCAGCCGCCGTGCGAGCTCGGCCGCCGCCTCCTCGGGCTCCAGCTCCGCCAGCTCCGCCGCCTCGTCTGGGAACAGGTTCCGGGCCTTCAGCTCGAGCAGCGCCGCGACGAGGACGAGGAACTCGCCGCAGGCCTCGAGATCGAGCTCGTCGCGCTCGAGCAGCCGCTCGACGAACGTGACGACGATCGCCGCCACGTCCACTTCCGCTAGGTCGAGCTCCTCGCGCAGGACGAGCGACAGGAGCAGGTCGAACGGGCCTGCGAAGGCGTCGAGATCCAGCTCCAGCTCGCGCACGATCACCGGCCGCAGGCTAGCCGTGCGGCCGGACGCGCCCTGAGCCGACGACCTACTGGGTGCGCACGCAGGCGGTCCAGCCGAGCGCGCCGAATTGCGTGCGGATCCGTTGCGCGATCGCTCCTTGACGGTTCGCGATCTGCTGCGCCTGCGCCCGCGCCGTCTCGAGCGCCGCGTCGTCCTCGCTCCGCGCGGCGGCCCGCAGCTTGTTCCCGGCCTCGTTCGCCTCCGCGCCCGCCTTGTCGAGCGCTTCGAGGTCCTTGCGGAGCCGCTCGCGGCGCTGACGGAGCTCGGCCGGCGGTTCGAGTGCAAGAAGATCGGTCTGCGACTTCCGTCCGATGTCGTCGATCTTCGTGCTGTACTCGGTCCAGAGCTTCAGGCGACGCCGTGCCTCGGGCGTCTTCTCGCGCAGGTCCTCGAGCGTCGGCGGCTGTGCCGTCGGGAGGGCATCGACCTGGGTCTGCGCGGTCCGGCAGATCGTGTTGCCCTTCTCCGCGTAGGCCGTCTTCGACGGAGCGGCGGAGTCGTCGGAGTCATCGCCGTCCCCGCCGCACCCCGCCGCCAGGAGCGCGAGCGCCGCGACCGCAACCGCAAGGGCTCTCAACGCGCGCGTCCGCGCGGCATTGCCATCGCGGGCCCCTCGACCTCCTGCTGCCGGCGCCGCCGCGGCTCGTCCTCGGCCCAGCCTTTATGGATGAATTGCCACCAGATGAAGAAGGCGGTGGAGAGAACGAACACGACGATCGAGACCCACGCGTTCAGCCTCAGGCCGCCGAACTCGTGCGACGGATCGATCCGCAGCAGCTCTTCGAAGAAGCGCCCGAACGTGTAGAGCGAGACGTAGAGCGCGAAGAGCGCGGGCGGCCGGAAGCGGAAGCGGCGGTCGAGCAGCAGAAGCACGCCCACCATCGTGAAGTCGTAGATGAGCTCGTACAGAAACGTGGGGTGAAAGGTCGTGCCGAGCTCGAAGTCGGAGCCCACGGGCCAATGCGTCGGCTCGATCTCGAGCCCCCACGGCAGGTCCGTCGGCTTGCCGTACAGCTCCTGGTTCCACCAGTTGCCGAGACGGCCGATTCCCTGCGCGAGCAGCAGCCCGGGGGCCACGGCGTCCATCATCCGCGTCACGCTCTCGCCGGACCGGCGGACGACGACCGCGCCGGCGATACAGCCGAAGAGGATGCCGCCCCAGACGCCGAGCCCGCCCTTCCAGACCGCGAGCGGCGCCCACCACTCGTCGATCTGCTGAACCTCGTCCCACGACGTGATCACGTGGTAGGCGCGCGCGCCGACGATCCCGAAGGCGACGCCCCACACCGCGACCCGGAAGATGAGGTCCCAGTCGCCGCCGCGCCGTACCCAGCGAACACCCGTCAGCCCGATGCACGCGGCGATCGCGAGCAGCAGCATCAGGCCGTACATGTGGAGGACGACCGGCCCGAGGTCGAGCGTGCCGTTCGACGGGGAGGGGATGCTCAGAAGCACCGGCGAGATGGTAGTGGTCTGGCCGGCGACGTTGCCCGGTTCCTGGGCCGCGAGCACAAGTCAGCGGCCGTCATCGTCCGCAGGGAAGGCCGGGCGCCTTGTCAAGGACGGGGGCGGACGCTGGCGCCGCGTGATCGCGGGTCGGGACCCAGCGAACGTTGCCGGTCGGGCCTTCGTCCACCAGTCGCGCGATTCCGCAGGGCAGCGGCTAAAACAGCGGCTAAAGCAGAATCTCGAGCGCGAGCTGCGGCCTGCACCCGTCGCGGAGCAGCCCGGTCGCCACATGGAGATCGACGTCGTGCCGCGCGGCCAGTAGCGCTGCGGCGCGAGGCTCGTAGCCGGCGCGCTCCAGCTCCTCCGCGCGCCAGAGCTCGATCCTTTGAAGCTCGGTCTCGGGGTAGATCTCCGCTGCCAGAGTCATCGCATCGTCTCCTTGGTGCTTCTTCGCCACTGAGACGAGTTCGGATGCCACCCGTCAGGGGGATTCGCGCGATTTAACGCATGATTTACAAGAAGCGGGCACCCCCGACGCCTGTGTCGCATCGTTGAGCCATCTCCGGAGAGCCGTTCGCGACCGAGAGGACAGGCAAGCCGTGAAGCCCGCCGCCGCTCTTGCACTCCGTCTTCGGGTTCAGGGGTGGGGCCGAGGTGCTTACGCGGCGCAGCCCCGGACGATGTTCGTGAACCCTACGCCGCCGGACCCTCCGGTGCTGGCGCGACAAGCTCGAATGAACCGGCGACAGGATCGCGCTGAGGAACGCCTGCGCGACGCCGGGTGAGTCTGCGTCCGGTGCCTCACAAAGGAGTCACCGGACGCAGTACGCCCGACTCTAGAAGCTGAACTCGAGATTATCGATCGCTGCGCCTGCCGGATCAGCAGTGGTTACTACCGTGATCCTGTGAATGCCAGGGCCCAAAGTGATGTGCTGGATCCCGAGCTGATTGGTAGCAAAGGAAGCGATCTGGTTGCCGGCGAGATCGTACGTCGTGATCGTGACTCCGCCAAGGCTGTTGAGGAAGCCGACGTCAAACTCCACGGACGACGGGGTAGCCGGAGTTGTGCCGTCCGCCGGCGACACGAACTCCATCACAAGCGTTCCGCTGTAGGCAGGCCCTGGTGAGAGCACTGGCGACGTCGGATTGGCGCCGTCCGGAGAGATGAACGGGCCAGGGGTCCCGGAAAAGACCACCCCTTCCGACGCGTACTGTGTCGTCACGAGAGTTCCCACGGGGAATTCATCGAAGGTGATGAGGTGGTTCCCCTTCGGGATGAGTCCGCCTCCATTGGCGGCGTAGGAGACACAATCGCCGGTGTTCGTGAACGCGGTTCCGTCCTGTCGAACCAGGTTCTGCCAGCCGCCCTGCTGACACGCCTTCGCTGCATCCGAGTTGCCACCTTCAGCGGCGGTCGCGGTCGCGACGCCGACCGAGAGCGCAACAGTCAGTGCCAGAACGACCGACCATAGATAACGATGCACGTGCTCCTCCTGTCGTAGAACGGCGAAAACAGGAGCCCGCACCGCCGAACGAACGCGATTCGCCAAAGCTTCCGAAGAAGCCTCTGCTGACACGACGAGGCGGCCCCCCACTAGCGCCCCGATACTCGTTCAAGCGCGCGTCGAGCACAATGGGCCACCCGGCCTATTCACCTTCTGACTCCCTAGGAGTAGAGTGGATGGTTTGGGACGAACGTCCGCGCCCGAGTCGACCTGGGCGCCACGAGACCGTCTCGACACGCAGGGCACCACGGCCTTGCTCCTGCACCGCGTCGCCGACCGGCATGCGCATGCCGACCGGCGGGCCGTCGCGGCGGAACGTGCGGCGAGCGCGGCCGAGGCACACAACGTGCCGCCGAAGTGCACCTCTTCAACGGCGGGCGGCACCCGGCTCGCACACCCACGCCACGTTGTTCGACGCCCAAGGCGAGGTGCTCGGCGAGGAGTCGCTGGCGATGCTCGCAGCAGTTGACGTCGCGGTCGCCGCAGGCGTGGTCGTGTTCGAGCGGGCTGAGAGCCGCTAACTGGAAGCTTCGCGGCGCCGCTTTGCGACGATCCCGGCAATGGCGGTCGTGGCGGTGGTGGGCCTCGGCGCGATGGGCAGCCGGATCGCGCGGCGGTTCCTCGACGCGGGGCACGAGCTCGCGGTCTGGAACCGGAGCCGCGAGAAGACCGAGCCGTTCGCAGCGGCGGGCGCGCGCGTCGCCGCCACGCCTGCCGAGGCCGCAGCCGGAGCGGACGCAGTCGTGACGATGGTGACCGACCCGCGCGCGCTCGTCGCGGTCACCGAAGGTGGGGACGGCCTCGCCGCGGCGATCGGTGACGGTGCGACGCTCGTCCAGATGTCGACCGTCAGCCCCGACGCAACCAGACGGCTCGCGTCACGCGTCCCTCACGACGCGCTCGTCGACGCGCCTGTCCTCGGCAGCATCTCCGAGGCCGAGGCCGGAACACTCACGGTCTTCGCGGGCGGCGAGGACGCGGTCGTCGAACGCTGCACGACGCTGCTGGCGACCCTCGGCACGGTGCTCCACGTGGGCCCGGTCGGCGCCGGCACCGCGGCGAAGCTCGTTGCGAACGCGACGCTTCTCGCCGTCCTTTGCGGGCTCGGCGAAGCTGTCGCGATCGCGGACGCGCTTCGACTCCCGCGCGAGGCCGCATTCGACGTCCTGGCTGCGACGCCGCTCGCCGCTCAGGCGGCGCGACGCCGCCCGGCGATCGAGAGCGGCGACTACGACCCGCGCTTCGCGCTCTCACTTGCGCGCAAGGACGCCGACCTGATCCTCGATGCGGCCACAGCGGCCGGCGTCGACCTACGTCTCGTCGACGCGGCGCGAACCTGGCTCGTCGACGCCGAGCAGGGCGGCCGCGGCGACGACGACTACTCCGCAGTGCTCGACCGCATTCTCGCGCGCCGATAGGCGCCCGCCGGTTCCCGATTGACGCCGCACGTCCCGGCCGTAGACAATCGCCGGCGTGGCCGGATACACGATCAAGAACTTCAAGACCGACGTCGAGGACCAGGCCCCGCGCTTCGGCACCTCGCCCGACACGGAGGCGCGCTTCGGTCGCGTCGCGCTCGAGTGCGAGAAGGTCGGCGTGACGTACCTGCGCTTCTCGCCGAACTACCGCCCGGCTTCGGGGCACAAGCACAAGACGCAGGAAGAGGTCTACGTCGTCGTCAACGGCAGCGCGCGCGTCAAGGTCGACGACGAGATCCACGACCTGAAGCAGTGGGACGCGATCCGCGTCTCGAAGGAGACGATGCGCGCCTTCGAAGCGGGGCCGGACGGCGTGGAGTTGATCGCGATCGGCGCGCCCGGCGGCCCCGGCGACGCCGAGACGATCCAGGACTGGTGGACAGACTGACGTCCGCGCGGCGGCGGCCGACCGCCCGCAGCTAGACCGGGATCGGCGCACCCTCCAGCACGTGCATGCCGCTTGCGGTCGGTACGTCCGCCACGAGCTCGTAGCCGGCCGCCGCGAGGAGCAGCGCGAACTCGGCAACCGTCCGCTCCCTGCCTCCGGGCGCGACGAGCATGTTCAGGTCGGAGAGCTTCGCCTCGGGCGCCTCGTTCGGCGGCCCGAGGTCGCGCTCGATGATCAGGACCGGCGCGCCGCGCCGGCGGATCGTGCGGAGGATCGCGATCGCCTCGGCATCCTCCCAGTCGTGCAGGATCCACTTGAGGAGGTACGCGTCGCCGCCCTCGGGGATCGACTCGAAGAAGCTGCCGGCGACGATGTCGCAGCGTTCGCCGAGATCGACACCCTC
>Ga0126307_10001461_pt1 | contig 15574 bp, 19 predicted proteins | sample Plot28_FD_89955 | JGI IMG/M metagenome (GOLD analysis project Ga0126307, IMG submission 89955) | Serpentine soil microbial communities from UC McLaughlin Reserve, CA, USA - Plot28 | ecosystem: Environmental > Terrestrial > Soil > Grasslands | place: USA: UC McLaughlin Reserve, Lake County... | reverse complement strand
CGCTGAGCGGCCGGCGCCGGCCGAGCCGCCCCTCCTCGACCGCGAGGGGCGCAAGGCTCGCGAACATGCCGAAGTAGACGGAGAAGGTCTCCCCCCGCTCGAGCCATGTCTCGCGACCGAACACGCCCATGCCCGCGAACGTGTACGCGCTGTAGACGAGCGTCGCGGTCGCGATCGATTGCGGCGTCAGGCCGACTGTCTGAAAGCCGGCCTGCCCGTAGACGAGCTCGAGCCAACCGAACGCGACGAGGCCGCCCGCCGCCGGCCAGCGCCCCCAGCGCTCCGGGTAGGAGAGCGGCGCCGGCGCCCGCTGTCCAGCGACGAGCCTGAACAACCCGCCGACGGCGCCGGCGATCGCGCGCCACGGGTTGAACGGGTGGAAGACATCGCCGAAGAGCACGCTCGCGACGACCATCCCCAGCCAGAAGGTGACGAAGACGAAGGTGACGGTGAAGTTCCGGTCAGGCGCCTCCGTGCCCTCGAGCCCCGACCACACGACGACGGCGAGCAGGAAGACACCGACGGCGCCGGCGAGCGTCTCGGTGAGCGGGTTGAGGAGCGCGCGCGAGACGGATTCGCGCAGCGGCGTGAAGCGCGCCGCCTCGAACCGTGGACGGTGCCAGGCGAGGGTCAGCGCGACGAAGGAGATGATCAGGACCAGCGACGCGGCCCACGCGAACAGCCACTCCGGGATCGGGAGGTCCTGGCGGCCGACCAGCGCGTGCCCGACCACCAGGACCTGGGAGAGCAGATCGGTCACGACGGGTTCACGCTGATCTCGGCGATCGGCACCACGCGGCGCTCGAGCTCGACCTCGAACTCGCCCGAGATGCTCGCCGGAACGTCGAACTCGACCTGGCCGCCGGCCTCGACGTCCTTGCCGACGTCGTAGCCGTGGAAGTGGACCTCGTCGGACACATCCGATTCGACCACGAAGCGGATGTCGTCACCCTCCGTGAACGTCAGCGTCTGGACGCCGCCGACCGGCTGGCCGTCCTTGACCACGATCGTCGGGACGCTCGGCTCGGAGCCGTCATCGTCGTCGCCTCCGGAGAGGACGACGAAGAGGACGATGACGGCGACCACGGCGGCGCCGACGATCGCGAGCCTCGCTCCTGCGGATTGCATACTGCTCCTTTCCGGCGGCCGCGGGCCGCCCTCGCTCGGCTACGGGCGCGCGAGGGCGAGCGGCGGCGGGCGCCGGGAGAGACCGAAGGCGAGCGGTGAGCTCGCGAGCGGGCGGCGCGCGCCGGCGACCGCCGAGCCGGTGCTGCGCGGCGCCCGCTCGCTGCGGGCCGGGCACGCGCGGGCGAGCCGCGCCGCGGCGCGGTCCAGGAGGCCGGCGACCGCCGCGCCGAGCGCGCCGAACGCGAGCGCCAGTGGGAGCGCGAGCCACGCCCCGCCACCCAGGGTCGCCTCGAGGACCGAGGCGTGGCCGCCGCCGACGAGGAGCGCCTCGCCGAGCTCCTGGCCGAGGTAGACGGCGAGGAGCGCGGCGGCGTAGAGCCCGGCGCGGTCGGTCGTGCACCGGGCGACGCTCGACTCGATGCGCCAGCGTCGGCGGGCCGCGGCGAGCAGCGAGATCGCGATCGACGCGAGCGCCGCGACGATGAGCGCCGGCGTGAGCTCGGCGAGGTAGGAGTGCCGCGTGTGCTCGGAGATCGCGTGAAGGTCGGCGTCGGCGGCGAGCAGGTACGTGGTCTGGTGAACCGCAAGCGCGCCGAGGCTGAGCAGCGCGACGTTTCGCGGTCCGCGTAGCGCTCGGCGGGTCCGACGCATGGCGGGCGGATTCTAGGGGCGGCGAACCGGCGTGAATTCGATCGAGGCTGGCTATGGTGCGGCCGGGGTAATGCCCGCCGCCCCTCGACGCGCGGGCGGGGACATGTGGGGAATCAACCGATGAAGCGCAAGCTGATCTGCTTGCTGGGCGCGATCGCGCTGGCCGGGGCGCTGGCCCCCGCCGCCGCATCCGCATGGGCGCCGGCCGGCTCGGCGACCATCAAGCCCGGCAATATGACGTTCACCGACGGCGCGCAGTGCACGTCGAACTTCATCTTCCAGGACGCGAGCAACGTCTACATCGGACAGGCCGCTCACTGCTCGGGCACGGGCGGCGCGACCGAGACAGACGGCTGCGACTCCGGGTCGTTGCCGATCGGCACGTCCGTGGAGGTCACGGGCGCGAGCAGGCCCGGGACGATGGTCTACAACTCGTGGCTCGAGATGCAGGCGGACGGGGAGAGCGATCCGGACATCTGCGCGTATAACGACTTCGCGCTGGTCAAGCTCGACTCCGCCGATGTCGGCAACGTGAACCCGTCGGTGCCCGGCTTCGGCGGCCCGACCGGGCTCGGCCCGTCGACCGCGATGCTCGGCGACACCGTCTACAGCTACGGCAACTCCTCGCTGCGCGGCGGCGTGACGAAGCTGAGCCCGAAGCAGGGCATCGTCGTCCAAAGCGAGGGCAACGGCTGGAGCCGCACCGTGTACACGGCGACACCGGGGATCCCTGGCGACTCCGGGAGCGGCTTCATGAGCGGGTCCGGCGCGGCGATCGGAGTTCTGAGCACCCTCCAGGTGCTGCCGATCGCGGGCTCGAACGGAGTCGGCGACCTGCGCAAGGAGCTCAACTACGTGCACGCCCACAGTTCGTTCACGGGCGTGAACCTGGTCAACGGCACCGAGCCGTTCAAGCCCAACCTGGTCGGGGCGATCCTCGCGTCCTAGGAGCTAGCAATCAGCGGGACGTTCGGTCGGCGCTCTTGATCGAGGGCGCGCCGACGGCGCCAGGTCGCCTCGGCGCATGGGCGCCCAGGCCTTCTAGACGCCGTCGAGCAGGCGCCAGTTCGCGCGGAACGCCGCCTCGGCGGCGGCCACCACCCGGTCCTCGTGCCCGGTGTCGGCAACGGTGCCGATCAGCGCTCGCGCCTCGGCCGCATGCTCGTGGTCGCGGCTCGAGTGCACGCGGAAGTAGGCCGTGCCGGCGTCGTCGGCGAAGCCATAGCGCTTCAGGAGCCCGGCCCGCTTCGTCTCTGAGATCGCGGGCTGGGCGCTCTCGATCGCGTAGAGGCGCGCGAGCAGCTCGGCGGCGTCGCCCGACGCCGTCCACGCGCGCACGCACTCCGCGGTCTCGGGCGTCGCCGGGGCAGCCGTGTCACCGCCGCACGCCCCCACGAAGCCGTCCCAGAGCTCGACGTGCTCGTGCTCCTCGGCGGCGTGCGAGGTGAGCTCGGGATGCTGAGGGAGCCGCTCGGTCGCGCCGTCGCTGAGCTCTGCGAGCGCCTCGACCGCGTGGCGGTACTGCCCGGAGTAGCGCGCGAGCTCCTCGGCGGTCAGCTCGCCGGCTGACCAGCGCCGGTAGAAGGGGTGGCGGAGCACGTCCCACCGCTCGCGGCTGCGCTCGATCCGCTCCCAGACGCCCTCGTTCATCGGTTCGTCCCTTTCAATCGCTCGACTCGACCGGACGGCCAGCATAACGTCCGGACCCGCCGGCAATCCGGCGCCAATACGATCCTGGAGCGTGCGCCCGGAGCGGACCAACATCGCGGCGCCGGAGCTGCCGGGGAGGCTGCGATGGGTCGGCGTCGACCGGGCTCCCCGGATGGCGGAGCTGACTGCCGCCGGGCCGGTCCTCGTCCACTTCTTCGACTTCGCGCAGCTGAACAGCGTGCGGTCGCTGCCCTACGTGCTGGCCTGGGACGAGCGCTACCGCGACTCCGGCCTCACGACGCTCGGGATCCACTCGCCGCGCTTTGAGTTCAGCGCGCGCCGCGAGACGCTGGCGCCGGCGCTCGAACGGCTCGGCGTCCGTCATCCGGTCGCCGACGATGCGCGCTACGCGGTCTGGCACGACTACGGGTGCAAAGGCTGGCCATCGCTCTTTCTCTGGGGCCAGGGTGGCGCGCTTCGCTGGTTTCACTTCGGCGAGGGCGAGTACGCCGCCACCGAGGCGGCGATCGCGGAGGAGCTCGAGGCGACCGACCGCGATTTCGCGCCACCCCCGCGGCTCGAACCGCTGCGGCCCTCCGACGCGCCGGGGGCGCTCGTCGCGCCGCCAACCGAGGAGCTCTTCCCCGGCGGCTCGCCGACCGAGCCCTGGCGACCCGAGCCCGGTGAGCCTCTCGAGCTCTCCTACGAGGCGGGAGGTGCCTATGCCTCGCTCGACGGGGCCGGGACGCTGCGAGTCGCGATCGACGGCGAGGAGCGGGCGATCGAGATCCCCGCGCCGGGCCTTCACGAGCTTGCCGTCCACCCTCGCCACGAGGCCCACGTGGTGCGGCTCTCCCTCGGCACGGGCCTCGAGCTCTACTCGGTCAGCTTCGCCCCCGGTCTGCCCTAGCCCCGCCCGTCCGGCACCTCGATCTGGAGCAGCTCGCCGCCCTCGTGGTCGACCTGGAGCGTGGTGTGCTCGAGGCCGAACCGGTCGTGGAGGAGCTCCTCGATGCTGCGGCGGACGGCGTGGCAGTCGGTGTCGCGGCCGACCAGCACGTGCGCGGAGAGGGCCGGGAACCCTGAGGTGATCTCCCAGACGTGGAGGTCGTGGACCTCGCGCACGCCATCGGCCGCGGCCATCGCGCTTCCGACCTGCTCGACGTCGATCCCGCGCGGCGAGCGCTCGAGCAGGACATCGATCGAGTCGCGGAGGATCGACCAGGAGCTCGCGAGCACGAGCAGGCCGATCAGCGCGCCCACCACCGGGTCTGCGTATTCCCAGCCGATGAGGAGGATGACGAGGGCCGCAACGATCACCCCGACCGATCCGAGCAGGTCGGCGAGCACGTGCCTGAACGCGGCCGAGACGTTCAGGCTCTCGCCGGCGTGGCGGTGGAGGATGCAGGCGGCGAACACGTTGGCGGCCAGGCCGACCACCGCGACCCCGAGCATCAGCCCCGCCTCGACCTCCGGCGGGTCTCCGAAACGGTCGTAGGCCTCGATGAAGATCCAGATCGAGATCCCGACCAACGCGACCCCGTTGACGAACGCGGCGAGGATCTCGGCCCGCCGGAAGCCGAAGGTGCGGCTCGGGCCGCCCGGCCGCGGCGCGAGCCAGGCCGCGAACAGCGCCAGCGCGAGCGAGAGGTTGTCGGAGAGCATGTGCGCCGCGTCGGCGAGCAGGGAGAGGCTTCCGCTGATGAGCCCGCCCACGAGCTCGACCACGGTGAAGGCGATGGTGAGCGCGAGGGTGAGCCGCAGCGCCCGAGTTCCACCGGCGCGGTCGAGGCCCGGGCCCGGGGCCGCGGGATCCTGGTCGAGGGCGTGCGCCTGCACGGAGCCCACCGTAGGGAACCGGGCGGCGCTAGGCGCGGGCCGCGAGCTCGGTGCGGATCGTCTTCGGGAGCATGAACCGCACGTCCTCGTCGACGGTCCGGAGCTCGGAGACCTCCTCCGCGCCTCGCCCGCGGAAGAACGCGACGAGCTCGGAGACGAGCTCCTCCGGGGCGCTCGCCCCCGAGGTGATCCCGACCGTCTCGACGCCGTCGAGCCACTCCTCGCGGACCTGCGAGGCGTTGTCGATCAGGTGCGAGTCGGCGCCGTGCTCGCGCGCCACCTCGACGAGGCGGTTCGAGTTGGAGGAGTTGGTCGATCCGATCACGAGCACGAGATCCGCCTCACGCGCGAGCTGCTTGACCGCGATCTGCCGGTTCGTCGTCGCGTAACAGATGTCGTCGACCTTGGAGCTGACGATGTTCGGGAAGCGCTCGCGAAGGCGCGCGATGATCCCGGCCGTCTCGTCGACGGAGAGCGTCGTCTGGGTGATGAAGGCGACGTGGTCGGGGTCCTCGACCTCGAGCTTGTCGACGTCGTCGATCGTCTCGACGAGCGCGATCGCGTCGGCGGCCTCGCCGGTCGTCCCCTCGACCTCCTCATGGCCGGCGTGGCCGATGAGCACGATCGAGTAACCCTGCTCGGCGAACTTGCGCGCCGACACATGCACCTTCGTCACCAGTGGGCAGGTGGCGTCGATCGTGCGCAGGTTCCGCGTCGCTGCGTTCTCGTGCACGGCAGGGGAGACTCCGTGGGCGCTGAACACGACGAGCTCGCCCTCAGGGACCTCGCTCTCCTCCTCGACGAAGATCGCGCCGCGCTTTGCGAGCTCCTCGACCACATGCTTGTTGTGGACGATCTCCTTCCGCACGTAAACGGGCGGCCCGTGAAGCTCGAGCGCCTTCTCGACCGTCTCCACGGCGCGATCGACGCCCGCGCAGTAGCCGCGCGGCGCCGCGAGCAGGACCCGCTTCGGGGCATGTGTGCTCATGGCCGTCGCCATCCCAGAGAAGGGTAGCCGCCGCCGCTCGACCGGCACACGATCTACGGGCGAGCTAGCGGATGCGAGGGATGGCCCGCAGCGCCGCCTCGCCGACGGCGTTCAGGCTGGCGGGACAGACGTGCTCGAGCGTGTCCTCGGGCGTGTGCCACCAGCCGCCTGGCGTCGGCCCCGGGCCGTAGTCGAAGTCGATCAGGTCGAGTGCCGGGATGCCGGCCTCGAGAAACGGAACGTGGTCGTCGAGGATCGGCCCGGTCATGCCCTCGAACGGCGCCTCGCTGTCCGTGATCTCCTGCGACGCCTCGGCGAACAGGTCGTACAGTCCGGCGTCGGAGTAGCGCTCGCGCGGGATCGCGAGCTCGCAGTCGCCGACCATGTCGAAGAGAACCATGGCTCGGAGCTGATCGAGCGGTGGCGCGCCCTGCTCGCCGCCGGCGCGCGCGTCGTCAACGAACTGCCGGCTGCCGCGGGTTCCGTCGACCTCGAAGGCCCGCTCGCCCCGCGTCTCCTCCGCGTCGAAGGCGACGAGCTCCACCGCCGGGCCGGGGAGCGGCCGGGGCAGAGTCCGAGCAAGCTCGAGCAGTACGGCGACCCCGGAGGCGCCGTCGTTCGCGCCAACGAAGCCGGGTATTCCGTCCTTCGTGTCGTAGTGCGCGCCGACCACGACGAACCCCGGCTCCGATCCTGGGACGGTCCCGACGACGTTCGCGTACGGCCGCTGCACCTCGACTTCGTCCACGCCGGCCGCGCGAAGGCTCCTCGCGATCAGGTTCGCGGCCCGCGCCGCCGCGGGGCTGCCGGAGGGGCGCGGACCGAGCTTCACCTGGGCCTTCAGGTCGCGGAACGCGCGCGCCGCGTCGAAGTCCGACGACGTGGACGGGTCGTCGGAGGACCCGGACCCGCCGCAACCCCCGATCGCTAGCGCGAGCAGGGCGACGAGCAGGTTGGCGATGGCGGGGCCGCGCACTGGCGGGTAAGTTAGGCGCCATGGCACAGGGGCACATGGATCGGCTGAGCGCGCTCGACGTCTCGTTTCTGACGAACGAGTCCTCATCGAGCCACATGCACGTCGGCGCCATCTGCATCTTCGAGGGCCCGCCGCCCAGCTACGACGACCTCCTCGACCACGTCCGCTCCCGGGCCCATCTCGTGCCGCGGTTCCGCCAGAAGCTCGCCTACCCGCCGGTGCCGACCGGACGCCCGTTCTGGGTCGACGACGCGGCGTTCAACCTCGAATACCACGTCCGTCACTCGGCCCTGCCCTCCCCAGGATCCGAGGAGCAGCTCAGGAACATGGCGGCACGGGTCTTCTCCCAGCAGCTCGACCGCACGAAGCCGCTGTGGGAGCTGTGGATGGTCCAGGGCCTGACCCGGAACCGGTTCGCGTTCGTGACCAAGACCCACCACGCCCTGGTCGACGGCGTCGCCGGGGTAGACATCGCGACCGTGCTCTTCGACGTGAAGCCGGTCCCCGAGCCGGCCGAGCTCGAGCACACGTGGCTACCGGGGCCGGAGCCCTCCGCTGCCCAGCTCCTCGCCAGGGACGCGGAGGGGGTGCTGCGGACGCCGATCCGCGCCCTGCGTCGGATCGAGCGGGCCGTCGAGCATCCGCGCGCCACGCTTCACGAGGTGTCGGAGGCCGCCGAGGCGCTCGGCGAGGTCGGCTGGAACTTCGCCAACCCGGCGCCGAAGGTCCCGCTCAACGTCGAGATCGGCGCCTACCGCCGCTTCGCGTGGGTGCGGAGCGACCTCGCGCAGTTCAAGGCGATCAAGAACGCGCTCGGCGGCACCGTCAACGACGTCGTGCTCGCTGTCGTGAGCGGCGCGCTGCGGCGCTGGCTGATCTCCCGCGGCGTGCGCACCGACGGGCTCGAGCTGCGGGCCCAGGTCCCGGTCTCGATCCGCGCCGCGGACGAGCGCGGTCAGCTCGGCAACCGGATCGCGGCGGTTCGTGGGCCGATGCCCGTCTACGTCGAGGACCCGGTGAAGCGGCTCGACGTCTGCCGGCGATCGATGGAGGGGATCAAGCAGTCCAAGCAGGCGCTCGGCGCCGAGGTGATCTCGCGCTTCAACGACTTCGCCCCGCCCACGCTGCTCGCCCAGGCCGCACGGGTGAACTTCTCCACCAGGCTCTTCAACCTCGTGGTCACGAACGTGCCCGGGCCGCAGATGCCGCTCTACGTGCTCGGCCGCGAGCTCGAGGACATCTTCCCGGTCGGCTTCCTGCCGCCCAACCAGGCCCTCTTCGTGGCGATCATGAGCTACAACGGCGGCATCCACTTCGGGCTGCTCGCCGACTACGACGCGATCGACGACCTCGACGTGATCGCCGACGGGATCGAGGCTTCGATCGCCGAACTGGTCGAGGCGGCCTCGGACCGGCAGCGCTCGGCGAAGGCCGCCAAGGTCGGTGCCTAACCTCGGGGGATGAGCCCCCGCGCCTGGTTCGCATTCTTCTCGGTCTCCGTCCTCTGGGGAGTCCCCTATCTGTTCATCAAGATCGCGGTCGACGACGGCGTTCCGCCCGCGTTCCTCGCCTGGGCGCGGGTCACGCTCGGGGCGCTCATCCTCGGCGCGATCTCGTGGCGCCTCGGGCTGCTCGAGAGCCTGCGCGGAAGGTGGCGGATGCTGGCCGTCTACGCGATCCTCGAGATCGCGATCCCGTTCCCGCTGATCGCCGCGGGCGAGCAGAGCGTCTCCTCCTCGCTCGCCGCGATCCTAATCGCGTCCGTGCCACTCATTGTCGCCGTTCTCGCGATCTGGGTCGATCACTCCGAACGCGCGACGGGCGCCCGGCTCGCCGGCCTCTTCCTCGGCTTTGGGGGCGTCGTCGCGCTGGTCGGGATCGACGTCGCCGGGAGCGCCGAGGAGCTCCTCGGCGCCGGCGCGATCCTGCTCGCGGCGGTCGGCTACGCCCTCGCGCCGATGCTGCTCAAGCTGCGGCTCGTCGACGTCGATCCGCGGGCGACGATGGCGGGGGCGCTCGCGATCGCCTCGCTCGCGCTGGCGCCGTTCGCGGCGCTCACGGCACCGGCCGCCGACTCGCTCACCGCGGACTCGGTGACGTCGCTCGTCGTGCTCGGCGTCTTCTGCACCGCGGCCGCCCTCGTCCTCTTCGGCGCGCTCGTCGCCGAGGTGGGGGCCGGCCGGGCGCTCGTGATCACCTACGTCGCGCCGGTCGTCGCCGTTGGGCTCGGCGTGGCGGTCCTCGGCGAGCGGCCTGGCGCGGGCGCGATCGCCGGACTCCTGCTGATCATCGCGGGCTCCTGGCTTTCGACCGACGGCCGGCTGCCGCCTGGGACCGCGGCGGTGGTGACGCGGTTTCGACGCGGACGCGGCCGCGCGGCAAGGGCGCCGGCGCGCCCGCTCGTCACCCGGCCCGCGCCAGCACCGCGCGCCGGTAGCGGTGCGCCGTGATCGTCGCGAACACGACCGCGATGCCGATCGACCACGCGAACGCGGCCCAGACGTCGTTTCCGGCCGGGCCCCCGACCCAAAGAGAGCGCAGCGCATCGACCACGGTCGAGAAGGGGTTGATGTCGGCGAACCACTGGATCGCCGCCGGCATCGTCTCCGGGGGCACGAAGGCCGAGGAGACGAACGTCAACGGGAAGATCGCGGTGAAGCCGAACGCGTTCGCCGACTCGGGCGATGACGAGACCAGCCCGACCCAAGCGAACACCCACGAGAAGGCGTAGCCGAAGCAGATCATCAACAGCACGCCGAGGAGGACCTCGCCGAGCGGCTCGGTGAAGCTGAAGCCGACGATCAGGCCGACGACGACCATCACCGCGAGCGAGATCATGTTCGTGAGGACGTCGGCGACGGTGCGTCCCGCGACCACCGCCCACTGCGTCATCGGCAGTGACCGGAACCGGTCGATGAGACCCCGGTTGAGGTCGTCGGTGAGGCTGAGCGCGGTGACGAAGCCGCCGAAGGCCATCGACTGCATGATGATCCCGGGGATCAGGAAGTCCGTGTAGTCGTCGTAGATCGGCGGCACCTGGATCGCGCCGCCGAACACGTAGACGAACAGGAGCACGAACATGATCGGCTGGATCGTGAACGCGGTCAGCAGGTCGGGCTGGCGGGGGATCCGCTTCAGATTTCGGACCGCGATCACCAGCGTGTCCGAGGCGGCGTAGCTGAGCGAGCTCATCGCGGGGCCTCCTCGAGCTCCTGCTGGGTCTCGGCCGCCGGCCGGTCGCCGTTCTCGTGCTCGGCGACGTGCCCGGTGAGGGTGATGAAGACGTCGTCCAGCGTCGGGCGGCGCAGGGCGAGGTCGTCGACGCCGACGCCCGCGTTGTCGAGGCGCCGGACGGCGTCCACGATGGCGCCCTCGCGGGCCCTGATCGGGACGCTGACGATGCTGTCGTCGGAGCCCGGCGGGCCGTCCGCGATCTCGGTGAGCGCCGCGATCGCGACATCGACCTGCGCGCTGTCGCAGAGCGTGAGCTCGAGCCGCTCGCCGCCCACCTGGTCCTTGAGCTCGTCCGAGGTGCCCTCGGCGATCAGGTTGCCGTGGTCGATGACGGCGATCCTGTCGGCGAGCCGGTCGGCCTCGTCCAGGTACTGGGTGGTGAGCAGGATCGTGTTGCCGCCCGCGACGTGCTCCTCGATCGTCTCCCAGAGACCGATCCGGCTGCGCGGGTCGAGCCCCGTCGTCGGCTCGTCGAGGAAGAGGACCGGTGGGCTCGCGACCAGCGCGGCGGCGAGGTCGAGCCGCCGCCTCATGCCACCGGAGTAGGTCCGCACCACGCGGCCCCCGGCGTCGGCGAGATCGAAGCGCTCGAGGAGCTCCGTCGCGCGCTGGCGCGAGCGCGCGCGGCCGAGGTGGTAGAGCCTGCCGACCATCTCGAGGTTCTCGAACCCGGTCAGGTTCTCGTCGACGGCCGCGTACTGGCCGGCGAGCCCGATCCGCGAACGCAGCTCGGCCGCGTCGTCGACGACGTCCAGCCCATCCACGCGAGCCGTCCCGCCGCTCGGGGGAAGGAGCGTCGCCAGGATCCGCACCGCGGTCGTCTTCCCGGCGCCGTTCGGCCCCAGGAGCCCGAGCACCGTTCCGCGCTGGACCCTCAGGTCGACGCCGCGGAGCGCCTCGACGTTCTTGTAGGACTTGCGCAGTCCCTCGGTCTCGATTGCCGGCGTGCCCTCCATCGAGCGCAACCTAGCGAGCGCGGGCGCCGTTGTGGGTGCGGCTATCCCCACGATTTGGCCGCATCCGCCGCAGATTTCCCTGCAAAGCTCGCGTCCCGCCGTAACATCTTCTGGGTGGAATCGATCAACTACCACCTCGAGCTGACGCCAGCTCAGCTCAAGATCACGCACACGGCGCTGCGTAGCTTGCTTTCCGACTTCGGGCACGACGAGGGCGAGATCCACGCGATCATCCACGAGGTGCTGTCGAAGCTCCCGGACGATCACGCGATTCGCGCGATTCAGCTCGACACCGAGGTCGAGCCGAAGAGCCCCCTGCCGCCGGACCCGAGCCCGGGCGCCGCCGCCTGAGAACCGCGCAGCGCTGAGCCTCTCAGTCGAGATCGGGCTGCTGCTCGCGCTGGCGACGGCGTGCGCGTCGGTGCTCGGCTTCCTCTACAAGCACCGCGGCGCCGTCGCCTCGCCGCCGGTCGAGATGCGGCGGCCGGTCCGCACCTCGCTCGCCCTGTTCCGCGCTCCGGCGTACACGCTCGGGATCGTGATCGCCGTCGGCGGCTGGGGGCTTCACGTCGCCGCGCTCTCGCTGGCGCCGATCTCGCTCGTGCAGTCGGTGATCGCCGGTGGCCTCGTCCTGCTCACCGTCACCGCCGATCGGCTCTTCGCCCACGAGGTGACCCGGCGCGAATGGATCGGGGTCGCGCTCGCGGCGCTCGGGCTCGCCTTCCTCGCCGCGACGCTCGAAGGCGCGGGCGACGAGGCGCACTCCGACTACACCGAGGCGCGACTCGTCACCTATGAGCTCATCGTCGCGACGGCGGCGGTGGCCGTCGCCGCCGCCGCCAGCAGGGGCGCGCGCGAGGGCGTGATGCTCGGCGCCTCGGCGGGGCTCTTCTGGGCGGTCTCCGATACGGCGATCAAGGCGCTGAGCTCAGAGCTCGGCGATGCGACCCGGGCGGCGATCCTGTTCAGCCCGCTGGCCGCGGTGATCGCGCTCGCCTCGGCCATCGGCCTCGTCGTCTCCGCGCGCAGCCTCCAGATCGGCAAGGCCGTGCCGGTGATCGCGACCACGAGCGTCGCCGCCAACGCGCTCACGATCGCGGCCGGCCCGCTCGTCTTCGCCGAGCCGTTTCCCGACGAGCCCGTCGCCGCCGCGGTCCGTGTCGCCGCGTTCGCGCTCGTGATCGCCGCCGCGGCCCTGACCCCCGCCCCGGTCGCCGCCGCCCACCTCGAGGAGGCCTAAGCGCCCCGAGCGTGCCGGTGAAGTGGCAATTAGGAGCTAGCCCTCAGGCGTCCTCGAGCGTGATGTCCTGACTCCAGAAGAAGACGCTGACCTCGTCTCCCATCCCGCAGATGATGCCGACGGCACGTGCCGGGCCGGGCTTGAACCTGCTCGCGTAGCCGGGATCGATATCGATCTTCCAGTCCTGTTCCGGCTTCCTGAACTTATCCGGCGAGGTCGCCATGCCGGCGACCTTGTTTCGCCTCTGAGAGATCGAGACGGAGACGAGCGACTCCGTCTCACCCCCCTCCCAATTGAGCGATCCGCGGGCGCGGACTGATCCATCAACGATCTTGAGCGGTGACTCGAAGTTGGAGCGCAACCTTCGACCTCCCTGAGTGGCTGGGCGTGCGCGCCGATCGTATTGCCTGAGCCAGCCGCTCAGTACCCGAGCAGGAATTCCAAGCGACGGCCCCGCCGAGGCGGACTGCTAATCCCGGCCGCGGTTCTCCGGAAACGCGGCCACGAATCAGGAGTCTCGCAAACGGGTCCGGCTGCCCGAGACGGGAGCCGCCCTGCCAGCCGGTCTACCCGCTGCCGCCGAAGCGAAGCATCCGCACGTCCGCATCCGTCTCGCGGGACGCGAGCACCACGATCGCCACGCTAGCCGGGCGAGTCATCGCGGGGTGTCTGCGCCGCGCCGCGAACGACCGGCGAGCCTTCGACCAGCATGCCGGTGATCTCGAAGATGCGCGCGACCTCGCCCCTCAACTTATCGACGGACAGCTCACCGCCCTCCGCGCGCATGTCCCGGGCCGTATGCAGCACGAGTCGCAGCCCGCCCGCGTCGATGAACTCACACTGGGTGAAGTCGAGACAGATCTGCGCGTCCGGCTCCGTGCCGCGTCGAGTCTCTCCTCGAAACGCTCCGCGTTGCTCAAATCGATCTCCCGGTCGGCGAAGATCACGAGCTCCGGGCCTCTTTTTTGAGCCGCCAAGCTCACGAGTCCCCACTCCTTTGGTCTGACGTGTCGTGCCTAGCGCGCTGCCACCGCACCCGTCGCACTTGATGAAGCGAGGCTTCAGCCTCGGTCGAGACCAGAGAACCCGTGTACCGATTGTACGCCGAGATATTGGCTGTGCAGACCATGTCCCCGAAGACGGCTAGATCCTGGCGTCCGTAGAGCCGGGCGCGAGGTCGTCGATCAGTCCCGTGGGTGCGGCGGCGCGCATACGGGTACGCTCAGCGCGTGGCCGAAGCCGTGACCAACATCGTGCTCACCGCAGGCAAACGGATTGAGTCGGCGGAACCCGCTGACGCGATCATGTCGCAACTCAGCGGTGCCTCCAGGGGGGACGTTTCGTTCATCCACGTCTCCGATACGCGGGGGCGGAAGCACTGGGTCAACGTCCACGAGATCGTCCAGATCCACGAGGAGCAGGAGCCGGCGGCGTCCGAGGACCCTGAGGCGTCCGCCTAACTGTTTCGCCGTCTTTCGTTCAAGCATTCGGTTTCCTTGCGAGGAGCCACCCGACGGACGTCGTACACGTTGAGGAGCGCTCGTTCAACGAGACCCCAGCAAGCACTTCAGCTCGCGGGCTGCTTTCGCCCGTAGTCGGAACCCTGGAGGGCCTGTAGACGGTGCGGTTATCGGCTTCCCGGGCAGTGGAGCGCCTGCGAAGGGCTCCCTAGCCCCGTCCGTTACTGATGCGTAGCTCCCCGTGGCCCTGCTTACGGATGAGCCGGCGGGCGAAGCTGATCGCATCCGACTTGGTGGGCGCGTTGACGCTGGCGCGCCGGCTTCCTTGCTTCACGACGTTCCACCCGCCCTCGTTCTGGTTGGGCCGGACGTAGACGTCGGGACCACTGCCGGTCGGCATCGCATTCCTCCTGGACTTCTAGGTTGTGCTCAGGCCGGGGCGCGAACGATCGGCGAGCCTTCAACCAGCATGCCCGTGAGCTCGAAGAGCCGGCCGACCTCGCCTTTCAAGTTAGTTACCGAGAGCTCAGCGCCTTCCTCGCGCACGGCGCGTGCCGTGTGGAGCACGAGTCCCAGCCCAGCCGAGTCGATGAACTCACAGCGCGTGAAGTCGAGACGTATCCGATGCGCGCCGTTCCGTGCCATTGTGAGCTTCGTTCTAAGCGCCTCCGCGTTGCTGTGGTCGATCTCGCCTTCAACGACGATGACGACCTCCGGTCCTCGTTTACGAGCCGACAGGGTCACGACGGGGTTCCACTCCTTCTGACAAGGATGTCCCGCTCAAGCGCACCCCCACGCGCCAGTCGCAGCCGATGAAGCGAGGCTCCGGCCTGAGTGGAGACCGGAGAACCCGTGCCGAGGGTGTACCCGCTGAAGCGGCGGCTAGACGAGCGGTGAAACGCCCGGGCTCCCGGGACCGACGTCGACCTCGACAGTGCTCGGCCTCCAAGTAGTACTCGCGCCTACGGTCGCTTTGCAGGTAGGGCATCTCGGATCAGGCTGCGCTGGTGGTGGAGCGGGGCGCAAGGCGCGCTGCGCCCGACGGAATGTCGATCACGGTAGGCATGGCCGGTGGGTGGCGGCCGGCGCCCGGCGCGTTACGCCAATCGCCGATCCCGATCGGATGGCAAGAAGGAGAGCAACTGTTAGCCGATCCGAGGGTTAGAGGCGAGGCAGGGGACGACCGCGCGCTCCGCGGTCGGTGCGGGCGTCACGATAGAAGGACAGGGCGCCGGCTATGGTGAACAAGACCGTCGCGAAGAAGGACACGCTGGGCGCGAGACGCGCGTTCGGCTGCCTATTGCTGGTTGTGTGTGCCCTCGCGTCGACCACGACGACCGCGCACGGCCTTCCGCGATCGTTCTATGGGGTGATCCCGCAAGGCCCGCTGTCAGCGAGCGATTACCAGAAGATGCGCAAAGCGCGTGTGGGCACCGTGAGAGTGCTCGTCGG
>Ga0126307_10001460_pt1 | contig 15577 bp, 17 predicted proteins | sample Plot28_FD_89955 | JGI IMG/M metagenome (GOLD analysis project Ga0126307, IMG submission 89955) | Serpentine soil microbial communities from UC McLaughlin Reserve, CA, USA - Plot28 | ecosystem: Environmental > Terrestrial > Soil > Grasslands | place: USA: UC McLaughlin Reserve, Lake County... | reverse complement strand
GTGGGGTTGATCATGATGGCGTTCGCCCTCCTGATCGCCGCAGTGGTGGTTAGCGTCGCTCCACGCAGCGATCCCGAGCGGGTGGTCGCAGCAGAGGTCGCCACCAAGTCCCCTGGACAAGCACCGCACTACTCCTCCAGCGAGGAAGAGAGTGTGACTAACAAGTACTCTAGCGAGAAGAATTCCTCGCGTTACCCCTTTGAGGAGGAGTCAGTGGCGCACGGTTTCTCCTCTGGTGAGGAGCAGGTGGGCAAGGGGACCGGCCAAGCGACTCAACAGGCGGGCGAGGATACGCAAGAAGCGGGTCAAGCCGCCCATGAGGTGGGTGATGGTGCCAGCCAGGCGGCCCGGAGCGCGAGCGATATCGGCGGTCAGTTCACCGAGCCAGCAGGTCAGGCTGGCGATGCGGCCCAGCTTGCTACCGGAGGGACGCCTGAGGACCCGGGTCAGATCGTCGAGGACACCGCGGCGCCCGGCGCTCAGGTGCTGAGCGAGAGCACCGACGAGGCCGGTCGGACGGTTCGACGCGTGGTGCAAGAGTCCGGCAGCATCGTTGAGCAAACCTTCAGCGAGAGCGGCGAGGTTTCGGAGGAGGCAGTGGTAGGCGAGGCGAGCACGAGCAGGGAAACCCGTGAGGAGAAGGCTGGGGTACAGGCCACGCCTGCCGCCGAGCGCAAGGCGAAAGCAAAGGAGCCGCAGGCGGTACTCCAGCAGGAGGATGCCGAACCCCAGAACTCTCAGTCCCCAATGCCTCAACTGGGGAGCCAGCAAACATCTCCTGAAGCACCCTCTGGGTCGCAGCCCCAACCATACAAGTACCAACCCCACCAACAAGAGCAACCTCTTCTGCCGGCGGCTGAAGAAAGGAGCTGGCCCGAGCCCACCCAAGGAGAACTTCATAGCGCCAATGCAGAGCGTCACTACGAACTGCTTCCCGGGGCGATAATGGACCTCACCATAGAAGCAATAGGCATCTATGACGCCCCCGTCTTCGACTCCAAGAGCCAGTGGGCGCTAGCCAACGGGGTAGCCCACCACCCACAAACCTCTCTGCCGTGGTCACCAACCCCCCAGAGGAACGTCTACCTGGCAGGACATCGCATGGGCTTTCGGGGAACCTGGAGCCGCATGATCTTCTACAACCTGGATGAGCTCAAGAAGGGAGACGAGGTAGTGCTCAAGGACCGGGCAGGCACCTCCTACAGATACCGCGTAAGCGAGGTATTCGTAGTCGATCCCACCGACTCTTGGGTCATGGGGCAGGTAAGGGGGAGGGACATGGTTACGTTGCAGACGTGCACCCCCTACCCCACCTTTGAGAAGCGTCTGATCGTACGTGCAGATCGCGTATAGTTCACAACTTTCCGCATTGCTTGTCAGCCCCGCGCAATTTAAACATTGCGTAGCGGTAGGGGAGGGTCGCGAAACGTAAGTGACCGATTCCCCTATCCGCCCTCCCTCTCGTAATTCATCATGGATTCATCGGGTCTTGGTGCTAATGGGTCAAGCAGACACACCCGTGCCCTGCAAGTAGGGCAACCCCGCCGCGAGGTGGTATGCTAAGAACCTAAGGAGCGCTTCTCAGTAAGTGCCAAACAAAGTAAGACGGCGCTTAGAAAGGGCGTCAGGACCCCCGGGGTTTTGTCACGAGCGCGCTGGCTGGCTGCGGGGAAGGCCACTCACATATCGCACCCCCAGAGTTACCCTCTAAGCATACCTTGCTTATTCGCCCACAGAGCCCAGGATGGCAGCTTCTGGCCGCCCCTTACCGCACCCTATAGCGCCAGTCAGTGCAGTTGACCCATCTCTGTGACACCAAGCTTCGAGGATACAGCGGAGGGGCACCGCGATTCCGAGATGGTGAGACCCAGCAAGCGAAGGTGAGGGGTCAATACCACTGCATACCGCTGTAAGGTGGAATCGCGCGTAGCCAACACTTGGGTAGAAAAGTAACAACCCCCAGAAAAGGATGTGCTGTATCTGTGGCCACTATGCTTGCGGCGGTATATCTGCGTGCCTAATCAGCTTTGCGAATCGATCTATGACTATCGGCTCAGGGAGCGCGTTAAGGTCAATACAGGATCCTGGGTGCTACTGGCAATGATTTGGTCGGGCAGTGTGATACATTTATTTCGATACTAAAGCTATACGCATTGTCCCCGTAATAGTTTCGGCCCACGTGGATGGTTTCTTTCGGTAGGCCATGTCTTAAGGTACGGTGCTCATGAATAATAGGGCAAGTCCCCAACCGAGCAGGAACACGCCCAGCGGCGCACTGATCTTCTTTCCCCAGGGCATGTTCTTTTCGACGCCCATCACCGTCGCCAACGCCAACATCCAGCCAAGGTTTCCAACCCCGACCGCGAACATCAGCAGCATCAACGACCAGCAACACCCGAGACAGAACAGCCCGTGATGCGCGCCGAGCCGGAAGGCCTGTGCTTTGTCGTGGCGGCCGCGCCAGTGCTCCATGATGAAGCTTAATGAGGAGCGGCACTTGTCGAGACAACGGTGCTTGAGCGGCGTGAACTGGTACAGCCCTGCCAGGGCTACCGTCATTGCTCCCAGCGTCCAGGCGTGGGCCTCAAGCCAGAGGCTGTGCTCGACGGCCTGGTGCACGATCCAATCGCCCGTGTAAACCATGACGCCGAACAGAGTCCAAACGCAGAGATAGCCTACCATGAGCAAGGTGAGTAGTGTCCCCTGGTTCATCCGCCGACGCGTGAGGGCGTGAAAGGAGTTCACGAGCGGCAGGCTGGTTGGCAGCATCATGGCGACGATCATCACAGTCCAACCAGCGATGAAGACGAGCATGAGGCTGCTGCTCCCCCTCAGCTCATCCAGGTGGTGGTGGTTGAGAAATCGGGCGTAAGGCGATTGCCCCCAGGCCCACAACGCCAGCCAGGCCAGGGTGATCAACGCACCCATCAACAGCAGGAAGTATCTGCGGTTAGCCGGAGCCCGCACGGCTTCGGACTGTGCCTTCATGAGGCCTGCGCCTCAGGCCTCGAAGCGAAAGCGCACCTGGACGGCGCTATACTCCTGGGAGCGGGGGTCTTCTTCGGCGGTGGACCTGGAAGTGGTAGAAGAGAGCATGTCCTCGTGAATGGTGTGAGCTCGGCCTTCGGCTTCCCACAGCGGTGCCGTGTCGGCCTCGATCTGCTGGCCGATCGCCAGCGTCCCTGTGCCTCCATCAACCTTGAAGGTGATGGGTGCACGCTCGGTGCCTGTCACCTCGCCGAATAACTGCGCAAGATCGGCCACCGGACCGCCCAGTCTCCCTGTCCAAGCGTTCAGCAACGCTTCCTCCTGCTCGGGCGTTGCCTCATCATCTATGTAGAGGGTCGCGCTTGCAGCACCCTGCTTCGCAGCACTGCTGCACGGAATACTGGCCACGACAGCCACGTCGCAGCCCGAGACGTCGACGCCCTCGATAGTCCCGTGGGCAATATGCCATGAGAGGACCGTGCCGCAGCTTTCGTTCTCATATCCGGACCAGCAGGGACAGTAGTCCTCGCACGTGCAGGCTTCCAGCGAGTTTCCTCGTAGTTGATAAGCCATCTCTATTCTCCTGTTGGGATTACCTACAACATTTAGTGGCCATGGCCAGCATGATCAGGAGGTTCAAGGTCATCCGTCTCAAGGTAAAATTGGGTACCTGCTTTGAGTTGCACCGCTAAGGAGTGAGGACCCTCAGGTCTTTGCGCAGGAACCTGGATCTGCCCTGTAACCTGCTCCTGTTCCTGTATCTTGTTATCTACGGAGTTCCCCCTCCCGGGAAAAGTCACTAGCAAGCCCTGGCGTAGTTCGTCATCCGTAAACTGATGATCCTCGACCTGAACACTCAATACCTGATCGAAGTCGCGCGCGAAGTCGCGCGGGGGGGTAATCACATGGCTCAGGAAGAGTTCACTTGCTTTACCAAAGAGGAAGTATTCCAACTGAGGAAGCGTTTGATGGAAGTTAAACTTTCGAAAGACAATGGCGTTCGTTACGTGAGCGACAACATTCTTGAGCCCACGGATCGGCTCGGGGGGATCTGATTCCGCTTTTTCGTGCTCATGCCAGGGCTCGAAATGACCCCGATAGATCTCTCCCTTGAATGAGCTACGTATCGGCGGAGACTGGGGATCATGGGGATTAGCAGGTGTAACAAGATCCGTGAGAATAAATGCGTCTGTTAGCGGATCGTCATCTTTCTCATTTATTATGGGCGCGAAACCATACATCCTGGCCTTTGGATGCGTTCGGCGGTCTTCTACATAGGCCGCCATGCAGTCGGTTCCTTTTTTTGACAACGTTACTTCAAAAATGGCCTGGTAAACATGAGAGGGATGCGTGAACATCGGAAGGTGCGAAAAATAAGCCGTCTCTTCTCCAAAGAGCAACATCCCGTGAAAAGCGGTCTCCTGATCATGATTATGCATCATGCTGTTTCCCTTCCCTTGAGTGCCACCATCTCTTCTTATCATGTTAGTGGCTATCGCCGCCCCACGCAATACTGATAGCTGGATGGATTCGGTATATGTTCAGTAGCAGAGTCCCTCATTATCCATTGGTGGATCGAGAGACCAACATACCTACTCCACCGCAATCCGGTAGCCCACCAGCTTCCCTATAGACCCTATTACAGCAGTGGTCAAAAGCATTGGCCCGATTACTATCCTTGGTCAGGATGCTACCGCTTACTTTCAGCCTTACAGATGCTACATGCTAGTTCAATCATTATGACGAACGCTGTAGAAGCACTGCCCGAGCCCGTCCTGGGTATCGTCAAGCTCCGTCAAGAAGCCTATTACAGGCTAGACAAAGACGATGGTAGGCTGCGGCGTCCGGGCCGACCACACGGCCATCGCCGCGGCCAGGACCAGGTCGTCGTGGTCGCCTTCTCGCCAGTTCTCGTAGGAGTCGTGACCGGTTGTGATGTTGATCTTGATGCGGAAGTTCAGGAGCTCTTCGCGGAGGACCTCGGCAAGCTCCAGCGAAGAGGCAATCTTGAGCGTGCCGGTCTGCAGGGCCACCTGCAGGGCGGAGACGAGGTTCCTTTTGGGCACCCTGTAGATGCCTTGTTCGCGAGTCTCGGCGTCCCCTCCGTGGATCTTTACCGCCTTGAAGGAGCGGCTGCGCTTGCTGAATATGTCGCTGACGGCCGGCCCCACGCCGGTTGTGTCGATCACCAGCTCGGCCTTGCCCTTCAGCTGTGGGCTGTCCAGGAGGGCCTCTACCCGGTCGGCTACGTCCGGGTAGAGGGTGTGGCGGAACCTCTGAAGGTGGCGCACGTGCAGATCGTCCCCTGCCTCTTGGACTACGGCGATGGCCGTGTAGTCTGAGGCCTGGCCGAGGTCGAGCCCCACGTGGAATCTGCTCATATCAGGCGCCCCCGAACAGCGGCGCAACCTCGTCCGTGATCGCCCTGTGGATTACCTCCGTCGCGAAGACCTGATCGAGGGTGTCCATGAAGCGACATTCGTACTCCTGGGCGAACCACCACGGCCCTAGAGTCTTGCGCTCCTCTTCGAGGAACTCCGGCGGGATCCGCGGGCACTCCTCAGCGGTGACCGTATAGCGCTCCCACGCACTGCCCCCACTCCACTCCTGGTAGAACACGCCGCGTTTGCCAAAAGGTGTGGAGAGCATCAGTAGACGGCCACCGGAGACGGCGAGCATAGGACGAACTGCGTAGTAGAGCTCGTCAGCTACCCGGGCGGCCTCATCGACTATGAGGAGGTCGACGCCCGAGAAGCCGCGGACGGTCTTCTCCGTGCCCGGCAAGGCCTCTATCCTGGAGCCGTTCGAGAGCTCCATGCCGAGCTTCGTGTAGCTAGCCGTGGGTATGACGTGGTGACCCGGGGTGCGATAGGAGAGCACCACCTTGCTAAAGAGCTCCTTGGCCTGGCGCTCGGCCGGAGCCAGGATCAGGATCAGGGAGCCGGGCGCGACCAGCGCCTTGTGCAGTGCCAGCACACTGGCCATCGTAGACTTGCCCGACTGGCGGCTGCAGTTGAGGAGCACACGAGCGGAGCTAGAGTCTAGGAGCTTCGCTTGCCACGGATCAGGAACTATTCCCAAAGTGCGGGCGAACTCAGCGCACTCTTCGGCTACGCCGTGCCGGGGAGACGGGCGGCCCTCCCGGAGGCGCCTGATGTCGGCCCTAAGCGACGCCGTACTCACGCTTCAACTCTTCAATCTCGGCGGCAAGCTCGTCGGTTTCCTTGACCTTGCGCTCGAGGGCTATGAGGTCCTTTAGCACCCTGTAGCCTTGGATCATCACCGCCGCGTCGTTTCGATCCAGTTCGCCAACCTTCACGTCCATGATCAGAGACTTGATCTCCTCCTTGAGAGTGGCAACCTCTCTGTTGCCCTTCGAGCGAGCGGCCCTGGAGGCCATCTTCCTGCGCTGCTCGCGGTTGGCTGGATCATGCGCCCAGCAGAGCCCTTGCGGACCGCTAGCGAGTAGCGTGCAGGGCTCTCCATTCGCTTTGGTTTCGCGACATCTGCTCATTTACGGGCTCACCCCTTTCCTTAGGGTAGCGTGCTAGGTTCGGGGGTCTTAGATAGAGGACTCTCGATATAGACGATCCGGCCAACCGCCTCCCTGAGCAGCTTCGAGACGTGATCCTCCGTCGTGAGAGATAGCTCGCCCTCGAAGCCGTTATGGGGCGGCAAGAGAAAGGCGTCTTCTTCCGGGCGTGTAGGATGAGCTCTTCGGGCTTGAAGGTGAGGATGAGGCGTTGGAGCGTCATGTTACGGCCTCGCTCTGGAGCCTGTACGGATGCTGCAGGTCGCACAGGTAGCAGCCTTTACCTCCCGGGAAGTCGTGGATGCATCGTTCAAGAATGGCCAGTCTGTAAACGTTGGCCATCTTGACCGTCTTGACCGCCTAAATCTTCGTGACCATCTAAATCGTTGTGCTGGCCATCTTGAATATTACGCTTAGGTAAGCCAGATTCTCGCGCTACAGCATCTACTTGTAGATTAAGATGGCCACCTGTCTTTTCTTGGGCACCATGACCACCTTGAACTGCTGATTGGCCACCTTTATTCACTCTTGTGACCAAATCCGCTATTGGTAGCTTCCAGAGCCAGCGCCCCGCTCCGCGTTTGCCCGCCTCGCTTTCCCGGCACGCGACCACGCCCAAGAGCTTCTTGGCTCGTCTCAGGGTCTTCTCCGCTATCCCGGCATCCTCGGCGTCTCGGAGGATGTCAACGGCTGGCACGGGCCCATTGGCTAGAGCGTCCTTTAGGAACTCCACGGCCTCACTGCGCGCATCGGCATACTCCTGGTCTTGTGGTGTGGCTAGCAGGTCTTTGGCCGACACCTCTGAGTCCCCGAGCCAGTTCACACGCACAGCGCCACTCTCAGCTTCCTCTAGCGTGAACATCAAGCTCTTAGGCGGCTTGGCGAGATTGTTCTTGGTGGAGGCCAGCACGCGGCGGTTCTCGTCCTGTGGGTCCTTGCCCACGACGAACGCATGCGAGCAGCCCCGATGATGCCGATACTCCCACCGCCTCTGTAGAGCGGGTTGTTTCCTGGAGCCTTGTTCAGGTGCCTTACGACCACCACGCAGGCCCCAGTACGCTCTGCCAAGCTGGCAAGGGGAGCCAAGGCCCTTCTCACGTCCTGGTCTCTGTGGCTGTTAGTTTCGCCACTCAGGAACGCCATGAGCGGGTCTACGACGAGTAGTCGCGCTCCCACTCGCTGCATGCCCTTCTCGATAAGCGGTATGTCCTCCGGTATTGAGAGGAGCCTGTCGTGGCCGTTCTCGTCTGGCACGGTGGCAAGGGCAAGAATGCGGGACACGTCGGCGCCAGCGGCGTCCAGGCGCGGGCGTATCGTGTCCCTGAGACCATCCTCTGCCGAGAGCAAGACTACACCGCCGGGTTCGCTCTCGGCACCGTCCGGGAAGACCTTGCCGACTGACACGCGAGCTGTCAGGTCGAGTGTCACGGCGCTCTTCCCGAGACCGGGATCTCCGTCCACAAGGGCCAGCTTGCCCAGCGCCAGCCGGGACGGCCACAGCCAATCGATCTCTTCTGGTTCCACGCTGGAGAGCAGTAACCCTATCTCCTCCGGATGGAGCTCTTCCACTCTACGCTCTGAGCCGTCTGCGAGCCTTACTGTCATCGGGGTCTGATAGAACTCCGTCTTACCTTTCAGGGCGTGTTCTATGGTCTTGCGGCGGTAGTCCTCCCGCTTGATCCACTTCTCCCTACACAAGTCAGACTGTCTAAAGAGCACGTCTATCCGCTCGGGGTCCGGCCCTGCCCAGAACGCCAGGAGCGCACAGAGCGCGGCGTCTGCCTCTGACGAACTCGTGTAACCCGACGTGTCTCCAGCCCATAGCCGGCGGAATTTCTCGCCGTTGTCGGCAGCCGAAGCTTTCTCGATCACTTCCTCGTCCGAGAATTCGCTAACAACCCCTGGGTTGGGAACCTTGTGACCGTTTGTGCTTTCCGGTTCTTCGAATACGCGGCGGACTACACGCTCTAGCTGCTCTTGGCGGCCCTCTATGCTTGGCGGCGTGCCCTCAAGGTGGCGCCCCGTCACTGTGAAATATCGGCCACGGTCGTAGGCTTCAAACCGTCCCTTGCGGTTGCGTCCCTCCGGCAACTGTGCCCTAACTAATATGTGAACGCCCGTCCCGGATGGACTTATCTCAGTATAGGAGTCGAGCTCCTCGATAATCTCCTGGGCCCAGCTCTCTATCACTCCGGTCTCCGGGTCGAGGCAAAGGTCCAAGTCTACACCACAGAGATCGTCCTCCGGTGTAAAGACAAAGCCGATGCCGCCGTAACCGTGCTTCTTGCAAGCACGCACGGCGTCTTCATAGTTAGCCCACGTCTCCGGGTTGGTACTGCTGGCCATCCTGCCGGTGAGCGGCGAGTAGGGCACTTTGGTTTGCTTGCCGCCGCGCTCCTCGGTACGCCAGCACAACCATTGTCTAAGGTCTCGTATGTTCTGAGTGCTTGCTATCATGTGTGTACCCTTGAGTTGGCGAGGAGCGCACAACTACGCTCCCCGCCTCGCCGATTCCTAGAACGGGATCTTTTCGAACGCCTCGTCGACATCGTCGGGTACTTCGACCTCCTGCCCTTCCTTGAGTTGAGCCTTCTTGGGCCGAGGAGGTCCGATGGTGCCATGCTCGGTGCGATTGCCCTTGCCGGTCTTCTTGGTGACCACCATCGCCTCGAATCGCTTGCCGATGAGGTCGTCGGTGTCTAGCTCCTCGTCTGGAGACAAGCGCTGATTGAGACACGCCTCAAAGATGTCCCAAGCCTTCGTGCCGACCTTCACACCATCCTCGACGCCGCGATTGGGGTAATCGGTGAACTCAAAGCCCTCGTGCTCGCCCTCGGCTACACGCAGCCTGAGCTTGAGCTGCGGTCCGTACTCGTTGACTGCTTCAGCCTCCGCCACCTCCAGGACGTACCGGCCGGGGCCGAGGAGTTCGTATCCCTGAGCCATTAGTTTGGTCACGGTATGTTCTCTCCTGTTTCGTTGTCTGTGCTCTTGTTTCCAGTGTTCAGGGGGTCGCTTGCCGTCACAACATGCTGCTCTCCTTCCTTTGTATGCCAACAGTCGAAGACGTAAGCCCAAGCACGAGCGCGCTCTGTCGCGCCTCGGTGAGCGTGCCCCAAGTCGTCGGATCGTCGGACTTGGCGCGCCTCGGTTCGTGCGGGGAGATAGGGACCTTGGTAGCCTTGCCGTCGTGCTGCTCCCACTCCCAGTCCACCCACTGCCTCAGCTCCCGCAACTTGGTCGTCACGACGCGGCTCGTCCTTCTTCCTCCGCCCTCCGTTCGTTTGCCTGCACCTCGACGGCACTGGCCAGGTATACAAGTTCGTGGGAAGAGAACCGCGCCCGCAGAGAATGCGCGAAGTCCTTCAGGGCTTGCCTCTGCGATTCGTTGGGCCAGGCGTCAGGCAGATCTCGATCGCCAACCGCCTCCAGAACGGGGGAGTTCGGCGAGCCTCCAGAAATCTTGCTGTAAAATTGCTCTTGTGGGGCGTCCATCAGATCCTTTCGCCTCATATTTTCGGGTCGCTTGTGGTGGGGCGGCCCATCTAGTTTGCTACTCGCTGCGTCTCCAGGAGAAACCGCTCTAGCTCTGCCCTATTCACTCTGATGGACCGCTCTCCGATGCGGACGGCCGGAAGCTCGCCGCGGGCGATCAGCTCATAGCAGCGAGTACGTGGAATTTTCAGCTCGATCGCGATCTCTGGGACGGTGGCCCAGATCCTCTCGCCCACACTCGGCTTTATTGTGTCCATGTAGCTCCTTTCGCATTCGGTTGCGACTACATGGACACTAAACCCTTTAGCGGGCCATCTCTAAAACTAGTCTTCCGATCGAAACATGTTTCAAGAAGAGCCCGGCAAAACTGAGCTAAGTCGTGAACTCCTGATCGTAGATGGCACGAACCGCTCCTTCGAGCATCACACCGGCCTTCCCCGCACTTCTCCAGAGAGCAACACTCGCAGAGGTGGTCTGTGAACCGTACTCGACGGGGATCTTTGTCTTGTCGGGCAGGACATGCTTGTTGAGCAGCCTATGCGCCTCAATGCCCTCCGGTAAGCCCCCGTGCCGCTTCAGGAAGTAGGCGACACAGGCGGCAATGAACCAGAAAGGTCGCTCGGGATTACGTGTGGTGGATGTGGGAGACGGCCCGCCCTTCCGACGGTTCAACCAACGGTCGAAACCGGGCTCGTTCTTCCTGCCGGACCCTACAAGCAACCGAGCGACCTCCTCCATGAAAACCGGAGGAGCGAACTCCGGAGTGCGGTCTCTGAAGACAATCGCTGCGCGCTCCGAAGGTATGCGTGTAGCCGTCTCCGTGGACGCGTACGAACTGACGAACAACTCATTCCCGGCAAACTCATGATCCGTGCTGCCGGTCATGAACTTCCCATAGCCAAGCTCGTGAGCGCTAAGAATGCTCTCGTAGACACGAGAGATGAGTCCTGGTTCCAGTGAACTTGTATGGAGACGTATCCGAATCGTGACCACTTCTGGGATCTTCGCTCCTGGTAGCGGGTAGAAGCGCACGCCCCCATCCACCGCGAGCCAGCGCAAGATCACAATCCCATCCACCACCTTGACAGGGATCAGCCCGCTGTACCTCTGTGAGAACAGCTCGACCGCTGCCTCCCAGTCCACGTCATTCTCGGCCGAAGTGACGAGCATGACCACCTCATCCTCGAGGTGCGCGATCCCTTGCCCTAGCTCATTGGCGAAGGCAAGCGTCGGGTAGATCAGGTCTTCCAAGTCCTCCTCGTCTATGCCCTCTTCCTGGGCTATGCCCTTACTCTCTCTGACCAAGACCTGCGCAGCTTTGAATAGCGGTGCGAACCTTTTCTCGACCTTCTCACGTTCTGTCGGGATCACCCTGGATGCTGTGGCGCGGACTTTTGGACCCTGGCGGAGCGGCCCGCGCCGCCTCCCTTCTATATTTCGGTTATGATCCTTTCCATCCTATTCCGTCCTATCTGCGATGTACAGACCTTTCTTGGTGGCAGCAATAGAGGGTAGGACGTGCCTGGACGTATGAGGAAACCCGGCCTCTTTTAGGCCGGGTTTTCGGCTTAGGTAAGCCACATACCGGAATGCAATAGGGCATGCTCGGATGCGCTTCTAGGGATTGTGGCTACGAAGGTCGCGGGTTCGAGCCCCGTCGGTCATCCTCCTATTAGCAGGTAAAACGTGGAGTCCAGCGTCATTAGCCGAGCTGTGTTTGCTGAAACCCGCTCGCAAGTGACTTTGTCTTAATGTGCGCCCTCGCCCAACCCGCATAATTACCGAGACCGATCGCGAGACAGTCAACTCTGTTCTGTCTTATCCTAGACCCGCTTCTCTAGCGCGGATGATCGCCTGCGCCCGGTCAGCAACCTGCAGCTTGGTGAAGATGTTCGATACGTAGTTGCCAACGGTCTTTGTGCTCAGTGACAGTTGCCTGGCAATTGAAGGATTGGGGTGACCCTGGGCGATAAGGTTGAGTATCTCGCGCTCGCGGTAGGTGAGCGTGGGGAAGGCCTGGGGTGGGGCTCCTCCTGGAGGAGATGCAGCGAAGTAGGCGAGCACGCGGGTTGCGATAGCAGGGCTGAAGATAGCCTCGCCTTTGCCCACCGCCCGGATCGAGAGCACCATCTCCTCCTCATCTGCATCTTTTAGGACGTAGCCTCGTGCTCCTGCCCTCAAGGCCATGAACACCGAGTCATCATCCTCGAAGAGCGTTACTACCAGGATGCGCACACTCGGGCTCGCTTGCAAGATCCTCCGTGTTGCCTCTATGCCGTTTACCTCAGGCATCTGAAGATCCATCAAGACCACGTCGGGCTGGAGCTGTGCGGCACGTTCGACGGCCTCCTCGCCCGTTCTGGCCTCGCCTACAATTTCGAACTCGGGCACCGATGAGAGTAGCGAAACCATGCCCTTCCTGAAAAGAGGATGATCTTCGGCGATAAGGATGCGTAGAGTCTCCAACCTTCTCATTCCTTCGATAAGGGCAGACGGACCAGCACCTGGGTACCACCCTTTGGGGTAGGTTCGACGACGCAACTTCCGCCCAGCTCAGACGCTCGTTCGTGCATCGAGGAGAGGCCCACGCCCGCACTACGTTCTGCAGGGATGCTGACGCCGTCATCGACGATCTCCAGTGTCACATCCTCATCCACGATGAGCCGCACAACGCATGTCCTTGCCCGGGCATGTCGCACTACGTTGGTGAGCGCCTCCTGCGTGATACGGTAGACGGCCACCTCGACGGCTGCCGGGAGGTCGGGAAGGTCCTCAGGGGCCTCTACTAACACGTTTAGCGGCTCATCTTTCGAGCCGTAGCGCTCACCTAGCTGGCGCAGTGACTCTACGAGCCCCAGATCGTCGAGGGCCGGGGGTCTGAGATCGTAAACGAGGCGCCTGATATCGGCGATGGCAGAGCGGAGCTCCTCGCGCAGCTCTACCACGAGCTCGTCGGCAGCGTCAGGGTCACGCGGGATAAGGCGCCGCAAAGTCCCGGCCTGGACGTTCAAGCCCGCAAGTTGTGCTCCCAGGCCGTCGTGCAGGTCGCGCCTGAGGCGACGGCGCTCCTCCTCTCGGGTCGCGACCAGCCGCTTACGGGAATGCTGCAAGTCTGAGGTGAGCCTCAAATCGTGCACGGCTACCTCAGCTTGTCTGGCGAGGTCCTCAAGCAGGCTGCGGTCGGCATCGGAGAAGCCTTCTCCTGGTGACCTGGGGGAGAGAACAAGGCGCCCAATCTCTTCCCTCTGGTACACAAGCGGAAGCGTTTCCGGCTCTCCTCTAGGTGACCCGTAGGCTGCGGCGGTCCTGAACCCCTCGCTCTCCTTGAGGAGAATGGCTGCATAGGGAAGCTTCAGAGCCTGGGCGATAGTCTCTACAACCGTGGGAAGCACGGCCTCTGGTGCGAGCGTTGCTTCGAGGCGCTTCCCGAGTCGCGAGATCACAGCGTATGGGTCATCCCGCTCGCCGTACATCAGGCGGTTGACGCTGTGTTGGAGCCTGCTCCGAAGTGGCTGGAACAGGACGGCCACAAGCCCCGTGGCCAAGAGCGAGACGCCGAGGTTGCCCTGCGCCTGGAATAGCGCTCCCAAGGCTGCCACCGCGAGCACATAGATCCCTATGACGCAGGCGCTAAGAGCGCCATAGACTAGGGTGCGGTTTATGACCACGTCTATGTCGTAGAGGCGATGCCTGAGGATAGCGATGTAAGTGACGATTGGAACGAACAGTAGAGCTAACAGTGCTACTAATTGGATGGCCTTGAGAGCCTGCCCTGATGTCCGGGGATGGGAAGGACAGCGGCACGATACTATGTCCGCTATGCGGATCAGAAAGTCGTAAGTGAGAAAGTCGTAAGTGAGGTTGGTGATTATTAAGCTCAATTCGAATAGGCCCAGGAACAAGGTTAGCGGCACAGCAGCAAACAAAAACCATTTGATCTGCTGGCGTTCATTGCCTCTCGTATGGCGCAGCCGAAGGATAGGCGAGAACAGCGCAGCGAGACTGCTCGTAAGTAATAGCGTCATACCGAGGAAGCGCGAGGCTCCAAACAATTCGTAAGTTGTCAACCCGCCGCCGATGACTCCTATAACTCCAAACGGGTTCTCAACGTAAGGGTGGGTAACGATCAGATAGTCCGGCATGAAACCAAACCCGAGTACGGCCAGTGCGACTCCCAAGAGAGCCGCCCATGCCACAAGCCTCCACCAGCGTGACGGTAGCCGACCGTCAGGGAACAACAGGATCAGGAATACTCCCAGGGTCAGGCCGGCGAACCACAAGCACGAAGCGAACCAGGCCGTGTATTCCCCGCCAGGAAACGCGAAATTTTCCACCAATGCGTAGTCGGCGTATGCTCCTGTGAAGCGACCCGCCGTATAGAGCACTCCCATGCCACAGAAGATCCAGCCGATGGGGTTAGTAGGTAGCCGCGAGGCGATGAACGCACCGACCGTGGGGTAAGCCAGCGAGAGCAACCCCGTTAGTACAGCGAAGCCAGGGCCAGGTCTTTGTCCGGGCAGACCTGCGGGGATTACTTCGCTTGTAAGGAAGTCGAGCAAGAGGGCGAGCCCGATGAGCACCACGCACACCGCCCAAAGCGACCAAGCCAACCATGCAGCAGTGCGGTGGGTCATCCCACCGATCCCATTATCCTGCTTCCTTGTCCCTTTCGTCACAACCATCACTCTACAGGATTACCTTCTTCCAAGCACTACGACAACCGCTACAGGTGTCTAATGGAGCGGAAATCGGGTAAACGTGGGGGAGCACCCTTCTACAAGCGCGGATGGATAAAGGCGAGGGTAATAGCCACCATCTTGCAACCGCTCTGTAGATCACCGCTTCCTGCTTCTTCCTGTGTCACTTCAATGGGGCGGTACATCTCCTCTTCCTACCTTCTCTGCTGAGCCTGACATGCTCACTCTAGGGGCACCACTATCCCGGGAGGTAGGGGATTGTTTCCTGCCTTGTTCGGGCAAATTTTCCCGGGACATCTTTTCGCGCTTGGGATTCGGAAAAAGCAGCTTCCACGAGGTTGGGTTAATAAAGGCAGGAGGAAAGGCCGGGCTCCCAGGGGCCCCGGCCTTTCCTCCTCCTACGCCTCTTGAGCGTTGTGCTCCCTTCATAGAGGCACTCTTCTACCAATCGCCCTACTCCCTAAAGAGGACGATCACGGAGCGAAGTGGCCGCTCTTGGCCGCTACCGCTTCAGCTTTCTTCTCAGCGGGCGACTCTTGAGTGAAGTGGCCATTTTGGGCTGGTAACACTGGAGGAACTTGCTGCTCTTTTAACGAGTCGTTGCCGAAGTATGCGCCTGCTCCTGAGCCTACTCCTCCGCCGCTCTGCGCCTGGGCCGCGGGGTTGCCGCCGCCACTGACGCTTGGTGGGGATGCCGCTTGCGGCGCCGTAATGAGCAACGTGGACAGCGTTATCACCACTACGACCAACACAGCCGTGGATAGTGCCAACACCGCCGTCAGCATCGGTCGGTGGTCAAATCTCGCAATCATTGCCTTCTCCTTTCTCTGTTCTTTCCCTTTTCCGCACCTAACTGCTTGTCTCG
>Ga0126307_10001459_pt1 | contig 15580 bp, 14 predicted proteins | sample Plot28_FD_89955 | JGI IMG/M metagenome (GOLD analysis project Ga0126307, IMG submission 89955) | Serpentine soil microbial communities from UC McLaughlin Reserve, CA, USA - Plot28 | ecosystem: Environmental > Terrestrial > Soil > Grasslands | place: USA: UC McLaughlin Reserve, Lake County... | reverse complement strand
TGGCAGTGCGGTCCTCGCTCTCGTCTACGTCTACCTGAAGTTCGTCGTGGGCGGGGCGGTGCCCGGCTTCACCGGGCTGATCACCGTGATCCTCTTCATCGGAGGCGTGCAGCTCATCACACTGGGAGTGATCGGCGAGTACATCGGCCGGATCTACGGCGAGGTCAAGCGGCGCCCGCGCTACGTCGTGGGGGAGAGCGTGAACCTGGAGACCGAGGAGGACGGTCCCGCCGAGGTGATCACCGCGGCGAAGGATTAGCGGGACGATCCACTAGCCTCCCCCGCCATGGTCGATGCGGGGAGACGCCCGCCCGCCTCGGGCACTCTGGCAGTTGTCGCCGGTCTCACCATCATCGGGCTGGCCCTGCGCCTGCCCTCGTTCGGCGATTCCCTCTGGGGGGACGAGCTCTCCACCAACTTCGTCGTCAACGGATTCGGCGCCGGCAGCACCATCCACATCATTCTGGGCGAGCAAGAGGGCACGCCGCCCCTGTTCTTCCTGCTCACCTGGCTGACCAAGTGGTTCGACGGGGTGGAGGGACTTCGGGTGATCTCGCTGCTCGCCGGCGTCGCGTCGATCCCGCTCACCTACCTGCTCGGCGTTCGAACGGTGGGGCAGCGGGCCGCCCTGGTGGCGACGGCGCTGATCGCCCTGGCGCCCTTCCAGATCTTCTACGCCACCGAGGGCCGCGCGTACGCGCTGGCGATGTTCTTCTGCCTGCTCGCAACGCTGACGCTGTTGATTGCCACGGAATCCGAGGGGTACGGCTGGTGGATCGCTTACGCCCTCTCGGTCGCGGCGGCTGCGTACACGCACTACACGACCGGCTTCGTGCTGATCGCGCTCTTCGGCTGGGCATTCTTCGCGCGCCCGCGGGCCCGCCTTCGCCTCGTCCTCGCCACCGCGGGTGCGTTCGTCCTCTTCTTGCCGTGGCTTCCCGAGTTCTTAGATGACCGGCACGAGCCGGCGGCCAAGGCCGTCCAGCTGCTCCACCCCCTGACCTTTCACAACGCCGTCGACGACCTCCTGCACTGGTCGACCGGTCATCCCTTCATCAACGCGCAGGACCTCCCGGGCCCGGTCGGCATTTGGCTGATGATCGCGGCGGTGGTTCTCGGCGGCATCGGGGTGGTCCTAAGGCTGCGGCACCGGGAGGGCGAGCGGTGGTGGCCGATGCCCGGCGGGCTCACCCTGGTGATCGTCCTGGCGGCGGCGGCGCCGGTGGGGGCGGCCCTCGAGCACATCTTCGGGCCGACGATCTTCTCGACTCGCAACATCATCACCTCGTCCCCGGGACTGGCACTGGCAGCCGGGGCCCTGGTGACCGCCGGGCCGAAACCCTGGCGCATCGCGGCCCCACTGCTGCTGCTCGCCGGGTTCGCGATCGGCGCGGTGATGATGCTCGACAGCGGAAACCGGCGCCCCGACGCCGCGGGTCCGGTCGACTACATCGAGGCGAACGGCCCGCCCGACGCGCCGGTCGCGGATGCGTTCTCCCTGACGCCCGGCCCGCAGACCGGCCTCGAGGCTGCGTTTGCGGAGAAGGGCCAGGCCTATCCGGCCAACGGCCGGAAGATTCTCACGCTCGGAGCTCCGACCCTGGCCGAGCGGCTGCGCGTTCGCCAGAACGGCGGCATCGGCCTCTTCCATCCGTTGCCGACCCCGAGCGACAAGCAGCTCGCCGACGAGGCCGCTCGCGCTGCCGGGCCCGGCGGCACCATCTTCATTACGGCGGGCAGGGGCAGCATCGCGGACCTCGAGCGCGGCGTGGGCGTGGTCTCGAGCTTCATCCGCGATCTGCCGCCCTGCTACCACGCAGTTGCTTCGCGGAGCTTCCCCGGGCTGGGCCTGGTCGGCATCACCGTCTACGTCTACCGTTGCGACGAACCAGCATGATCGCCTTCGGCTGCCCGATCACGGACTCCGAGCTCTACGAGCGCTGTGCGAAGCGGGGGATCGAGCGCGCCGCCGAGCCGGACTCCGAGATCATCGCCATCCCCAGCGCCGGTCTCGACAATCCCGACGGGACCTTTCGCGAACACGGCCTCACGGGCTCGATCTTCCGGAACTTCAACCTGATCCTCGACCGGGTAGCTGAACGCGACGATCTCGAGGCGCTCGTCCTCGTGCACCAGGATGCGGAGATCGTCGACACCGACTTCTGCGCGCGGGTCCGCGACGCGGTTGCGGACCCGGACGTGGCGATCGTGGGTTGCGCCGGGGCGATCGGCGTGCGCAGCATCGCCTGGTGGGAGGGCGCCGTCACCTGGGCCTCGTTCGAGCACCGCTTCGACGAGTACGGAGGCGGAGCGATCGCCGGCGGCACCTGGGATCGCGACCGCGTCCCCGTTCACGGCAACACCGGCGAGGTCGACACGATCGACGGCCTGGTGATGGTGATGTCGCCCTGGGCTGTGCGGGAGCTGCGCTTCGACGAGGGCCTCGGGCAGTTCCACGGCTACGACCTCGACATCTGCCTCCAGGCTCGTGCTGCCGGCAAGAAGGTGATGACCCACGATATGAAGGTCATCCACCATCACTCGCTGGACCTGATCGGCGACCTGAACGGCTGGATCGAGGCCCACATCAAGGTGGCCGAGAAGTGGAACGGCCGCGTCTCGGGGGTCGGCGACGCGGCTGGGGACTGGAAGGAGAGGGCGCGCCGCGCCGAGGCGGAGGCCGACGCCGCGAGGCTGCTCGCCAACGCCTCGGAGCTGGTTCGGGACGCGACGCTCGCCCAGCTCGAGCACGTCACCTCGAGCGCCAGCTGGCGGATCACCGCGCCGCTGCGCCGCCTCAAGGACCTCGTGAAGCGGGAGAGGTAGGCCCCGGTGGCCAGGTCAGACGGCGATGCCGCCAGGCACGAGCTCGCGCGCTCGATCCATGCGCGGCATCCGAAGCTGCGCGACGCTCTGCCGGCCGATGCCCGCACCGTCGCGGCCCACCGCGGCGAGCGATCGGAGTTTCGCTCTCGTGCGGACATGGTTCTGCAGTTCCTCCGCCTGCTCTGGGTGACGGACGCCTTCGCGGCCCAGGTGCTCTACCGGGTGAAGGCCAGGCTCCAGGCCCAGGGCGTGCCGATCCTGCCGTGGCTCGCGCACCGTCTGGCGATGATGATCTCCCAGGTCGCGATCGGGGACTACACGGTCGTGGCGCCCGGCGTCTACATCGTGCACGGGCAGTGCGTGATCGACGGGATCACCGAGATCAGCTCGGGGGTCGTGGTCTCCCCGCACGTCACCATCGGCCTGCGTGCCGGCGTGTTCCAGGGGCCGGTGATCGAGTCGGACGTCAACATCGGCGCCGGGGCGAAGGTGATCGGCCCGGTCCGTGTGGGCGAAGGCGCGAAGATCGGCGCGAACGCCGTGGTGGTGGACGACGTCCCGCCGGGTGTGACGGTCGTCGGGGCTCCGGCGCGGCCCGTCGAGGGTCGGTCCGGTGCCCACACGGCTTGGTAGCTTTTCCCGGGCCGTGCTCTTCCGATCCCGCAAGCGCAGCGACGGCGCGACCGCCCTCGCGGAGCGCTCAGCCGGGGCCGCCGATGATCGTCCCGTCGGCGCCATCTTCGAGGAGATCCACGATCTCGAGCGGGCCAACCGCGCCGACCGCGAGCGCGAGCGCGAGCGCCGCCTCGTCCTGCTCCGGCACCGCGCCGGCGTCAGGCTGCTGGCCGACGCCGGGCGCAAGCCGAAACAGCCTTCCCCTTCGAAAGATCTCCTCCCCGCCAGGGAGCGAGGCTCACTCCCCGACGTCTCGCGTGCCGACTTGACGCCGGGCCTGCTGCGCGCAGGGATGCTCCGCGACGGCTGTCTCCTGGTCCGGAGCCTCGTCGCGCCCGATCAGGCCCGGCGCATGGCGGAGGACATCGATCGCGCCTTCGAGGAGCGAGCCACCCTCGAGGACGGCGGCTCGGTCCCCGATTCCTACTACGAGGCGTTTCAGCCCGATCCACCCTTCACGCTCGACGAGCGAGAATGGGTCAGGGAGGGAGGGGGCGTGCTCGCGGCAGACTCGCCGAAGGTGATGTTCGACCTGATCGAGCTCTTCGAGGGCGCTGGTCTGGGCGCGGTGGTGACCGGGTACCTGGGCGAGCGCTCGGCGATCTCGATGAACAAGTCCACCCTGCGCAGGGCCCGGCCCAGCGACGGAGGCGCGTGGCACCAGGACGGAGCGTTCATGGGTGAGGTCAGGGCCCTCAACGTCTGGCTCTCGCTGTCCGACTGCGGTGAGGACGCGCCCGGCCTCGACGTCGTCCCGCGGCGGCTCGACCACACGGTCCCCACCGGCACGGAGGACGCGATTTTCCCGTGGTCGGTCGCGCCCGCGGTGGTGAGCGAGACCGCCGGTGATGAGGGGACGGTGCGCCCCGTCTTCGAGCCGGGCGACGCCCTCATCTTCGACGAGCTCTGCCTGCATTCGACCTATCTCGACCCCCGGATGACGAAGACCCGCTACGCCATCGAGTGCTGGTTCTTCGGGCCGTCTGCCTTTCCGGATGACTACGTTCCGCTCGCGTTCTGAGCCTTACGAGACCCCCGCTTGACATTGAGGTTGAGGACGAGCGGGAGCACCCGCTCGAGGCTGAGTTCTTCGCGAACCTCCGCGAGACCCGGCGCGAGATGCGCGCGCCGCCCGAGACGCGCCAGCGCAGCGCGCTGCTCACCATCGTCCGCGATGAGGGGGTCTTCTTCCCGATCTGGCTGCGGTACTACTCGCGCTATTTCGCCCCCGAGGACATCTACGTGCTCGACCACGGGACGACGGATGGGTCGACCGACGTCGGCGGCTTCAACCGAATCCCCGTCAGCCACCGGACCGTGGACAACGTCTGGATGGTCGAACAGATGGAGGCTCATCAGCGACGCCTGCTGGAGAGCTACGACGTCGTCCTCTCGGTCGACGCCGACGAGATCGTCGCGCCAGACCCGAACTGGGGCACGCTCGACGAATACCTGTCCGGATTCCAGGAGGAGTTCGTCACCTGCCTCGGCTACGAGCTCCTTCACCTCCCCGACCGAGAGCCGCCGTTTGACCCGAGCCGCCCTGTGCTCGAGCAGCGCAACCACTGGTTCGTCGCCTACGGCTACGACAAGCCGTCCGTAGCCACGGCCCCCACGCCTTGGGCGCTCGGCTTCCACGGCCGTACCGACGAGCGACGCAACATCGACCCCGACCTCCGGCTGATCCATCTGCATCGCATGGACTACGACATCTGCCACGCGCGCCATCAGCGCTGGCGCAACTGGAAGTGGCGGAGGAAGGATCTGCGCCGGAGCTGGGGGACGCACAACCGGATCTCGAGCGACGAGGAGTTCGACCAGTGGTTCTTCACCGGAACCTGCTTCGAGGAGGAGCAGGACGAGCTCCTGATCGAGCGTATCCCCAAGCGCTGGAAGAGCCTGGTTTGAGCCTGCGCGGCGCCGCCTACGGTGTCTCCGCCTGGCTGCGCGACCTGCGCGACCGCGCCCTGTACCCGGAGACGGACGATCCCGAGCGCCACTGGCAGCGGATCGCGTTGAACCACGCGGTCGATGAGCGGATTGCCGCTCTCGGCCCGGAGGGGCTGAGCGCCGCGGAGATCAGCGGGGAGAACCATGCCGGCCGCCCGTGGAGGGAGTACGCGTCCCTCAGCTACCCGGAGTTCGACCTCTGCGCCCCACTGACCGAGCGGCGCCGCTTCGATGTGGTGATCTGCGAGCAGGTGCTGGAGCACGTGCCGGATCCATGGGTCGCCGCCGAGAACCTGCGGGGCCTCTCTGTGCCGGGTGGCCACGTGATCGTCTCGACGCCGTTCATGGTCAAGGTCCACGAGCTCCCCGAATATGGGATGGCCGACTATTGGCGCTTCACGCCGCGGGGGCTACGCCTGCTCCTGGAGCGCTCCGGCCTGGATGTCGAGGAGATGGGGGAGTGGGGCAACCGCCAGGGCGTGGTGGGAAACATCAGAAGCTGGTCGGCGTTCCGGCGCTGGCACTCGTTGCACCACGAGCCGAATATCCCACTTCAGGTCTGGGCCTTCGCCCGCAATCCCGAGGGCGGCTGAACGGCCTGGTCGTGGCGGCCGAAGCGCCGGGCCCAGCGACGGATCGGCTGCTCGAGGAAGCGAGCGGAGAGATAGCCGTAGAGGACTGACGCGGGGATCACCGCCAGCAGCCAGATCGCCGCGGGGCGCAGCCCACCGCCCGCCGGGAAGGTGAAGTGGAAGACGATGAACCAGAGGATGGGTTCCTGGATCAGGTAGATGCCGTAGCTCACGTCCCCCAGCTTGCGCGCGAGCGGGTGGGCGAATGGGACCTGAAGCCGGTACGGAGCCATGCAGAGCGCGAGCATGACCGCGGCGAGAGAGGCCGTGTAGCCGATTGATAGGAACGACGACTGCCGCATCGTGAAGCTCGGCACCAGGCCTTCCGGGAAATCTGTTCCGATCGCCTTGCGACCCGCCAGGTAGATGAACAGCGCGAAAACGAGCAGGGCCGGTACCAGCGCTCGTGCCGCCCATCGTTCGAGCCGCTCTGGCTCGAAACGCTCCCGCAGACGGACATAGGTGCAGGCGGCGGTCATGCCCGCTCCGAAGGAGAACGCCCAGTTCGGCAGTTGGTTGACCGAGTTGAGTTGTAGCGAGAGGGTGCGCTCCGGGCTCAGATCGATGCCGAACCACTCGGTGATCTGGCCGATGTGGGTGAATGCTTCGCGCCACCCGACCGCGATGGCAAGAGCGATGGCCAGCCCCAGGTAGGGGCGCCTGAAGTAGGCGGAGGCGATCAAGGGAAGCACGATGTAAAAGCTGATCTCGAGCGTCAACGTCCACAGAGGCGTGTCGAAGCCGAACCCGATCGGGAACTGCGGAGTGATCATCTGGACGGTGGTCTGCATGCCCGAGAAGTTGCTCGCGAGGCTGCCGAAGTTCGGCATCGCCAGCCCGTCCTCTGAGGCCATCACCAGGAGCATCACCCCGAGAGAGACCCAATAGGCGGGGAGCAGGCGAGCGGCGCGGCGGATCGCATATCCGCCGATGGATCCGAAATGGCCGCCCTGGGCAACCGTCGGTAGAAACACCACGAAGCCGCTGACGATGAAGAGGATGTCGACGAACTGCGGCCCGGTCGCCCAGATCATCTGGCCGGCGAAGCTGCCGCCGGCACGCTGCGTGACGCCGGCATTGGTGATGACGTGGAAGACGACGATCGCGAGGATGGCCAACGCGCGGTACCCGTCGAATGCGGGGACGACCGGCACCCCCTTGGCCGCTCGCTCGTCCTTGCCCGGATCCGAGAGGGGCGGGAGCTCAGCTTGCTCGGGCGCGGGCATCCGGGTGAGCTAGCCTAGCGGCCCGTCTTTCGCCAGTGCGAGAGATGCCCTCCGATGTCCACGGACCAAGCGACCAAGGCGCCGAGCCCTCCGATTCCGCCACGGGCCGGTACGGCCCCCGTGTCGATCGAAGTCCGGGACCTCGAGAAATCCTTCCGCATCCCGACCCACCGAATCGACTCGTTCAAGGAGCGGGCGGTACATCCCTTCGCGCGCGCCGAGTACCGGGAGCTCCGCGCTCTGCGTGAGGTCTCGTTCGACGTGCACAGAGGGGAGTTCTTCGGGATCGTGGGCCGGAACGGATCGGGCAAGAGCACCCTCCTGAAGATCCTTGCCAGCATCTACCGCGCCGATGCTGGGACCGTCCGCGTCGCTGGGCAGGTGGCCCCGTTCATCGAGCTCGGGGTCGGCTTCAACCCAGAGCTCACGGCGCGTGAGAACGTCGTCCTCAACGGCGTGATGATGGGCCTCTCGCGGCGGGAATCCCAGCGCAGGCTCGAGGCCGTGCTCGACTTCGCGGAGCTCCAGGAGTTCGTCGACCTGAAGCTGAAGAACTACTCGTCGGGGATGCTCGTCCGGCTGGCCTTCTCGGTGGTGGCCGAGTCTTACGCCGACATACTGCTCATCGATGAGGTCCTCGCGGTCGGCGACGCGGCGTTCCAGCGGAAATGCGCCGAGGTCTTCAGCGAGATGCGGACGTCCAGCCGCACCATCGTTCTCGTCACACACGACATGAGCGCGATCGATTCCTACTGCGACCGGGCCATGCTCGTCCACGACGGCGAGCTCGCCTACATCGGCGATCCCCACGAGGTCGGGCGGCGCTACTTCAGGCAGAACTTCGCCGATCCTCCCGTGGGCTCTGGCCACCGGCGCGGGATCCCCGACCTGCATGCCCGGTTGGTCGATGCTCGCCTGGAGGACCGCGAGGGACGAAGCGTGACGACCGTCCAAGTTGACGAGCCAATCCGCATCCGGGTCGTGCTCGAGGCCCGGCGCGACCTGGTCAATCCGAGGTTCGGGTTCGAGTGCCGAACGCCGGAGGGCGTGACGATCTTCGGGTTCCGCCGGTCACTCGACGCCGAGGATGGGGGCCCGGCGCGACTCGAGCAGGGGCGGCGCGCGACCGTCACCGGCACTGTGGAGAACGCGCTCACGCCCGGGACCTATTTCATTCGCTGCTGGGTCGTCAGCGACGCCGATGAGGACGAGGTCGCGATGCAATTCATCGACATCTTCAAGTTCGAGGTCGTCGGGGACCGCCGGGGCAAGGGCCTGGTGTCCCTGCCCGCCGAGGTACAGATCACGACTGAGGACGGGGAGGACGAATGAGCGACGCCGCCGTGAGCGCGGAGCTCCGTGACGTGGCCGGCCCGTCGGCCGTCGGCGGCGGGCGCCAGCGCTTCTTCGAGCTTCTGTATCTCGTCTCGGTCACAGAGTTCAAGAAGGCCTACTTCGGCACGGTCCTCGGGTACGTCTGGTCGCTGATCCGGCCGCTGATGCTCTTCGCGGTCTTGCTGTTCGTGTTCACCCAGATTTTCCGCGTCGGATCTCAGGTGCCGCACTACCCCGTGCTCCTGCTGTTCAACGTCGTCGTCTTCACGTTCTTCCAGGAGGCCTCGATCGCCTCAGTGACGTCGGTGCTGAGCCAAGAGGGCGTCGTCCGTAAGACCCAGTTCCCACGGCTCGTCATCCCCCTCGCGGTGGTCTTGACCGGCCTCTTCAACCTCGGCCTGAACCTGATCGCGGTCTTCATCTTCATCCTCGCATTCGGAGTGGGCCCGCTCTGGACCTGGCTCCTGCTTCCGGTTCTCATCCTGGTCCTCACGGTGCTGACCACGGCCGTCGCGATGCTTCTCTCGTCCCTCTACGTGCGCTTCCGGGACGTCGAGATCATCTGGTCGGTTCTGGTGACCGTGCTCTTCTACGGGACGCCGCTGCTCTACCCGCTGGAGCTGGCGCCGGAGCGCTTCCACGAACTCCTCTTCCTCAATCCCCTGACGCCCCTCTTCGTCGAGGCGCGCCACCTGATCATCGATCCCGGCGCCCCGGGGGCGGTGAGCGCCGCGGGCGGCTGGCTCCACCTGGCCCCGTCGATGGCGATCTTCATCGGGATCTGCGGATGCGCGGTCGCCGTCTTCAACCGCGCGGCACCGCGCATCGCCGAGGAGCTCTAGGACCCGAGATGTGGACGCCGTCGCGGTGGCTGCGCAGGCGGCGCCGGCCGCTGCAGGTCGCCTGCACCTGCGATCGGCAGTACATACCCCACTGCGCGGCGATGCTGCACTCCCTGATCATCAACCAGCGCAGGCCGGTCGAGGTGCACCTCGTGGCAGCCGCGGATGTCACCCCGGAGCTCGCGGCGCGCCTGTCGGCATGGATCGAGGAGATCGGGGCGAAGATCGTGATCCACCGGGTTGTTGACGAGGACCCGAGGCTGAGAGGAATCATCCACTGGTGGTCAATCGCAACCTGGTTCCGGATCCTGCTTCCTCGGATCCTCCCCGAGGTCGATCGGATCATCTACATCGACTGCGATGCGATCGTGACCGATTCGCTCGACCCGCTGCTCCGGCTGGACCTCGATGGCAACTGCATCGCGACGGTCACGAATCCGCCGATCACGATGGAGTGGATGGAGAGACACTCCTCTGCTCTGGGCCTGGCGAGCACCGACGATTACTGGAACGCCGGCGTCATGGTGATGGACCTGCAGGCGCTCCGCGCTGGCGAGTGGGAGGACCCGATCATCGAGTACGCGCTGGCGCACCACGATCGCGACAGGGAGGCAGAGGTCGATGAAGACTCGCCGCGCGATGTCTTCACCTACACGATGCGCAACCCGGAGCGGTTCCTGTTCCCGGACCAGGACGCGATGAATGTCGTGCTCCGTGAGCATCGGCTGAGGATCCATCCACGTTGGAACGTCCAGACCCTGTTTCGCCGCTCCGATGTGCGCACCCCGGAATTGACCGAGCAGCGCGTCGCCGAGGCCTGGAACAATCCGGCGATCCGGCATTTCGAGGGCCCTGGGCACAGCAAGCCCTGGCATCCGGACGCCGAGCCGGAGGACAGCGCGCTCTACTGGGCGCACCGCAGGCAGACGCCCTGGCCGACCTAGCGGCTGGACTGATCGCAGACGTCGACGGCGCCGCTTCCGCTGAGCTGGATCGTCCAGGGCCGCTGGGAGCGGTCGCTGGAAACACGGAGCTCCTCGGGCTGGCCGGGTGGGAGCGCGCCGAGCGCGAGCGGGAATGAATCCGAGGCGTAGCGCCGCAGTGACACCTGGACGCCCGGGCCGTCGGCCCGCAGGATCACCCCCTCCGGCACGACGACTGGCCCTCCGGCGAGCTGTCGGGCGACGCACGGCCCGGTGCCGGTCCGCACTGGCACCAGCGTGGGACGAAGCGCCGCCCCGAAGACCTTGTCCGCCGCTACCCGCGCCGGCTCCGGGGCGGTTGCCAGTTCCTCGGCCGAGTACGCGGGTGACCCATAGGCGTCGACCGCTGAGAGGTAGGAGCCCGCATCCATCAGGAGGAGGTAGTTGACGTCCGAGTTTTCCTCGGTGAGCTGCAGGTCGGGATCCACTTGGTCGCGGGATAGCTCCAGCGCCGCCAGACCGCCCTTCTCCCGGACCGACTGGTCGGCGATCCCGTCCGACGCGTCGAACAGCTCGGGTGCGTTGGCGAGGGCGGCGGTGGCGCCGACGAAGACGATGATCGCCGTCGCGATACGGCCGACGACCACGCCGCGCATCAGCTCGGCGATCACGAGGACCAGCAGGATGATGCCGATGTACTGGTAGCGCCCCACCTCGGCGGCTGCCAGCGGGTTCGTGTTCAGCCCCGAGAGAAACCAGAAGCCGAGCAGGATGGCGAGCGTCGCGGCGAGGCGCTCCGAGAGCCTGCCCAGTCGGTAGATCCGCCAGCCGAAGACCGCGACCGCGAGCACCAGAAGCGGCCGGCCCCACTCCAGCGGTGATCGCGGAGCACTGAAATTGATCGACCCGAGGCCGACCAGCGTCGCGATGCTCGAGGCCAACCCGTCAGCGATGTAACTCGGCGTGTAGGCGAAGTTCTTGAACGAGATGAACGTCTCCGCCTCGTGCCCCCAGCCCGCGTACCAGAGCAGCCAGAGGAACGTCGGGATCACCACGACGTAGGCGCGGCGCCAGCGGTCCCGGCCGAAGGCGAGCTCGACGGTGACGCCGGCCACGAACGCGACGCCGAGATCGAAGAAGAAGAGGCAGACGATCAGCAGGACCATGGCGGCGACGTCGCCGTTTCGATCGCGGCGATCGAGGACGAGCAGTGCGCCGATCCCGCAGACGATCGAGCCGAAGAGCGCCATCTGGAACGGGAAGAGGAGGTCGTCCCAGGAAGGTCCGAGGAAGAGGATCGGCAGGGTGAAGGCGAGCGCCAGCCATTCGCCCATTCGCCGCCGCGCATAGACGAAGAGCATCGTCACGCTGAAGACGAAGAGGAAGACCGCCACCAGCTGGTACGGCAGGGGGGAGTCCATGCCGAAGGTGGTCTGCAGCAGCCGGTAGACCAGGATCGGGATCGCGAGCAGCTGCTCCACGAAGGGGTGGAAGAAGGTGTCGAGGCTCCATCCCCGGCGGTGGAGGAGGAAGTCCCATTCGTCCCGCCAGAAGGTCTGGCGCGTCATGAAGTGGATGAGCAGCACGCCGGAGAGCAGCGCCGCACCCGCGAACAGGAGCGTCCCCGGCCCCTGACTCCTCAGTCGGCGGTTCACGGCGAGTACTTGGAGGAGGGGAGAAGGTGGCTGCGATGCAGCAGCAGGCGGAACGCCGCCCATAGGGTCTTGAACCCGTAGATGGTCGAGGTCAAGAAGCCGACCGACGAGGCGTCGGCGAAGTAGCGGGTGCGCGCCGAGACCTCCTTGATCCGGAACCCGAACTGCGAGGACTGCATGAGCAGCTCGGAGTCGAAGCTGAAGTCGAGCGAGTTGCGGAGGAACGGGACGGTCAGCAGCAGCTCTCGGCTGTAGGCCCGGTAGCCGGTGTGCAGATCGGTGAGCTGGGTGCGGAGCACCTGGTTCTCGATGCCGGTCAGGAAGCGGTTGGCGATCCGCTTGTAGAGCGGCATCCCGGCCTCCCGGGCGGCGCCGGGAATCATCATCCGCGAGCCCAGCACCAGGTCGGCGTCGCCGTTCGCGATCGGCTCGATCAGGCGGGGAATCAGCTCGGGCTCGTACTGGCCGTCCGGATGCAGCATCACGACGATGTCCGCCGAGCGCTGGAGCGCCTCCAGGTAGCAGGTCTTCTGGTTCCCGCCGTAGCCGACGTTGTGGGGATGCCAGACGATGCTGACGTTGAGCCGGCGAGCGATCTCCAGCGTCTCGTCGGTCGACTTGTCATCGACGAGGATCACCTCGTCGACGGCGTCCCGCGGAATCGAGCCGACGGTGCGCTCCAGCGTCTTGGCGGCGTTCAGCGCCGGCATCACGACGATGATCTTGGCCTCGGCAGCCTGGGGCTCGCCGGCCTGGGTCGCTTGCGGCGATGTCTCAGGCACGGTGCGCCTCCACGTAGACTGTGCCTCCTCGGCGGAGCGCCACCTCGACCGCCGCGCAGGCAGCGGCGAGCGGCAGGGCCAACGTGGCGATTCCCAGCCCCAGCGCCCGCTGGCCGCGGGAGATGGGCGTGCGGCGAGCCTCCGGCCTGCGGATCGCGTCGTAGAGGTCGGGATGGCCGGGCAGCCTCCCCACGATCCCGTGCAGCCAGCCGAAGACGATCTGGCCGCCGCGGGTGTAGCTGACCCGGGTGGGACGCAGGCCGAGCTCGCGGAGCCGGGTGAGCAGGGCGTCCGCGGGGACATGGACAAGGTGGCGCGGCAGATCGAGGGCGAACCAGCGCTCGCCGAAGGCGCGCGCCTGCAGACTGGCCGGGTTGGGCATCGCGACCACCATCACGCCGCCCGGCTCCAGCAGTTTCGCCGCGTGCTCGAGCGCGGCGCCGGCGTCGCGCAGGTGCTCGAGCGAGTGCCAGAAGACGATCGCGGCCCAGGATCCCTCCACCTCGGTGACCTCGGCCTCGCGCACGTCCGGGCGGTCCGAGTGGCGCTCCAGTCCGACCGCCTCGCGGCCTGTTGCGGCGAGCGCGTCGAGCAATGCCCCGTCGCCGGCGCCGACGTCGAGGATAGGACCGGGCGGGGCCACGCGGTCGAGCCGGCGGGAGAGCCGCCCGCGCAGCCGGTGCAGCAGCCGGTCCCCGGGTCCGCCGAAGCGCCCGCGCTCCGGGCGGTACCAGGAGCCATAGGCGCGGTCGAGTTCCTCGTCGCTCGGGATCGGCCAGGTCGTCCGGGCCCCGCAGCGCCCGCAGAGCCGCGTGCCCGAGCGGGTGTCCGGCTCCAGCCCGGCGCCGCACCAAGCGCAGCCGGCGGCGCGTTCAGGCTCGCTGCTTGTCTCGCGCGTCGCGATTTTGGCCTCGGTCCCCACGGTGAGTGCGGGAATGGGTATCAGGTATCACGATCCTCTCCGGGTAATCTCCCGCCGATGCCGGCATCCGACGGCGCTCAGGGCCGGATTGGCGCCGCCTCACCGCCGGGACGCGAATTTGGCTCGAGCGCTTTTCTCGCCTCACTCGCACTCGTGGGCTCCTTCGCGGCCCTCGGGCTGAACAGCATCTCGATCTCCAGGATCGAGGGAGCGGATGGAGCCGGCCTGATCGCTCTCTCGACGCAGTTCATCTTCCTGGCTACGTTCGTCGCAGGCGGTGGCCTGCGGACGAGCGTCACCTATCGGGTCGGCGCGGGCCTCTGGTCCCCGCGAAGCGCAATTCGCGGCGCGCTGGTCGCGGCAGGCTGCCTGGGGGTGGTGGGCGCGGCGCTTGGCATGGGTCTGTACGTCCTCCTGCGGAACAGCGCGCTCGAGGACTTCAACGTCGCCATGGCCGCTGCGCTGATGGGCGCGCTGCCGTTCGCCCTTGTCTCGTGGATCGTGCCCGCCGTTCCGCTCGCACGCGAGCGCTATGAGACGTACGCCCTGCTCACGGTCTGCGGCCCGGCCTTCGTCCTCCTCCTCTGCCCGGCGCTCGCCCTGGCTGCCGGCGAGACCGGCGGCGTGATCGGTTTCGCTGCCGGCTGGGTGCTTGGCGGGCTCGTCGTCGGGGCCTGGGGGATCCGATACGCGGCCCGGCCCGAGGCCGCGCGCGGCCCGGAGCACAGCGTGCGGGAGGCCGGGGGATTCGGGGCGCGAGCCTGGGTCAACGACCTCTTCCAGCTGATCAACCTGCGACCCGACCTCTTCATCCTGAGCGCCTACTACGGCTCGGCCGACACCGGTGTCTACGCGGTGACGGTCTCGATCACGTCGCTGGTCTGGATCGTCTCCCAGCCTCTCGCCTCGGTGGTACTGCCGCGGAACGCCATGGTCACCGCCGCGGCCGACCCGGGCCTCACCCCGGTCATCCCCGAGTCCGGTCAGAGCACCGCCGTCCGGCATTCGGTGCTGGTCTCGGCCGTGGCAACGCTCGCCGTGATTCCCCTTCTCGTGATTGGCCCGTTCATCTGGGGACCGGACTTCGGCCGGATCACCGAGCTCGGGTTGATCCTGCTGCCGGGCGTCGCCCTGCTCGGGGTCGGCAGGGTCCTGGTGGCTGCGTTCTCCGGCCGCGGCGCCGCCAACGACGCGCTGCTGGTCGGCCTGGTCAGCTTTCCCCTCACCTTCGTCGCGTTCCTGATCGTCATCCCGGACCACGGCATGACAGGTGCGGCGATCGTCTCCTGCTGCTCGTACGCCGCTTCCTCGCTGCTTGCTGCAGTGCTCTTCTTCCGCGAGCCTGGGACGTCCGTTCGCGACGCGCTGATGCCGCGGGCGGAGGATCTCCGCGACTACGTCCGCCTGGCGCAGCGGGCGCTCGGCGGGCTCAGGCTTCGCCGCCGGTGAGCGCGACGAAGGCGTTCCACGACGGCTTCGCCTCGCCGTCGAGGGTGAACAATCCGCAATGCCCCGGCCAGAGCTGCCCGGGGGTGTCGTTGAGCGAGTACCAGATCACGCCGTCAAGCCCGAGCCGCTCACGGTCCTCGGCCGCCAGCTCGAAGGTCTGAGTCAGATAGTCGGCCTGCCGCTCGGGGCCGACTGTCAGCCCGGAAGGCTGTCCCGCCGAGGCCCAGCCGACCTCAGTGATCCAGAGCCGCCCTGCCGAGTCCCCGAACCGATCCATGACCTGGCGCGCCTGCCCGAGGGAGCTGAGCGCGTCTCGCGGGGTGGCCGCGTACGAGTGGAGCGCGGCAGCGTCGAACAGCCCCT
>Ga0126307_10001458_pt1 | contig 15585 bp, 13 predicted proteins | sample Plot28_FD_89955 | JGI IMG/M metagenome (GOLD analysis project Ga0126307, IMG submission 89955) | Serpentine soil microbial communities from UC McLaughlin Reserve, CA, USA - Plot28 | ecosystem: Environmental > Terrestrial > Soil > Grasslands | place: USA: UC McLaughlin Reserve, Lake County... | reverse complement strand
CTCCGTCCCACCCCATCCCCCAGAACGGTCCCGGTCATGATCGAGGCACGCGAGCTCACCAAGCGCTACGGCGACACCACCGCCGTGCACTCCCTCAGCTTCACGATCGCGCCCGGGACCGTCGCCGGGTTCCTCGGCCCGAACGGCGCCGGCAAGTCCACGACCATGGAGACCGGCGGGTTCAGACCGCGACTACACCCTGGATTGCGATGAGCCACTCAACCGGCCGGTGGCCGTGGCGGATAGGAGCCGGGCACGGGCGGCGGCGCGTAGGGAGCCTGCGGAGGGCCGTACCAGTAGCCGAGCGGACCGACCGGCACCGGCTGGTCGTCCACGAAGGGGATTTCGCGCTGTACTGCTGATAGAGCTTCACCGCGTCCTCCACGGTGAGATGGCCGAACTGCAGCAGGCTGGACAGCCCCTCGAGCTCGGTGTTCGCCGCCTCGGCACTGGCCAGCCGCCCGACGTCGTCCTGCGACTTGCCGAGGTTGGTCAGCACCGCGGCGCCGACCGAGACCAGCAGGGCCAGGAGGCACAGCAGCCGCCACACGGCGGTGTCGGTCTCCAGCCCGAGGGCGTTCTGCACCGACTCGGAGAAAGTCTCGCCGCCGAACGCGGGACCGGCCGTGAACAGGGCCGCCAGCGAGCTCAGCACGACGGTGAGGGCGCCCGCCGCCGGATGCGCGGCCGGCTGTCGCGGAGGAAGACCTGCACCGCGCCGCGGCGCGTCTCGATGCGCCGCACCAGATCCTGCCGGAGGGCGATGTCGTCGGACATGAGGGGCCTCCCCCGACCGTTGCAAGTGGCCGAAGGGTAGCGAGGCGGAGCGGTCCGCAGGCGGGTTCGTCGTCCCCCACGCCCGCCGGTCAGGCGGGTGCGCCGCTCGGGCCGAACCGCTCGACCCGCACGCTCGACTCCGGGAACCCCAGGTCGACCAGGATCCGGCTGGCCGACTCGGCGAAGGACGCCGACCCGCACACGTAGCCCGTCTGGCCCGGCTCCCAGAGGGGCACCAGCTCCCCCGCCGTCAGCCGTCCGGCCGGGCGGATCCCGTGCGCCTCGCGGGTGAGCACGATCAGGGCGCCCGCTTCGACCAGCTCGTCGGCGTACGGCAGCTCCGCCATCGTCCGGCTGGACACGGCGATGCGCAGCAGGTCGGTGCGGCCGACATCGCGCGCGTGCCGGAGCATCGCCAGGAACGGGACGACGCCGAACCCGCCGGCCACCAGCAGCGCGGGCGTCTCGCCGTCCCAGACGAACCAGCCACCGATCGGCCCGCGCACGTCGAGCACGTCGCCGGGCTCCACGACGTCGGCCAGGTAGCCGGACACCTCGCCGTCGTCCAGCCGCTCGACCATCAGCTCGAGCAGCGGGTCGCCCGGCGCCGAGGCGACCGAGTAGGACCGCTGCGCGGTGTAGCCGTCCTCGGCGGTGAGCCGGACGACGTAGTGCTGGCCGGGCAGGTGGTCGATCCGGTCGTGGACGTCGAGCCTCAGCTCGACCGCCCGCTGGATCGGCCGGCGCACCCCGGCGACGGTCGCCGTCCGCCACCCGCCCGCGGGCGCCCGGGCGACCCCGGGGCCGAGTAAGGCCCCCTCCAGAGGCTCGCCCCGAGCCTGCGAGGGGTGAGGGGCAGGGGGTCCTTCATCAGTCACCCTGGTACCGCTGCTCGCGCCACGGGTCGCCGAGGTCGTGGTAGCCGTTCTGCTCCCAGAACCCCTGCTGGTCGCGGGTCATGAGGCTGAGCTTGGTGACCCACTTGGCGCTCTTCCAGAAGTAGAGGTGCGGGACGAGCAGGCGGACCGGCCCACCGTGCTCGATCGGCAGGGGCTTGCCGTCGTACTCCCAGACGATCCAGGCCTTGCCGCCGGTCACGTGCTCGAGCGGCAGGTTGGTCGTGTAGCCGGTCTTCGAGGTGGCCATCATGAAATGCGCCTCGGCGGTGGGCCGGGCGGCCTCCAGCAGCGTGTCGACGCTGACGCCGGCGAACCAGGTGTCGAACTTCGTCCAGGTCGTGACGCAGTGGATGTCGCCCCGGTACTCCGACGGCGGCAGCTGGTGCGCCTCGGCCCAGGTCCAGGTGGTGGGGTTCTCCACCCGGCCGTCGACGGTGATGCTCCAGGTCTCCGGCGCGATGCGGGGCGTGGGCTCGGCGGTCAGGACCGGCCAGTCGCGGCCGACGTCGTACTGGCCGGGGGGCAGCCGGGGGTCGCGCTGCCTGCGGCCGAGAAAGCCTCTGGTGACCGTGGACACGAGCGTCCTCCCCCTCGGGCGCGACACCTGCTGGGCCCCGAGCCGCGCGCGACCGACCCTAGCCACGTCACCCCTGGTGAGGGCAGCCTTACATGAGCTGAGTCACCCCGGCTTTACCTCGCCGCAACGCTCCCTGGGATCTAGCTTGGTGCCGTGGTGACGGTGACGGATCAGGTCCAGCGCAGGACCCCGAAGGTGGCGAAGACCAGCTCGGTCTTCAAGAAGATCGTGATGGCCGTGACGGGCATCATCATGGTGCTGTTCCTGATCGCGCACATGGTCGGGAACCTGCACGTGTTCCAGGGCGCGGCATCGTTCAACGACTACTCCGAATGGCTCCGCAGCTTCGGGGAGCCGGCTCTCCCGCCCCGCACGTTCCTGACGATCCTCGAGATCGTCCTGCTCGCCTCGGTGGTCGCGCACATCTGGGCGGCGGCGTCGCTGTGGCGCCAGGCCCGGCGGGCCCGCCCGGAGCGCTACGTCACGAAGAAGGCGGTCGCGCAGAGCTACGCCTCGCGGACCATGCGCTGGGGCGGCGTGATCATCGCGGGCTTCATCGTCTACCACATCCTCGACCTCACCTTCGGCGTCGCGAACCCCGACGGCACCGACTCGACGCCCTACGACCGCCTCGTCGCCAGCTTCCAGAACCCCATCGCGACCACGGTCTACGTCGTCACGCTGATCCTGCTCGGCATGCACCTGCGGCACGGCATCTGGAGCGCGACCCAGACCCTCGGCCAGAGCAACCGACGCCGGGAGCGCACGGTCAACGCGGGTGCCACCGCCTTCGCCGTCCTCCTCATCGCCGGGTACCTCGTCGTGCCGGCCGCCGTCGTCTTCGGCCTCGTCGACTAAGGACAGGAACGCACCCCCCATGCCTCTCGAGCTGTTCACCGTCGGCGAGCCCATCGCCGACACGAAGGCCCCGTCCGACGTCCCCATCGGCGAACGGTGGAGCGAGCGCCGGTTCCGCGGGCGCCTGGTCAACCCGGCCAACCGCCGCAAGATGACGATCATCGTCGTCGGCACCGGCCTGGCCGGCGGCTCCGCCGCCGCGACGCTCGGCGAGGCCGGCTACAAGGTCAAGTCCTTCTGGTACCAGGACAGCCCGCGCCGGGCGCACAGCGTCGCCGCCCAGGGCGGCATCAACGCCGCGAAGAACTACCGCAACGACGGCGACAGCGTGTACCGGCTGTTCTACGACACGATCAAGGGCGGCGACTTCCGCTCGCGCGAGAACAACGTGCACCGCCTCGCCGAGGTGAGCGTCAACATCATCGACCAGTGCGTCGCGCAGGGCGTGCCGTTCGCCCGCGAGTACGGCGGCCTGCTCGACAACCGCTCCTTCGGTGGCACCCAGGTCTCCCGGACCTTCTACGCGCGCGGCCAGACCGGCCAGCAGCTGCTCTACGGCGCCTACCAGGCCCTGGAGCGGCAGATCGCGGCCGGCAACGTCGAGCAGCACGCCCGCACGGAGATGCTCGACCTGATCATCGTCGACGGCCGCGCCCGCGGGATCGTCGCCCGCGACCTGGTCACCGGCGAGGTCAGCACGCACTTCGGCGACGCCGTCGTCCTGGCCACCGGCGGCTACGGCAACGTCTTCTACCTGTCGACCAACGCCATGGGCTCCAACGCGACGGCGATCTGGCGGGCCCACAAGCGGGGCGCCTACATGGCCAACCCCTGCTACACCCAGATCCACCCCACCTGCATCCCGGTCAAGGGCGACTACCAGTCCAAGCTCACGCTGATGAGCGAGTCGCTGCGCAACGACGGCCGCGTGTGGGTGCCCAAGGAGCGCGGCGACACCCGCGACCCGCGCGAGATCCCCGAGGACGAGCGCGACTACTACCTGGAGCGGATCTACCCCTCCTTCGGCAACCTGGTCCCCCGGGACATCGCCTCGCGTGCGGCCAAGAACGTCTGCGACGAGGGCCGGGGCGTGGGCCCCGGCGGGCTGGGCGTCTACCTCGACTTCGCCGACGCGATCCAGCGGCTGGGCCGGCCGGCGGTCGAGGCCAAGTACGGCAACCTCTTCGACATGTACGCCCAGATCACGGGCGAGGACCCCTACGCGGTCCCCATGCGGATCTACCCCGCCGTGCACTACACGATGGGCGGCCTGTGGGTCGACTACGACCTGCAGTCGACGATCCCCGGCATGTTCGTGATCGGCGAGGCCAACTTCTCCGACCACGGCGCCAACCGGCTCGGCGCGAGCGCGCTCATGCAGGGTCTCGCCGACGGCTACTTCGTCCTGCCGGCCACGATCACCGAGTACCTGGCCGACGCGCCCTTCGACAGGATCGACGACAGCCACCCGGCCGCGGTCGAGGCGCTGCAGGGCGTGCAGTCCCAGGTGCAGAAGCTGCTCAACATCAACGGCACCCGCACGCCGGCGTCCTTCCACCGGGAGCTGGGCAAGCTGATGTGGGACCTCTGCGGCATGGAGCGCTCGGAGGAGAGCCTGCGCAAGGCGCTCGACCGGATCCCCGAGATCCGCCAGGAGTTCTGGACCAACGTCAAGGTGTCCGGCGACTGGCACTCGTTCAACCAGACCCTGGAGATGGCCGGCCGGGTCGCGGACTTCATCGAGCTCGCCGAGCTGATGTGCGTCGACGCCCTGCACCGCAACGAGAGCTGCGGCGGCCACTTCCGCGCCGAGAGCCAGACCCCCGACGGTGAGGCGCTGCGCGACGACGAGAACTTCGCCTACGTCGCGGCCTGGGAGTGGACGCCGGAGGGCCAGCCCCCGGTGCTGCACCGCGAGGCCCTCGAGTACGAGTACGTCCACCTGGCTCAGCGGAGCTACAAGTGACCACGATCCAGCGGAGCTGCAAGTGACAGTCACCCAGGACGGCCCGCGGTCGTCCGTCGGCGGTTCCTCGGACAAGCGCGGGATGAACCTCACCCTGCGCGTCTGGCGGCAGAAGGACCCGACGGTCAAGGGGAAGATGGTGACCTACAAGGTCACCGACATCTCCCCCGACATGTCCTTCCTCGAGATGCTCGACGTCCTCAACGAGCAGCTGATCATGCAGGGCGACGACCCGGTCGCCTTCGACCACGACTGCCGCGAGGGCATCTGCGGCATGTGCGGCGTCATGATCAACGGCCAGGCGCACGGCCCCCAGCAGACGACGACGTGCCAGCTGCACATGCGCTCGTTCAAGGACGGCGACACGATCGACGTCGAGCCGTGGCGGGCCAGCCCGTTCCCGGTGATCAAGGACCTCGCCGTCGACCGGCGGGCGTTCGACCGGATCATCCAGGCCGGCGGCTACATCTCGGTGCCGACCGGCACGGCGCCCGAGGCCCACTCGATGCCGGTGCCGAAGAAGGACGCCGACGCCGCGTTCGACGCGGCGACCTGCATCGGCTGCGGCGCGTGCGTGGCGGCCTGCCCGAACGCGTCGTCGATGCTGTTCACCGCCGCGAAGGTCACCCACCTCGGGCTGCTGCCGCAGGGCCAGCCCGAGCGCAACGACCGCGTGGTGAACATGGTCGCCCAGCAGGACCGCGAGGGCTTCGGCGGCTGCACGAACATCGGCGAGTGCTCCGCGGCCTGCCCGAAGGGCATCTCGATGGAGACGATCTCGCGGCTCAACCACGACCTGCTCGGCGCCCTCCGCGCGGGAGCCCGCCCCAAGAGCTGAAGCAGCTTTCTGTACCGAAAGCCGAGCGTCCCGGGCTCAGCTTTCGGTACAGAAAGCTGGGGGACGTGGCCGCGGGTCGGTTTGATGTGCAAACCTAGGTGCGTGACCGTTCCGTTCCCGCTCGAGGACCTGCCGGGTCGCCCCTGCCCGATCGCCGCCTCCCTGGAACTGGTCGGCGAGCGCTGGTCGCTGCTCGTGGTCCGCGAGGTCTCTCTGGGCAACCACCGGTTCAGCGAGATCGCCCGCGGCACGGGTGCCCCGCGCGACCGGCTGTCGGCCCGGCTGAACGCGCTCGTCGCCGCCGGGGTCCTGGAGAAGCGGCCGTACAGCACCGCTCCCCCGCGCTCGGGCTACCACCTCACCGCGGCCGGCCGCGACCTGGTCCCCGTGTTGCAGGCACTCCTGCAGTGGGGCAACCGCTGGGCGACCGCCGAGCCCCCCGTGCACCTGCACCACGCCCCCGGCCCGCACGAGGACCACGTCGTCGACGGCGTGTGGACCTGCCGCACCTGTGGCGAACCGGTGAACGCCTCCCGCGTCGAGCGGGTGCTCACCCCGGCCGGCCGGGCCCTGGCCGGCCTGCCCGACGAGGAGGACGACGACCGTGACCGCTGAGGCAGCCGCCGAGCCGACCGCGCCCGAGGAGTGGGGCGAGCCGCGCTCGCGGACGGTCACCTGGCACGACCCGCTGATCACCGCCGCGGGTGCGCTCGAGCGGTCCGGGCTGGAGACGATGCAGGCGATCCGGGACGGCGTCCTGCCGCCGGCCCCGATCGCCATGCTGATGCAGTTCGACATCCGGTCGCTCGAGGAGGGCCGCGTCGAGTTCGGCTGCACCCTCGACGAGTCGGTCTACAACCCGATCGGCGTCGTCCACGGCGGGCTGGTCTGCACCCTGCTCGACACCGTGGCCGGCTGCGCGGTGCACACCACGCTGCCCGCCGGCATGGCCTACACGTCGATCGAGCTGAAGGTGAACTACCTGCGGCCGGTGCACGCGTCGAGCGGGCCGCTGACCGCCATCGGCCGGGTGGTGAAGCCGGGCCGGCGGGTGGCCTTCGCCGAGGGCGAGATCCTCGACGCGCAGGGCCGCTCGGTGGCGACGGCGTCCAGCTCGCTGCTGGTCTTCCCCATCCCCGGGACCTGAGGGGTCAGGCGCGGTCGGCGGCCACCGGGGCCACGACCGACCGCTCCTCCAGCCACGCCCACAGCTGCTCGGGCGGCAGCGGCCGGCTCAGGTGGTACCCCTGGACGACGTCGCAGCCCAGGGTCGTCAGCGCGTCGACGGTCGCCTGGTCCTCCGCGCCTTCGGCGACCAGCACCAGGTCGAGGGCGTGCGCCAGCTGCAGGGTCGAGGTCACGATCGATTCCGCCCGCGAGCTGCCGGTCATCGCCGACACGAAGACCCGGTCCAGCTTGAGCTCCGTCACCGGCAGCGAGGCCAGGTAGGCCAGGCTCGAGTAGCCGGTGCCGTAGTCGTCGATGGAGACGCCGACACCGGCGTCGCGCAGCCGGGTGAGCACGCGCACCGCCCGCTCGCGGTCCTCCATCAGGATGCTCTCGGTCACCTCGAGCACCAGCGCGGCGGCCGGCAGGCCGTGGCGCTCCAGCAGCCCGGCCACCTCGGCGGGGAAGTCCTCGTCGACCAGGTTGGACGGGCTGACGTTCACCGACACGGTGAGCAGGCAGCCCTGGTCGGCCCAGGCGCGGCCCTGCGCCAGCGCCATGTCGACCACGGTGGACGTCAGCCGGCTCATCAGGCCGGCGGTCTCGGCCAGCTCGATGAAGGCGTCCGGGTACAGCAGTCCGCGAGTCGGGTGCTGCCACCGCACGAGGGCCTCGACGCCCTCGATCGCGCCCGTCGCGAGCTCCAGCTTCGGCTGGTAGTGCAGGACGAGCTCACCGCCTGCGATGCCGGAACGCAGCTGCTCCACGGCCTCCAGCCGGTGACGGCCCTCGCCGTCGCGCGTCGGCTCGTAGATCGCGACGCCGTGGCGGCCGCCCTTGGCCGAGTACATGGCCAGGTCGGCAAGCTGCAGCAGCTCCTCCGCGGTGACCGAGTGCTCCGGACCGAGCGCGGCACCGACGCTGGCGTCGATGGTCAGACCGGTATAGCCGACCAGGAACGGCTGCTGGAGCCGGCTGCGCAGCCGTCCGGCCAGGGCGAGGGCGGAGTCGCGGTCGACGTCGTGGACGAGGAGGACGAACTCGTCGCCGCCCAGGCGGGCCAGCACGTCGTCCTCGCGCAGCTCCGCGCGGAGCCGCGGCCCGACCTGGCTCAGCAACGCGTCTCCCACGGCGTGGCCGAGGGAGTCGTTGATCTCCTTGAACCGGTCGAGGTCCAGCACGAGGACGGCGACCGTCTCGCCGTCGGCCAGCCGGCCGTCGGCGGCGGCCAGCGCCTCGAACACCGAGCGCCGGTTGGGGAGTCCGGTCAGCTCGTCGGTGCGCGCCTGGGCACGGCTGTCGGCGAGGGCTCGCACGTCGCGGAACGTGAGGCCGGTGCGCGCCAGCGCGGCGAAGACGGCACCCAGTGCCAGGACCCCGGCGACAGGGTCACCGATCGTGCGGTAGCCCTGGAAGAGCAGGCCGAGCGCGGTCAGCGCGCACACCCCGGGCACCAGGAGCGCACCGCGCCCGACCAGCCCCGAGGTGATCCCCGCGCGGGCCGGCTGGCAGGCCGCCAGGCCGAGACAGACGAACGCCAGACCCCACGCGTAGTCGAGCGGGCCGCCCGGGAGGTAGGTGCCGTGCACGACCTGGAAGGCGAACAGCGTGTCGGTCCCGACGAACAGCGCCAGGCCGCCGGTGACCCACCACCAGCACGCGCCCGCCCCGCGGCCGATGACGACCAGGGCGCCGGCGAGCAGGGTCAGCAGGAAGAGATCGGCGACCGGGTAGGCGATGCTGGCCACCACCATGGCCAGGCCGCCGTCGGCCTCGCGCAGCAGTGCGCCGAGCGCGAGGGCCGTGGCCACGGCAGAGGCGGTCAGGCCGGTGACGACGCAGTCGAGCCACGTCTGGGCGGTCAACCTCCGGATCCGGGCCCGCAGCATGAGCAGCAGGGCGGCGAAGGCCAGCGGGTAGAAGCCCATGTAGCCGACGTCGGACCACGAGGGGCGCGGGACGGCCGGCTGGTAGCGGTAGTAGAGCTCGAAGCCCAGGACGCCCGCCAGGTAGGAGCCCACGGCGGCGGCGAAGAACCACCAGGCCAGCCGGTCACGCCGCGAGCCGATGCCCCGGACGACGAACATGACGACCAGGCCGCCGAGGAAGACGAGCTTCCCCTGGGCGGCGAGCAGACCACCGATCCCGGTCGCGCCGAGGGCGCCGGCCGCCAGTCCCAGGGCCCAGGCGCCGCCGAACACGGCCGCCAGGATGCGGACCGTGCGCAGCAGCCGATCGCCAGCATGGACCCCGGCCTCGTGGCCCAGGGCCTCGTCGGCCTCGTGCGTGCGCATGCTGTGTCATCGGCAGGTCCGGTCCCCGCCTTCAGCCCCGAAGGGCCGGAATTCCGGGCCTTCCCCCTCCCCGGAGGGAGAGTTCCGCCGGGTCGGCCCGCTGACCTGCACCGACGCGCACCTCCCGGGAGAGCGCCGCACTCCCCGCCAAACCCCGCCCCGGGACCGTCTCACCCCTCCGGGCGAGAAGCGCCTCCAGCGGACGGGCCGACGTGACGACATCAGCACGAGGTCCTGACGAAAGGAGGCACCGGGATGACGACGCTCGAGCGCACCGTCGTGCCCTTCTCCCTGCGCGCCTTCGCCCCGTCCCGGCAGAACCTCGGCGTCCTCGGGCTGATCGCGGCACTGCTCGTCCTCGCCACCGTCACCGGTCTCCCGGTCCTCGACGAGCCGGCCTTCCTCCCCCGGCCGGCGCTCCCCTGGTGGGCGCTGACCTGCGCCTACCTCGTCGCCGAGTCGTTCGTCCTGCACCTGCAGATCCGCCGGCAGGCGCACACGCTCGCGCTCAGCGAGATCCCGCTGGTGCTCGGCCTCTTCTTCGCCTCGCCGCTGCAACTGCTCGTGGGGCGGCTGGTCGCCGCCGCCGTCCTGAACGTCGGGGTCCGCCGGGCCCGCCCGATGAAGACCGCGTTCAACATGGCGGTCGGCGTCATGGAGGTCGCCGTCGCGGTAGCGGTCTTCTCCGCGATGACGGGGGGATCGGAGACGCCGGGGCCCGTCACCTGGCTGGCGGCCTACGCGGGCGCCCTGCTCGGCGACGTGGTGAGCGCCGTGGCCATCGGAGCCGTCATCGCCCTGCACGAGGGCCGCGCCAGCCTGCGCACCGTGGTGCTCGCGAACGTCCAGCCCGCGCCGGTCATCGCGGTGACGACGGCGCTCATCGCCGTCACCACCCTGTCGGCCTCGCTCGACAACGCGGCGCTGCTCGTCGTCTTCGGGGCGATGCTGCTGCTGCTCTTCCGCTCCTACGCGTCCCTCGCCGAGCGGCACCTGAACCTGGAGCGGGTGTACCGCTTCAGCCAGGCGGTCAGCAGCGCGCCCGAGATCGACGACGTCATGCGCAACGTCCTCGGCGAGGCGAAGGAGCTGTTGAACGCCGAGCGCGCCTCGGCCGCGTTCCTCGCCGCGGACGGCAGCCTCCTCGCCCGCGTCCGCATGGATGCCGGCGACCGGCTGACCCGCTCCGAGGAGCCGCTGAGCGCCGACGACCGGTGGGTCGTCGACCGGGTCGCCAGCAGCGGGACGCCGCTGCTGATGCCGAACAACACGCGGGAACCCGCCGCCCGCCGGTGGCTGGCCGCGTACGGGATGCGGGAGGCGGTGGTCGTCCCGCTCGTCGGCGGCGGCGGAACGGTCGGCCTGCTCGTCGTGGCCGACCGGCTGGGTGACATCCGCGGCTTCGACGCCGACGACGTCCTGATGCTCGAGACCGTGGCCAACCACGCCGGCGTGGCCCTGCGCAACGGCGAGCTCATCGACCGGCTGCGGCACGACGCCCTGCACGACGCGCTGACCGGCCTGCCCAACCGGGCCTCGCTGCAGCGGAGCCTCGCCGCCGCGCTCGACGAGGTCGCGGCGGGCAGGACGGGCGGAGCCGCCGTCATGATCCTCGACCTGGACGAGTTCAAGGCGGTCAACGACACGCTCGGCCACCAGCACGGCGACGCCCTGCTGATCGAGGTCGGCGGACGGCTGTCCTCGGCGGTGGGTGGCGCCGGCACCGTCGTCCGGCTCGGCGGCGACGAGTTCGCCGTCCTCCTGCCGGACACCTCAGACGAGGAGCGGGTGCTGCGGATCGGCCGCCGGATGCTGCGCGCGCTGGAGCAGCCGATCGCGCTCGACGGCCTGGAGGTCGAGGTGGGCGCGTCGGTGGGGATCGCGCTGGCGCCCGCGCACGCCACCGACCCGGCCGCCCTGCTCAAGCGCGCGGACCTGGCCATGTACGACGCCAAGACGTCGACCCGGAGCCTGCGGCTGTACGAGCCGGACCGGCACGACCACAGCCCGCGCCGGCTCACCCTCGTGTCGGAGCTGCGAGCGGCCCTGCAGAACGGCGGCCTCGAGGTGCACGTCCAGCCCAAGGCGCGGCTGGGAGCGGGCGGGGTGGTCGGCGTGGAGGCGCTCGTGCGCTGGGAGCACCCGGAGCTGGGCTGGGTCGCCCCCGACGAGTTCATCCCCGTCGCCGAGCGCAGCGGTCTGATCGGCCCCCTCACCACCCGCGTCCTCGAGCGCTCGCTGGCCGCGTGCGCGCGGTGGCGGGAATCGGGCCACGACCTGTCCGTCGCGGTGAACCTCTCCGCCCGCAGCCTGCACGACGCCGAGCTGGTCGAGGAGGTCGACCGGCTGCTGCGGCGGTACGGCGTCCCGGCCGACCGGCTCACCCTCGAGGTGACCGAGGGCTCGGTCATGGCCGACCCGTCGCGGGCGGTCGCCGTCCTGCACCAGCTGCGCGACCTCGGGGTGCGCCTGTCGGTCGACGACTTCGGCACCGGGTACTCGTCACTGTCCTACCTCCAGCGGCTGCCGGTGCACGAGGTCAAGATCGACCGCAGCTTCGTCACCGCGCTGAGCACCGAGAACGAGAACGTCGCGATCGTGCGGGCGATCATCGACCTGGGCCGCCACCTCGGCCTGGAGGTGGTCGCCGAGGGCGTGGAGGACGCCGCCACCTGGGAGCTGCTGACGTCGATGCGCTGCGACCTCGTCCAGGGCTGGCACCTGGCCCGGCCGATGCCGACGGGCGAGCTGGCCGGCTGGCTCGCCACGCGCGCGAAGACCGCCGGCCACGGCGGCCTCCGCGTGGTATGACCGGTCAGGCGGCGGCGACCGCAGGCACCCGACGCGGTGCCCGGTGCCGCCCGGCCGACCGCCGGGGCAGCGCCACCACGCCCGCGTAGGCGGCGGCCAGCACGCCGGTGCCCACGATCGCGCCGGGGAGGCCGACGACCGCGACCAGCGGCGCGGCGACCAGTGACCCGGCCACGATGCCCGCGAGGGACATGGGCAGGGCGATGCCGTACGCACGGGCGAAGACGTACTCGTCGAGGTCCCGCTGCAGCGCCGTCTCGCACAGCACCTCGACCAGCACGGCGCCCGCCCCGCCGACGACCGACCAGACGAGCAGGCCCGGCAGCCACGGGGTGAACGCCATCACCGCCGAGGCGACGGCGACGACGAGCAGCGCCCCGACCAGCACGGCGCGGGGGCGGGCGCTCCGGACCGCCCGGGCGGCGAGCGTGGTCCCGAGGATGCCGCCGGCGCCGAGGCCGGCCAGCACGTAGCCGTATCCGGCGTCGCCGAGCCCCAGGTCGCGGCTGAGCAGGAGGAGCAGCACGGTCTGCATGCCGTAGACCACGCTGCAGACCACGTCGGCGCCGAGCAGGCGCACCGCGACCGGGTGGGACCGCAGCGCACGCGCGCCGACCGCGACGTCGGCGAGGACACCGTTCCGCCGTCCGATGCGCTGCGGGGGCCGGAACGGCGGGCCGGCCGGGATGGAGAGGACCGCCAGGGCGGAGAGACCGAACGTGGTCGCGTTGACGACGAACGACGTGCTCGGGGAGCCGAGCAGGAGCAGGACCGCACCGACGACGGGACCGGCGGCCACCGCGCCCATGCCGACGACCGACCGGGCCGCGTTCGCCCCGGGCAGGTCGGCATCGGGCACCAGCCGCGGGGTCGTCGCGGCGGTGCAGGGCGGGTAGGGCGCGGCCGCGACGGTGGCCAGCCCGGCGAGGACCGGCGCGAGGACGACGGGCAGCCCGGCGAGCGCCACCATCGCGAGGCCCAGGTTGAGGCCGGCGCGCAGCAGGTCGGAGGCGATCATGACGCGGCGCCGGTCGAACCGGTCGGCGACCACGCCGCCCAGCGGGCCGAGGACGACGATCGGCAGGATCCGCGCGGCGGTCGTGGCGGCCAGCCAGCCGGCGCTGTGCGTGCGCTCGTAGACGAACGCGAGCAGGGCCACGTTGTACAGCCAGTCCCCCGCCTGCGAGACGGCCAGGCCCACGAGCAGCCGGCGGAAGGAGCGGTGCCGCAGCGCGCTGCGCATCGTGCCCGGGGCCGCGCTCACGACCGCACCGACCGCAGGGAGCCGATGATCACGGTGCCCTTGCAGATGATCTCGTACTCGTTCACGGCGATCCCCTCCGGAGTGCTGGTCGGCGCCCGTCCGGCGCTGGTACCAGGCTCGGTCTGAGGCCCCCGGTCGCGGATCGGGCGGTGGACGCGTTCCCGACCCACCGCCTACCTCAGATCCGGCCACCTGCCGGCCTCCCCGGCGCCCCGATCGGGGGACGATGCCTTCTGAGGCACCTCAGGACCGGTCGTCGTGCCAGCATCTGGCGCGTGCCGATCGAGGTGGTCAGCCCGGTCCTCGTCGGGCGCGAGCGGGAGATGGCGCAGCTGCGGGCCGCCGTGGCCCGGACGTCCGCCGGCGAACCGGGCGTCGTCCTGGTCGGTGGCGAGGCGGGCGTCGGGAAGAGCCGGCTCCTGGAGGCCGCGTTCGGGTCGGCCGACGGGGTGCGGGTGCTTACCGGCGGCTGCATCGAGGTCGGCGGCGAGAGCCTGCCGTTCGTGCCGGTCGTGGAGGCGCTCCGCACGCTCACCCGGACGACGCCGCCGCACGACCTCGACCGGCTGCTCGGGCCGGCCCGCCGGGAGCTGGCGCGGCTGCTGCCCGAGCTCGCCGTCGACGACTCGCCGCCCGGTTCGGCCACCGGCAGCACCGCGCAGCTGTTCGAGCTGCTCCTCGGCGTACTGGGGCGGCTCGGGGCCGAGCAGCCCCTCGTCCTGGTCGTCGAGGACCTGCACTGGGCCGACCGGTCGACCCTCGACCTGGTGGCCTTCCTCGTGCGGGCGCTGCAGGGCACCCGGGTGCTGCTGGTGCTCACCTACCGCTCCGACGAGGTCGACCGCCGCTCCCCGCTGCGGCCGCTGCTGTCGGGCTGGGAGCGGCTGCGCGGGGTCGAGCGGCTGCAGCTGGAACGGTTCGACCGGGCCGAGGTGACGGCGCAGATGGGGGCGATCCTGGGTGCGCCGCCGACGCCGGCCATGGTGGAGGTGGTCTTCGACCGGTCCGAGGGCAACGCCTTCTTCGTCGAGGAGCTGGTCCGCACCGTCCGCGAGGGCGCCGACGAGCACGAGCTGCCGCCGTCCCTGCGGGACGTGCTGATGTCGCGGGCCGAGCGGCTGTCCGCCCCCGCCCAGCGGCTGCTGCGCACCGCCGCCGTCGCCGGCCGGTGGGTGCCCGAGCGGCTGCTCGCCGAGGTCGCCGCCGTGTCACCGGCAGAGCTGTACGAGGCGCTGCGGGAGGCCGTCGACTCCTCGCTACTGGTGGTCGACGGCGCCGGCCGCGGCTACGCCTTCCGGCACGCGCTCACCCGCGATGCCGTCTACGAAGACCTGCTGCCCGGCGAGCGGGTCGAGCTGCACACCGCCTATGCCGAGGCCGTCGACCGGAACCCGGGCCTGGCGGGGGACGACGCCTCGGTGGCGGCGACCCTCGCCGTCCACTGGTACGCGGCCCACGACATGCCGCGGGCACTCGCCGCCTCGGTCCGCGCCGGCCGTGAGGCGGTGGCCGCGTTCGCGCCCGCCGAGGCCCGCCGGCACCTGGAGCGGGCGCTGGAGGTGTGGCGCAGCGTGCCCGACGCCGAGGCGGCTGCGGGCGCGGACCAGGTGGACGTGCTCCGGCTGGCCGGCCGGGCGGCCTTCCACAGCGGCGACCCCTCCCGGGCCTTGTCGTTGCTGCAGCGGGCCCTGGACCTCCTCGACCGGACCACCGAGCCCGAACGGGCGGCGCTGGTGATCGAGCAGCGGGCGCTGACCCTCCGCATGCTGGGCGAGGACGGCGCCAGCCTGGAGGCGCTCCAGGAGGCTCTGACCTGGCTGCCCGAGGATCCGACGGTGGCGCGCGCGAGCGTGCTGGCGGCGCTGGCCAACACACTGCTGCGCCTCGGGGACGAGGACGCCGCCACGGTGGCGCGCACCGCCCTGGAGACCGCCCGTGCGGTCGGCGCGACCTCCCAGGAGGCCAGCGCCCTGATCACGCTCGGCTCCTCGCTCAGCTACCTCGGCGAGCCGGAGGAGGGCGAGGCGGCGATGCGCGAGGGACTGCGGCTCGCGGTGGACACCGCCGAGCAGGACCAGGCCCTGCGCGGCTACGTCAACCTGTCCGACCTCCTGGAGGCGCGCGGGGACCACCG
>Ga0126307_10001457_pt1 | contig 15596 bp, 12 predicted proteins | sample Plot28_FD_89955 | JGI IMG/M metagenome (GOLD analysis project Ga0126307, IMG submission 89955) | Serpentine soil microbial communities from UC McLaughlin Reserve, CA, USA - Plot28 | ecosystem: Environmental > Terrestrial > Soil > Grasslands | place: USA: UC McLaughlin Reserve, Lake County... | reverse complement strand
TCGACCAGGACGCACTCGTGCGCATCCTCACCGAGCCGCGCAACGCGCTGGTCAAGCAGTACGAGCGGCTCTTCGAGCTCGACGGGGTCGAGCTGGAGTTCACCGACGACGCCCTCGAGTCGATGGCCGACCAGGCCATCCTGCGGGGCACCGGCGCCCGCGGACTGCGGGCGATCATGGAGGAGGTCCTGCTCTCCGTGATGTACGAGGTGCCCTCGCGCAAGGACGTCGCCAAGGTGGTCGTGACCCAGGAGGTCGTGCTCGAGCACGTCAACCCGACCCTCGTGCCGCGCGAGTCGCCCAAGCGCGAGCGCCGCGAGAAGTCCGCCTAGCCCCAGATCAGGACGTACGCCGCGTGGCACTCGCCCCGGCGGTCACTGCGCGTCCCACGCCTCGGCGGTCACTGTGGCGACGGTCGCCGGGTCGGGCGGCGTGGCCGCCAGCCCCAGGACGAGGACGGCGCGGCGCCAGAAGCCCTGGACGCACATGGTGACGCCGACACCCTCGGCTGCCTGTGCCGGCTGGGTGTAGCAGGTCGTGCCGTCCTGCTCGGTCTTCGTCCAGCCGGCGAGGAGGTCGGGCTCCGAGCCGGGATCCGTGCTGTCGCTGCCGCCGCGCACGGCGACCAGCAGGTAGCCGCTGCCCAGGCCGTCCGAGTAGAAGCCGACCTTGGCCGTGCCGCCCGCAGCCAGCTGGTCGGTGACTCCCTGCTGCATGCCGCCGAGCTCCGCGTCCGACTTCGCGCCGGCCAGCCGCGGCATGTCGCCCAGCGTGTCGGGAAGGACGGGGTCGGCGACGAACTGCTGCCAGCCGAAGCGCCCGCCGAAGACCGCGAGGAGCAGCACGAGCACCGCGACCCCGGCGACCACCACCTTGGTGGTGGAGCCGGTGCCGCGGCGGGCGCCGGGCGGCGGCCCGGGCGGGCCGGTGTAGGCAGGTGCCGGAGCGCCGAAGGGGGCGTCCCCGAAGGTGCCGAACTGGCCGCCGGCCGCCGGAGCGGCACCGCCGAACTGGCTGGGGGCGACCGGAGCGGCGCCGCCGAACGACCCGCCGAAGCTTCCGCCGTCGCGCGGTTGCGGGGCGGCGAAGAACCCGAGGTCGGGCACCGGGCGAGGCGGCGGCACGGGCGCCGCCGGGTCGGCCGGCGGCGCGGCGTGCTGTCGGTCCTGGTCGGTCACGTGGTCCCCTCGGCCGGAACGGTCGTCAGGGGTGCGTCGGCACCGTCCCGGGTGGCCTTGAGGGCCGGTGGGCCTCAGAGAGTCACCGTGGCGGTGAGGGTGCCGTCGGCGGGGCCGAACACCAGCTCGCCGACCCGGCCGGTGGCCTGCAGGTCGTCGGCGGCCAGCCGCACCCGGTCCAGGGCCGCCTGGGGGCCGCTCACCGTGGCCGCAGCGACGTCGGTGCGCATCGAGGTCTTGGCCTCGGACTTGGCCTTGCGGATCGCGGCCAGGACCACCGCGGTGTCGCGGAGGACGCCGGCGTCGGCGCCCGGGGCGAGCGCCGCGACCTGGTCGGCCTCCGGCCACGCCGACCGGTGCACCGATCCCTCCTGCCACCACGACCAGACCTCCTCGGTGACGAAGGGCAGGAAGGGGGCGAGCAGCCTCAGCTGCACCGAGAGGGCGGCTGCCAGGGTCGCCTTCGCGGACGCGGCCGACTCGTCGCCGCGACCACCGTATGCGCGCTCCTTGACCAGCTCGAGGTAGTCGTCGCAGAAGCCCCAGAAGAACGTCTCGGTGACCTCGAGGGCGCGGGTGTACTCGTAGGCGTCCATCGCCTCGGTCGCCTCGCGGACGACCCCGGCGAGGGTGGCGAGCAGAGCCCGGTCCAGCGGGTCGCTGACGGCCTCGGGGGCCTCGACCGCACCGAGCGACAACGCGAACTTCGACGCGTTGAGCACCTTGATGGCCAGCCGGCGCCCGATCTTCATCTGCGTCTCGTCGAAAGGGCTGTCCATGCCCGGCCGGGCGCCGGCGGCCCGCCAGCGCACCGCGTCCGACCCGTAGCGCTCCAGCACGTCGGTCGGCACCACGACGTTGCCCTTGGACTTCGACATCTTCTTGCGGTCCGGGTCGACCACGAAGCCGGAGATCGCCGCGTGCGTCCATGGCACGACACCGTGCTCGTAGTGGGCGCGCACGACGGTCGCGAACAGCCAGGTGCGGATGATCTCGTGCGCCTGCGGGCGCATGTCCATCGGGAAGGTGCGCGCGAAGAGGTCCGGGTCGCGCTCCCAGCCGCACACCACCTGCGGCGAGAGCGACGAGGTCGCCCAGGTGTCCATCACGTCGGGGTCGGCGGTGAAGCCACCCGGCACGTCACGCTGGTCGTCGGTGTAGCCGGGCGGGGTCAGGGACGCCGGGTCGACGGGCAGGTCCGCCTCGTCGGCGAGGATCGGGTCGTCGTAGTCCGGCTGGCCGTCGGCGTCGAGGCGGTACCACACCGGGAAGGCCACCCCGAAGAACCGCTGCCGGCTGACCAGCCAGTCGCCCTGCAGACCGTTGACCCAGTTCTCGTAGCGGTGCCGCATGAAGTCGGGCACCCAGGTGATCTCGCGGCCGCGCTCCACGAATGCCGCCCGCAGCTCCTCGTCGCGCCCGCCGTTGCTGATGTACCACTGGCGGCTGGTCACGATCTCGAGCGGCTTGTCGCCGTTCTCGTAGAAGTTGGCCATCCGCTCGGTGGGGGTCGGCTCGCCGTCGAGGTCGCCGGAGGCGCGCAGCGCGTCCACGACCGCCGCCCGCGCCGAGAAGGTCGTCTTGCCGGCGATCTCGGCGTACGCCGCTGCGCCGGTCTGGCTGCCCGCCAGCCACTCGGGCGTCTCGCGCAGCAGCCGGCCGTCGCGCCCGACCACCGACCGCACGGGCAGGTCGAGCTCGCGCCACCACGTGACGTCGGTCAGGTCGCCGAAGGTGCAGCACATCGCGATGCCGGCGCCCTTGTCCGGCTCGGCGAGGTGGTGCGCGAGCACCGGCACCTCGACGCCAAACAGCGGGGAGCGGACGGTCGTGCCGAACAGCGGCTGGTAGCGCTCGTCGTCCGGGTGGGCGACCAGCGCGACGCACGCCGGGATCAGCTCGGGTCGGGTGGTCTCGATGTGGACCGGACCCTCGGGGCCAGCCGTCGGATGGAAGGCAACCCGGTGGAAGTGGCCGGGGTAGGGCCGGGCCTCGAGCTCGGCCTGGGCCACCGCGGTCTGGAACGTCACGTCCCACAGGCTGGGGGCCTCGGCCTGGTAGGCCTCGCCGCGCGCCAGGTTGCGCAGGAAGGCGCGCTGCGACGCGGTCCGGGAGGCGTCGCCGATCGTCGTGTACTGCTGGGACCAGTCGACCGAGAGCCCGACCAGGCGCCAGAGCTGCTCGTAGGCCTGCTCGATCTCCTCGGTCCACCGCTCGCAGAGCTCGATGAAGTTGCGCCGGGAGATCGGCACCTGCTTCTTGGGGTCCGGTTTGGCCGGCAGCTGGAAGTCCGGGTCGTAGGGGACCGAGGGGTCGCACCGCACACCGAAGTCGTGCTGGACCCGGCGCTCGGTCGGCAGGCCGTTGTCGTCCCAGCCCATCGGGTAGAACACCTCCCGACCGCGCATCCGCTGGTAGCGGGCCACGATGTCGGTGTGCGTGTAGGAGAACACGTGCCCCACGTGCAGGGAGCCGCTCACCGTCGGCGGCGGTGTGTCGATGGAGAAGACCTGCTCGCGGGTCTTCGACCGGTCGAAGCGGTAGATGCCCTGCTCGTCCCATACCTGGGTCCAGCGCGCCTCGAGGCCGTCGACGGTCGGCTTCTGGGGCACCCGCGCGGCCGCGGGGGTCAGCTGGTCCATGCCCCGGATCCTATGGGCCCCTCGCCAGCAGGTTTGGCTGCCCGGCCGAGGCCGGCCGGGCTGGCCTAGGCTCGCCGACGTGTCGGAGACCAGCCGGGAGACGAGCCCGGAGACCAGCCCCGATGAGGTGGTCGGTGCGCGACTGCGCGAGGTGGAGCGGGCTATCCTCGGCCGCACCCCCGAGCACGACATCGTCCCGTCGCTGGACCGCATCCGCGAGGTGCTCGACCTGCTCGGCGACCCGCAGCAGTCGGCACCGGTGATCCAGGTCGCGGGCACCAACGGCAAGACGTCCACCACCCGGATGGTGGAGACCCTGCTGCGCGAGTTCGGGCTGCGCACCGGCCGGTTCACCAGCCCCCACCTGCACTCGGTGCGGGAGCGGATCGCGTTCGACGGGGGCCCGATAGACCCGGAGCGGTTCGTAGCGACGTACGACGACATCGCTCCCTACCTCGACCTCGTCGACTCCCGGCACGACGTGCGGCTGTCGTTCTTCGAGGTCCTCACGGCGATGGGCTACGCCGCCTTCGCGGACGCGCCGGTCGACGTCGCCGTGGTCGAGACCGGCATGGGCGGCACCTGGGACGCGACCAACGTCGCCGACGCCGCCGTCGCCGTCGTGACGCCGATCGCCATCGACCACGTGCGCTTCCTCGGCTCGACGGTCGAGCAGATCGCCGGCGAGAAGGCGGGGATCATCAAGGCCGGCAGCTACGGCGTCATCGCGCAGCAGCCGGTCGAGGCGGCCGAGGTGCTGCTGCGCCGCTCCGTCGAGGTGGGCGCGATCGTGGCGCGCGAGGGCCTGGAGTTCGGCGTGCTGGCGCGGACCCTCGCCGTCGGCGGCCAGGTGCTCAGCCTTCGCGGGCTTGCCGGGGAGTACGACGAGGTCTTCCTCCCGCTCATGGGCCGACACCAGGCGCACAACGCCGCGGTGGCGCTGGCCGCGGTCGAGGCGTTCCTCGGTGGCGGGCACGCTGAGCGCGGGCCGCTCGACGTCGACATCGTGCGCGCCGCGTTCGCCAAGGTGACGTCTCCCGGCCGGCTCGAGGTGGCCCGGCGCTCGCCGACGGTGCTGCTCGACGCCGCCCACAACCCGGCCGGGGCCCGGGCCACGGCCGAGGCCGTGCAGGACTCGTTCGGCTTCACCCGGCTGGTGGGTGTCTTCGCGGCGATGGCCGACAAGGACGTACGAGGGATGCTCGAGGCCCTCGAGCCGGTGCTCGCGGAGGTCGTGGTCACCGAGGCGACGTCCGGCCGGGCGATGCCGGCCGACGAGCTGGCAGCGGTCGCCGTGGAGGTGTTCGGAGAGGACCGGGTCGAGGTCACCCCGCGGCTCGACGACGCGATCGACTCCGCGGTCGCCCTCGCCGAGGAGGAGGGCGACCTGGGTGGCTCCGGCGTGCTGGTGACCGGCTCGATCGTGACCGTCGCCGAGGCGCGGACCCTGCTGGGGCTCGGCGACCGGTGACGGGCGACCGATGAGGGGCGACCGGTGAGGGGCGACCGGTGAGGGGCATCGCCGCGTCCGTCCTGGTGTTCGAGGGCCTGGTCGTGTTCTTCGCCACCCTGGTGGCCCTGGACCTCAGCGACGTCGACGACGCGACGCTCTGGTGGACCGGGGGCACCCTGGCGGTGACCTGCGTGCTCACGGCCGGCCTGCTCGGCCGGCCGTGGGGCTACCTCGCGGGCTCCGTGCTGCAGGTGCTGGTCGTCGCGGCCGGCTTCCTGGTGCCGGTGATGTTCGTGCTCGGCCTCGTCTTCGCCGCCCTGTGGTTCCTGGCGTTGCACCTGGGCCGCAAGGTCGCCCGGATGCAGGCGGCCCAGCCACCTCCGGAACCCCCGGGCTAGGCTCCGGCCCCGTGAGCGAGCGCACACTGGTCCTGGTCAAGCCGGACGCCGTCCGCCGCGGGCTGGTGGGGGAGGTCCTCCAGCGGTACGAGCGCAAGGGCCTGCGCATCGTGGCCATGGACCAGCGCACCGTCGACGGCGAGACCGCCGACCGGCACTACGCCGAGCACCTGGAGCGCGAGTTCTACCCGCCGCTGCGCGAGTTCGTCACCTCGGGCCCGTTGATGGCGATGGTGCTCGAGGGCGACCAGGCGATCGCGGTGGTCCGGGCGCTCAACGGGGCCACCGACGGCCGGGTCGCTTCCGCCGGCACCATCCGCGGCGACCTGTCGCTGTCGAACCGCGAGAACATCGTCCACGCTTCGGACTCGGCCGAGTCGGCCGCCCGCGAGATCGCGATCTTCTTCCCCACCCTCTAGCCCGCGGCTGGCCGAAATGATCACGTCCGCGTGATCGATGCACCCGAAGCACGGCGTATACGCCGTGTTTCGGGGCCAATGACCAGGTGAACGTGATCATTCCGGGAGCCCGGATGGTCGGGGACGGCGGGCATTGAGTTGTCACAACTTGGCGGCGGTCCGGCGCGCGGTGGCGGGCCGGACCCTCGGGACGCCGATACGATGCGGGTGACCGGACGGGGCAGCCCGCCCGGCTCATGCACCCTGATGCACCTGCACGCGATCCGGAGGGCCACTCCCGCACATGGGCACCAACATGTCGTTCATCGGCCGGGACATGGCCGTCGACCTCGGGACGGCCAACACCCTGGTCTACGTCCGCGGCAAGGGCATCGTGCTCAACGAGCCGTCGGTCGTGGCGATCAACACCAACACCGGTGGCATCCTCGCGGTGGGCGCCGAGGCCAAGAAGATGATCGGCCGCACGCCGGGCAACATCGTGGCGATCCGGCCGCTGAAGGACGGCGTCATCGCCGACTTCGACACCACCGAGCGGATGCTGCGCTACTTCATCCAGAAGGTGCACCGCCGTCGTCACCTGGCCAAGCCGCGCATCGTCGTGTGCGTACCGAGCGGCATCACCGGGGTGGAGCAGCGGGCGGTCAAGGACGCGGGCTACGCGGCCGGCGCCCGCAAGGTCTACATCATCGAGGAGCCGATGGCGGCCGCGATCGGCGCCGGCCTGCCGGTCCACGAGCCCACCGGCAACATGGTGGTCGACATCGGCGGCGGCACCACCGAGGTCGCCGTCATCTCGCTGGGCGGCATCGTCACCAGCCAGTCGATCCGCACCGGCGGCGACGAGCTGGACACCGCGATCATCACGTACGTGAAGAAGGAGTACTCGCTCATGCTGGGCGAGCGCACCGCGGAAGAGATCAAGATGGCGATCGGCTCGGCGTTCCCGGCGCCGGACGAGCCGCACGCCGAGATCCGGGGCCGCGACCTCGTCTCCGGCCTGCCGAAGACGATCGTGGTCAGCGCCGAGGAGATCCGCAAGGCGATCGAGGAGCCGGTCAACTCGATCATCGACGCGGTCAAGACGACGCTCGACAAGTGCCCGCCCGAGCTGTCCGGCGACATCATGGACCGCGGCATCGTCATCACCGGCGGCGGTGCGCTGCTCAAGGGCCTGGACGAGCGCCTGCGCCACGAGACCGGGATGCCGATCCACCTCACCGACCGTCCGCTGGACTCGGTGGCGATGGGGTCCGGGAAGTGTGTCGAGGAGTTCGAGGCGCTGCAGCAGGTGCTCATCTCCGAGCCGCGACACTGAGGGGCAGCGGGCGGCGGGTCGCAGGGCCGATGAACAGGGACAGATGAACAGGGACACCCGTCGTACCCGGGTGCTCCTCGCGCTGCTCCTCGTCACCTCCGTCGCCCTGGTCCTCATCGACCACCGTGCCGCCGACGAGTCCCCGCTGGACGGTGTCCGAGGGGCAGCGGCCGCGGTGTTCGGGCCGGTCGAGCAGGTGGCCGCCGCGATCGCCGGCCCGGTCAGCGACGCGGTCGACGGCGTCTCCAGCATCGGCGACGACGCCGACGAGGTCGACCGGCTCCGTCGGCGCAACGAGGAGCTGACCCGCCGGCTTCGGACCGGCGAGCTGGACCGCAACCGGGCGGCGCAGCTTGACTCGCTGCTGCACGTCGCCGCCACCGGGCGCTACCGCGTCGTGCCCGCACAGGTGATCGCCATCGGGGCCGCCCAGAGCTTCTCGTGGACCGTGACGATCGACGCCGGCACGCGCGACGGGGTGCGCGCCGACATGACCGTGCTCGACGGTGACGGCCTGGTCGGCCGGGTCAAGACCGCCGGGCCGTCGACGGCCACCGTGCTGCTGGCCGTCGACCCCGAGTCCTCGGTCGGGGTCCGGCTCGAGGGCTCGATGGAGGTCGGGTTCACCACGGGGCAGGGCATCGACGACGACGGTGCGCTGGACCTCCGGCTGCTCGACGGGCAGTCCACCGTGGCGCCCGGCGACCGGCTGGTCACCTTCGGCTCGCAGGGTGACACTCCGTACGTGCCGGGTGTGCCGGTCGGCGTCGCGCGCAGGGTCCAGGGCAGCCCCGGGTCGCAGACCCGGACCGCCGTCGTCGAGCCCTACGTCGACTTCACCGCCCTCGACCTCGTCGGGGTGGTGGTCGAGCCGCCGCGCACCGACCCGCGCGACGCGGTCCTGCCGCCTCGCCCGACGCCGTCCGAGTCGACGCCGCGGCCCACCGTCACCGTGACGGTCCAGCCGGGGGGCCGGCGGTGAGCGCGCCGCGGGTCGCGCTGACCGCCGTCCTGGTCGTCGTGGCGCTCGCGCTGCAGGTCACCTTCCTCTCCCGGCTGCCGCTGCCCGGCGCGACGCCGGACCTGGTCCTGCTGGTGGTCGTGGCCACCGCCCTCAGCGGCGGACCCACCGTCGGCCTGCTGACCGGCTTCGCGGCCGGGCTGGCCCTCGACCTGGTGCCGCCCGCCGACCACGAGGTGGGTCGGTGGGCGCTCGTCCTCACGGTCGTGGGCTACCTCTCCGGTCTCACGCAGGTCGAGAGCCGCCGGTCGGCGTTCGTGCCGCTCGTCGTGGTCGCGGCCGCCGCCGTCGGGTCGGTCCTGCTGTACGCCGGGGTCGGCGCCCTGCTCGACGACCCCAACGTGACCTGGTCGGCCGTGACGGACCTGCTGCCCACGGCGCTGGTCTACGACGTGGTGCTCAGCGCCTTCGCCGTGCCGGCCGTGCTCGCACTGAGCCGACGGGTGGAGCACGAGGCGGTGCTGCGATGAGTGAGCGTTCCCGGCTGCGGCTCGTCGTGCTGCAGGTGCTCGTGCTGTCCCTGCTGGTCACCCTGCTGGGGCGGCTCTGGTACCTGCAGGTGGTGGCGTCCGAGAACTACCGCACCGCGGCGGCCGAGAACGGCACCCGCGAGATCATCACGCCCGCGCCGCGGGGGATGATCCTCGACGCCCGTGGCCGGCCGCTGGCCCGCAACCGCACCGCGCTGGTGGTGTCGATCAGCCGCACCGCGATGTTGCGCCAGCCCGACGACGGCCGGGCCCTGGTGGCCAAGGTCGCCGACGTCATCGGCGAGCCGTTCGAGCAGGTCTGGGACAAGACCAGGCTCTGCGGCTCCGAGGGTGCGCCGCCCGCGCCCCGGTGCTTCAACGGCTCGCCCTACCAGCCGATCCCGGTCACCGACGAGGCCGACACCGAGATGGCGCTGCAGATCATGGAGCGCCGGGAGGACTTCCCGGGCGTGACGGCCGAGCTGACGGCGGTCCGTGAGTACCCCGAGCCGCTGAGCGCCAATGCCGCCCACGAGCTGGGCTACCTCGGGCCGGTCACCGACGAGGAGCTGGCTGCTCGCGAGGTCGCGAACGACCGGCGCGGCGCCAAGAACGAGACGGTGCTCCAGCGCACCGACCTGATCGGCCGGGCCGGTCTCGAGCGGCAGTACGACGACGACCTGCGCGGGCGGCCCGGCGTCAAGACGCTGGCGGTCGACCATGAGGGCGGCGTCATCGACACCCTCGCCGAGACCGAGCCCACGCCGGGCAACTACCTGGTGACCACGATCGACGCCCAGGTGCAGGCAGCTGCCGAGAAGCAGCTCAAGGCCGCGATCATGCGAGCCCGCAACACCGGTGACATCAACAAGGGCTACGCGACCAAGCTCAAGGCGGACTCCGGCGCGGTCGTCGTCATGGACGTGCGCACCGGCGGGATCGTGGCGATGGCGAGCTGGCCGACGTACGACCCGAACATCTGGGTCGGGGGCATCAGCACCAAGGACTACAAGAAGATCACCAGCAAGCGCAACGACTACCCCAACCAGAGCCGCGCCTTCCAGGGCGAGTTCGCCCCGGCGTCCACCTTCAAGGCGGTGACCCTGCCGGCGGCGATCAAGGCGGGCTACTCGGTCGACGGGTCCTACGACTGCCCGTCGGCCTACTCGATCGGCGGCGCCCCGAAGCGCAACTACGAGTCGCAGGGCTACGGCGTCATCTCGATGCTGCGCGCCATCCAGGTGTCCTGCGACACGGTGTTCTACAAGTTCGCCTACGAGACCTGGCTGCGGATGGGCGGGCTGAAGGCGAAGAAGAACGCGAAGGACCCGTTCACCCAGATGGCCAAGGCGTTCGGTCTCGGCCGGCCGACCGGCCTCGACCTGCCCGCCGAGTCCGACGGGCGGATCGCCGACCGGGCCTGGAAGCGCGCCTACTGGAAGGCCACCAAGGACTTCTACTGCGCCAAGTCCAAGTCCGGCTACCCGGAGGTGGCCCGCAAGGACCCGGCCCGCGCGGCGTACCTGCTCCAGCTGTCGAAGGAGAACTGCGTCGACGGCTGGGCCTACCGCGGCGGTGACGCCGCCAACTTCGCCATCGGCCAGGGCGACACGACCACCACGCCGCTGCAGATGGCGCGGGTGTACGCCGCGGTGGCCAACGACGGCACGCTGGTCACCCCGCACATCGGCCGCGCGATCATGACTCCCGAGGGTGAGCTCGTCCGGCGGATCGAGCCCGAGCCGGCCGGCCGGGTGCCGGTCAGCAAGGCGACGTTGGACTGGCTGCGCCACGCCCTGCGCACGGTGACAGAGGTCGGCACCGGCTACGGCCCGTTCGCCCGGGCCGGCTTCCCGATCGGGAAGCTCCCGGTCGCGACCAAGACCGGCACCGGCGAGGTCTACGGCAAGCAGACGACGTCGTGGTTCGCGTCGTTCGCGCCGGCGACCAAGCCGCAGTACGCCGTCGTGATGATGGTGTCGCAGGGCGGCACCGGCTCCGGCGTCTCCGGTCCGTCGGTGGCCGAGCTCTACAAGACCCTCTTCGGCGTCGACGGCGGCCGGGTCGACCTCGCCGCGGCAGTGCCGCCCGGTGGCCACCCGACCCGGGCGCTGCCGGTCGTCCGTCCCGACGGGACCGTCGTACAGCCGCGCGGCGGGAACGTCAGCGGCGCCGTCACCCGGACCGACACCAGTAGCGGCCTGGTGCCCGACCTGCGGGCCCGGCGCGAGGACGAGAGGGACGGATGAGCGCCGGCTACCGTCCCACGCCCTACACGGTGCCGCCTCCGCGGCGCGGCTCCCGGCTGCTGCACCGCGACTCGATGCTGCGCCGGATGGACTGGACGCTGCTCGTCGCGGTGATCGGGCTGGCCGCGATCGGAGCAGCGCTGGTGTGGTCGGCGACCAGGGGGGCCGCCGAGGAGACCGGCGGCGACCCGGAGGCGTTCCTCAAGAAGCACATCCTCAACGCAGTCATCGGGCTGGTGCTCGCAGTGGTCGCGTCGCTGTTCGACTACCGGATGCTGCGCGCCTACGCGCCGGTGCTCTACGGGCTGTCCCTCGTCGGGCTGGTCGCGGTGCTGTCGCCGCTGGGTTCCACGATCAACGGATCTCACTCGTGGATCGTGCTGCCCGCGGGCTTCTCGGTGCAGCCCTCCGAGCTGGCCAAGGTCGCGGTCGTCGTCGGCATGTCCATGCTGCTCGCGGAGAAGCGGGACGCCGAGGACGAGCCGCGCGACGTCGACGTCGTGCTGGCGCTGGCGTTCGCCGCCGCGCCGCTCGTCCTCGTGCTGCTGCAGCCGGACCTCGGGACCGTCCTCGTGATGTGCGCGATCGTGCTCGGGATGGTCGCGGTGTCCGGCGCGCCGATCCGCTGGGTCGTCGGGCTGGTGGTCGGTGCCGTGCTGACCGCGTTCGTCGCTGTGCAGGTGGGCGTCCTGAAGGACTACCAGCTGGACCGGTTCCGCGCGTTCTACGACCCGACCGCCGACCCCAAGGGGGCCGGCTTCAACGTCCGGCAGGCCCAGATCGCCGTCGGGTCGGGCGGCATGGACGGTCAGGGCCTCTTCCACGGCGCGCAGACCCAGGGCCACTTCGTCCCCGCGCAACAGACCGACTTCATCTTCACCGTCGCGGGGGAGGAGCTCGGGTTCGTCGGCGCCGCCCTGGTCATCGGCCTGCTCGGTCTGGTGCTCTGGCGGGCCGGCCGGATCGCGATGCAGGCCGAGGACCTCTTCGGCCGGCTGGTCGCCACCGGTGTCCTCTGCTGGTTCGCCTTCCAGGCGTTCGAGAACATCGGCATGACGCTGGGGATCATGCCGGTGACCGGCGTGCCGCTGCCGTTCGTGTCGTACGGCGGCTCGTCGATGTTCGCCGGGCTGATCGCGGTCGGTCTCCTGCAGAACGTGCACATGCGCCGCTACGCCTGACCGGGGTTAGGCTGGACGCTTCCCCCGACCCCGATGAAACAGGTTCGTCGCCGTGCCCGTCGAGACGTCCGTCGAGTCGCTCTTCCCGCGACTGGAGCCGCTGCTCACCCAGGTGCAGAAGCCGATCCAGTACGTCGGCGGCGAGCTCAACTCCACCGTCAAGGACTGGGACTCCTGCGACGTCCGCTGGGCGCTGATGTACCCCGACGCCTACGAGGTCGGCGTGCCCAACCAGGGCGTGATGATCCTCTACGAGGTGCTCAACGAGCAGGAGCGCACGCTCGCCGAGCGGACCTACGCGGTCTGGCCGGACATGGAAGCGCTGATGCGTGAGCACGGCGTGCCGGCGTTCACCGTCGACGCGCACCGACCGGTCGGCGCCTTCGACCTGCTCGGCGTCTCCTTCGCGACCGAGCTGGGCTACACCAACCTTCTGCAGACGCTCGACCTGGCCGGCGTGCCGCGCCGGGCCGCGGACCGCACGGTCGACGACCCGGTCGTCGTCGCCGGCGGGCACGCGGCCTTCAACCCGGAGCCGGTGGCCGACTTCGTCGACGCTGCCGTGCTCGGCGACGGTGAGCAGGTGGTGCTCGGCATCAGCGCCGTTGTGCGGGACTGGAAGGCCGAGGGCCGCCCGGGCGGGCGCGAGGAGCTGCTGATGCGGCTGGCCCGCACCGCGGGCGTCTACGTGCCGTCGTTCTACGACGTCGACTACCTGCCGGACGGGCGGATCAAGCGGGTCGCCCCCAACCGCCCGGGCGTCCCGTGGCGGGTCGGCAAGCACACCGTCATGGACCTCGACGAGTGGCCGTACCCGAAGCAGCCGCTGGTGCCGCTGGCCGAGTCGGTGCACGAGCGCGCCTCGGTGGAGATCTTCCGCGGCTGCACCCGCGGCTGCCGGTTCTGCCAGGCCGGCATGATCACCCGCCCGGTGCGCGAGCGGTCGATCACCGGCATCGGCGAGATGGTCGAGAAGTCGCTGGCCGCCACCGGCTTCGAGGAGGTCGGCCTGCTCTCGCTGTCCAGCGCCGACCACTCCGAGATCGCCGCCATGACGCACGGCCTGGCCGACCGCTACGAGGGCACCCAGACCTCCCTGTCGCTGCCCTCGACCCGGGTCGACGCGTTCAACATCGACCTGGCCAACGAGCTGACCCGCAACGGCCGGCGGACCGGGCTGACCTTCGCCCCCGAGGGCGGCAGCGAGCGCATCCGCAAGGTGATCAACAAGATGGTCACCGAGGACGACCTGATCCGCACCGTCACCGCCGCCTACTCCGCCGGCTGGCGCCAGGTGAAGCTCTACTTCATGTGCGGCCTGCCGACCGAGACCGACGACGACGTGCTGCAGATCGCTGAGCTCGCCAAGCGGGTGATCGCCACCGGCCGCGAGGTCACCGGCCGCAACGACATCCGCTGCACGGTGTCGATCGGCGGCTTCGTGCCCAAGCCGCACACACCCTTCCAGTGGGTCGGCCAGCTCGGCCACGACGCCACCGACGCCCGCCTCGCCAAGCTGCGGGAAGCGGTCCGCTCGGACAAGCGCTTCGCCAAGGCCATCGGCTTCCGCTACCACGACGGCAAGCCGGGGATCGTCGAAGGCCTGCTGTCCCGCGGCGACCGGCGGGTCGGCAGGGTCATCGAGGCGGTCTACGAGGCCGGCGGCCGCTTCGACGGGTGGAGCGAGCACTTCTCCTTCGACCGCTGGATGACCTGCGCGGAGGCCGCGCTCGCCGACACCCCTGTCGACGTCGACTGGTACACGACCCGCGACCGCGACTACGCCGAGGTGCTCCCGTGGGACCACCTCGACTCGGGCCTGGACCGCGACTGGCTGTGGGAGGACTGGCAGGACGCCCTCACCGGCACCGAGGTCGAGGACTGCCGCTGGACCCCGTGCTTCGACTGCGGCGTCTGCCCGCAGCTGGGCACCGAGATCCAGCAGGGCCCGACCGGGCAGACCCTCATCCCGCTCACCGTGCTCAACTCGGCGCGGGACCAGGTGCTCGCCTCGAGCCCGGCCGAGTGAGCGGCACGCCCGACACCATCCACCAGCGCGGCCGGGACGCCGTGCTGGCCGGGAGCGAGCTGCTGGACGTCCCGCCCGGCCCCGGCTCGCAGCGGTGGGGGCTGTCCCTCGACGTCTTCCCCGACCCGGAGGCCGGGGCGCGGCTGGCGGCGCTTGCCGACCAGGCCGCGGCGCTCGCCGGGCCCGGTCAGTGGCTGACCGGGGGCACCGGGTCGGCGCACCTCACCGTCACCTACCTGGAGCGCACCTGGCGCGAGGTCGGCGCCGACGACCCGGAGGTACGTCGCCACGCCGCCCACCTGCGCCGCGCCGCCGCCGCCAGCCGGCCGCTGCGCTGGGAGGTCACCGGACTGGTCCTCGCCGACCGCGGGGTGCTCGCCCTGTGCACGCCGGTCGACGACGCTCCGGCCGCGTTCCGCTCGGCGATCCTGACCGGCCTGGGCGGTCTCGGGGCCGAGGAGGCGGGCTACCGGCGGGCCGTCTGGTGGTCGACGCTGCTGCACTTCGCCGCTCCGGTCGCCGACCGGGCCGGCCTCGTCGACTGGGTGGAGGCGCGCGCGGAGCTGCCCCAGCCCCTGGTGCTGCGAGGAGACCGCGCCGCGGTGGTCCGCTACGCCTTCGACGGCCAGCGGACCAGCCCGCTGGAGCTCGCCGCAGCCGGGTTGCCGGGCGTACCCGAAGGAGCGACCGGTGCCGCGCACTCCTGAAGGACCACCGCCACCGCCCGCCGTGCAGCGACTCCGCCTGCGCTTCGCCAAGCGCGGCCGGCTGCGCTACTCCAGCCACCGTGACTTCCAGCGGGCCTTCGAGCGTGCGCTGCGCCGGGCCGCGGTGCCGATGGCCTACTCGGCCGGCTTCTCGCCGCACCCGAAGGTGAGCTACGCCGGCGCCGCGCCCACCGGGGTTGCCAGCGAGGCGGAGTACCTCGAGCTCGGGCTGGCCGAGCGCTGCGACCCGCAGCGGCTGCGGGCGGCGCTGGATGCCTCGCTGCCGCCGGACCTCGACGTCCTCGAGGTCGTCGAGGTGCCGCCGCCGCCGCCCAACACCAAGGCGCCGGCGCTCGCCGACCGGCTGCAGGCCTCGGTCTGGGAGATCCGGCTGGACGGCGTGACGCCCGGCGAGGCGGGGTCCGGGGTGGCGGCCTTCCTGGCCGCCGAGCGGGCCGAGGTGTCGCGGATGACCAAGAACGGTGTGCGCACGTTCGACGCCCGGGCGGCGGTCGTCTCGCTCGGCGTGGCGGA
>Ga0126307_10001456_pt1 | contig 15597 bp, 21 predicted proteins | sample Plot28_FD_89955 | JGI IMG/M metagenome (GOLD analysis project Ga0126307, IMG submission 89955) | Serpentine soil microbial communities from UC McLaughlin Reserve, CA, USA - Plot28 | ecosystem: Environmental > Terrestrial > Soil > Grasslands | place: USA: UC McLaughlin Reserve, Lake County... | reverse complement strand
GCAGGCCAGCTGGAGATCGGCGCGACGCTGCCCAGCTTCCTCGCGGCCTTCCTCCTCACGGCCGCTTTCGCCGCCCTCGGAAGCAGGCAAGCCGCTGCGCGGGCCGGCGCGTAGAGCGTCAGTGCTCGGCTTACTCGGCAGCCTCTCGATCGATCTGATCGACGGCGGGCCGCCGCAGGCCGGTGGTCCGCCGTTCCACGCCGCGCGGGCACTCCGACTTCTCGGTCGCCGGGCCGTGGTCGTGACGAGGTGCGGCGCCGCAGACCGGCAGCAGCTGCTCCCGCGCCTCGCGGGGCTCGGGTTCCCGGTGACGTGCCTCGACGGCGACTCGACCTCGACGTTCGCCTTCCGCTACGAGGGCGATGTCCGTCACTTCGAGGTCGTGGCCGCCGGAGACCCGTGGACCGTCGAGGAAGCGCGCGAGCTGCGGAGGGGAACCCTTGCCGACGTCGAGTGGCTCCACGTCGGGCCGGTCCTCAGCAGCGATTTCCCGGGGGAGACGCTCGCCGAGCTCGCCGCCGGCAGGCGCCTCTCCTACGACGGTCACGGTCTCGTTCGGCGGCCGGAGCCCGGCCCGCTGCGGATCGACGGCGACTTCGACCGCAGCGTCCTCCAGCACGTCTCGATCCTCAAGCTCGCCGAGGAAGAGGCCATCGCGGCCGCCGGCTCGATCGAGCCCGAGGCGCTGTCGTCGCTCGGCCCGCCCGAGGTGCTAGTCACGTTTGGCTCGGAGGGCGCACTCGTGGTCGCGAATGGGAAGGCCGAGCACGTCCATGTCCATCCGCTGCTCGATGTCGACCCCACGGGCGCGGGCGACGCCTTCGCCGCCGGGTACCTCGCGGCGCGGTCGGTCGGCGTCGCTCCGCTCGCCGCCGCTAGGCAGGCGACCGCTGTGGTGGGAACGCTCCTGTCCGCGCGCCGGCGGTGAAGCCGGTCCTCGTTGAGACGGCCGAGGGCGTCCTGACGATCGACGCGGACGAGGGTGTCGTCGACATCGAGGCCGGAGGCCGACTCGTGCGGCTCCCGGAGATCGTGGTCTCACTGCCGGGCGTGGTCGCCTGCGTCGGGGCGGGCTCGACCGTGGTGGCGCTCCTCGGCAGACGGCCGCCGCTCGCGATCTCGCACGACGCGGGTCGCACGTGGCACGAGTCCGGCGGCGGCCTGCCGCGCGGTCATGCGATCGCGATCGACGAGGACGATCCCGATTCGATTCTGTTCGCCGCCCGACATCGCGTCTGGGCTTCGCACGACGGCGGCCGCTTCTGGGAGTCGGTGGCGATCGACCTGCCGGAGATAACCGCAGTCGCCTTCAGGGGAGCCTGAACTCGCCGCGCGCGACGATCACCGCGCTGCCGCCGACCTCGATCGCTTCCACGGCGTCCGGAGTGCCCTCGACCCGTGCGTAGAGCGTCGACGGGCGCGCGATCTCGGCGCCCTGCGAGATCTCGATCTCGTCGCCGAACGCGATCCGGCCGTGGCGCGCGAGGTGCAGCGCTAGCGGCCCGGCCGCGGAGCCGGTCGCAGGGTCCTCCGGCACGCCGTCCCCGGGCGCGAACATCCGGGTCTTCCAGCGCCGGCCGGAGCCCGCGAAGCAGTTGATGCCGATGACCGCCGGGAGGTCGGCGAGTCGGGTGAGGTCGGGTCGTAGCGCCGCCACTTCGTCCTCGGAGCGAAGCGCGACGTAGACGTGCTGGATCCCGTTGTCGTAGAGCTCGACCGGGAGCTCCGACCGCTCGACGCCCAGTGCCGCGAGAACCTCGTCGGCCACGGGGTAGGGCTGCACCGTGGGGAGCGGCTGCGTCATGCGGCCGAACGTGATCCGCCCGTCGTCGCGCTCCAGGCGAACGGGGACGACACCCATGCCCGTCTCGAGCCGGATCTCGTCGAGCTGGAGCGGCGCGGCGAGCACGACGGCGGTGCCGAGCGTCGGATGGCCGGCGAAGGGCAGCTCGGTCGTCGGCGTGAAGATGCGCACTCGCGCGTGCCCGTCGCCCTCGGCCGGGAGGACGAACGTCGTCTCCGAGAAGTTGAGCTCCCGCGCGAGCCGCTGCATCAGCGCGGCGTCGGCATCGCGAGCGTCGGTGAAGACGCCGAGCTGGTTGCCCTCGAGCGGCCGCTCGGTGAAGACGTCCGCGACGACGTAGCGCAGCACGCGCACCGAACGAGGGTAGCGCGGTAGCAGCGAGGTCTGGCGCATCAGGCCGTCCTGAGTCGGCCTATCCTCCGCGCGTGCGGGTCTACCTCGTACGCCATGCCGAAGCCGCGCCGGGCGAGCCCGACGATCTCCGGGCCCTGACCCCGGAAGGCAGGCGGGCGGCACGCGATCTGGGCGAGCGCCTCGCAACCGAGGGCGTCCGCGCCGACGCGGTGGTCTCGAGCCCGCTCCTGCGCGCTCGCGAGACCGCGGGCGAGATCGGCCGCGCGGTTGGCGTCCAGCCGGAGGCCGACGAGCGGCTCGGCTTCGGCGCCACGGCGGACGGCCTGCGCGAATTGGTCGAAGGGCGAGGCGAGACGGTGGTCGCAATCGGCCACCAGCCCGACTGCGGCCGGATCGCCGCCGAGCTCGGCGACGGCGTCGAGCCGCCGTTCCCGCCGGCGGGACTAGTCGTCCTAGAGATCTAGCGAGTGAACCTGGCCGCGCTGGAGCGCGATCAGGTTCCCCATCACCTCGGTGCCCCAGCTGCGCAGCCCGTCATGTTCGTAGCGGCTGGTGACCCAGGCGCGCGCGCGCATCACCGCGGCCGTCTCGAGGGAGAAGTCGCGCTCGACGTACATGTCGTTCTCGTACACGGCCGCGGCGACGGGGATCTCGTTCGCGCGCAGCTGCTCCACGTCGTAGAGCGCCGGCCAGTCCTCGAACTCGGCCAGGAGCTCGGCCGCCTCCTTCAGCGGCTGCAGCTCGCGGTAGTCGTCGAACTGCCACGGATAGACCATCTCGCCGGTGAGGAAGACCGGCCCGTCGGTGTCGAGCGAGAACTCGGGGAACTCGGAACGGAGCCGCTGCGCCGACCAGCGCGTTGCCTCGCCCTGGGCGTAGCACGCCTCGTGGAGGAGCGAGTAGATCGGCGAGGGGCCGAAAGGCAGCTGCTCGTCGAGCGCCCGCAGGAACTGCGAACTGACCTCGCCCTCGCCGGTCAACGCGATCTCGAGCAGGTAGTGGAGCTTCTCGAAGCCGTAGCTCATGCCGAGGATCGACCCGGCCTGAAGCAGCCGCAGCGGCGACAACTGCGTGCCGTCGGCGAAGCGGACGTCCTCGGATTCCACGAGCGCCACGAGCCGTCGCACCGTGTCGACGTCCTGCGGATAGCGGGCGTAGTAGCGCCGATTCCGGTCGGCGACCCGTTTGTAGGTCGCGCGGTAGACGTCGTCCGCCGAGCGGTCCAGCGCCGGCAGCCCGCCCGTGATGTACGCCTCACGAACGCCTTCCGGCGCGATCGACAGGTACGTGGTCGAGCAGAACCCGCCGTAGCTCTGCCCGAGCAGCGACCACGGCTCTCCGCCACCGAGCTGCGCGCGAACGAGCTCGGCGTCGCGCACGATCGAGTCGGCGCGGAAGAGCTTCAGGTACTCCGCCTGCGCCTGAGGAGAGCCGAGCGGGGCAAGCGTCTGCGCGGTCACCGGCGCGCTGCGGCCCGTGCCCCGCTGATCGATCAGGAGCAGGTGGTAGTCCTGCGCGGCGCGGTCGATCCACTGCTCGAGGCCGGTGGGGCGTGCCGCCGGCGAGCCCGGCCCGCCCTGTAGGAAGAGCAGGTACGGCAGCTGGGCGTCCTCCTTCCCGGCCGCCCGGGCCTCACGGACGAAGACCGTGATCGTCTCGCCGTCCGGCTGCGCGTGGTCGAGCGGCACCTCGAGCTCGTGCTCGGCGAGGACGAGCCGCTGGATCCGATGCCACCGCACGAGGCGACTCTACGAGAGTCCGTCGCCGTCGAGCGAGCGCTCGGTCTCGCGGGCCCACCCCGCGATCCACTCCATCAGACCGATTCCATACTGCAGTGTGAGGTGAGGGAACCGCTCGCCCGCGTCCTCGATGAAACCCTCCCGCGAGCCGGGCTCGAGCTCGCGGAAGCGCTCGAGGATCCACTCGCTCCGCTCCCGCATCTTCCGAACGACGGCGCGGGCGTCGTCGCTCGAGACGGCGTCGCCGAAGAAGAACCGCAGCAGGAGCTCGTCGCGGATCTCGAAGATCCCGAAGTCGTCGTCCGACAGCCACGCCTTCAGGACGCGCTCGCCCTCGGCGGTCAGGTGGTACTCCGTCCGGCGCACGCCGCCGCGGGGCGCGTCGGAGGCGGCGAGCAGGCCGGCCCCGGTGAGCCGGCGCAGCTCCGGGTAGATCTGGCCGTAGCTGGCCCCCCAGAAGAAGCGCGTCGAGACTTCGACGGCCTGCTTGATCTCGTAGCCTGTCTTCGCCCCGAGCTGCAGCATCCCGAGGATGACGCGGCCGGTCGGCGTGAGCGTGATCGACATCGCTAGTAGATATACCCTGACATATCTGGTAGATATACCATCATGACGGCCGTCGCGGTAAGCGATCTGCACAAGTCCTATGGAGACTTCGCGGCGGTCAGGGGAGTCAGCTTCGAGATTCAGGCCGGCGAGGTCTTCGGCTTGCTCGGGCCCAACGGCGCGGGGAAGACGACGACCGTCGAGATCCTCGAGGGCTACCGCAGGCGCGACGGCGGCGACGTGTCGGTCCTCGGGACCGATCCCGAGCACGCGCGCCTCGACTGGCGCGAGCGGATCGGGGTCGTCCTCCAGCACGACGAGCTCTACTGGACGTTCACGGTGCGCGAGTGCGTCGACCTCTTCGCCGGCTACTACGAGCGCCCGCGCGACCCGAGCGAGGTCGTCCGCCTCGTCGGCCTCGACGAGAAGGCGGACGCGCGCGTGAAGACGCTGTCCGGCGGCCAGAAGCGACGCCTCGACCTGGCGGTCGCGCTCGTCGGCGATCCCGAGCTGCTCTTCCTCGACGAGCCGACGACGGGCTTCGACCCCGGCGCCCGCCGCGTCGCCTGGGAGACGATCCGCTCGCTGCGCGCGCTCGGGAAGACGATCCTGCTGACGACGCACTACATCGAGGAGGCCCAACAGCTCGCGGACCGCGTCGCCGTTCTGCGCGAGGGCCGGATCGCAGCTCTCGGGACCCCCGGGGAGCTGATCGGCGATGCGCCGGCGACCGAGATCCGCTACCGCCGGGACGGCGAAGTCGTCGTGCTGCAGACCGAGGAACCGACGCGCGTCCTCCACGAGCTGACGGCGAAGGCGCTGTCCGACGGCGTCGAGCTCGAGGGACTCGAGGTCCGCCGCCCCACGCTCGAGGAGGTCTACCTGGCGCTGACCGCGGAGTCGCGCGTCGAATGAGGCTCTTCGTGCACGAGCTGAAGGCACAACAGCGACTCTTCTGGCGCAGCCGGGAGCTGGCGTTCTTCACGTTCGCGCTGCCGATCATCCTCTACTTCCTGCTCGGCTCGGTTTACGGCGACGACGAGGTCGACGGCATCGCCGGCGCCGATTACCTGCTCGCCGGAATGCTCGGGTACGGCGCGGCGTCGACGGCATTCGCGGGTCTCGCCATCATGCTCGTCGTCCGGCGAGAGGCAGGGATTCTCAAACGCCTGCGGGCGACACCGTTGCCCGCGTCGACCTACCTCGCAGCGGTTCTGACCTCGATCACGCTGGTCTTCGCGCTCGAGGCCGTCGTCATGATCGCGATCGGACACTTCGGCTTCGACACCGATCTGCCCGACCGCTTCGTCTCACTCGCCCTCGCCTTGCTGCTCGGCACGGCCTCGTTCGCCGCCCTCGGCGTCGGCCTCTCCGGGCTCGTGCGAAGCGCGGAGGGCGCGTCCGCCGTGGTGAACGCGATCTACCTTCCGGTCTCGTTCATCTCGGGTGCGTTCTTCTCGCCGGAGTCGTTTCCGGCCTTTCTCGAGGCGATCGCAAACGTGCTGCCGCTGACCTATTTCATCGAGCTCGTGCGCGACGTGATGCTCCACGGCAGCCAGATCTGGGACGAGCCGACGGCCGTCGCCGTCGTGGCCGCCTGGGGGGCGGCCGGGCTCGTCGCAGCGCTCCGCTCCTTCAGGTGGGAGCCGCGCGAGCGTTAGCTCTCAAGCAATACGGGGCACTCTTGCGAACGTGCAGAGCGAGCCCGGCATCGCGTTCGCCATACGCACGCACGAGCCGCCCGGCCTGGAGATCCGGATCAACTTCGGCATGTACGCGGGCCGCGAGGCCACGGCGGCGGAGATCGAAGAGCTCGGGAAGGAGCTGCTCGCGCGCGTCCGCGAGGTGTCGATCATCAGCGAGGAGCGGCACGAGATCGCGGACACGTCCGAGGCGCAGCTGCACCAGGTGCGCGTCGAGGTGCCGACCGTGGATCTTCCAGCGGACGACCACGACCTCGACGAGCTGCGCGGCCGCCTCGTCGAGGTGTCCGAGCGCTGGGCGAGGTCCTGCATCGCCGAGCGCCACGTGGACGTCGCCTAGCGCTCCTCCACGCGGCCCCGCAGCCGCTCCATCGCCCGCTCGGCCTGGTGGCGCGCGGCCGGCTCGAGCGCCTTGCCCCCGAGGCCGACGAGCAGCCCGGCGAGGCCTACGTCTGCGGTCCACGCCATATCGGTGCCGTCGCCGTCCTCGGTGAGCTCGAACTCGGTCTCGATCGAGATCCGCGCGCCAAAGCTCTTGCCCCAGGCGACGAGACGCGCGTGCTCGGGGTCACGGCGGTCGGTGACGTGGAGGTCGAGCTTGAGGTTGAGCCCCCGGCCGAAGGGCGGTTTCACCACCGCGATCCACTCGTCGTCGCTCTTGAGCTCGACGCGCTGCACGCCGGGCATCAGCTCCGACAGCTCGTACGGGTCTGTGAGCGCCCGGAAGACGCGCTCCCGCGGCGCGCGAAACCGCTTCGTACCCTCGATTCGCACCGCGCTACGGTACCGCCGGAACCATTCTTAACCGGCTCTCAATGTGGCCGTGATAGTGCTTCGCCCTCACCAGCAAGCGCCGAAAGGAGGCCCATGACGAAAGCGCGCAAGCTCGAGCTGCGAGCCGTAGTCGTGCTCATCGCCGGCCTGCTGGCACTGGCCACCGTCTGGGCGGGAAGCGCCCTGGGCGGCGGCTCCGGCGGGAACGATCGTGCTCCGACAGGAGGGAACGCTCCCGCTCAGAAGAGCGATCCTGGCTTCGTCCAGGACGACCGGAACCATGACGGCCGCGACTGCCCGAACAAGGGCAGGGGCGGCTCGGACCCGGCCGCCGCGCTCCTCTAGGCCGTTCGGCCGGCGGTCGCTCGACCGTCGGCCTCGGCCTGATCGGTCTCATGCTGGCGCTCGCGGGCGCGGCGCCGGCGAGCGTCGACACGCCTGCGGACGTCAGGACGCTCGTCGCGGAGATCGAGCGCATGCATCCGAACCCGTGCCACTACCTCTCGCGGCCGAGTTCCACGGGGCGGCCGACGAGTTCGCTGCGAGGGCACCGGGGGTGAGCTCAACAAGCTGGTTCAAGCGGCATAGCCGCCTCGACGGCGCGGAGCGCGGCCTCGACACTTCGGTCGACGGGCCTCCGCTCACGCCACGTCCAGCCGCCGTGGCGGACGGCGTCGCGTAAACCGGCGCGCACCGCGTCGTCGCGGACACTGCGTCGCGCGAGCCGCGCCGTGACGGCTGCCACGCCCGACGCCGGTCGTCGCAGCCACGCCGTCCACGCCTCGTTTCTCGCCTGGATCCGTCGTCTCGCGCCTGAATCGACCCGCCGCGGCGGATGGTGCTCGGCGACGACGTCGTCGACGTACGCCAGTCGCCAGCCCGCGCCGGCGAGATCGAGCGCGAGGAGCTTCTCCTCGCCGCCGATCCCCAGCCGTCCGTCGAATCCTCCGACCTCGAGGAACGCCGAGCGCCGCACGACCGCCCCGCAGGCGAGGAACCCCATCACCGCGGGCCCGGGCAGCCCCTCGCGACCAAGCGGGCTGGCAGCCATCACCGCGCACGTGGGGTCGTCGTCCCGCTGCGCACCGACGACGATCCTCGCCGCGACGAGCGCCAGCCGCGGGTAGGCGTCGAGCACCTCCGCGGCTCGCGCGAGTGCACCCCACTGCCACCACGAGTCGTCGTCCGAGAAGGCGACGTACGGGGTCGACGCGAGGCGCACTCCCTCGGTGCGCGCCCCGGCGCCGAGGTTCATGCCCAGCTCGAGCACGCGGGCCTCGGGGTGGCTGGAACGGGCGGCGGCCGCGGTGTGGTCGCTCGAGCCGTTGTCGACCACCACCAACGCAGGCCGCTCGGGGAGCGACGCCAGGCGGCCGAGCGCGTCGAGCAGCTCGCGCCGCCGGTTGCGCGTCGCTACCACCGCTGTGACCCGATCGTCCGTCGACATCTCCGACGGATGTCCGGCCGCGGGCTCGCGGAAACGTCTGACGCGACGCCGGTGGTACCCCGCGAACGGTTCTGCACTCGATCTCGCCGCGCCCCGTAGCTCACGTACGCGAGGCTGGACTCCGCCGAAAGGTCGATGCACCGGGAAGGAGCTAAACTGGCTCCGCGATCGGCTCAACCAAGCCGAAACGCCCCCGTAGCTCAGTGGATAGAGCAGCGGTTTCCTAAACCGCGTGCGCAAGTTCGATTCTTGCCGGGGGCACTTCTCTTTGCACGGCGAAATCCCAGCTCGGTTCAGGTACGGTCGGTCGCACATGTCCCGCGATCGTGTGCTTGCACCGGGCCATCGTTCCGAAGAGACGTCGGCCCGCCCCGGTCGTCGCGCGAACAACCCCGTCCTCGCGCTTCAACAGGCGGTCGGCAACCGGGCGGTCGGTCAGATACTGGCCCGCAAGTCGTCTAAGAACGCGACCATCCAGATCGGCAAGCTGGCGATCGAGGTCGCCGGCGGCAACATCGCCGCGTGGGCCGCCGGCGAGGTTCCAGAAGCGCTGGAGGTCACCTCTGAGAAAGGGCGACACTCTGCCGAGCTCGAGCGCTTGTCCAAGGAGCGCACCCGGATCAAGTCGCTCACGCTCACGGTCGCGGCGGCGAACAAGTCGTCCGGGCAGGTGCTCGATATGGGGTCGCTCGCCATCGAGTTCACCAACGCCCGCATCAAGGGCTATGGCGTCGACGGCAAGACGGAGTCGTGGCAGGCAGCCGACTTCGACGGCGTGCACCGGACGAAGATCACGCGCAAGACGTCGTAGCGAGCGCGCGGCGAAAAGAAGGGCCCCGCCGGAGCGGGGCCCTCGCGCGCACGAGCTTGCCTTACGCGAACTTACTTCTTCGGGCCCTTCTCCCCGCCCTTGCCGGGCGTGTCCGCGGGCTTGCCCGATTCGCCCTTGCCGGGGTTCTCGGCGGGCTTGCCGTGTTCCTTCTCGGACTTGCCCTTCCGCTTCTTCTCGTCGGACTTGCCCTTTTGCTTCTCGCCCGACTTCCCGTTCTGTTTCGTCTTGCACTTGCCGAGCTTCGCCTCCTTGCGGAGGAGCTTCTCGGCCTTCTTCTCGCCCTTGACCTTCTTGGTCTTGGCCTTGACGCAGAGCGTGAAGGTCGCGCCCGCGCACGAGCCGATCGTGTCGCCGTGGCGCAGGTGCGCCTTCAGCGCGTTCCGCGACACGCGGATCGTCACGAACGGGTTCTTCTTGGAGTGCGTGTGGTGACAGATCGTCACCTTCTTCGGGTACTGGTCGCTTGCGGCCGGCGTCCCCGCCGGCGAGACCGCTGCTCCCACCGACGCCATGGCAGCGAACGCCAGAGCACCCACGCCCCCGGCCAGGATGACGCGAAGTCCCCGGCGCGTACGTCGCTGTGTCATCGTCGTCGAACCTCCAGTCGTTTGCTGGTTCAAAGAGGTAGACCCAATAGAGCCAGAAACTTGCGGCGCCAGATGTAAGAACTTTGTTTGTGAGAGTCAGCCCGCGGCGGCGCGGACCTCATCGAGGACACCTAACCCTCGACCCGGCGGACCGGCACGCCGTGCGCCGAGAGAGCCTCCGCTACGGCGTCTTCCTCGAGCCACGTATCGTCGCCGTTACTGCCGGTGACGACGATGATCTCGTCCGCGCGAAACTGGCGCAGCGCGTCCCGCACGTTCTCGGCCGCGTCAGTGCTCTGCGCGGTCCGGTCGACCTGCACCTCGGCCTTGCCTTCCAGCGCCTCGGCCGTCCGCTCTGCGGCCTCGGCCGCCTCTGCGCGGGCGTCGTCCTCGTCGCCCGTGAGCCAGTCGAGCGGGGAGACCTTCGTGGCGGGTGAGACGACACGAACCTCGGCGCCCTCCGGGATCTCGTGGCGCAGCCGCTTCCGCAGCCGCGCGTCCGGGGCGTCGGTCGTGACCACGAGGATCCGCTCGCCCGTCATCCGACCGTCTTACCCGGCCTACTCCTCGTCGAACTTCAGCGCCGCCGAGTTGATGCAGTAGCGCTGCCCGGTCGGCGCCGGGCCGTCCGGGAAAACGTGCCCGAGGTGCCCGCCGCAGCTCGCGCACATCACCTCGGTCCGCACCATGCCGTAGCTCGAGTCGGTCTCCTCGTCGATCGACTCGGCGTTCGCCGGCGCGTAGAACGCAGGCCAGCCGCAGCCGGAGTCGTACTTGGTGCCTGACTCGAACAGGAGCTCGCCGCAACCCGCACAGCGGTAGCTGCCCGGCTCGAATAGGTGGTCGTATTCGCCGGTGAACGGCCGTTCCGTGCCCTTCTCGCGCAGAACGCGGTACTCCTCCGGCGTCAGCTCAGCGCGCCACTGCGAATCGTTCTTCTGGATCTTCGTCATGCGACCGTTTTAGCGAACGAGTGCAGGCTTGGGCTTCGGCAGCGGCTCGATCGCCTTGAGCGCCCGTTCGATCTCCTCGTCCGGAAGCTCGAAATCCTCGAGCTTCCCGGCAAGATAGGCGTCGTAGGCGCCGAGGTCGAAGTGCCCGTGGCCCGAGAGATTGAACAGGATCGTGCGCTCGCGGCCCTCCGCGTCGGCGGCCGCGGCCGCGGCGATCGTGCCGTGGATTGCGTGCGCGGCCTCGGGGGCGGGGATGATCCCCTCGCTGCGGGCGAACAACACAGCGCTCGCGAACACGTCGTTCTGGCTGTACGCCTCAGCGCCCACCAGGCCGTCCACGACGAGCTGGGAGACAAGCGGCGCCATGCCGTGGTAGCGAAGCCCGCCGGCGTGGATCCCTGCAGGGACGAAGTCGTGGCCCAGCGTGTGCATCGGGACGAGCGGCGTCAGCTGCGACGTATCGCCGAAGTCGTAGGCGAACGGCCCGCGCGTCAGCGTCGGACACGCGGAAGGCTCGCACGCAAGCACCTCGATGTCCCTGCCGGCGATCTTCTCTCGCAGGAACGGGAAGCTGAGCCCGGCGAAGTTGGAGCCGCCGCCCACGCAGCCCACGACGAGGTCGGGGTAGGCGCCGGCCTCCTCCATCTGCGCGATTGCCTCCTGGCCGATCACGGTCTGGTGCATGAGGACGTGGTTGAGGACGCTGCCGAGGGAGTACGCGGTGTCGTCGCGCGTGGCCGCGTCCTCGACCGCCTCCGAGATCGCGATTCCCAGGCTCCCGGGTGAGTCCGGGTGGTCGGCCAGGATCTCGCGGCCCGAGTTCGTGTCCTCAGACGGGCTCGCGACGACGTCGGCGCCCCAGGTCTGCATCATCGAGCGCCGGTACGGCTTCTGCTCGTACGAAACCTTGACCATGTAGACCTTGCACTCGAGCCCGAACAGCTGGCTCGCGAGCGCGACGGCGCTGCCCCACTGGCCGGCGCCGGTCTCCGTGGCGATGCGCTTGCGCCCGTCCTCCTTGACGTAGAACGCCTGGGCGATCGCCGTGTTCGGCTTGTGGCTGCCTGCCGGGCTGACGCCCTCGTACTTGTAGAAGATCCGCGAGCGGGTTCCGAGCGCCTGCTCGAGCCGGTGCGCCCGGTAGAGCGGGGTCGGGCGCCAAAGACGGTAGACGTCCAGGATCGGCTCCGGGATGTCGAGCTCGGCCTCCTGCGAGACCTCCTGAAGGATGAGCGCCATCGGGAAGAGCGGCGCGAGGTCGTCCGGGCCGATCGGCTGCCCCGTCCCGGGATGGAGGACCGGCTGAGCTGGGTTGGGAAGGTCCGCCTGGATGTTGTACCAGCGCCTCGGAATTGCGTCCTCGGGCAGCAGGAACTTCGTCTCGGCCATGGCGACCCCCTCCTTCTAGCTTCCGATCATCACGGTCGGCGCGCCTGAGAACGAGCAGATCAGGCCCGCCATCGGGATCGGCGGCACGCCGTCCGTCGTCCCGCTCGGCCCCGGCATCTGCATCAGCAGCGGCAACCCGCCGACGGTGACCGTCTTGGAAGCCCAAAGCTGCGGCGGCGCGACGACCGACGTGCACGGCTTCGAGCTCGGCGACGGCGGCACCGCGCAGATGATCGGCGAGCCGATTACGTCGGTGAGGCGCAGGGCAGGCGCGCCGCCGATGGTCACCGTCGGCAGCTTCGGGATCACCGTCACCTTGCCGGCGTGGGTGCACTGGATGACCGCGTTCGCGTTCAGCGCCGGAAACGGCATCGGCACGAGTATCGTCGCCGGATGGCCGCGGCACAACCCGACCTGCTGTGGACGCGCGCGGAATGGCTCCGCGAGGCGAACGCCTGGATTCGCGAGCAGGTCGACGTCACCGGCGAGATCGAGCAGCCGCACGTCCGTTGGTGGTCGACCGTGCTGCGAGTGCCCACGGCGGACGGCCTCGTCTGGTTCAAGGCGTGCCACCCCAGCCACGGCTTCGAGCCCGCGCTCGCGCTCGAGCTCGCGCGCCTCCGGCCCGAGAGCGTGGTCGAGGTGCTGGCCGCCGATACGCAACGCGCCTGGATGATCACGGCCGACGCCGGCTCCCGCCTCCGCGAGCTGCTGACGTCCGTGGACGACCTCGTTCGCTGGGAGGAGTTCCTCCCGCGGTATGCCGACGTTCAGCTCGCCGCGGCGGATCGGGCCGAGCGCCTGGTCGAGATCGGCGTGCCCGACGAGCGGCTCGCGATCCTGCCGACGCACTTCGAGCGCGTCCTCGCCGACCGCAAGGTCCTCGTCGTCGACCGCGAGGACGGCCTCGACGACGGCCAGCATCAACGCCTGGTCGCGTCCTTGCCCGAGGTGCGGCGGCTGAGCGAGGATCTGGCCGCGTTCGGGATCTCCGAGACGGTGCAGCACGACGACCTCCACGACGGCAACGTCTTCGTACGGGACGGCAAGTACCTCGTGTTCGACTGGGGCGACAGCTGCGTCTCGCATCCCTTCCACTCGCTGGTCGTCACGCTGCGCGCGACCGCGTGGCGGTTCGACCTCCCGCCGGGCGACGCCCGCCTCGAGCGGATGCGCGACGCCTACCTGGAGCCGTTCCGCTCGCACGGGTCGTGGCCAGAGCTGTTCGAGGCGTTCAGGATCGCGTACCGCCTCGGGACGATTGCGCGCTCGCTCTCGTGGTACCGGGCCGTCCAGGCTTTCCCCGAGATCGCGCCGGACGAGAGCGACTCCGTCCCGTACGGGCTGAAGCTGTTCCTCGAGAACGGCCCGATCGGGACGTGGCAGTGATGGAAGTCGTCCTCGTTCGCCACGGCGAGACGGAGTGGACGCGGACGCGTCAGCACACGGGTCGGACCGATCTGCCGCTCGACGAGGAGGGTCGCGAGCAGGCTCGGCCTGTCGGCGAGGCGCTGCGAGGCCGGACGTTCGGGCTTGTTCTCACCAGCCCCCTGCGGCGGGCGCGCGAGACCTGCGAGCTCGCCGGCTTCGGCTCGGTGGCGCAGGCCCGGGACGAGCTCGCCGAGTGGGACTACGGCGACTACGAGGGCCGGACGACGGCCGAGATCCGCGCCGAGCGGCCCGACTGGTCGCTCTGGCGTGACGGCGTGCCGGGCGGCGAGACGCCTGCCGACGTGGGCCGGCGAGCGGACCGCCTGATCGACGACATCCGCGCCGCCGGCGTCGACACGCTCGTGTTCGGGCACGGCCATCAACTCCGTGTCCTGGCGGCGCGCTGGCTCGGGCTCGAGCCCGCCGACGGGCGGCTGTTCGTGCTCGGGACGGCGACGATCAGCGCCCTCGGGTACGAACGCGAGACCCCTGCGATGCTGCGCTGGAACGAGCCGCTCGAGCGAGCCGCCGCCGCGTAGGAATGTGAAAGGCTGAGCGCCGTGACGCTCGCCTTCCTGCCCGCGCTCGAGCAGGCGCGGCTCGTGCGCGACGGCGAGGTGTCCTCGCGCGAGCTCGTCGAGCTCTACCTCGAGCGGATCGAACGCCTCGATCCCGAGCTGAAGGCCTACGTCACGGTCGTCGCCGACCAGGCGCTCGCCGCGGCGGAGTCGCCGCCGGCCGGGCCGTTCAGCGGCGTCCCGCTGCCGATCAAGGACCTGGTCGAGACGGCCGGGATCCGGACATCCTTCTCATCCAAGGCCTTCGCCCACTACGTGCCGGAGCACGACGCCGAGCTCGTTCGGCGGCTGCGCGCCGCGGGCTTCGTCGTGATCGGCAAGACGAACACGCCGGAGTTCGGCATCACCGCGGTGACCGAGTCGGAGCTGAACGGGATCTGCCGCAACCCGTGGAACCGCGAGCACACGCCCGGCGGGTCCAGCGGCGGGGCGGCGGCCGCCGTTGCGGCGGGGCTCGCGTCGATCGCGCAGGGCTCCGACGGCGGCGGCTCGATTCGCATCCCCGCCTCGTGCTGCGGGCTCTTCGGGATCAAGCCGTCCCGGGGCCGCAGCTCGCCGGCGCCGCGGGGCGACCCGTACGGCCTCGGCGTGGCCGGCCCGCTCGCGCGAACGGTGGCGGACGCGGCCGCCTTCCTCGACGCGATCGCGGGATCGCTGCCCGGCGATCCGTACCGCGCACCGCCGCCCGAGCGTCCGTTCCTCGAGGAAGTCGGCGCCGACACCGGGCGCCTGCGTATCGGCCTTGCGCTCGAGCCTCCCCACCCCGTACCCGTGGACGAAGCGTGCGCCGCGGTCGCACGAGAGGCAGCGGCGCTGCTGGAGGAGCTCGGGCACGAGGTCGAGCAATTCTCGCTGCCGCAGAGCGAGGAGGCGTGGCGGCTCTTTGCGGTCGTCTGGGCCACGATCCCGGCCGTCTACCCCGTCGAGGACGCGTCGCTGCTGGAACCGATGAACAGGATGTTCCTCGAGCAGGCGCGGCAGATCTCGAGTGCCGACTACGTGCGCGCGTACACGGGCCTCCAGCTTCACGGCCGCACGTTCGCGACGGCGTGCGCCGAGTACGACGCCGTGCTCACGCCGACCCTCGCGAAGCCGCCGGTCGCGGTCGGCTGGGTCTTCGAGCCCGACGACCCGTGGGAGCAGTCGAGGCGCGCGGGGGCGTTCACGCCGTTCACGCCGCCCGTCAACGTCGCCGGCCTGCCGGCCGTCTCGGCGCCCTTCGCGTGGACCGCCGAGAACCTCCCGATCGGCATCCAGCTGATCGGGCGGGCGACGGACGAGGCCACGCTGATCCGGCTCGCGTCGCAGCTCGAGGAGGCGCGGCCCTGGCGCGAGCGGATACCGCCCGGGGTGGAGTAGTGCTCGTGCTGTCGCAGCAGGAGGTTCGCCGCCTCCTCGACGTCGACGAACTGATCGACGCGCTCGCGGACGCGTTCGCCGAGGTCAGCGCGGGACGGGCG
>Ga0126307_10001455_pt1 | contig 15607 bp, 15 predicted proteins | sample Plot28_FD_89955 | JGI IMG/M metagenome (GOLD analysis project Ga0126307, IMG submission 89955) | Serpentine soil microbial communities from UC McLaughlin Reserve, CA, USA - Plot28 | ecosystem: Environmental > Terrestrial > Soil > Grasslands | place: USA: UC McLaughlin Reserve, Lake County... | reverse complement strand
AGGTGAGACACGACGTGGAATCGGCGCATCTCACCCCCTAGAGATTCATGGTAAGGCTTTGTACCGCTCTTGAAGAACTCCCGCCAGTCGATGGTCCAGCACGGTTGTTTGTCGAACATCCTCCAGCAGGGGAGGGGCCTGGTAGGCATGAGCGGCGCCTCCCACTCCGGCTCGGAAACCCATCCACTGTCCACCACTTCGACGGGACGAGGCCACGAGCAGCCAATGATTTCGAATGGGATCCTCATCACCCTCCTGCCTCCTGTGAGCAGTGTTCGGCAACCATCCGCCTCGGCTCTATCTTGCGCCACGCGCTAGTCTTCATACAGGCAGATCTGATGCTCTGGCATCGCTATCCACTCGTCGAGCAAATTGATCACGGCCCTGCAGGCCGAAGGAACTTCGGCGGGCGGCTCGGATACTCTTTCCCACGGTTTGTAGGACCACTTATCCCACCACCACTTATCTTCTGGATGGGACGACCCGTAGCAGTAGTGTACGATTGGTAGATCGGCCAGATCCTCGGTATCTACACGGGTCATCTCCCGCACCATATGCTTGAGTCCTAGATCGGCTGCGGCGAAAGCGTAAGCCCACATCTCAGCAACCCATCCGGCAATCTCCCGGCTCCTCCGGTCGCGGCGAATCTCCACGGTCTTCTTTAGCCACAGTGGAGCCACCGCCGCTAGGTCGTCTCGATGGATCAGGATCGATATGCCCGCGCTGTCCACAAGCTCCTGGTTCCTGCAGTGCTTTCCCACAAGCTCCATATAGGCTTCCGTCATCGGGTCCATGTAACTATACGGTTGGGCCGGGGGATACCCGCGTGCCACCGAACCCGTAAGCGGCTCCAGAAAGACGCAGTCGGGATCCAAGAGCAGCACCACCTCTTCGGGGGAGGATCTTCCCGCAGCCAAGCGTTAAGGGCTGCGGGTTTGTTGTAGGGAGCGTAATCGTCTCCGCTGAGAGGGTGAGGGGAGTAAGGACTCAACTGGAAAATCCGACCCGAAAAGGGGGGGCTTGCTCAGAGGAAGACAACAACTTGGTTAATGGACCGGGCTGATCAACCCTACGATGCGAATACGCCAACAGGTCCGCCTGCCGACCCTGATGGCAGGAACCACCAGCGCAGAATACGGTGTGTAGACCGTGGACCGAGGATCGTCCCCACGTGGGGTCATCGGGCCAAGGTGAGTAACGCGGGGTGGTATCATCCCCGAAGGCCCCCTGTACGAGGACGGCACACCTCACCCTTGTTCGGCGAAGTCCTTGAGCTTGAGCTTGGTCTGGTGCTCTTTGGCGCGGACCCCTCCGAGGGTCATGCCCCGGACGTAATCCTTCTGCCAGCCCCTCTTCTGAGCCTCCGACCCCGCCACCTCCAATTCCCGGTTGAACTCCCCCCGGCTCTCGGCCCACCGCTCGTAGGTCTCTGCGACGGCCGGTTCGTCCCTTATCTCGCGGACCTCCGGCTCGAAGGCTTCGAGCTCTCCTCTCTTGCGCGGTACGATCATGCAGATAGGCTCACCCGCCTCGAAGATCACGGGAAGGTCGGCGCGGGTGAGCTTCCAGTTCATCGTGAAGGTGGATTCGAGCCAGTCGGTCTCCACGATCCCCTCGAGCGCATACGCCCCGTCCTTCGGCCAGTTCGTCGGGCCGCGGACCTGGAGGTTGTAGCCGGGCGGGGTTCTGAAGAGGAAGGGCAGGTTCCAGGTGAGTATCCCGCTTCCGAAGTGGCTGCTTGCGAAGTTAACCTCCTCACCGTTCAAAGATTCTATCTCGATATCCGAGGTGTCGTTGCCGCCGTTCCAAGTCACGCGCAGCGCATGGCTGTTTAGGACGAACCAACCGGCTTGGTTGGCGATCCTCAAGGGCAGGCAACGGTTGGCGAACCGATTGGGGGTAGCGTCCATCCAGTCGCGATCGGCAGGCGCCACGACGATGCGCATCGGCGGCCAAGGTGCGGTGCGGTAGGCGATCAGTTTAGGAGCCGGGCTCCTTTCGTCCTTTTCCGTAGGATTCCTCACAGTGCCTTCAGACACTCTTACCTCCTCCGGCTGTAGCACTACGCATCCTCTTGCCCGCTGCCGAGGGCGTGTCGTTCCCGTCCTCGCTAGTCTTGTCAACCTTATTGTGGGGACGCTGCTCCGACGCCCCTCTATCGTCTGAGCCGATGGTGTGGGCAACCTCCTTTCGGAGCTCCTTCACCCCGATCCCGAATGGCCTTCCGATCTCTGGGAACCGTTTGACACCGAGAAACAAGAATACCATCACTAGAGGGATCAGTAGCTCTGTCCCTCCTATGCTGGCTATCCCTGGGATCATATGAGAAATCTTGTTTCTTTCAGCTCTTAGGTTCTATAAACTCGCGTTTGTTTGTGCTCTAGTAGCGACTGGGCCAGCAGCGAGAGCACCGCCGGGGCGCCCACGGCTAACTCGGAAGCTATCTTGCCATGCTCGTCGACGACGACGGCCGAGGGCGTACCGGGCGCGCCGTAGGCTGGTCCTACCGCGTGCTGCTCGTCGAGGACCACCGGCGAGCTTAGGCCCATCTCCTTGTTGGTCTCCTGCGCGCCGGTCGATACCACCAGGAGCCTCGGCGCCTCCTCAGATGGATCATCCTCCCAAGCCCTTACGTCGGGAAGCATCTCCCGGCAGAAGCCGCACTCCGGGTCCCAGAAGATTACGACGACTTTCTCACCCTCGAAATACCTGAGGGCGACGGTTGCCCCGTTCAAGTCGGGCAGCTCGAACCGAGGGGCCGGCTCGCCTACCAATGACCCTTTCGCAGCGGTCCGTGCCGCGCCATCTCCTGGGGCGGCGGGGTGAGACGACGTCCCTCCTTCGCCCCCATAACGTATCGGCAGCCAATCGCGCTCCCGCATCGCGTACTCGAGAAAGGCGCTTATGGAGTCTGCGCCCTCCAGCACCGGGCTGCCGATCGTGCCGTCGGGCCTGACGAGCACCGCGCTCGGGGTGGACTCGACCCCGTAGGCCTCCGAGACCTCCCAATCATCTTGTAAGAGCAGACCCCTCAGCCCATGCTCGGTGCTCTTGGCACGGTTCGCTTCGACGGTACCCCGGCTTACGAGCGAAATGGTCAACTCCTCGTCGTGCTCTTTCTGCCAGCGGCGGATCTCCGGCAACATCGCTGTGCAGGGGCCACAGTCCGGGTCTGTAAACAGCAGCATCACCGGCTTTTCTGCGGCGCGCAAGGTTGCCAGCGTGACCACCGCTCCACGGAGACCCTGAAGCTCAAAGTCCGGGGCCGCTTGCCCGACAGGAAGTCTGGGTAGTGGTTCGGAAGGCACGTCGTCCGGAGATGGTGTGACGCTAGAGTCGGCCCCGAGCTGCCGCTCCAGCGCTTCCACGCGCATCAAGAGCCGGCCATTTTGCCCCAGAAGGTTCCACAGAAACTGAGCGACGATCAACCCGAGCATCGCCAATCCGAAAATGACGCCCGCAATTATGGTAGCCGAGGGGCTTGCGAGCCAGCCCAAAGCGCTGGGCCCGGCACCGCCGTAGCCTCGCCACACGATGAAGCCGGCCACGGCGGCCAACACCCCGTTGCGCGCGAGCGTGTTCCAGCCGGCGGGCTCCGAGCTCAGCTGCCCGAAGCAACGACACACTGGCCTGCGCCCGCGGGCCAGGTTGGCACCGATGCCCGTCACGAAGATGAAAAGCAGCACGAGCGCCCCTACGGCGCCCCACCAGGCGGTAGAGGCTAGTAGCAGGGCAGCCGCCACCGCCAGCTCTGCCAGGGGCAATAAGACCCCCAGCGGTGCTGCCAGGGGAGTAGGTACGCCGAAATCGACCACAGCCTGCCTCGATCCGGCGCGATCGGCGAGCTTGGCCACACCGGCAACGACGAAGACTATGGCGAGCAGCAATCGGGCTAGAAGCAGCGCAACGTCCATGAAATGCCCTCTCTAGCGATCACCAAGCAGCCAGGCGCAAGGATTGTGCTCGTTCCTTGGCACACCCGAGAAAGTCGCGGACGGGCGCCCCGCCTTTTCACTAGAGTACCTCAAAGGGCGAACAGTGGAGGAGCGGAGCGCCCGCAACACTCAGTTTACATCCTCCCCAATGATTCCCCTACATCATTACAGGCGGCGGTGGCGACTTCGGTGGCGGCGACTTCGGTGGCGGCGACTTCGGTGGCGGCGACTTCGGTGGCGGCAACTTCGGTGGCGGCGACTTCGGTGGCGGCAACTTCGGTGGCGGCAACTTCGGTGGCGGCGACTTCGGTGGCGGCGACTTCGGATGTTTCTTACTAGGCGGGCACGGATGCTCCTTGTTGACGATGAAGTCGCCGTGCTTCAGGTGAGCAGGGAGCGCGTTCTTGCTGACCCTGATCTTTACCCACTTTTTCTTCTTGGAGTGGGTCCTGTGGCAGATGGTAACTTTCTTGCGTGGGTGGTCCTTGTCTTTAGCTTCAGCGTCTCGAGCTAAGCTTGCCGGCAGGACCGCAGTCAAGCCGCTAGCGACAACATACTTCAAAGCCTCGCGTCGGCTGACGGCACCAGTAGCGATATCTCGCGCCAACTCGTCGAAGCCACGGCGCCTTGTAGGGTCTTCGGACACTAGACGCTTCCTTTCATTGTCTCGAGCGTTGCGGCCGACATTCCCTTTCTCACCACGTTCATCGACTCTTGTCCTCTTTTGCGATCGCCTCCTTCTTTATCGCCGCTGCTGTTCCAAAAAGGTAAAACTCAGTTGGTCATGCCCCGTAGAACGGATAGTCGGGTTGCTTGTCTTGCCATGTTCAAAAGATGGACTGAGCAGCCACACTCCCTTTGAGATTTTGGACCCTTTCGGAATCACTATAACATAACAACAAACGCTGTCACACAACGATACATCCCCAACAAAAGCTCAATATTTCCCAACATGTCATGCGTCGAGCGCGCTTGATGCTAGATAATATGGCTTAGCGATACCCCGACATGCAGTCATGTGATTAACAAGTCACTGGCCTAGATCACCGTTCGAGAGGAATACCCTAGGAATACCTTAGCATCGCCCTGGTGAACGCTGAGGACATTCGGCGCGCATCGGCTCGTTCCGGTTATGCCCTCTCGCTCACATCAGTAGCAAGAGGAGCGGGCGCTCCTTGCGGTGAAAGGCTGCAGTGGAAAAGACTTGGCACCGGTCGCCTCTCTCTACGAGTGCTCACACACTCCTACACAAAGTGATGATGTCTGCCTGGCGCAAGCGATGGGCGCAGGAGTTCCGGTGGCAAACGTCCGGTTGGTCCTTACCGGGACTCGAAGTAGTCCCGAAAATACAACCCCCATTCATCTCTGGCCTCCTGCTCGGTGTAGGTTCCATAACCTTCTTCTTCTTCCGGGTACAGAGAGGCCACGGCAGAGCGCCCGGGCACTACGGACCACAGTAACTCGTGCACGCGGTAGCCATCCGCGCAGTCATACAACCGCAAGATAACCCCATATACGTCGCCAGGGTGCACGTTAGCCGCCTGCAATCCGTCGTAGACGGCCACCTCGCGGGCGGCGAGCTCGATCTCCTCTCCCTCGAACTCCCCGTCTGGGAGATACTCGCCTACCGGGATCTCCATCCTTACCTCCTGCAAGCTGAGAGTCGGAACCCGAAAGCACGAACGCGTGCGTCCTGACCCACCACTCCTTCTCGCCCATCCCTTCGACGCTCGACACCATCAGCCTTCCTACTGAGGAAGGGCATTATACTCCCGGGCGGGACCTCCCGGCTCGGACCAAAGGCATAACCGAAGCCGTTCCTCTGGCGGCGCAGTCAGGACGTCCACTACATAGAGTAGCGCCGCTCTAAGGGTGGCGGGAACGCGACGACGTCGCCCCCCAAGCCCATCTTGAAGTGTTGAATACCTCGCCAATCACCGCCGCGTGATCCTTGGGGATGAGCCCCCTCGATCGGCGGTGGGTCCTCGTCGGGAAGGCCCCACAAATCGAACCGCGTGCAGCCGCGAGCACGCGCCAGCCGCATCGCCTCGAAGTAGAGGTATGCGGTCGTCCCAGGCACCCGCAGCTTCGTCGACGAGGCACCAAAGTGCGCGATCGCCTCCTCGCCGAAGCAGGTTATGATTAGCCCTGCCGCCACACCTCCTTCGGTACGAGCGAACAGCAGGATTGCCTGCTCCGCAAGGTGCCGCATGAAGCTCGCGTAGTAGGATAGCGGCTCGATATCGAACTCGGTGCGCCGGGCGGTTTCCTCGAGCAGCGCGTAGAACGTCACGAGACTCGCGGCGGTGGGCGCTACCTGCTCGACCCTGATACCACGGCGCGCGGACCTGCGCACCTGCTGGCGCGTCTTTTTCCGCATCCGCTGGAGGAGAAGCTCGTCGTCGAGCAAGGGCACCACCATGGTACGAGAGGGGCAGCACCACCGCTCGTCCTTACGTGCGAAGGGGACCGCTCTCTCGGTGCTGGTGAGCGGCACCGGAGGCTCGACGGTAAGAGTAAGGGCGCGGTAGCGCTCGCAGACCTCATCGACGGCGGTGAACAAAGCCCGCGTCACGGCAACCTCATCAGCGGAAAGAACCGGTCCTCGCGAGAGGTAGGCCTCGCCGACAGGCCGGTGCGGCCATACCAGGAGCTGCGCCAGGCCCGTGCCGTGCGGGCCGTCGACCCTTACTCGCTCGATCGTGCCCCCCCCGTGCCGGTACCACTCGCCCCACTGCCACGACTGGAGCACGCTGCCACCCAGTGCCGTGACGCCGGCATCCCATGCACGCCGCTCGGTGGCACCAGAAGATCGGTGCCACCCACGCGCCGTCCCGCCCGGCGACCATAACCTGCTCATCTCGCCGTCCACACCGGTAGATGGCCAAAAGGCTCGCACCTGCAGAGACGCAGTTCACTTTCTCGTAAGGCGAGCACAGGACACTCGATCATTCGGGAACCTCTTGAAGCTTCCCTATGTGATGGAGTATGCCCATGTCGACTACCCACCGTACACCATCGAGCCAATCTGCGAGCAGTTTCGCGCCCTTCTGCTTCGAAGAAAAGTAGACCGAGCTTCACCCGGGGTCTTCGGCCAGGAGAATGGCGAAGTGCTTCCACGTCGACCCAGTAGTGTAAGATTCGAACCAAGAATGATCTTCGTTCGAATCGTTTGCAGCCTTGGGGGAGCCCGATGAGAGATTTGGCTGTTTCGCCTCCTGAGCGGACCGAGGATCGGTTATCGGCCACGATCACGCTCAGTACTCGGGGGCTCGGCGACAGGTCACCTAAAGTGTACTTCAAGGCATCCGAGAACATCGGGAGGGAAGCAGACTTTCTCTTGCCCCTCACTCTCACTCCCGCCATGATTACTGGTTCGCGTTTGAAGCTGCCCGGGAGGGTCTCTTCACAACTCCTCTCAACTTTACCAATGCTTCAAGACGTGTTTCACCTGTGGGGCACCAGGAATTGGGGTGCGAGATTTCAGCACGTACCAGTAGATGTTGACACACAAGGTAAAAGTGCTAAGCCCGCCTCGGGCACCGCTTGCTTTTTCAGTGGTGGAGTAGATTCGTTCTATACCCTTCTCAAGAACGCGGATAGAGTAACCCACTTGATCTTTGTGCACGGCTTTGACATCACCCTCGCGAATCGATCGCTTCGCGCGCAGGCCTCTCGCGCAGCACGCGAGGTGGCAAGGGAACTGGGCAAGAACCTGATTGAGGTTGAAACGAACCTTCGTTCCTTTTCGGACTCGCTGGTCAATTGGGACCAATACCACGGTTCGGCATTGGCCAGCGTCGGACTTCTTTTCCAGCACCTGTTTGGCGAGGTCCTGATCCCTGCTTCTGCCACGTATGCCGATCTCTACGCATTGGGCTCCCATCCGTTACTCGATCCGCTGTGGAGCACAGACATCACTCGTTTCGAGCATGACGGCTGCGAGGCGTCACGAGTCGACAAATCTGCCTATATCTCGAACTCCGAAACCGCCATGAGGTTGCTGCGCGTCTGCTGGTCTAACCCGAGTAGCGCCTACAACTGCGGTCGCTGCGAGAAGTGTAGGTGGACCATGTTGAATCTGCATGCGGCTGGGGCACTGGGGCGGTGCAGAACCCTGCCAAAGACCCTAGACCCCGATGCCAACAGCACTGCCAACGATCTTGAGCCTGGAACCCCAAAAATACCACCCGGCACGGCCAGATTAGTACAGCGGTGGGAACAGAGGGTCGAGCTCAGGGAGGTTTTGGAGCCCCGAGAGTGGGATGCCGCCGTTAAGAGTTTGGGCGGGAGTATCACACAATCTTGGGGATGGGGTTTGGCCAAGCAATTCGAGGGCTGGAAACCTCTGAGGTTATTGGACAAGAAAAACCGGGGAGCGGTCCAATTGCTTTTCAACTATGATCTGCCCGGAGGATTAGCTAGGGCTTATGCTCCCTACGGCCCCTTAGCCGCCGATACCTCGGACCTGGCCGAAGTTCTGGCATCCGCAGCTCGTTGGGCGCGTCAGCGCGGGGCTTACCTGCTCACGATAGAGCCAAGATTGGGCACCGAAGCAAACGGAGAAATTCTCGGGGGCAGAACCTATGTACCGGCGAAGAAGCAGCTGCCCAGTCGCACTGTGATCGTCGACCTCCCAGAGGATCCTGAGGAGCATTTCACATCTCTACCGGAGGATACCCGTTACGGGGTGCGTCGAGCACACCGGGAGGGAGTAGAAGTAGTTACGCTCTATAGGGGTGCCATGAACGTCGGGAGTGGTATAGAAGAGTACTACAAACTTCTGAAGGATGCATCCATACGCCAACGGTCCTATGTCGAACCCCAAGCATTCTATAGGCGTCTTATAATCGATTCCCCGGCGTATCTAGTCCTTGCCCGCCACGAAGGAACAGCGGTAGCCGGCGCTATCACCACGACCTTTGGAGATGAAGCGAGCTGCTTGCGCGGGGCCTTCACTACTGGCAAAGGGGATCTGTGCGCCCCTTACCTAGTGTTGTGGGAAGCCATGGACATTGCTCGTCGAGCGGGTTGTTCGCGATACGATATGTGGGGTTTTCCGCACCCGTCGCACGGCGCGTCACCGGGGTTTGACCGGTTCAAAAGGAACTTTGCAGGCACCGCTGTGGAGTACGCTGAAGCTTCCACCCTTATACTAAGGCGCGTCTTGGGAGGAAGGTGCCGTCATGCTCGAAACTAAAGATTGCCACGCTCTATGGAAGCTGGGCAGCGGAATTGTGGCTGCTGGAATCCTGCGCTCTTGACAACCAATATGTCACGGACCACAGTCGTCTGTTTGCTCCCGGCCCGCAACGCGGCGGCTGACCTGCCAGGCTACCTCGAGTCCGCGGCACGCTTCTGCGACGCCGTAGTCGCCCTCGATGACGGGAGCACCGATGAGACACGCGAGTTACTAGAGGGGTGCCCGCTCGTCAAGGTACTCCTTACGAACCCACGGCGGAAGAGCTACAGGGGTTGGGATGACGCCGCCAACCGTAACCGCCTGCTGGCCGCAGCCGCTGAGTTGAATCCGGAATGGGTTATCTCGATCGACGCCGATGAGAGGATCGATCCGAGCGATGCGGCAGCGTTGCGTGATTTTCTCCGGTGGGACGCCCTTCCTGGGTGCGCCTATGGGTTCCGGGTCTTTCGTATGCAGCAAGACCTGGAGCACTACGTGCCTCAGCACTACTTGTGCGTGTATCGCCTGTTCGCCTACGCACCCGGTCAGTCGTTCCCCGAGCAGCGCCTCCACATGGTGCCATTGCCGACGAGTATCCCGCGCGTTGCCTGGGTCAACACTACACTCCGCATTCAGCACCTCGGCGGCGCAACTGCGTCTCGGCGCCGCGCACGCTTCGAAAAGTACCGTCAGGCAGACCCCCACAATGAATACCAAGCGGACTATACAAACGTTTTGCGGGCTCTCTCGGGCGATCCGCTTCGTTGGGAGCCGCGCCCACCCGGTCTTGATGTCCTACTCGATGCGGTGAGCCCGATCGACCGTCCGGCAACCGGAGGGAGGACGATATATGGCTCTGAGCTCTACTATCCTATGTCCCCAAGTACCGAGCTCGTCTACCCTTACAACGGCTACCAATCGAAGAGTACTCATTACGCCCAGCCCCTCGTGTCTGAGCTGACCGGAAAACCGCCAACCGCAGGGAGGACCGACCGTCCAGGACTCTCCGCAATCGTAATCTCACGCGATGACGAGGCGCGCATCGAGCGCACGGTCGCGTCCGTCGTAAATCAGAGCTGTCCCGAGCCGTTCGAGGTCATCGTGGTGACGAGCGGGACGGATCGCACCGCCGAAATAGTACGCCAGCGGTTCCCTCAGGTCACCCTGATCGAACTGCCGCGTCCCGCTCTCCCTGGCGAGGCGCGTAATGCCGGTCTTCGGGTAGCGCGCGGTACCTACGTCAGCTTTCCCGGTTCACATGTCGAGCTGCCTCCTGGCAGCCTCACCGCGCGGCTACAGGCGCACCGGCTAGGCTACCCGATGGTCACCGGCGTGGTTCTCAACGGGACGCGTACCCGGGCGGGTTGGGCGTCCTACTTTTTGGATCATGCGGCAAACCTGCCGGATCAGCCCGCCACCGTGCTGAGTTACCCGCCTGCGCACTGCTCGTATGCTCTCGAGCCGCTACTCGAGTTGGGTGGTTTTCCGGAGGATCTGCGGGTGGGTGAAGACACAACCGTCAACACGGCGCTCTTCCGCCGCGGCTACGTCACCTACCGCAACCCTCGGATTCAGCTAACACACCACAGCCCATGCCGCAATCTGTGGCGGCTAATGCGCCATCATTTTGTGCGCGGTCGGGGTTTCGGGAGGATCACGTTGCGAAACACCGCCAAAGGTAGCTCCCTCCTCAACCGCCGGTTCCTCAATACGCACTTGCTGCAGTACCTCCCGCGGCGGTTGAGCTGGACTTCGCGCAGCGTCTGGCGGTGGGGCTCGTCGGAGTACCGCCGCCGGTATGTGCTGGTCTTCCCGCTTGTCGCAGCCGGGTCGGCGGCAGCCTGGTTGGGGATGTGGTACGAGATCTTGCGCAGCGCCCCGCGCAAGTTGCAGATTTTATCGGGTGAGTCGAGTAGAAGTAGAGGGCTGTGAACTCAAACCAACGCGACACCTGGAACCTCGGCTGGTATCCGGCAAGCGTTGCGAATTACGCTGTTGCCCACCGCCCGGCTTCCAACCCGATAACCTTAGTCATTATCCACGTTGCCCAGGGCTCATTTACGAGCGTCATAAACTTGTTCCAGAACCCTTCAGCCAACGTTTCTTCACACTACATCGTGCGATCCTCCGACGGCTTCATAGCACAGTCGGTGCGCGAACAAGACATCGCACGCCATGCTGGAAATCCAAGTTACAATCAGACCAGCATAGGCATAGAGCACGAGGGTTACGTAGACGACCCAACCTCCCTTACGGACGCTATGTACCGGTCCTCCGCGAAGTTGGTGGCTTCTCTAGTATATAAGTATGGCATCCTTGTAGACCGCCGGCACATAATCGGACACGACGAAGTTCCGCATCCGCGCAAACCGGGCCAGTATGGAGGCGTGAGCGGGCACAGAGATCCCGGTCTCTATTTCGATTGGGAAAAATACATGGGTTACATCTACGCTTTCCTGGATGGGCCACCGCATAGCCCCTGAGTTTTACAGGTAATGGACAGAGCGACCAACATCAAGGTGTACGGCTCGGGCTATGGACATGGGGTCGGCCTATCTCAGTTCGGGTCTCACGGACGGGCCCTTGCCGGGCAGGGCTACGTTCAGATCTTACAGTTCTACTACCAGGGTGTATTCCTCCGGCAGTACCCAGACAATCCGACCATACGGGTCCTGCTGGGGGAGCGGGATCTGAACGGTTCCCACGATGTAGCCGTGCGCTCAGGGACCAAGGCGCTTGTGCGAAACCTTGCCGCTGACGGCACGGTGATTCTGGGCCCTGGAGTCTACCGAGTGCAGTATCTGGCGAACAAAGAACTCTACAGGTTATTGAATCTCTCTAAGGGGAGGGCCGTGGGCAGCTACCGGGGGCCGATCCGATTCGAGCCGACCTCCGGAGGGTTGTTGGACTACGCTCATCGATACTATTGGGGATTCCTCACCATACAAACCTTGAACTCAAGAGTCTGTGTTATTAACCAACTGCCACTCGAGTCTTATATGCGGGGCGTAGTGGCTAATGAAATGTCTCCTTCCTGGCCTCTCGAAGCCCTTAAGAGCCAGGCCATTGCTGCCCGCTCCTATGCTCGGGCTACCCAAAGGGGCGAGTACTTTGACGTCTACCCCGACATTCGCGACCAAGTCTACGGAGGGGCCTCATCTGAGAGCTCTGTCACCAACGAGGCTGTAGCAGCCACGGCACGGATCTGCGCCGTCTACAACGGAAACCCGATAATAGCTGCGTTCCATTCTGCCAGCGGTGGTTACACGGAAGATACCTCGTTCGTTTTTAATAATTCGTATGAGTTAGGTACTGCACCCTACCTTAAGGCGTTAAGAGATGTAGATTTAGAGGGCCGCTCGTTTGAAGGACCGGACTATGCTAACACTCCCTGGGCTAGCTGGTCCGGTGCGCTAGATGCGAACGGGTCTCCCCGATTGAAGATCGGTGCTATAGTCGCGGTCACTGTGCTTGGGCGTTCTCCTTCGGGACGACTCACGAAGATCAAAGTAACTGGGACGCAAGGTGAGAAAATCATCTCTGGCGAATACGAAATTCGCCGTAGCCTGAAGACCACCAGCCTGCGACTCGCCGATGGCTCGGTCTACGCTGCAGGTGTTCTGCCTAGCGCCCGGGCATCCTTCTTCGGTGCCGGATACGCCCAATCCTGATGGGGGTCCCAGTTAAGTATCTGTTGTACCGGCCAATATGAGCGGCGCAGCCGAGCGGATGCACGAAGTAATCGGGGTGCCCGTTTACCTCTACTACGAGCGAGCCTCACCGATCACCTTACGAGACCACAGTGCTCACCGTACGCTCCCAAAAGGGTGAGTAGACTTTCGAGACAGCGCAGGCTGAGGGACGGGAGATGACCTTCGAGGGAGCGGTGGTGTACGCCCTCGAAGACGATGAAGTCTCGGCCACATAAACAGCGAGCGGGCTAGCGATCGTAAGGTCCGATAGAGGAAGGCAAAACCTTGGGGCTCACCGCAGGCGTAGACACGCTGATTTGCGGCTAATTACATAACGTCTCTGGTTGCACTCTATCCACCTGATGACTTATTGAGTGGTGTCAAAAGGCTTCTTGGTGATGAACTGAAAGCCTCTCTTATTTTGAGTATTCGGCGTATCTACGCCGAATTGGGAGAGCCGACGAGCGGACTCGAACCGCTTTCCTGCTCATTACGAGTGAGCCTGTTCCCTACTCCAAACTCCGCAAAAATGGCTGGTTTGCAGGTGCTTATGATTTTGCTCTGTCCGTCAAGTATTTCCCAATATCGCTGAATATCGTCTCTACTGCTGACGCTACTGCTGACAATTGCTGACCCAGCGTTTCATGGGTCCGGTTGTTCTGTGATGGCTTGGTTGCGGTGAAATCGTCAACACCCTCAATCCCGTTCTTGCTGTTCGCCTAGCAGAGTCCACAAGTTGCCGTCTCGGCTAAATTCCAGCAACCCCTCCCAGTACCAGCAAATCTGGCCCAACGGCGATCAGCGCCGAGAACCACGGCGGTCGATCGTGCCCACCTCTATCCACTACCGTTTAATGCCGGGTTAGAGTTCTCAAGTACCGCTACGTACCGTTCGGTTCGCCAAACCGCTTGAAGTAAGGGGATATTGCAGCATAATGCCCACCGAGAGTTCGCTTGCTACCGCCAAGTATCGTCCGCATTGTCGACGCACCCATAAAGTCGGAGGCCCAAAAATCACCCCACTTTATGTTTGGAGTTGGAAGCCACATACTAGAGACTGCACCTACAGAACGCACGAAGGGAGAGGAAGTGGACTCTGGGCTATATCACTTTAACCCGACCCTGCAGGTTAGGTACATAGAATGAGGAAATTCCTCGCCAGTTCATCGCTGCATAGTAGATAACAGCAGTTGAGAATGATGCCAACACGATAGGGGAAGGAGTCTGGCCGACAATGTGCCCAAATACGCGCCAAGTTAAGGCAGAACATTACTGCTTGGCGTTCCTTAGCTCAGAGCGGTTAACGAGTTCGCAAGTCTGGAACGTGGGCTTCGACTTGTTGGGGGGTTAGATGTGGGCTGACAACGAAACCAAACTAGATCTGCTCGACTTCAGGCATCTGGTTTCTGCAATAACGGGAATCATACAGAACCAGGGGTTACTTCCGGTTACCATCGGTGTATTTGGCGATTGGGGCAGTGGCAAATCGAGCCTGATCGCGATGGTGCGGGAGGAACTCGAACGCGACGATGACATACTTTGTGTCTCCTTCAACGGTTGGTTGTTTGAGGGCTATGAGGACGCGAAGGCGGCATTGATGGGTACGATCCTTGACGAGATACGTACCAAGCGTACGCTCAGCAACAAGGCGAAGGAACTTGTCGGCACCTTGCTTCGACGCGTTAGGTGGTTCCGGCTCATGGGCATGCTCGGGAAAAGTGCACTTGCCTTTTCGGTGGGTCTACCGCCTGGCGGCATCGAGGCAGTGCTAGGCGCTGCAGGTGCTTCGATAGAGAACTTGGACCCGCAAAACGTTGACCTGCAAAAGGCGCAAGAGTTGATAGAACAGACGCCTCCGGAGGAGGCCGATGGAATGCGCCGTGATGTAAGAGAATTCCGACGAGATTTCGGTGAGCTCCTTAAGGAAACAAGAGTTAAGACCCTCGTAGTGTTCATCGACGACCTCGACCGTTGCTTGCCCGATACCGTGATCGCGACACTCGAAGCGATCAAACTCTTCTTGTTCGTTGACGATACAGCTTTCATCATAGGTGCTGACGAAAACCTTGTGCAGCACGCCGTGAAGTTGAGGTTCCCCGAGGTAGAGGGATCGAAACTTGACGTCGGGCGCAACTACTTGGAGAAGTTGGTGCAAATTCCTATCCGCATTCCGCCACTGGGCCGTGTGGAGACGGAAACGTACATGAACCTTCTGTTTACTCAGCTCCATACGGACGAGACGAGGTTCGAAGAACTCTGCACCCAAATGCTGGCTCAGTCATCGGGCCTGATAGAAGATGTCCGGTTTGGCCGTGAAGATGTTAGAGATGCTTTAGGCTCAGTCCCTCCCGAGCTCGAAGAGGCCCTCACCCTTTCAGAGCAAATCTCAGATGTCTTGACGGCTGGTCTAGACGGCAACCCTAGGCAAACGAAAAGGTTTCTCAACACATTAGTACTTAGGGTCGAGATGGCCGAAGCGCGACAAGTAGAGTTGCGGCGGCGTGTCCTCGCTAAGCTTATGCTCCTCGAATACTTCCGAACAGAAACCTCTTTTCGCACGTTGGCTGGATGGCAAGCCGAGCAAAGCGGGATACCGAACGAGTTACGCGCCCTCGAAGCGGCTGTTCGTGAAGAAACTAGATTATCTACGGCTAGCAGAGACGGTGGCACTTCCGAAGGGAATTCCAGCGATCGAGCAGAACATACATCTGCCTCTCGCTCTCCATCAGTCACGACAATAGTTTCGGATCAGGCCAAGCAGTGGTTAGATGACGAGTGGCTTCGGAACTGGCTGCTCTT
>Ga0126307_10001454_pt1 | contig 15614 bp, 14 predicted proteins | sample Plot28_FD_89955 | JGI IMG/M metagenome (GOLD analysis project Ga0126307, IMG submission 89955) | Serpentine soil microbial communities from UC McLaughlin Reserve, CA, USA - Plot28 | ecosystem: Environmental > Terrestrial > Soil > Grasslands | place: USA: UC McLaughlin Reserve, Lake County... | reverse complement strand
TCGCCCCCGTGCCGCCCAACGTGCACTTGGAGCCCTGGGTGCCGCAAACCGACGTGCTCGCCCACGCCGCAGTGGTGGTGTGCCACGGGGGCTCGGGCACGACCCTCGGTGCGCTCGCGGCGGGGCTCCCGCAGGTGCTGGTGCCGCTGTTCGCCGACCAGCCGCTCAACGCCGGGCGCGTCGCCGCGGCGGGCGCCGGGCTTTCGGTGGCGACGGAGGCCGGGGCCATCCGCTCCGCAGTCGAGGAGGTGCTCGTCGCGAGCCGCTTCCGCGAGAGGGCGGGCGCGATCGCCGCCGCGATGAGCGCCCAGCCTCCGGCCGACGAGGCCGTCGCCGAGCTGGAGCGGTTGGCCGCCTAGGCCCCTGCCTTGCGGGCCGAGCCGGCCAGGTGCACGGGCGCGGCGTGCAGGGCGCGCTTGCGTAGGTCGCGCCACGTCAATCCTTCGGCAAGGAGCGCGGGCATGCCCATGGCCAGCGCGGTGGCGATCTCCACGGCCTGCAGGATGATCCCGTACGCCAGCGCCTCGCCCGGGCTGACGCCGTAGGCCGTCAGCACGCCCACGCAGGCCGCCTGGAAGACGCCGAGGTTGGACGGCGTCGCCGGCAGGGCGGCGGTCACGTTGACGGCGAACAGCACCGCCGCCGCAGCGCCGACGCCGGCCTGCGCGTCGAGGCCGAGTGCGACGAGGAGCAGATAGCAGGACACCCACTGCACCACCCAGGCCGTGAGCTGGGCCGAGGCGGCCCAGGCGCCGAGCCGGGGACGGCGGAAGACCTGCAGGCCGGTGCGCATCCGCACCGCCACGCGCCGCGCGGCCGCAACCCACTGTTGGACGCGCTGCGACCGCGAGGGGCGCCCGCGGCGAAGGAGGGCGGGCACGGCGAGCAGGACCACGAGCACCAGGACCGGCCCCAGCGTGACCGCGAGCAGCGCATCCTCGTTGCCCCGGAACAGCCCGACCGTGGCGAACATGACAACGCCGAGGATCACCAGCGCGAGCAGGTTGAGCACGGTCTGGGAGACCAGCGTGCCCAGCACGAGCGGAAAGCGTTCGCGCATCCGGCCGAGTCTCCGGGCCACGATGAACGCGCGCGAGGGCTCGCCGAGGCGCGCGGGCAGCGTGGCCGACATCAGCACGCCGACCATCGTGGCCCGCGCCGTGTCTCGCCGGCGCACCTGGGTGCCCGGCAGCGCGGCACGCAGGATCGCGTTCCAGGCCTCGGCGCGAATCAGCATCGAGGCGCACATCGCGGCGAACGCGGCGAGCACCCAGACCGGCGTCGCGGCCAGGAGCGCGGAGACGATCGAGGACACCCCGATGCGGTCCACGGCCAGAGCCGCCAGGCCCAAGCCGGCGGCGAGGCCGAGGGGCGCGATCGCGCGGCGGGCAAGTCGTCCGGCGCGCTGGCCTCGCGTCAGCTTCGGGCCCGGCTCGAGCGAGGGCAGCCGGCGCGGAGGCGAGGGCTCGACGTCTTCGGCGGCGCGCACCCCCAGCTTCGCCGCCGCGCGCGCCGCGCGTCCCTCGGGGCGGGGCTGGTCCAGGGCGTACTCGTAGGTCTCGGCCACCTGGGCGGCGACGTTCGGCCAGGCGAAGCGCTCGGCGGATCTGCGGGCGGCGGACGCCAGCTCCCGCCGGCGGGACGGGTGTTCGGCCAGGTCCCGCAGGGCCTCTCCGAGCGCGGCGGCGTCGCCGGCCGGGACGAGCATGCCGTCCTGGCCGTCGCTGACGACGTCGCGGTAGCCGGCGATGTCCGAGGCCACCACCGGCGTGCCCGAGGCGAAGGCCTCGGTCAGCACCATCCCGAAGCTCTCGCCTCCGACCGACGGCGCGCAGAGCACGTCGGCCTCGCCGAGCAGCCGGAACTTCGCCTCGTCGGTCACGCGTCCCAGCACGCGCACGCCGTCGTGCTCGAGCAGCAGCGGCTCCACCTCCTCGCTGGTGGCCCCGGCCACGGTGAGCCGCGCATCCACACCGGCGCCGCGCAGCGCCTCGAAGGCGCGCAACAGGACCGGCAGCCCCTTGCGCTCCTCGGCGCGTCCCACGAACAGCAGCTCCAGGCGCTCACCGCTTTCCCCCACCGGGTGGGCGGCGGCCAGGTCGACGCCGTTGGGGATCAGCCGGTAGTGCCCGCCGTAGAAGCGCTCGGCGGTCCAGCGCGCGGCCTCGGAGACCGCGATCCGGGCCGACAGCTTGCGGTACATACGCCGCGCTCCGAGGACGTCGGCGGCCAGGTGGCCGAGGAGAGCGTTGCTCGAGTAGGTGTGGAAGGTGGCCACCACGGGCACCGGCGCGACCTCCACCGCGTGCCAGCCGAACAGCGCCGCGTTGGGCTCGTGGACGTGCACCAGGTCATAGCCGCCCTGGCGCAGCTCTCGGCCCAGGCGGTGACAGGCCACGGGGTTGACCACGAGGTTCGAGACCGCGCCGTTGAAGGGCAGGCCGACGGTGCGCCCGATAGCGACGGCGTAGTCGGGCAGGGGGAGCCGCTCCGGCTCGGCGCCGCGGTGAAGTACACGAGCCCGACGATCGGGGGGATCGAAGGGAGTCAGCAGACGCGCATCGTGGCCTTGGGCGATCAGCTCCTGCGCCAGGGCCTCGATGTGGCGGCCAACCCCACCGGGGTACGTGTACGAGTAAGGGGAGACGAGCCCTACGCGCACGAGACTCCATCCTAGACTCAAGACGTGCGGCAGTTCGTGAAGTTCACCTTCCTCAAGGTCGACCCGGCCTGGCGGCGCCTCCCGGCCGAGGAGCGCGCCCAGGGCAAGCAGGAGCTGGCCGCTGCGCTCAACGACTTCGCCGCCGACCACTTCCTGCGCACCTACTCGCTCGTGGGCACCCGCGGCGACAGCGACCTGATGATCCGGGCGATCTCGCCGTCGCTCGACGCGATTCACGAGCTGCACGTCCTGCTCAACCAGAGCGGGCTCATGCGCTGGGCGGAGATTTCCCACTCCTTTCTGGCGATGACCAAGGAGTCGGTCTACTCGCCCGAGCCCACGCCGCTCGAGCCGCGTCCTGGGGCGGACTCGAAGTACCTGATCGTCTATCCGATGTGGAAGAAGCGCGAGTGGTACCAGCTGCCGCCCGAGGAGCGGATGCGGATAATGCGGGGCCACATCGAGGTGGGCAAGCGCCATGGGGCCATCGACATCAACACCGCCTACTCCTACGGCCTCGACGACCAGGAGTTCGTGGTCTCCTTCGACGCCGACGAGCCGGGCGATTTCCTGGACCTCGTCCACGAGCTGCGAGGGACGGAGTCGAGCGCCTACACCGAATCCGAGACTCCCATCTTCACCTGCATCACGGCGTCGCCCGAGCGCGCATTGGACGCGCTGGACGGCGAGAGCGTGAGGACGGTCGCCTGATGCCCCGCTACGTGGTCGAGCGGAGCTTCGAGCCGATCACCGACGACGAGATGCAGGCGGTGGTGGCGTCAGCCGCGGCGGCCGAGCGCGAGCACTTCCCCGAGATCGAATGGGAGCACACTCACGTCTGCCACGGCGCCGACGGAGGTATCAAGGCGTTCTGCGTCTACACGGCGCCGAGCGCCCAGATCCTGTACGACCACGCCCAGACCATCGACGCCCCGTCGACCCACCGCGTCTACGAGCTGGTGGGCGACATCGACCCTCGAAAAGTGACCACAGGAGCCTCCTGATGCCCAGATACGTGATCGAGCGCGACTTCGGAAAGGTGACCGAGGACGAGATGCAGGAGGTGGCGGCGCGGTCGAAGGTCACCGGCAGCGAGCACTTCTCGGACATCACCTGGGAGCACAGCCACGTGTGCAGCGACGACGGGGGCGCGATCAAGAGCTTCTGCGTCTACTCCGCCCCGAGCACCGGGCGGCTGCAGGAGCACGCGGACCAGGTCGGCGGCCATGTGGTCACCCGCATCTACGAGATCGTCGGCGACATCACCCCGGAGGACGTCAAGGTCTGACGCCCTCGGGGGCGTCCATGACGGCGTGGAAGAGGGCCTGGTAGGCGATGGCCCGCTTGAGCGCCAGCGTGCGCCGGCGCTCGTCGCCCTCGGGGAGCAGCATCCGCGCCCGGGTGTAGAAGTCGACGGCCTCCGAGTAGGCAAGCCCCTCGGTGGCCTGCTCCGCGGCGCGGGTCGCGTACTCCAGAGCGTGCTCGCGGTCCGATACCGGGCGTGCCTCGCACAGGTGATGCGCGATCTCCAGCAGGGCGCCATCGCCGCGTGAGGACTCCAGCACGTCCGCCAGACGCGCGTGTATGCGGCGCCGGTGGGCGCGGGTGAGCCGCTCCAGGAGCGTGCGGCGCACCAACGCGTGAGAGAACGAGAAGGACTCCTGGTCCGCCTCCTCGACCTCCAGCAGGATGTCCGCCGCCAGCGCCTCGTCGAGCGCGGTCGCCAGGTCCTCGCCCTGCAGGTCGCTCACCTGCTCGAGCGGGTCGAGCGGGAACTCGGTGCCGATGACCGACGCGACGGTGAGCAGCCGCACGCACGGGTCGCTGAGCCGCCCGAGGCGCAGGTTGACCACCTCGCGCACCCTGTCCGGCACCTGCTCGCGGGCCAGCGACAGCGCGCTCACCTCGCCGCTGGAGTCCTCGAGGTGACGGACTACCTCCTGCACGAAGAGGGGGTTTCCGGCCGTCTCCTCGCTGATCGCGTGCACGACCTCGGGGCCCAGCTCGCGGCCGCTGACCTCCTCGGAGAGCGCGGCGATGTGCTCGCCCGTTAGCCCGGTCAGGGCCACGCGCTCGACGAAGTGGCCCTGTGACAGCCGTTGGATCGTCTCGGCGTGGGCCTCGGCCGCGGCGCCCTCGCCGGGCCGCTGGGCCGCCACGACGAGCAGGCGGGCCGTGGGACGGGACTCGAGCAGGTGCTGGAGCAGGACGGCCGTGGACTGGTCGGCCCAGTGCAGGTCGTCGATGACCAGCAGCACCGGCGCCTCTTGGGCCAGCTCGTCGAGCAGCCCCGCGACCGCCTCGAACAGTCGGTAGCGGCGGCTCTCGGGCGCGCCGTCCTCCCGGGCCTCGCGTTCGCTGCCGGCGTCCAGGCTCGGCGCCACCGGCGCCAGGTCCGCCGCCCGTGGCTGGATGCGCCGCTCCAGCTCCGCCGGCGATGCGACGGCCAGGAAGTGCCCGAGTGCCTCCACGAAGTGCTGGTGGGGCATCAGCAGGTCCTCGTTGGCCGAGCCGTGCAGGACGACGGCCCCGTCCTCGCCCGCCCGCGCGGCGAGCTCCTGTGTGAGGCGGCTCTTGCCGATCCCCGCCTCGCCGGTAACGAGGGCCAGGCGCGCCCCGGACTCCTGTGCCTCGGACCACGCCCGCAGCAGCTCGTCGAGCTCCGCCCCGCGGCCGACCAGGTCGCACTGACCCCGGCGGCGCAGCCGCGGAGGCAAGGGGAAGGGGAGGCCGGGAGCCCACTCCCCGGCCGCCGGCTCGGCTGCCGGAGGCGCCACAACCGGAGGCGGCGGTACGTCCGCCGCCTCTTGAGCGGGTGCCCCTTCGCGGATCCGCTCGACCAGCCGGCGCGTCTCGGCTGACGCGGAGATGCCGAGCTCCTTGCGCAGCTTGTCGCGCAGGCGCGAGTAGGCGACGAGCGCGCCGCCGCGGTCTCCGGACCGGCCGAGGCGCTCGATCAGTGCCCGCTGGGCGTCCTCGGCGAGCGGGTCCAGCGCCACCCGCTGGCGCGTGAGCGTGATCGCACGGCTCAGGTCCATCGGCTCGGCGCGGGCCGCCATGGCCTCCAGCAGCTCGGAGAGGCGCAGGCGGTGCTCGTCGCGGAACTCGTAGACCCAGTCGTCCTCCAGCCCGGCCAGCACCTCTCCCCGACACAGGGCCAGGGCCTCGTCGAGGTGGCCATGGGCGAAGTGCTCCTCGAAGGCCGCCGCGTCCACCCAGACGTCCGGCTCTCCCTTCAGCCCGACCCGGTCCCGGGTGGCCACGAGCGCCTCCGCGTCCTCGTCGCCCAGCGCCTTGCGTAGCGCCCAGAGCCCGTTGCGCAAGCTGGCGCGGGCGCTGGAGTCCAGGACCTCGGGCCAGAAGCGCGCCGCGAGGTCGCCGCGCGGGTGGTTCCCGGGGTTCAGCGCGAGCCACGCGAGCAATGAGCGGGCTCGCCACGACCCGGTGAGCTCGACGGGCCGGCCGGAGCTCTCCACCACGAGCTCCCCGAGCACGTGGACGCGAAGCATGCGCCAAAGGTACTGCCCGGCGCGTCCAATATCGACGCACCTTTCACGGGCGCTGTGACGGTCGCTGGGACGGTCGGCCTGGACACTGCTCGAAACCGACCAGAAAGGACAAGGCAATGACCACCACTACCACCGAGATCGACGAGCTGAAGGCCAAGCACCGCGCCACCTGGGACTCCGGGGACTACGCGGCGGTGGCTCGGGACCTGGTCTCCGAGGTGGCGGACGTCGCCGTCGCAGCGGCCGATCCCCGCCCCGGCGAGAAGGTGCTCGACGTCGCCACCGGCTCGGGCAACGCCGCCATCCCCGCGGCGCAGGCCGGTGCCGAGGTGACGGGGCTCGACCTCGCCCCGACCCTGCTCGACGTGGCCCGCGACCGTGCCGAGAGCGCGGGCGTGGACGTCGAGTGGGTGGAGGGCGACGCGGAGGCCCTGCCCTACGACGACGAGTGCTACGACACCGTGCTGTCGGTGATCGGCGTCCAGTTCACGCCACAGCACCAAGTGGCGGCGGACGAGATCGCCCGCGTCACCCGAAGGGGTGGGAAGATCGTTCTCGCCTCGTGGACCCCCCGCGGGTTCATCGGTCAGTTCTTCAAGACGATGAGCCCGCACATTCCCAAGCCGCCGGCCGGCGCGTCCCCGCCTCCCCTCTGGGGCGACGGCGACCACCTGCGCGGACTGTTCGAGGGCAGCGGCGTGGAGTTCGATCTGGAGACCCACTCGGTGGTCTTCGAGAACGACTCGCCGGCCGGGTTCATCGACTACATGACAGAGAACTACGGCCCGCTGCTAAAGGCCCGCGAGCTACTGGAGCCGCGGGGCGACTGGGAGGCGTTGCGAGGGGACCTGGTCGCGCTGGCCGAGCGCTCGAACCTGGCTGCGGACAGCTTCCTGACGCAGTCGGAGTACCTCCTGGCCCGCGGTCGCGAGGGCTAGGCCGGTGAGCCGCGGCGGCGACGGGTACGACGCCGTCGTGGTGGGCGGCCGCTGCGCGGGCTCCGTGCTCGCGCTGCGGCTCGCCCCGGCCGGGGCCCGCGTCGCGGTCGTGGACCGCGACCCGATCGGCGGCGACACCCTGTCGACCCACGCGACCACTACGAGTTCTCCTACCAATTCGGCGTGCTGCCGCAGCCGGCTTGCACGTGATCCACGCTAGCCCTCGATGCGCGGCGCCACCTCGGCGGCGAAGAGCTCCAGCTGCCGCGCCTCCTCTCCGAGCGGCCAGAGATAGACGAGTTGACACCCGGCCCGCGCGTACTGGGAGAGCAGCTCGGCGCAGTGCTCCGCCGGGCCGACGCAAAGTTGGTCGCGCAGCTCGCCCGGGTCCCGCTTCAGCAGAGGAGCAAGAACCTCGCGGAGCACACGCTCACGCTCCTCGTGATCCTCCGTGACCCAGGCCCACATGGTCGCGAGGGCGTTCGGAAACCCGTCACCGCTGCGGCCTTGCGCCAAGAGCTGCTGGTCGAGCAACCCGCGCGTGGTGGCGAAGCGCCCAGGCGTGGTGTTGTACGCCGAGGCGAGCCAGCCGTCGCCCAGGCGCGCTACCCGCCGGAGCCCGGCCTCCGAGCCCCAGCTGCCGATCCAAAGGGGTATGCCGGAGTCCCGGAGTGGCGAGGGCTGCAAGGCGGCGTCGGGTAGCGGGTAGTAGCGAGTGAGCTCCGGAGACGGCGCCCGGCCCAGTAGCCCACGGAGCACGGCGACGGACTCGTCGAAGCGCTTCCAGCGCTCCTCGTAGGGCATCCCGATGGCCTCGTAGTCGCGCTTGGACGAGCCGGGGCCAAGCCCAGCGACGAGCCGCCCGTCCGACAGGACATCGAGCGCCACGAGCGTCTTGGCCAGCGGCACCGGCCCACGCAGGGCGGCCAGGGAGACCGTCGTCGCGATCGTGAGCCCGCCCGCGCGCTCCATCGTCGCGGCCAGAGCGGTGAGCCCGTCGAGCCAGGGGGTCGAGAAGAGGAAGTGGTCGTTTGCGGACACCGCCGCGAAGCCTCCGTCGCGCGCTGCGTCCACGGCCGCCTGGAGGCGGGCGAGCGAAAGCCCCTCGGATCCGAACTCCATGAGGGGCAGGTGGACACCTAGCTCCACTCGGGGCGCTACCAGCCTGCGTCCACTCGAACGCCGCTCAAGGCCTCTCACGCCAAACACGCGCCAACGCTACTGCGCCGACATGCCTGTACAGGCGCAAGGCGGCACGTGAACCAGGTGCCCGAGCGAGCTCGGGCGGGATCCGGGAGACTCTGAGCGCAAGAGGAGCGTGGAGACGCGATTGAGCAACAACGGCAAGAGCAGGTTCGACGTCGTGGTAGTAGGGGGACGCTGCGCGGGCTCCGTGCTCGGCCTGCGCCTCGCGCGGGCGGGCGCTCGGGTGGCGATGGTGGATCGAGACGAGCTGGGCAGCGACACCCTCTCCACGCACACCATCTTCCCGAACACCATCTCCCGGCTCGAAGGGCTCGGGGTGCTCGCTCCCCTGATCGAGCGGCACGACGTGCCCTCGCTGCGCTACCGGATCAGGGTCCTCGGCCACGAGTTCGCCGGCGGCTTCTCTCCGATCGGCGGCTTCGACCGCGCGATCGCCCCCCGCCGGGTGGCCCTCGACCGGGTTCTCGCCGAGGCCGCGCTCGACGCGGGGGTCCAGGGACGCTTCGGGGAGAAGGTCGCCGGCCTCATCGGCAGCGGCGAGGCCGACGATCCGGTCCGAGGGGTGACGCTCGCGAGCGGGGAGACCATCGAGGCCGACTGGACGGTCGGGGCCGATGGCCGGTCCTCCACGGTCGCGGCCAAGCTCGGACTCGAGCGAACGAGAACGCGCTCGAGCGACTTGTCGATGCTGCTCTCCTACTGGCGCGGGCTTCCGGAGACCGACATGGTCAGCTTCGACATCCACGAGCGCCATGGGCTGACGCTGATCCCGTGTGAGGACGGGCTGCAAGCGCTCTTGACCAGCGGTCCGCCGGACCACACGCGTGGCGGGCCCGCCGCTCGCGAGCGCGCCTACCTGTCGGCGTTGCGCGAGTTCCCCACGACGCTCGACCCTGAGGCGATCGACCAGGCCGAGCGGATAACACCGGTGCGCTCCGCTCCGGAGACGATGCTCCGAGGCTTCTTCCGCCGGCCGAGCGGGCCCGGCTGGGCGTTGATCGGAGACGCGGGCCACTTCAAGCACCCCGCGACCGCCCAAGGGATCTCCGACGCGGTCGAGCACGCGATCTACGTCTCGGACGCGCTCATGGGCGGTGACGCGAGCCTGGACGACTACGAGGCGTGGCGCGACGAGCGCGCCGCCGGCCACTACGAGTTCTCGTTCCAGTTCGGGATGCAGCCGCAACCCGAGGTCGCCGGGCCCATCTTCGCCGGCATCGCCTCCGAGCCCGAGACAGCTCAGGACTTCCGCGACGCGATGTCGCGGCTGGTTCGTCCCGACCGACGGGTGTTCTCACGGGAGAACCTCGGGCGTTGGCTCGCCGCAGCCCCGGCAAAGCCCAAGACCGTGGCAAGCACCCCCACCTGACTGCCTAGCCCACCTTCTCGCGCGCGGCCTCCAGCAGCTCCTCGGTCCGCGTGAGCTTCACGCGTGGGCGGCCTTCGGCCTCCCCCGCGGCGCGCTCGGCGCGGTCGATCGCCTCCCAGCCCGAGTAGGTCACGTGATCGGGCTTGCGCTCGTTCAGGAGCTGCTCGAGCGAGTCGGGGTCGGGGTCAGGGGGATTCAGCAGGCGGCCGGCGGCGGCGTCCTCCAGCAGCGCGTCGACCGTCTCCTGGGCGTCGCGCTTGTTGGTGCCGATGATCCCGCTCGGGCCGCGCTTGATCCAGCCGACGACGTACTCGCCGCCGTCGCCGATGCGACCGCCCTGGTTGGGGACTACCCCGCGGCGGTCGTCGAACGGCACCCCCTTCAGGGGCACCCCGCGGTAACCGATCGAACGGAACACGAGGCCGCAGGGGATCGTGTCGGTGATGTCGGTGGGCTCGGGCCGGACCACGCCGTCGTCGCCACGGTGCAGCTCGTTGCGGACGATCCGCACGCCCTCGACGCGCTCCGAGCCGAGGATCTCCACCGGCGAGACCAGGAAGCGCAGGTCGATGCGGCGCTCGCTGCCCTGCGGCTCGTCAGTCGAGTAGCCGGTCAGGATCTCCACGTTCTTGCGGGCCGTCTTGCTGCCGTCGGCCTCCAGCGACTCGGCCGAATGCTCGTCGAGCTCGCAGTCGCGAGGGTCGACGAACACGTCGGCGTCGGTCAGCTCGCGCAGCTCAAGGAGCTCGGGATTGGTGAAGGCGGCCTGGGCCGGTCCGCGGCGTCCGAGCACGATCACCTCGCGTACGCGCGACTCGCGCAATGCCTCGAGCGCGTGGTCGGCGCAGTCGGTCTTGGCCAGCTCCTCGGGATCGGTGGTGAGCATCCGGGTGACGTCCATAGCGACGTTTCCGTTGCCGACCACCACCGCGGTCTCCACCGACAGGTCGAACTCGAGGTCGTGATACTCCGGGTGGCCGTTGTACCAGGCGACGAGGTCCGTGGCCGAGTGTGAGCCCTTCAGATCCTCGCCCGGGATGCCCATGCGCCGGTCGGTCTGGGCACCGGTGGCGTAGACGATCGCGTGGTAGCGGTCGGCCAGCTCGTCGTGGGTCACGTCGTCCCCGAAGTTCACGTTCCCGAAGAAGCGGAACCCCGGCAGGGCCGCCGTCTTCTCGTACACGCGCGAGACCGCCTTGATGTTCGGGTGGTCGGGGGCGACGCCGCCGCGGACCAGCCCCCAGGGGGTGGGCAAGCGGTCGAAGACGTCCACGTGGACCTCGAGGTCCTTCGCCTTGAGCAGGTGCCCGGCGGCGTAGAAGCCCGCGGGCCCGGAGCCCACGATGGCCACCCGCAGGGGGTTGTCGACGCTCCCGATCGGCATCTCGTCCGAGGCTAGGCCATGATGATCCGGTGCAGCGCCAAGCAGTGATCGATATGGGCTCGAACTCCTTCCGGCTGGTGGTCTACGGCTTCGAGGAGGGCAGCTGGTGGGCTCTCACCGACGAGATCCGCGAGGCGGTGCGGGTGAGCGAGGGGCTGGGCGACGACGGCGAGCTCCAGCCCGAGCCCATGGACCGCGCCCTGCACACCGCCGCCGTGTTCGCGGCGTTCTGCGAGGCCTCGGGGATCGAGGAGGTCGACGCCGTGGCGACCAGCGCCATCCGCGAGGCACCCAACCGCGACCAGCTGTTGAACGACATCACCGGCCAGACCGGGCTGGAGCTGCGGGTGATCTCCGGTGAGGACGAGGCCCGCTACGGCTGGCTGGCGATGGTCAACTCGACCACGGTCGAAGACGGGTACGGCATCGAGATCGGCGGCGGCAGCGCCCAGCTCATGAAGATCAGCGGACGCGAGCTCGACGAGGCCCGCTCGCTCCCGCTGGGCTCGGTGCGCCTCAGCGAGGCGTTCCTGCCCTCCGGCAAGGCATCGAAGAAGGAGCGCAAGGGGGTGGGCCGCCACGTGGCCGGGGAGCTCGAGGGCATCGAGTGGTGGCCGAAGAAGGGCGGGCGGCTGGTCGGGATCGGCGGCACCATCCGCAACCTCGCCGCGGCGGTGCTGAAGCAGCTCGACACTCCCGACCTCGAGGTGCAGGGCTTCGTGCTCACGCGCAAGGCGCTGGAGGAGCTGATCGAGGAGCTGGCCGACAAGCCGGCGTCCAAGCGCGACTCGATTCCCGGCATCAAGCCCGACCGCGCCGACGTGATCCTCGGCGGCACGATCGCCCTCGCCACGATGATGGACGAGGGCGGCTTCGACGAGATCGAGGTCTCGGAGGCCGGCCTGCGGGAGGGGATCTTCTTCGAGCGGCTGCTCGAGGGCTCCGACCCGCCGCTGTTCGAGGACGTGCGCCGCGACTCGGTGGTCAACCTCGCGCACCGCTACCGCACCGACGACGCCCACGTCAGCCACGTGGCCAAGCTCTCGCTCGAGCTGTTCGACTCGCTGGGCGAGGCCGGCCTGCACGAGTACGGCGAGGCCGAGCGCGAGCTGCTGTGGGCCGCCTGCGAGCTGCATGACATCGGGGTGGCGATCGACTACGACGATCACCACCACCACTCGGCCTACCTGATCCTCAACTCGGGCCTCGCCGGCTACACCAGCCGCGAGCAGGTGATGATCGCGATCGTCGCGCGCTACCACCGCAAGGGCGATCCCGACGCGTCGTCGCTCGGCGACCTGGCCCAGAAGGGCGACAAGGGCCGACTGAAGCTGCTGAGCGGGATCATCCGGCTGGCCGAGCAGTTGGAGCGCAGCCGCGACCAGTCGGTGAAGTCGGTGGACGTGAGCGCCCCGGACGGCAAGGTGGTGCTGCGCCCGCAGATCGGACGGGGCGATCCCTCGGTGCCCTTGTGGTCCGCCCGGCGCAGCTCGGACCTGCTGGCCGACGCCCTCGACCGCGAGATCGAGATCTAGCTCAGGTAGGTGGTCAGCTTGCCCAGCTGAGGCGAGCTGATCTCCACCGTGTCGCCCGGCTGCAGGTAGCTGCGGGGCTTTCGCAGGCTGCCCACACCGGCGGGGGTGCCGGTGGCGACCAGGTCACCCGAAACGAGCGTCATCAGCGAAGAGAGGTGGGACACCAGGGCCGGGATCGAGTGCACCAGGTCGGCGGTCGTGGCCGACTGGCGCAGCTCGCCGTTGAGCCGCAGCTCTATGCCGATCCGGTCGGGAGGGCCCGCTTCGTCCCGCGGGATCAGGCGGGGTCCGCAGGGTGCTGCGCCGTCGAAGACCTTGCCGGGGATCCACTGCGGGGTCGCGAACTGGCGGTCGCGCGCGGAGAGGTCGTTGAGCAGGAGGTAGCCCTCGATGTGGTCGAGCGCATTCTCCTCGGCGACGTCCTTCGCCTCCGTGCCGATCACGAAGGCCACCTCGGCCTCGTAGTCGACCTTCCCCGTCGGCAGCTTCACCGTGGCGCCGTCGCCCACGAGCGCGTTCGGGAACTTCGCGAAGAAGGTGGGCGTGGCGGGGAGCTCGGCGCCCTGCTCCTCGGCGTGCGAGCGGTAGTTGAGCCCGATGCAAATGATCTTGTCGGGCTTGGCGATAGGCGGTCCCGGGAGCACGCCCGTACCCTTGCAGGAGTGGCCGGCGAGTCGAAGATCCCCAAGGGCCGGGTGCGCCGAGCCGCCAAGGTCGGCCGCCTGGCCGGCGGCCAGACGGCCCGCCAGTACGCCACCAAGGCGGCGAACCTCACGCGCGACGAGCAGGCCCGCCGGGAGGCCGCCCAGCGGCGCCAGATGGAGGCGGCCGAGCAGATCTTCGAGGTGCTGGGCCAGATGAAGGGTGCTGCGATGAAGGTCGGGCAGGTGGCCTCGTTCATCGACACCGGCGGCCTCCCGCCGGAGTTCCAGGAGCGGCTGCAGGAGAAGCTCGCCGAGCTGCGCGACGCCGCCCCGCGCGTGCCCTTCAAGGACATGAAGAAGCTGATCGAGTCAGAGCTCGACGCGCCGCTCGAGGAGGTGTTCTCCGAGTTCGAGGAGGAGGCCGTGGCCGCGGCCTCGATCGGGCAGGTCTACCGCGCCCGGCTGGCCGACGACGGCCGTGAGGTGGCGGTCAAGGTCCAGTACCCGGGCGTCGCCTCAGCGGTGCGTGCGGATCTTCAGAACATGGGACTGATCATGCGCGTGGCCAAGCGCATCGCGCCCGGGATGGATGCCAAGGCGATGGCGGCGGAGATCCGCGAGCGGCTGTCCGACGAGCTGGATTACGAGCACGAGGCCCAGAACCAGCGCGCCTTCGCACGCGCGTGGAGAGGGCACCCCTTCATCTACGTGCCCGACGTGGTCACCTCGCTCTCGGCCGAGAAGGTGCTGGTGAGCGAGTGGGTGGACGGAACCGGCTTCGAGGACGTGCGCCAGATGGACGAGGCCACCCGCGACCGCTTCGGCGAGATCATCTTCCGCTTCTTCTTCGGCTCGCTCTACCGCCACGGTCACTTCTCGGGCGACCCGCATCCCGGCAACTACAAGCTGATGCCCGACGGCCGGGTCGCCTTCCTGGACTTCGGGATGACCAAGAAGCTCAGCCCCGAGCACGTGGCCGACGAGGTCAAGGCGCTCGAGCTGGCGATGGACGACGACGCCGAGGGCCTGCTCGCCCACATGACCTACATGGGCTTCTACAAGCCCGAGGACGACAAGGTCGAGGCCGGCGCGGTGCTGGCGCACGTGCAGGACATGGTCGCCTGGTACCTCGAGGACGAGGAGATCACCCTCGACAGCGAGACCGCGGGCCGGATCCTGATCGACTTCGGCGACCCCCGCTCGCGCCACTGGGAGCTGATGAGGCGCGGCACCGCGCCGCCGGAGTCGATGCTCGGCGCGCGCATGCAGGCGCTCACGCTTGGCGTGCTGGGCCAGCTGGGGTGCACGGCGAACTGGCACCGCATCGCCCGCGAGTGGCTGTTCGGCGACGACCCGAGCACGCCGCTGGGAGAGCAGGAGACCGACTACTTCGGGCGCGGCCGGCGCACGGCGGCCTAGGCACCGTGCCCCGCCCCAGCGCCGGCAGCCGCACGCAGCCCGTCGAGGAGAGCGAGGAGGCCCTCGCCGTCCTGCGCCGGGATCCCGTCATGGCGGCGATGCTCGAGCGCTTCGGGCCGCTGGACGACGTCCTGCGCCGCCGCGGGCGCCGGCCGACCGAGGCCTACGGGGCGCTGCTGCGGGCGATCGTGGGGCAGCAGCTCTCGACCAAGGCGGCCCGCTCGATCTACGGGCGCTTGGAGGACATGTTCGGCGGCCACGCGCCCACCCCGGCCGAGCTCCTGGCCGCGGACCCCGAGAAAATCCGGTCGGTCGGGCTGTCGCGCCCGAAGGTCGCCTACCTCCGCGACCTGGCCGAGCACGTGGAGGACGGCCGCCTGGAGCTGGACCGGCTGGCCGAGCTGCCCGACGAGGAGGTCATCGCCCAGCTGACGGCGGTCAAGGGCCTGGGCGAGTGGACCGCCCACATGTTCCTGATCTTCCACCTCGGCCGGCCCGACGTGCTGCCGGTGGGCGACCTGGGCATCCGCAACGCCGCTGCCCTCGCCTACGAGCTGGAAGGCCCGCCCAAGCCGGCGGAGCTGGCCGACCTGGCCGAGGGCTGGCGCCCGCACCGCTCGCTGGCGTCGCTCTACCTCTGGCGCTCACTGGACAACACGCCCGACTGAGGCGCCACCGGGCACACGGCTCCCCCTCGAAAAATCCCTCAGGGAGCTGACGAATTCGCCGGAGGGGTGACCCACTCCGCGCCAGGGAGGCCCGCCCGCTAGGCAGGCAAGCCGACCGAGGACGCCGGCTCGCGACGGCTCAGGAGCCGCAGGAGGCGTCCTCGTCCGCGATGCGGAACGAGGAGCCGCAGCCGCACGAGGCGACGACGTTCGGGTTGTTGACCTCGAAGCCGGCGCCCATGAGGCTCTCGGTGTAGTCGACGGTCGAGCCGTCGACGTA
>Ga0126307_10001453_pt1 | contig 15618 bp, 11 predicted proteins | sample Plot28_FD_89955 | JGI IMG/M metagenome (GOLD analysis project Ga0126307, IMG submission 89955) | Serpentine soil microbial communities from UC McLaughlin Reserve, CA, USA - Plot28 | ecosystem: Environmental > Terrestrial > Soil > Grasslands | place: USA: UC McLaughlin Reserve, Lake County... | reverse complement strand
GGCAACACCTACGCGCTCGGAGTCAGGGCCTACGACGCCGCCGACAACTGGTCTGGGATGACGACCGTCAATGCCTCGACGTCGACGTGTGCCGATACGACGCCACCTTCGACGCCGACGGGGCTGACGATCTCGTCGCCGACACAGAGCGGCGTGACCCTGAGTTGGACCGCCTCGAACGACAACGTCCGCGTCGTCGGCTACTACGTCTACCAGGGGCCGACGCAGCTTGGTTCGACGGCCGGCACGAGCTACCCGATCGCCGGCTTGTCGTGCGGCGCGAGCTACAGCGTGTCCGTGGCCGCGTACGACGCCGCAGGGAATACGTCGCCGCTCGCGAGCACACAGGCGACCACGGCGACATGTTCGGGCGGCGGCGGCGGTGGCGGCGGTGAGCCGGGACCGATCGCCGGGCTCGGCTACCACCAGGTCTTCCGCGACGACTTCGACACGCTCAATCGGACCGTCTGGGACAACCACATCTGGTACGACGGCGTGCCCTCGGCGTCGTGGGCGAACTTCCAGTACGCGGCGAACGGCATCTTGCACCTGGCCAGCACCCGTGCCTGGGGATATCCCGACAACACGGTCACGACGCAGGTCGCCGGACTCAGATACCAACAGGGCTACTTCGAAGCCCGCATGAGGTGGACGGGCGGGCGCGGCGCCTGGCCCGGCTTCTGGCTCCTGTCGTGGCGGCACGCGACCAACCCGGCGTACCCGAGCATCAACCCGTACTGCGCCCTGAACGGCCTGGTACCGGCGCTGTGCTACTCCGCCGAGCTCGACGTGTTCGAGGGACAGGGAGCCGAGCCGAGGTCCTTCTACGGGACGAGCCACCGCAACTCGTGCGGGTGCTACGGGCTCGGCGACCAGCAGAACGGCAACAATTGGCGCGACGCCGGCGTCGACCTCACGGCCGACTTCCACACGTATGGGATGCTCTGGACCGCGACGCAGATCACGTGGTACCTGGACGGAGGCGCCATGACGAGCACGTCGGTCTACGACTCCACGAACCAGCCGATGTTCCTGCTTCTCCAGATGTGGACCGGCGGCTGGACCGGCGGGCCGGACAGCAGCACGCCGGCGACTATCGAGACGCAGGTCGACTACGTGCAGGTCTGGCAAAAGTAGGCCGGCGCCAACGCGACCGATACGGCGGCGCTGGACCGGCCCTCGGGCCGGCCGGCGCCGCTTCCACGCTCGCGCCGCCTGTCATACGCTTGACCCGGGAGGGACGAGGCGATGTCGAAGCGGAAGATCCTGATCACGACCAGCTACTACTGGCCGGAAGACGCCGGCAGCGCGCCGTACCTCACCGGCCTTGCCGAGCACCTCGGAGAGAGCGGGAACGACGTCATCGTTGCGACGACGTTCCAGCACTACCCCGAGTGGCGATCCTCGACGCCCGGCCGCGTCGGCGCGACCGAGACACGCAAGGGCGTCCGGATCCGCCGCCGGTGGACGTATGTGCCGCGGAAGCAGTCGGCTGCCTACCGCGCCGCGTACGAGCTGTCGCTGCTCACCTTCGGGTTGACGGCGCTCCCATGGCGCTGGAAGCCGGACCTCGTGATCGGCACGTGTCCGAGCCTCGCCGGCGGCGCTCTCGCCGCCGCGGCGGCGAAGAGGCACCGCGTCCCGTACGGGCTGGTTTTCCAGGACCTGATGGGCCTTGCCGCCCAGCAGAGCGGCGTCTCCGGCGGCGCTCGAGTCGCCGGCGCCGTACGCACAGCCGAGCTGCGGCTCGCGGCCGGGGCGCGCCGCGTTGGTGTGATCGCGGAAGGCTTCCGCCGCTACTTCGAGGAGGGCGGCATCAGCTCCGACAAGATCGACCGGCTGCGCAACTGGACCCGGCGGACCGAACCGAGCGAGAGCCGCAGCGAGACGAGGCGCCGCTTCGGCTGGGCCGACGGCGACTTCGTCTGCGTCCACGGCGGCAACATGGGGCAGAAGCAAGGCCTCGACAACCTGCTCGACACGGCGGAGCTCCTGCCGCGCGAGGGCATTCGTATCGCTCTCGTCGGCGACGGCAACGACCGACCGCGGCTGGAGGAGCTCGCGCGCGAGCGAGGCTTGACGAACGTCGACTTCATCGAGATGCAAGGCCCCGGCAAGTGGGAGGAGACGATGCAGGCGTCCGACGTGCTCCTCGTCAACCAGCGGGCGTCTGTGATGGACATGTCGCTGCCGTCGAAGCTGACGTCGTACTTCGCGTCGGGGAAGCCCGTGCTCGCTGCGGTGTCGGCAGACAGCGAGACGGCCTACGAGATCGAGTCGGCCCACGCAGGGCGGGTTGTCCCGCCGGCCGAGCCGGCGACGCTCGGGGACGCGATCGTCGCACTGCGTGACGATCCTGCGGGCACCGAGGCGTTCGCAGCCGGGGGTCGGGAGTACGCGGAGACGAAGCTGGAGCGCGAGAAAGCGCTCCGCGATTACGACACGTTCATCGAGCGACTCCTCGCGGCCGGCGCAGAGCGCCGGCTCTAGCTTCACGCGCGCGGGGCTTCGGCGGCGTCGGCCGGGCGCCAGCGCTCGACGTTCGCCTCGTAGATCTGCTCGAGGATGCGGCGGACGTCGTACTCGAGCCGCCAGCCGGGGTAGTGCGACTCGAAGCGGCCGTTGTCGCCGATCCACCAAATGTGGTCGCCTATTCGGTTCGTCTCCTCGTACGACCACTCGAGCTCGCGTCCCGCGATTTCCTGCGAGAGGTCGATCGCCTCGAGCACGGACGCGTTGCTGAACCGGCCGCCGCCGATGTTGTAGACCTCGGCGACCCGCGGCGCGCGCGCGAATTCGTCGAACGCGCGGATCAAGTCGTGGCTGTGGATCGCGTCGCGTACCTGCTTGCCCTTGTACCCGTACACCTTGTACGGCCGGCCGCTGATCACGCACCGCATGACGTACGCGAGGAACCCGTGGAGCTCGGCAGCCGAGTGGTTTGGGCCGGTCAGCGTTCCTCCGCGGAAGCATGCGGTCTGCACGCCGTAGTAGCGGCCGTATTCCTGAGCCAGTACGTCGGCCGCGACTTTCGATGCGCCGAAGACGCTGTGGAGCGACCAGTCGATCGACATGTCCTCGCGAATGCCGTTCCAGTAGTCGTGCCCCTCCTGGATCTCCCACCTCGTCGGCAGCTCGACGAGTGGAAGGGTGTTCGGACGGTCCCCGTAGACCTTGTTGGTCGACGTGAAGATGAAGGCCGCCGATGGAGCGTGCAGGCGCGTCGCCTCGAGCGCGTTCAGCGTCCCCACCGCATTGATGTCGAAGTCGACGAACGGCTCCCGTGCCGCCCAATCGTGCGACGGCTGAGCCGCGCAGTGCACCACCAGCGTGATCGCGCTGCCGTACCGCCGGAAGAGCCCGAGCATCCCCTCCCGGTCGCGGATGTCGAGATCGTGGTGGACGTACTTCGCGCCGAGCTCGTGCTCGAGGCGCGCACGGTTCCACGTCGTGGATCCGTCTGCACCGAAGAACACGCTCCGCATGTCGTTGTCGACACCGACGACCTCGTATCCGAGGCGCCCGAAGTAGACGGCTGCCTCGGAGCCGATCAAGCCGGCCGACCCCGTGATCACCGCAACGCTCATTGTCCGCCGACCTCGCGCCGTCGTACCCGCGAGCATGCGCGGAAACCGCTGTCCGAGCGCGCGATCGCGCAGGTGTGAATGTGCCGCATGTTCACACGACTATTGCATCGGCGGGGTTCCGTCAAGTCGAATCGAAGGAATCGGCACTAGAAGAGCGCGAATGAGGCCGCTACTCTCCGGTACAGGCTGCTCGACCGGACGAGTTGGCGGGTGCGGTTCTCAAAGATCGGAGTCATGGCGACGTTGGTTTGGCTGTGGGGGCGGCGTTGTCCGTCCGAATCCTGATGCGATTGTTTGGGCGGAGGCGTGACGGTGGTGCCGCTGGGCGTGCCGAGGAGACGGCGGCGCCGGCGGTGCAGCCGCCGGCGGCCGTGCCTGAACGCGTTCGGGTTCGCGCGGCCGAAACCGTGCAAATCGATTTGTTCGGCGAGCAACCGCACGACCTCGAGCAACCGGCCGAGGTTCTCAAGGGGCGCCGTCTGTTCTCGCTCAGCGGCGATCGCCGCTCCCTGGCGGGATCGCTCGGAACCGCCGGTTTTCTGCAGCTGGTGCTCATCGCGAGCGGCGTCGTTGTCGCCCGCAGCCTGGGCGCGGAAGACCGAGGCTTCCTCGCGCTGCTGATCGTCATCTCGGGCATCTGCACGCTCGTGGGCAGCCTCGGGATCTTCTCCTCGGCCACCTACTACATTGCACGGGACCCGGACCGGTCGCGGCGGATCGTTCGCTCGCTGCGCGGGACGGCGTTGGTCCAGACTGCCGCCACCAGTGCCGTTCAGGTCGTAGTGCTCATCGCTGTCGTGGGGAATGACCCGAAGCGTGTCCAGGTCGCGGCGCTCATTTCCCTCCTGCTCACGCCCGGCCTGTTCGCTTATGGATATGGCGAGGCGATTCTCCTCGGCCGACAGCGGTTTACTGCGTTCAACATCCTTCGCGCCATTCCGACGACCATGTACGCCGTCCTCGTGCTCGTCGTCTACGTGTTGGGCATCGCTGACATCGTCATCGTCATGGCGATCTGGGCCGGTGCCAACGTCGTCGGTGGAATCCTCGCGCTCGCAATCGCCCTTCGCGAACTGCCGACGGCGGCTACGACCGAGCCGATCCCGTCGCGCCGGACGATGACCGGCTTCGGTCTCAGGAGCCTCCTCGGGTCACTGTCGCCGGTCGAGTCGTTCCGCGCGGACCAGGCGGTCGTGGGGCTGTTCCTGAATCCGGTGGCGCTTGGGTTCTACGTGGTCGCGCAGGCGCTCACGAATCTGCCGCGCACGATCGCGACGAGCATCGGCTACGTCGCGTATCCCCGTGTCTCGGCAAGCTCCGATCCGCGAGACGCGCGCCGGAGGATGTGGAAGTACTTCGTGCTGGGCGCGGTGGTGATCGGCGTCGCTGTTGCCGCACTCGAGCTGATCGCAGCGCCGCTGATCTCGCTCTTCTTCGGGAGGGAGTTCAGGGACGCCGTTCCGATCGCCGAGATCCTGCTGGTTGGCACCTACTTCTCCGCGCTGCGCAAGGTGCTCACCGAGGCGATGCGCGGTCTGGGGCATCCAGGGCTCGGCACGATCGCTGAGATCTCCTCCTGGATCATGCTCGTTCCCGCGGTCGCGCTGCTGCTGCCGCACGGCGCGACCGGCGTTGCGCTGGCGCTTACGCTCGCGTGGGCGGGGAGCCTCATCGTCGCACTCTTGTTCGCAGCAGTCGCCGGCAAGCCGACGTTCGGCGACGGGCTGTCGCTTCGGGCGCGCACCTTCTTCGGCACCGGGCTGCGGTCTCGGCCGAGTCTCGCGCTGGTCTTCGCCTCGCTCGCAGCCGTGGTCGGAGTGGGCGCAGCTGCGTCGCGGCTGTCGCCTCGTGCCGCACTGATGATCGTGATCGCCGAAGTCGGTGGGTTGTTCTTCGCGTTCTGCCGAAGCGCCGTGAGGAGGAAGAGTGAGGCGGCAGCCGCCGAGGACGTCGCGCCTTCACCGATCGACGCCACGCCGGAGGCAGACGTGCCGCACCCCCCGGACCTTCGCCTCGCAAGAGCGATCTACTACCTCGGCCTCGTCCTCATCGCCCTGCTCACGGTGCGCGTGTCCTACCAGGTCACCTTTTCCGACGTCTTCTTCCTCTTGAGCATCATGATCGCGGCGGCGGAGCTGGTGATCGTGCGCCGGAACGTTCCGATCAGGATTCCGCTCCTGCTTCTTGGCGGCATGGCGATCTTCACGGTCGGCGGACTGCTCTCCAGCATCGAGTCGTACTCGGCTTTGAAGTCGACCGCTGTCGTCGTGAGACTCATCTTCCTGACCGTCTTCTGGTTCTGGCTCGGCACTCTCGTCCTGCGCCGTCAGTCGCAGGTCAGGACGGCAATCATCCTGTGGGTGCTGAGCGCAGCCATCTGCGGCGCCGGCGCGATCCTGCAGTTCGTCGCCGGCGACGTCATCCCGAATGCGGACCCGGTCTGGGGCCGGACTACAGGCTTCACGAATCACCCGAACGACCTCGGCGGGGTCACCGCTATCGCATTCGTCCCGGCCTTGATGCTCGCTGCGCGTGCCGGCGTTTCACTGCTGGCACGGCTGTCGGGCTACCTGCTCCTCCTGATGGTCACGGCAGGCCTCGTCCTTTCGGGTTCTGTCGGCGCGATGCTCGCCGCATTCGCGGGGGTCTTCGTCTGGTTTGCGCTGCAGCGACGGTCGAGGCGGTCGCTTACCGTCTTGGCCGTGATGCTCGCCGGCGCCGTCGCCATCACCACGTTTCAGTCGGTCCGTGGCGCCGAGACGCCGCTCGACCGGTTCAGGAACGTCACCGCGGAGTCGAGCGGACCGGCAGGGTCCGGCTCGTTGGAGTCGCGCATCGCGACGTACCGCGTGGCCGCAAAAGCGATCAAGGACAACCCCTTCGTCGGCGTGGGCCTGGACCTCGTGAGCGTGACGAAGCCCTTCGGCATCGTCAGCTACGAGTACGACGTTCACAACCTCATCATCGGTACGTGGTACAAGGCGGGGCTCTTAGGGATGATCGGCATGCTTGTCGCGCTCTTCGCGGTAATCAGGGTCGGATGGGCCGCGAACCTGGCCGCACAAAACGACAGCGAGCAGATGATGGTCGCCGCACTCCTGGGTGCGGTGGCTGCGTTCGTCGTCTTCGCGATGGGCGCGCCGGTGTTGTTCTCGCGCTATGGGTGGATCGCTGCGGCGCTGCTTCTCGCGCTGCGGGCGGTGCAGGTCGGAGGCCGGGAGCCGCAACGACCGCCGCATGAGGAGGCGACGAGGGCGAAAACCGGTAGCTACGACGTCGGGCCTGGCGCGGCGCGAGCGCCGACAGGCCTCAATCCGGCCTGAGCTCGTCGCGCGCCGCTAGCGGCCGCGGGTCCGGAACTGAATCCTCTTGACGACTTCGCGCAGGTGAGTTAGAACCCAGACGCGGAGTAAAAACCTCGGCCGGGGCCCGCCGGACGGCGGCACCGAAGGAGAGGAATAGGGGGAAGGTCAGGCCGTGCTGCGGCGTGCGGTGATTTCAATGCGGCATCAATCGACGGTGGCTCAGACGCCACCGCTGTGTGGCGTCGAACTCAGGGCTGCGGTCGCGGCCGCGGGCGGCTAGGTGTCGACGACAACCGCTCCTTCCACCAGCCCAGTGGTCGGCGGCCAGGCTGCGCCGGCGTTCCACCTCCACGGTCTTCCGGCTCAGCGGTGGTGGCAGTCGCTCTACTCGCGATCCGGGCGCCTCTGCGTCAGTGACGCGCTCGCGCTGACGCTGGCCGGGGCTCTCGCCACGATCCCCGCAGGCGCCGGCACGAAGGAGAACCTGCTGTGGTCCGTCTTCTTCAGCCTTGGCGTCCTCGCGCTCCTCTCGAGCCGCGGTCACTACCGCCCGAGGCTCGAGCCGAGGCACCTCGACACGCTGCGCACGATCGTGACGCTCACGGCCGTTGCAGCGGCGTTCACCGTCACGCTCCGCGTGATCGTGGGGGACATATCCACGGGCGCCGCACAGGATGTGCGGCTCTGGGCGTTGGCGACCGTCCTCATCGCGTTGAGCCGGACGTGCATCACGCTCGCCGAGCGGCGGGCGGCAAGAGCCCCCGCGGGCGGCGAACCGACACTCATCGTCGGCGCGGGCAAGGTCGGCCAGGCGATCGGCCGGAGGCTTCAGGCACATCCGGAGCTCGGTCTGCGCCCGGTCGGGTTCCTCGACAAGGAGCCCATGGTCTCGAAAGCTCCGCTCGACCTGCCGGTTCTGGGCGCGAGCTGGGACTTCGACGCCGTCGTGGCGGAGCAGGGGATCCGCCACGTGATCGTGACGTTCTCGACGGCGCCGACCGAGGTGTTTGTCCGGATCCTGGACAGGTGCGACGAGCTCGGCCTCCGCACGTCGTTCGTTCCGAGATTCTTCGAGAGGACGACGGAACGTCTCGTCGTCGGCCGCCTCGGTGGGCTGCCGTTGGTCTCGCCGGAGCCGGCCGATCCACGCGGCTGGCAGTTCGGGATCAAGTATGCGCTCGACCGAGTGGCCGCCGCGATCGCGATCGTGATCTTCTCGCCGCTCCTCGGTGCCCTTGCGCTCGGACTGTTGCTTACATCAGGACGCCCGATCCTGTACCGACAGGAGCGCATCGGCCTCGACGGCAGACGCTTCGAGATGCTCAAGTTCCGCACGATGCGGCCGCCGAAGGACGCGGAGGAAACCGTCATCTCGCTCGACGCGGGCTCGGCACCGGGGGGCGTGGAAGGAATCGACCGGCGCACGCCGATGGGCGGGTTCATGCGCAAGACGTCGCTCGACGAACTCCCGCAGCTCTTCAACGTCTTGCGCGGAGAGATGAGCTTCGTCGGACCGCGGCCGGAGCGCCCGGAATACGTCGACATGTTCGGGCGGACGATCCACCGCTACGAGGAGCGACACCGCGTGAAGTCCGGGATCACCGGCTGGGCGCAGGTGAACGGCCTCCGGGGGAAAACATCCGTCGCGGATCGCGCCGAGTGGGACAACTTCTACATCGAAAACTGGTCCCTCTGGTTTGACTTCAAGATCATGCTGCAGACGGTCATGGCGGTCGCTTTACCGGGCGACGTGGAGTAGCCTGTCCGTAACGCAGTCGGTCGCGACTTCCGTCGCGACTCCCACCGGGGGACCTCGAATGAACCATCTTCACGGACGCGCACAGCAGGACGTCACGTATTACACGGTCTCTGAGCGCGATTTCTTTCTCGGGACCGTGATGCTCGTCAACTCGCTGCGGCTGACGGGCAACCACGGGAATGTCGTCGTACTCGACGCCGGGCTCACGGACGAACAGCGGGTGCTACTCCAAGACTACGTCGATGTCGTCAAGCTCCCGCCGAGCGAGCGTAGTCCGGCGACGTTGAAACCGTATCCCTACCGCCTCGATCCGTCGGGCACAGTGGTCGTGATCGACAGTGACATCGTCGTGACCGGACCGCTCGACGAGCTGCTCGACTTGGCGCGAGGCGGCAAGATCGTGGCGACTCGGGCGTGGACGGAAGCCGCGCGCGAGCGATGGTTCCCCGAATGGGAGGAAACGCTCCAGCTCCGCGCTCCGCTGCGCCGCGCGGAGTGGTTCCATAACGGGTTGGTCGTGCTGTCGATCGACCACTGGCCGTACCTGCTCCGGCGGTGGGCCGAGCTGACCGATCTCGCTCCACCGGAGCAGGCGTTCCGTGACGAGCAGCCGTTCAGCGCGCCCGACGCAGATGCGCTGAACGCGTTGCTGATGAGCGAGATCGAGCGCGACGCGCTCGCGCTTCTCCCGCTCGGAGACGAGGTATTTGGGGGCGACGTCGTCATCGATGACGTTCAGGCGCTGCGCTGCACGCTGAACGGAAGGCCGACGCGTTTCCTCCACTATCCCGACAGCCCTAAGCCCTGGCAGAGGCGTGGCTGGGTTCGCGTTGGTGTGCCCGCGTACGGGACGATCATGCGACGCCTCCTGTTCGCATCCGATCTGTCGATCTCCATCGATCCGTCGACCGCGCCACTCTGGCTGCGTCCCGGTGCGAGCGGACGCGTCGCGTCGGCAGCAGCTGCGGCGGCGAATTGGACGATCGTCGGCACCTCAGAGCTCCTCCCTGAGCCGGCCCGGACGCGTCTCCGTGACTTTCGCCGGAGGGCGGTCGGCCAGCGTCCGGAGACCGGTATTGCATCGAAGCCGGTATGAGGATGGCGACGTCTGGGCGCCTCGAAGCGTCGAACTGGGGTTGGGCGGCCGCGGTCGCGGCGTTCGCTTCGGCGTTGGGCTACGCCCTCCAAACGATCCTCGACTATGTTCCTGCGCCGCCCGATTTTGAGTTCGGCGTCTTCTGGGGGCTCTTTGCGGGCGACGCCGTGGTCGGCTTCCTTCTCGGCGCGGTCGCGATTGTCACCGGCTGGAAGTCGAGGCGGCACGACGCAACGATCGCGTTCGGCCTGATCGGGATCGGCTGGCTCCTGCTCGTCCAGGCGATCCAGATCTTCTGGGACTGACGCATCGAGCTCGCGCGAGCCGAGCTCGAGGCGTCGAGATCCCTTAGACGACAACGGAGGTCAGAACGCGCTCCTCGAGCCAGCTCTCGCCTCGGAAGTGGCGATACTGCTCGGCGCGGAGCCTGTCCGCGAGACGGTCCGGCGGCAGATCCACGTCGTCGTACGTCAGCACCTCGTCCTGTGCGACGTCGCGACGTAGGCGGCAGCCTTCGACGAGACCCTCGGGGAGGTAACGGCCCGAGCTCATCTCGTCGGCATTGACGCCCTCGCCGTACGTCATGAACATTCCGTACTCGTCGAGGACCTCACCCGCACGCAGGTCCCGCTTCGCCACCCCGCACACCTCGACAACGGGGCCCCCGAGTGCCGGCGCGACGTTGTCACCGAGCAGGACGACGCGCGCGATCGCGTTGTGCGCCTCGAAGTGCGGCAGGTGGTACGGGATCCAGAACGGGTACAGCGGCCCGTCGCCCATCTTGTAGAGGCTGAGGTAGTGCTGCTGTTTCGGGTCAGGATGCTCCGCAAGGCAGAAGACCTTCACGAAGTTCGGCCCGACCGTGTAGTCGATGATCCCGCCGAGCTCGCGCGCCTCTTCGACGTCATAGAGCGACGGGAGCTCCAGCGGCGACCCGTCGAAGGCGACGCCACGCGACATCCCGCGAGTCTGGACCTTGAAGCCGGTCGCGTTTGCGACGATCGCCTGCTCGAAGCTGATCTTCGAGCCGTCCGCGAAGGACGTGACCATCGCCGGATTCTGGCCCCACGTCTCAGCGAAGCTCTTCTGCGTCTCGGGGTTCCGATACGGGTCCTGGAGCCCCTTCACGTTGCCCATCACGCGCGGAGTCAGCCCCAGCCCCTGCACCCATCGGAAGAGGTTCATCTGCACGCCGGGCTCGTCGCCGTCGCAGGCGGAGAACGCGACGCCGTGCTTGCGCGCGTACACCTGGAGGATCGGCCCGATCGTCGCGTCGACCTCGGCGTTCATCACGATCACGTGCTTTGCGTGCTGGAACGCCTCCATCGCGACGCGGGCGCCGAGCTCCACCGAGCCGGTGACGTCCATGATCGCGTCGATGTGCGGCGAGCGGCAGAGGAGCAGCGGATCCTCGGTGGCGACGCGCTTGCCCGTGCGGACGGCGTCCTCGAACGCGCCTTCGTCGTTCGCCGTCGTTCCCTCGGCGCCCGCGTAGGCGAACGCGTCCAGCGCTCGCTGCACGCGCCGCGCGTAGATCGCGGTCATGTCCATCCCTGGAACGCTGTTCAGGATCTGGTTGGTGAGGCCCTGCGCCATGAAACCTGCGCCGATCATTCCGACGCGAATGGGCCGGCCTTCTGCGGCACGCGCGCGGAGCGCATTGTCGACGATGATCATTGTGCTGTTCTCCCTGCCGCCTCGCGCGGCTCGACGATTGCCATTTTCGCTCGGATTTCGTCCTCGACTTCCGAAAGCAAGGGCCATACGCGGTCCTTGTCCGACATCTCCGTCACCGGAAGCGGCCAGGTAAGACCAAGCGCGGGATCGTCATAGCGGAGGCCGCCCTCGGCCTGCGGCGTGTAGAACTCGCCGACCTGGTAGCTAGTCTCGGTGTCGTCCTCGAGCACTTGATAGCCGTGCGCAAATCGCTCCGGAACGTAGAGCGCGCGATGGTTGTCGCCGCTCAGCTCGACCGAGACGTGCTCGAGGTACGTCGGGCTCTCGGGGCGGAGGTCGACGATGATGTCCAGGATCGCGCCGCGCGTGCAGCGGACGAGCTTTGTCTCCGCCGCGGGCGGAAACTGAAAGTGCATCCCGCGGACGCATCCCTTACGGCGGTTGAAGGCGATGTTCGCCTGCGCGATCACCGGCTCGAGCCCGTGATCCTGAAACTCGTGCTGGCAGAACGCGCGGGCGAAGAACCCACGGTTGTCCTCTCTCCGCTCGAGGTCGATGACGAATGCTCCGCCGAGCTTGGTCTCCTCGAAGATCACTGCAGCGCCTCCGATCCGGAGCAGCTTGTCATTCCCATGATCCAACCGCCTTTCATGCGCCCGTTATGACGACTTAACGCGTTCTTCCGTCTCTTCCCGCGGTCGCGCCGCGAGACCACTGCCTTCGATTTCCTTGAAATGCTGGCCTGCATACTCACGAGCGAATGCGATCCCGCCGTTGTCGACCTTCAACCACGGCCAGAGGTCCTCGGGAATGCGAGGCTTGAGCGCGACCATGGCCATTGTGTTGCACTGCTTCTTGAAGACGCGCGTCACTCCACGCAGAACGGGATCGGCTGTCTTGATGACCTTGAGCTTGACGTTGCTTTTCTTCCAGCCCGCGAGCTCGTAGGGGAGGTTGAGCCCGTAGAAGAAGCGGAAGGTGTGCCGGCCGCGAGGGTCGAACGCGCGCAGCGCCTTCGTGAAGTCAGCCTCCGTCCACCTGTAGATGTAGTTCGGAACGTCGGAGTTGTTGACGCCGCCTCGGCTGAAATCGCTGCCCACGACCGCCTCGACTTCGTACATCGGCGAGAGCCCCAAGCGGTTCGCGGCGCGCATCAGCATGCTGTCGCGCGATTCGATCACGATGATCCCCTTGCGCGCGACTCGGTACATCTCCAGCAGCGCGCGGTGCGGGGAGGAGCAGTGGTGGAGCCCGTCGGCGACGAACGCGAACTCGAACGAGCCATCGTCGAGGTCGAGTTGCTGGGCGTCCTGCCGACTCCATTCGAAGGGCGCGGATTCGTCGCTAGCGTCGTTCTCGTTGATGTTGGTGATCAGCACGTCGTGAAAGCCGCAGCGCACGAAGAGGTCGCGGTCGCGGACCCCGGCGCAGACGGCGACGAACGAGTCTGGCGGCGTCACCGTTCCTTCTTGGAGGAGCTTCCGAAGGACGGTGTCGGTGAACTCCATGCGCATAGTCGCCTCTCAGTCCTTCCGATGTCGTTCCCGAAGACGTCGCCGATGCTGGACGGCGAGCGCGCAGCCCTGAACGAAGCCTTCGACGCCGCGGTCGATCGACGCCGCCTCGAGCGTCTCCTGCGATCGGGCGGCAGCTCCGCGCCACTGCTCGGGCGTCCACTGCGAGATCGATCGCATCGCGTCGGCGAGGCCCTCGCCCGACCCTGTCGGGACGACGAAGCCGTTGGTGCCGTGATCGATCAGATCGTCGCCGGCCCCGACCTGATCCGTGACGATGACCGGCAGCCCGTGAGCGAGGCCTTCGTGCACCACGAGGCCCCATGGCTCGTACAGCGACGGCACCACGAGCACGTCGGTGTCGCGATATGCGTCCTCGAGCGCCGCTCCTTGAAGGTGGCCGAGCGCGCGAATCCGCGGATCGCGCGCCGCAGCCGCATCGGCCGTCTCTCGCTGCGGCCCGTCTCCCACGAGCCAAAGCTCACCGCCGTCGATGCGCGCGAACGCCTCGAGTAGCACCTCGAGACCCTTTCGCTCGATGAAGCGCGCGACGAAGAGAAAGCGCGTCGCGCCGTTTCGCTCCGGCCGCGGACGCTCCGGCATCTGCGCTGGAGCGAGTGCAGTGATCGGCGCGATAACGGTTCTCGCTGGATCCGCACCGAGCTCGACGACGTCGCGCGCCTGGCGTGTCCCGTAGACGAGCCACGCATCCGAGGCGCGCATGAACGACTTCACCCACGGCTCGGCGAGCCGGCGCGGCAGTGTCGGCCTGGGACGGCTGAAGCTTCCCCACCACGGAACGAATGCCCAGTCGCGCCACCGTCTCGCGGCCAGAGCCGCAATGTTCGCAGGCGATGACCAGATGCCGCCGCCGCCGGCGACGACGACATCGGGCGCGAACGCGCGCAGCGGCGCAAGGGGGCGCTTCGGCACGTAGAAGTACGTGTCGAAGCGCGTCTTGAACCCGGAGCCGATTGCCAGGGGCGCGAGGTCGACTGTCCACGAATCGAGCAGGACGTGCTCGAACGGGAGGCTCGTTTCGGGCGCCCAGGCGCGATCGCGCTCCATCAGCGTCTCCGAGACAACGAGGAGCTCGCACTCCTCGCGCTGCGCGAGCTTCGCGAACAGCGGCGTGGTGTACGGAGCGATCATGTTGACGATGATCGCGATCCGCATCGTCGGCACCGGAGCAGGGTCGGTCGGGCCGGCGGCGCGCAGCATCTGCTCGGTGCTGCTCACGGCGCCCGCCGATCGAGCCAGTCGCGAAGCACGGGCGGGTGCATCCGCTGCTTCGCTTTCGCCGCGCGCCGCTTGTGCAGCGTCTCCGGAACGATCCGGAGGGTCATCGGGACGGCGACGAGCGCGCGCGGCGCGAACAGCAGGTTGTGGGTAACGACCATCAACTCGCGCGCGAAGATGAACGGAAAGTCGCGGACGAAGTTGTACGCGTCCTCGTTCTTCAACAGCATCAGCCACTGGTTCTTCATCGCGTTGACGCGGACGAACTGCGACTTCTCGCGCTCGTTGCGATGGAAGCTCCGGATCGCGGCGAGATAGCCCGACGATCCGAGCCCGCGAGTCGTCCGTCCGTGATAGGCGAGGGCGTCCGGCACATACCAGCACTCCCAGCCGGCCAGCCGCAGCCGCCATGAAACATCGTGGTCCTCCTTGTGGGCGAAGAAGTTCTCGTCCAGGTACTCGCCGTCGACGCTGATCTCCCCCAGCGCCGACCTGCGCAGGACCGGCGCCGCGCCGTCGATTGCGAAGACCTCGCACGCCTCGTCATACTGGCCGAGATCGCGCTCGGCCTCGCCGCGCGGCGTCATCCGCCGCTGGCGCGTCAAGAGCAGCCCGGCCGTGTCGATGAGGTCCGTCGGCTGGTCCGTCTCGAGGTCGTAGCGAAGGAGCTTCCCGATCGCCGAGCCTGCGCGCGGGTGCTTCGCGAAGAACTTCTGCATCTCCGTCAGGTACGTCGCCGTCGGGAAGAGGTCCGCGTTGCAGAACATCACGAGGTCGCCGCCGCTCTCGCGAATGCCGCGGTTGATCGCGCGCGCGAACCCGGCCTCGAACCCCATCTCGAGGATCCGCACCCGCGCATGGTCGGCGTGCTCGCCGATGGCGCCCCGGACGTCCTGGGAGGGGTCGTTGTTCACGATCACGACCTCGAGGTCGTCCGGCCGGTTGCTCAGGAGCACCGGCAGCGACTTCTGGAGCAGCGACGCGTCGCGGTAGGTCGGAATCAGCACGCTGACGCTGAGCGCGCGTTGCGACGGCGGGCCGTCCACGCGCTCTGAGTCCGCCGCGCGAGCCGCCTCCGGTGCCTCGCTCAGCCCGGCCCGCCTCGTCACAGCACGACCTTCCGACCGTAGAACGCCTCGGCGTAGCGCGTCGGCGAGTTCGACTCCATGCCGCGGATGCGGAGCATGGAGAGGAAGAGGTCGTCTGTGAACCAGCGTCGGTCGCGCTGCGTCGCGAAGTACGCGAGCAGGTTCTCGACCTTGCGGTTCGAGATCGCCTCGCTGAGATGGAAGAAGACGTTCGGTGAGCCGAAGTCGCCGTCGTACTTCGGAACCTCGTACTCGAGGATGAGGTGGTTGCGGAACGTGTTCCACGTCAACTCGGCAGCGACGCGGTGGTCCTGGTGCAGGTCCTTCCGGTTATGGGTGAAGATCAGGTCAGG
>Ga0126307_10001452_pt1 | contig 15618 bp, 14 predicted proteins | sample Plot28_FD_89955 | JGI IMG/M metagenome (GOLD analysis project Ga0126307, IMG submission 89955) | Serpentine soil microbial communities from UC McLaughlin Reserve, CA, USA - Plot28 | ecosystem: Environmental > Terrestrial > Soil > Grasslands | place: USA: UC McLaughlin Reserve, Lake County... | reverse complement strand
GGCGCTCCGGTCGAGTTGGGGGTGAAGTTCATCGCGGCAGCGTGATGTCGATGCCTGTGCAGCAGAGGTAGACGAGTGCGATGAGGGCGTCGGCGGAGTGGAAGCCGAAGCTGCGGTGGCTGATGAGGCGGATCTTGCTGTTGAGGCCTTCGAGGCGGCCGTTGGAGAGTCCGAGGCGGATCGCGGCGAGGATGCCGTCACGGTGTGCTCGGAGGGTGCGCGCGAGGCGGACGAACGGCCGCAGGCGGGAGCGCGATGCCCAGGCCAGCCAGGCGTCGAGGTGGGCGGGCGCCAGGGTCGGGTCGGGCAGGTGGTAGAGCAGCCGCAGCTCTTCGCGCAGCAGGAAGGCGCGGTAGAGGCGGGTGTTGGCCTGCTGGACTTCCCAGAGGGTGGCGAGCTGTCCGATGGTCTGACGTTCGGGCGCTTTGAGCAGCGACCAGCGGGTGCCCTTGACCCAGCGCCCGGCCGGGGTGTGCGAGCGTTCGTGGGCGTTCCATTCGTCGCGGCGGACCTGGTCGGTGGCGCGCGATCCGAGCCGGCAGACGTGGAACGGGTCAAAGCAGACCTCGGCCTGCGGCACGGCCTCGCGGATGGCGCGCTGGTACTCGCCGCTCATGTCGATCGAGACCGCCCGAATCGAGTGCTTGCGCGGTCCGAGCTCGGCGAAGAACTCGGCCAGGGTGGCGCTGTTGCGGCCCGCTCGGCACCACACGATCGCGCCGGAGCGGTGGTCGGCGACCGAGGTCAGGTAGCGGTGATGGCGGCGGTAGCTGATCTCGTCGACGCCGATGCAGACCAGGTGCTCGAGGCGGCGCTCGTCTAGGTGATCGGCGACCACGCGCGCGACGATCCGTCCGACCGTGTCCCAGCCCACCCTGAGCAGGCCGCAGATCGGGGTGCGGGCCATCTGCTGGGCCAGCCACGCGACGACGTCCTCGAAGTCGCGCGTGTGCGCCGCGCCCGGGCGCGCCCACGGCACCGGCTCCAAGCGGACGCCGCAGTCGCGACAGCGCAAGCGCCGCAGCTCGCACTCGATGATGCAGCGGCTGGCGCCGAAATCGAGGTGGCGCCAGCGCTTGAGACGCCGGTCATGGATCTCCAGCTGTCGACCGGTCTGCCCGCAGCCCGCGCAGACGCGCCGGCGACGGCGCAGGCGGACGGTCACGACCACCCCCTCGGCGCTGAAGCTGACATCGACAACGGATGCCCCGGACAGCCGGAGCAGCCGCTTGAATGCGGTGGTGACGCGCACGTCGCCCTCCTTGAAGAGCCGCTGATCTCGACAACCAGCAGCCTCCAGCCGAGGGCGGCGGCGCGTCGCCCGCGTTCTGCGCAACCTCCGAGAACTTCTGCGGCCGCGAAATCCCTGCTCACGCCATCAAGGCCGCGGCGCGTTCACCCCCAAGTCGAGCGGAGACCCTGAAAACCCGCGCCTGCTTTCGTCTGAGTGAAAACCCGCGCCTGCTTTCGTGTGGACGGGGTCCTCTCCTCTGAGGTGGTGCGGACGCTCGCTCCGGACGACCAGCAGGCGCGCAAGGTGAGACGCCTGCTTCTCGGGAAAGGAGTTGTCTCGGCGCACCGGACCGAGCGTCCGTTCGCTGCTCGGTTGGACGACGACCAGCAGTCATCACGCGGCGCCCGGCGCGATCGCGACGCGCGGTTGCGCTAGCTGGCGCCGGATCGCGCGCGCTATCGCGTGTGCCTGAGGCTGTCGCACAAGTCCGCGACCACGGCCGTTTGTTGTCGAATTTCCAACGGCGTTGCCGACGTGAGAGCAGCGCTGGACGTTGATTCGGCGCACCGCCGAGTCGCTCGTGGTCACGTCCGCGAGCTCGTTGGGGATTTCTCCAACGCCCTCGACTTATGCGACAGCCTCGCCTCGAAGCGGCAGCGCGGCGGCGGCGCGAGAGCGAGACGTCCCGACCGTCGATCCGGCAGCGGGCGGATTCGCACCCGTCATCGTGGCCTCCGGTCCAAGCAGCTCAAGATGAATGCGGTCCGGGCTTTGGGGGGTGCTGGAGGTGCTGGGATTGAGCACGCGTCGCAGGGTTGCTTTTGGCGTGTGCCGCGTGGTAGGAGTGGCGTGGAAGCGGAAATCGCCGCTGGCCGGCTTTGGCGGCCCGAGTGAAGGGAATCCGCATGACCGCACGGCGCCTTATCACGTGGGTGGTCAGCCTGCTCGCCGCAATGGGGGTCATGGGTCCAGGGGTTGCGTCCGCTGCGGCGCCGACGTTCGAGGTCATCACGGTCGACGACACGTTCGTCGACGAGGAGCTGAGCGAGGCGTGCGGGGTGCTGGTTACGGTCACGTTGCAGGGTCAGATCACGCTCCGGACATTCCCGGACGAGGGCACCGGTCTGGTGACGTTGAACACGCTCAACCTCAGTGCGACTCTGACCGCCGACGGGAATACGTTCCGCTTGCGGGACGTCGGCGCGGACCTGGTACGGATCGAGCCCGACGGAACGGCGGTGCTCTACGTCATCGGGCAGGTTCCGTTCGCGTTCGCCGGCGTGCTGATCGTCGATCTCGAGACCGGCGAAGCGATCCTCGAACCGCGCGACCGCAGCGAGGAGCAGATCGAGCGGGCGTGCGCGGTGCTGACCGGCGGATAGCCCGACCCGCGGCCCTCGTCAGATCCGTCGGCGTCTCGGACGCCGACGGATCTGCGGCCTTTCGGCGGAGCCGGTTCGGGCGGTCAAGCGCAGCGGGAGCGTTGCCGCCCGGACCCAGCGGAACTGACGGCGCCCGATCGGCGACACCTCGTCCTGAGGGCGGCATCAATCGGGAGCGCTGCTCGCCGTGGTCCAGCAGGCGTACCTATGCGGCGTCTCAACGCGGCGCTTCGACGAGCCGGTCCAAAGCCTCGGCCTGCGAGCGAGCAAGAGCGAGGTCAGCGCGGGTCCGCGGCGCGCCGGATGAGCACGCCGACGCCTTCGCACGCGGCCGCTGGAGGGCGGCGAGATCGAGCACCACGGGCGCGAAACGCGACGCGGCGCGATGCCGAGCAGCGCCCGCCGCGCGACGACCGCGTCGGGCGAGCGTGCGAGCGCCCCGGCGATCTCGGCGACGGGTTCGCCGCCGGCGTAGCCGCGGCGCAGGCGCGCATCGTCCGTGCTCGTCCAGCGGCGCGCCACGTCAGCCGCGCTGCCCGGACGCGCGCAGCGGCGCGGCGCTCTGCGAATCCCTAGCCATCGGTACCCAGCATTTGCACGATCGCCACGAGCACGCCGAAGGTGGCGACGAGGTGGACCAGCATCACCGGCACCAGCACCCACCACTGCTCGACGGCCCCCACGAGCACCACCGCGACGACCACGGTCACCACGGCGACGAAGAACACGATCAACAGGTAATCCCCGCCCCATCGTGCGGATGACGAGCGCACGCGCGGCGGCGACGTTGCACCGGCCTGCGGGGACGCCGCGGCGGCGTCGCTCCGGCGCCGGGTCCGTAACGCCGGCGTGGCTCGCCTGCGCGGCGTGAGCGGGCGGACTGGCTTGGATCGGACGGCCACGGTGGACCACCTTCTGCCGGGAGAGTTTTTACAGTCGAACTGTGTAAAAGTGTACCAGGCCGGCAAAGCCGGCGCCGTGCGGGCGACGGCAGGAGCGCCGGTACCCGCTGACCGCGTGAACGTGCCGGGGCGCCACCTCGAGCGCGTGCGCCGCGGCGTCCAGCTCGTGTTCGGGCATCACGCGTTCGATGAGCGGAAACACCTCGCGCTCCTCCAGGCGCATGGGGGCGGCCAGCTCGTCGCCGAGGAAGCGCGAGCGCGGCGGGATCCGCAGACAGTGCAGCGGCCAGCGCGTCCGCGCGGTGGCGCCATCGCGTGCTCGCCGAGCGCTCGCAGAACGACCGGATCGTGGCGGTCGCCGTGGCCGGCGTCGGCCGGGAAGAGGACCTCCTCCTCGAGTCGGAAATTCAGGCGTCCGTGCCGCGACCAAAACCGCCGTGCACGCTTCGGCGGCGATCGCGTCGGTCGCGCGCCGGAGCTGCTGGGCGACCACCAGTGCCTGGTGGTGGTCGCGCGAGAGCGAGGCCAGGCTGGCTGACCGCTCAGCGACACCACTCAGGGGTCATGCCCAAGGGCTGTCTCCCCGCCGCGCCCGCGCGCCGCCTCCTTTACGAGCGGTCCTCGCAGCGTGATCTCACAGCCGGCGGCATCGGGATCTTTGGGTACGAACGCCGAGAGCCTCGTCTTGGGGTCGATCTCGTCCAGCAACCCGCGCGTCAGCCCGCGGTGCAGGCCGCACACGACAGACTGGCGTTCGCGTACGGCGGCGCGGTACGGGCAGTTGTCGAGGCAATATGTGAGCGTGCCCCCCGCGTCGAACTGGCGCACGGGTTGAAAACCCATCGCGACCAACACGTCGTAGATCCGCTGCTCCGGTGAGGCGCCCGTGGCATCCGGCGCCAGCTCGCGGCCGATCTGGCGGCCGGTCGCCTCGACGTCGCGCACGCGCATTCCGCCGGCCGCGATCGCCCGCACCAGCCAGCGCCCGAGGTTCGCATAGCCGGTCGGCGGGTCGCCGCCCGGCTGCGCCTGCGGGCTGATCGACCACGTGTCACGGGGGCGCCCGCGAGCCTGACGCTCCCGCTCGCGCAGCACGAGGCCTCCCTCTTCCAGACGTTCGAGGTGAAGGCGCACACCGTTGGGGTGCAGACCCAGGCGCCGGGCGAGTTCGTCGGTGCCCGCCGGTCGTCGCAGCTCGCCGAGGAGCGCGAAGAGACGCGCGCGGGTTGGCTGCGCGAGCGCGTCGACGCGGGCGGGCGGCACGTCCACGACCACAAAGTTTCGCACACGACGACTAGGAAAACTACTGCGCGCCCGTAGCGGAGCCACGACACGGGGACGTCCCGGATCCAGCGGGGACGGCCGCGAACACGCTGGCCGAGTCGAGGTCGGGCAGACAGAGCCAGCCGATCGACCCGTCGCGTGCGACCAGCGCGACGGTGCGGCCGTCCCCGATCGCGGCGTAGTCACCGATCGGGACGTAGCCTCTCGCCGGTCGTCCGGAGGTCCCGGCAAACCGTACCGACTGGGTGTCACGGCAATGGCCCGGACGCCCAGCGACGGTACGCATCGGGGCCGTTACGCCTTGGCGACGGGTCGCCGGACGATCAGCGTGGGCCGGTCCGCGTGGTGTACGACGGCGCTGGAGACGCTTCCGAGCAGCATGGCGCGCAGCCCGGCGCGTCCGTGGGAGCCCATGACGATCGTCGCCGCGTCGTCGCGGTCGGCGAGTTCGACGATCGTCTTCCAGACGGGGCCAGCGGCCTGAACGGCGACCGGCTCGGCGAGCAGGCCGGCCTCCCGGGCGAGGCGGGCGCCCTCGTCAGCGAGGCTGTCACCGGCCTTTGCGGCCGCCCGATCGAGCGTGAAGAAGTCGACCATGCCGGCGGTCTCGCCCGCGAAGCCGAGGCTGACGGGAGCGGCGGTCGGTTGCCACACGCTCACCACGCGCGCGCGCCTGCCCGCGAACAGTTCGCCCGCGCTTCTGATCGCGTGCCTCGCATCCTCCGATCCGTCGTAGCAGAGGATCAGCGGGCCGTCGGCGCTCGACGTGTGCCCCTGCCGGTCGACCGCGTAGCTGGTCAGCGGTAGGCCGAAGCGTTGCTCGACGTGCGCGATGAGCCCGTGCTCCTGCCAGTTGGCGTGCTCGGAGCTGCGCAGCGCGATCAGGATGTGGTCGGGCCGGACGTCGGCGACGGCGTCCGCGATGACCGTCAGGACACTGCCTCGTCGAGCCGCTCCGTCGGCGCGGGCGTCGATCGAGTGCATGTGGCCCAGCACGGTGTCGAGCCTTTCGTCGGCGATGTGCCGATGGCGGTCGACATCGTCGGCAAGCCAGGCGAGTCGCCCGGGGAGCGTGGGAGTGACCACGTAAACCTCGGCCGCCGTGTCGATGACCGCGCGCACGGCGGGTGGCAGGTCCTCCACGTCGGCGACGGCGGCGTCGGCGACGAACAGCAGTCGCTGGATTGCCGCTCTGCGGTCGTTGGGGTGGGACGCGGGGGTGCCGACGTCAGCGTTGCTCATGGTGAGTTCCTTGTCCGGGACCGGCCGTCAGCGGCGCTCGCTCCGAGAGCTCGCCGTAGGCTCGCTGCATGGCCGGCGTGGTGGGGTCGAGCGGCGACTCGACGGGGATTGCGTGTTCGCCCTGGGGCATGACGTCGGCCGCCTCGCCGACCTGGCTGCTGAGGTAGGGCGCGAGGTAGCGGCCGGCGAGCTTGTTCGGCGGCCACCACAACGCCTCGCCGGCGACGATCGAGTCGTCGCCGGCGCCGCCGCTGATGCTCGCGCGCAGATAACGTGCCGGGCCGCCGGTTAGCAGGACCCCGCGCAAGATCGGCCGGAACGGCTGGGGATCGATGTCGGCACCCACCGCGGCGGCGATCGCCTCGGCGACGGCGTCGGCCTGCTGGGCAGCCAGGCCACCGTGCTTGATCGGGAAGGCCGTCGCGTCGCCGGCGGCGAAGACGTCGTCCAGGCCGGCAACCCTGCCGTGCGCGTCGGTGTGCAGGAATCCGTCGCGGTCGCATGGGACGCCGCGCAGTCGTGGGCCGACGAGGCGCGACACAGTGACGATGCGGTCGACGGGCATGCGCCGCTCGCCCGGTGCGATGTCCAGCCAGCCGGGGTCGCCCGGAGCGCCGTAGCTGCTGGTGTGCAGGGTGATCCGGCTCTCTTCGAGCAGGCCGCGGATCGCTGCGCTCGCGCGAGCGCCGAAGATCCCGAGTGGTTCCTCCTCGGGTGTGACGAGGGCCAGCTCGACCGTGGAGCGGCCGTGCGCGGCGAGGTCGGCCGTGGTCAGCAGCGCGAGGTCATACAGCGGTAGCGGCCAGGTGGGCTCGGCTGGCTTGACGAACGCCAGCCTGTGGTGCCGTCCTTCGCGGAGGTGGTGCAGCAGGAGCCGGTAGTTGGCGCTGTCGCGGCCGTCGCGGTAGGTGAGCACTCCCTCGGAGTGCCATTCGTGGTCCGGCCGCGCGCCGAGGGCCAGGACGAGCATGTCGTATGGGAGCTCGTCGCCGTTCCTGGTGACGCCGCGCCGGTGTTCGTGCTCGATGCGGTCAAGTGCGCCGCGGTGCCAGCGAGCACCGAACTCGGCCGCCGTGTCCATCAGCCGGACGCCGCGCATCCGCTGCGGCTTGAACGGCTGATGGACCGCCATCGAGCGGTTGATGAACCTGAGCTCGGGCGCGACGATCGTGAGGTCGACGCGATCGCCGGCCAGCGCGTGGAGCGCCAGCAGCGTCTCCAGGCCCGCCACCCCGCCGCCGGCGATCAGCACGCGCTGTGTAGCTCCGCTCCGCGTCACGGCGCCGGCGCCGCCACCGGTGCCCAGATGGAGACCCCGGCATCGTGGAGCAGCCGGAGGCGGTTCATCCCGCGCCCGCCTCAGCGGTGAGGGCGAGGTCCTCGACCGGGATGTCGGTGTCCGCCAGGCGCCTGTCGTCGACGGTCGCTCGTGTGCAGATGAGGCTCTGGATGTGGTCGGTGACGTCCCAGACACCGACGTTCATGCCGGCCACCACGCGATCGTCGGCGAGCCAGAACGCGATGAACTCGCGGCTCGCGGGGTCGCCGCGGAGGACGACCCGGTCCCACGTCGGGGCGTAGCCCGCGTACTCCATGCCGACGTCGTACTGGTCGGAGAAGAAGTAGGGCACCTTCTCGTACGCCTCCGATCGGCCGAGCATGTTGCACGCGGCGACCGGTCCCTGATGCAGCGCGTTGGCCCAGTGCTCGACACGGACCAAGCGCCCGTAGAGCGGGTGCGAGGCGAGGGCGACGTCGCCGGCGGCGAACACGCCGGGCATGCTGGTCTGTAGGTACTCGTCGACGACGATCCCGTCACGCACGTAGACGCCGCCCTGCGAGGCGAGCGCCGTGCGCGGCTGTGCGCCCACGCCCACGACCACGAAGTCGCAGTCGACGGTCCGCCCGTCGCTGGTGCGCACCCGCTCGACAGCTGTGTCTCCCTCGAACGCCGCGACGCCGGTCCCGAGCAGCATCCGTACGCCATGGTCGGCGTGGATGTCACGGTAGATGGCGCCGACCTCGGGGCCGAGCACGCGCTCCAGCGGGACCGTGAGGGGATCGATGACGGTGACGTCGAGACCGCGCTGGCGGGCGGAGGCCGCGACCTCGGCGCCGATCCATCCAGCCCCGACTACGACGACCGAGCCGCCGCGGTCGATCCGTGCCCGTAGCGCGTCCGAATCCTCGACGCTGCGGAGGTAGAGCACACCGTCCAGCGCTTCGCCCGGGATCGAGATGTGACGGGCCTCGGCGCCCGTGGCCAACAACAGCCGGCCGTAGTGCAGCCGCTTGCCGTCGTCGAGCGCCACCTGACCGATCGATGTGTCGATGCCGACGGCCGTGCGTCCAAGTCGCAGATCGATGTCCTGCTCGGCGTAGTAGCCCTCGTCGTGAACGTAGACCTGCTCCCGCCCGACCTCGCCGCGCAGGTAGTCCTTGGACAGCGGCGGCCGTTCGTAGGGCCGCTCGTGCTCGGTGCCGATCAGGACCAGGCGCCCGTCGAAGCCTTCCGTTCGCAGCGTCTCGGCGGCCTTGGCGCCGGTGAGGCTGGCGCCGACGATCACGAACGTCTTGCTAGTGATCATGAAATGTCCTCGTGGTCAGGGCCAAGAACTCCTGGCGGGTACGGAGGTCGTCGCGGACCAGGCCGTGCAGCGCGGAGGTCACGGTCTTGGCGCCGAGCTTCTGCACGCCGCGCAGCGACATGCACAGGTGCTCGGCCTCGAGGACCACGCCGACGCCCTTGGGCTCGAGCTCGGCCTGCAGCCAGTCGGCGATCTGCGTGGTCAGCCGCTCCTGGATCTGCAGGTCGCGCGCGAACAGTTCGACGACGCGGCCGAGCTTGCTCAGACCGATGATCCGCTCGGCGAGCAGATAGCCGATGTGCGCGATGCCGTGGAACGGGAGCAGGTGGTGCATGCACAGCGAGTGGAAGGGGATGGCTCGCGCGACGATCAGTCCGTCGTAGCCGTCGTCGTTGGGGAACGTCGTCGCCCGGAACGGCTGCGGCGTCAACAGCTCGGCGTACGCGTCAGCGACACGGCGGGGCGTGTCCTGGAGCGACTGGGAGTCGACGTCGGCGCCGAGCGCGCACAGCAGCTGGCGGGCCGCGGCCTGCACCGCGGCGTGATCAATCTCGCGCCGCGAGGCGAGACTCGGAGATGGCGTTGCCAGCGCGAGCCCGGCGACGCTTTGATGTGTCGCTGTCATGTTCCGTTAGCGTCGCTCGCGATCCCTTACGGGTTCGACGAGGCTCACGCCTTCAACGGCACTGGGGAAAGCACCCGCTCGGCCAGTTCCACGAGCCGGTTCGCGTACCCCCACTCGTTGTCGTACCAGGCGACGACTTTGACCTGGGTGCGGTCCATGACCGTGGTCAACGGCGCGTCGAAGATCGCGGAGAAGGGCGACTTGACGATGTCGGCCGAGACGATCGGCTCTTCGCTGTAGGCAAGGATGCCGACGAGCAAGTCGCTCGCTGCGCGTTCGGCGAACGCGGCGTTGATCTCGGAAATCGTCGTGGCGCTCTCGACCTCAACCGTGAGGTCGACGAGCGAACCGGTCGGGATCGGCACTCGGACCGCGAAGCCGTTGAGCCGCCCCTCGAGCTCGGGGATGACCAGACCCAAGGCCTTCGCGGCGCCGGTGGAGGTCGGGATGAGGTTGACCGCTGCGGCGCGGGCGCGGCGCAGGTCCGCATGCGGCGCGTCGAGCAGGCGCTGATCGGCGGTGTAGGCGTGGATCGTGGTCATCAGGCCGTGCCGGATGCCGACCGTCTCGTGGAGCACCTTCGCGACGGGGGCGAGGCAGTTCGTCGTACACGATGCGTTGCTGATGATGTGGTGGCGGTCCGGGTCATAGGCCTGGTCGAAGTTGACGCCGAGCACGATGTTCGCGTCGGCCGGCTCGGGGCCCTTGGCCGGGGCGGAGACGATCACCTTTCGTGCACCGGCCTCGATGTGTCGAGCGGCATCCGCGCGGGTGCGGAAACGGCCGGTCGCCTCGATCACTACGTCGGCGCCGAGCGCGCCCCACGGCCGCAGCGCATCCGGGTCGCGTTCCGCGAGCACCTCGATCCGTCGGCCGTCGACGACGAGTGCTCCGTTCTCGGCGCGCACCGGGTACGCGAAGCGCCCGTAGACCGAGTCGAGCGTGAGGAGGTGCGCGAGCGTGTCGGCGTCGGCGACGTCGTTGACGGCGATGACGTCGAGGTCGGCATCGCGTTCGATCGCCGCGCGTAGGACGGCTCGGCCGATCCGGCCGAAGCCGTTGATGGCGACTCGGGTGGACATGGGATCTCCTTCGTTCACTGGATCGCGTCGATTGCGAGCCCGTCCTCCGCCAGGCGGGCCCGGAGCTTGCGGCGCGCGTCGTGCAGGGTCTTGTAGAGGGCGCCGCGAGTCGTGCCGCGCCGTTCGGCGAGCACGTCGATCGGGACGTCGTTGAGCGTGATCGCGACGAGCACGGCGCGCTGGTGCGGAGTCAGCACCTCGGCGATCGCGTCGCGCATGGCGCCGATGAGTTCGGAAGCCTCGGCCTGGTCGTCGGGAGACACGTGCCGGTCGTCGAGCAGCTCTCCCCAGCCGTCGGGCTCGAGCGGAACCTCGCGGCCGTGCCACGCGCGTCGGCGTATCTTCGCGGCGGCCTCGAGGAGCGCGAACTTGTATGCCCAGGTCGTGAAGCGGCTGTCTCCGCGGTAGGTGTGCAGCTTGCTCAGGATCGCGACCAGCGCGTCGTTCGCCGCGTGCATCGCGAGGTCGTCGAGTTCACCCGGACCGTCGACACTGACGCCGGCCGCGCGCTGACGGCGAGCTACCTCGAAGCGGGCGGCCCGCAACAGCAGCGCGTGCAGGCGCTCGACGGCGATTTCGCGTGCGGGCCCTGTATCGGAGAGCGCCTCAACCCAGTCGCGCGACTCGCCGTCGGCCGCGGATCCGACGACTTGGACCAAGGGGCGGGACCGGATTGCGAGCTGGGCCATGGACTGAGCGTGGGCGTCGGCCGGACCACCCGCAATGGGTGCCACGGTCCATCTCGCGCCGGCGGCGCACCCCACACTCGGCGGTCATGCGGCGTGCGCGAGACGGGCGAGCCCACGCTGCTGAGCGCGCGGCGCGGCCTTGCCGGGCATGGGGTGAGGGATGTCGGCAGATGCGGTGGCGACCGCATGGCTGCCGCACCGGCTGCGGGAGAGGATGTGCCCATGGCCGATGACCGACCTTTCCTGCCAAGCCCGATGCTCCTGCCCGACGATGCAATGCCTGCGAGCGCGAGCTCGGGCCTCATGCGGGCGGAATTCGACGCGCTGGTGGAGCAGCTGCACGAGCTGCGCAGCAGGTATCAGCACGAGCTCGCAGACCGGCTCCGCGTTGCTCGAGCATCCGGTAGCCCTGGGGACAACGAAGACGTCCTTGCGGTGCACGAGGAGGTCTCGGTTACCGCAGCACGAATCGCCCGGCTCGAGGAGCTGCTCAGGTCGGCCCCGATCGTCGATCGCGAGTTCGACGGTTGCGTCTCGCTCGGCTGCACCGTCCGGGTCGCCGTCGACGCGGGAGAGACCGCCCAATACACACTAGTCGGAAGACGCAGCGAAGCCTCCAGGCGCCACGAGGTGACGCCTGGATCGCCGGTCGGAAAGGCTCTCCTGGGCGCTCGTCCCGGGCACGGGGTGCGCGTCGAACTCCCCGGCGGACGCGAACGCGCGCTACGAATCCTCGACGTCACACCCAGCAGCCTCGGCGCGCAGATGGCAGCGCACGAAGGCGATGCTGAGGCGGCGTGAGCGCCAGGCACGCATCACCTTCGGCGCGGAGCTCAGCAATCCTGCGAGGCTTGACCGGTGCACACGCGGGCGCGTCGTCGCTGCCGCTGTACTGGCGGGTGTTCGCCACGAACGCTTCGGTGCTGCTGCTGGCGTTCACGGCGCTGGTGCTCGCGCCGGTCACCGTGTCGGTCCCGATCGGCATTGGAGAGCTCATCGTGCTGGCGATCGGCTTGCTCGTGGTGCTCATGGTGAACCTCGTCCTGCTGCGCCCGGCTCTCCGCCCGCTCGATGAGCTGGCCGAGGCGATGCGCCGGCACGATCCACTCGCGCCCTCGGAGCGAGTGGCGGTCGATGGCGACCCGGCTGTGGCGGCGCTGGCACAGGCGTTCAATGGCATGCTCGATCGGCTGGAGTTCGAACGACGTGAGAGCGCCCGCCAGGCACTGCGTGTGCTGGAGGGTGAGCGCCGCCGGATCGCCCGCGAGCTGCACGACGAGGTCGGCCAGACGCTGACCGGCGCCATGCTGCAGGTCGAAGGCCCCGCCGCGCGGATCCCCGACGACCTGCGAGACGAGCTCGACGAGCTACGCGAAACGGCCCGCAGCGGCACCGAGGACGTTCGCCGCATCGCCCGGCACTTGCGCCCCAAGGCGCTCGAGGATCTCGGGTTGCAGAGCGCACTGGCTGCGCTGGCGACCTCGTTCGGTGAGCAGGCGCAGCTGCGCGTGGAACGGCGCCTCGAGCCGTCGTTGCCACTGTCGCGCGATGAGGAGCTGGTGATCTACCGCGTCGCGCAAGAGGCGCTGACGAACGTCGCGCGACACGCACAGGCGACCCGGGTCGAACTCGGGCTCCACCAGAACGGCGCCCGGACGGTCTTGACCGTCAGGGATGACGGCTGCGGGCTGTCCCCGGGCGCGCTCCCCTCGGCCCATGGAATCCGCGGCATGCGCGAACGCGGCATGCTGATCGGCGCGCAACTTCACATCACCAGCACGCCGGGCCGCGGCACCGAGATCAAGCTCTCGATCCCCCTCAACCCGGAAGCGCCATGACGATCCCATTGAAGACCCGAATCCTGGTCGCCGACGACCACCCCATCGTGCTCAAGGGCCTGCGAACGGTCCTCAACGCTCAAGCCGACCTGGAGGTCGTCGCCGAGGCGACCGACGGTGAGCAGGCCGTGCACCGGGCGCTCACCGAAGACGTCCACCTGGCGATCCTCGACATCTCGATGCCGCGCAAGACCGGCCTGCAGGCAGCACGCGAGATCACGCACCGCCGGCCCGAAGTGCGCGTGCTGATGCTCTCCATGCACGACAACGAGCAGTATCTGTTCGAGGCGATCCGGATGGGCGCATCGGGCTACGTGCTCAAGAGCGCCGTGGACCGCGATCTGGTCGAGGCGTGTCGCGCAGCGATGCGCGGCGCGCCGTTCCTCTACCCGGGCGCCGTGCGGGCGCTGATGCGCGAATACCTCGACCGGGCCCGTGCCGGCGAGGCGCTCCACGGCGAGGTGCTCACGCCGCGTGAGGAGGAGATCGTCAAGCTCGTCGCCGAGGCGCACACCAACGACGAGATCGGCGAGCTGCTGCACATCTCCAAGAAGACCGTCGAGCGCCATCGCGCGAACGTCCTGGAGAAGCTCGGCATGCGCGACCGGGTCGAACTCACCCGCTACGCTATCCGCCGTGGGCTCGTCGAGCCGTGATGCCGGCTCCGGGGCGGCGAACAAGCGCGCCCGGTGCCGCGCGTGCGCCCGGCGGCGAACCCGGTCGCAACGGGGCGAGCTGAGGTCCGCACCCCATCGCAGCGGCCCGCGTCGCCGGGGCGGACGGTGTGGTGGACAAGGCCGAACCCGTGCAGCATCTTCTCGTCGCTATCCGGCGCGGCCGCGCCGGTCAACTGGGAATGCCGACCGTCCCGCAAGACGCCTGCGAGGCCGCGATCGCCAACGTCCACGACGAGGACATGCCCGTCCTGGCGATGTTACTGAACAGGGCTCCACTTGAGGCGATCGCGCACGCGCTTCGCACTGACCAGGCCGGGGTCTCCTCGCGGGCGCAGCGGATCGTCCGCCTTCTGCGTCCAGGACTCAGGATCCGACCCGACGACCACAACGTCGGGTCCGGCCACGGCTCTCGGGCGCGGCTCTCCTGAGGTCAAGGCGCCGCGGCATGGAGTTCCCCCGCGCTCGGCTTTGCGATCCCAGCGTCGAAGCCGGCGAATCAAGAGCCGCCTGCAAAGCGGCGCTTAGAAACACGGCGCCGACGACGAGTAGCGCCCATCTGACCCCGGCGGGCTGAACGAGCGCCAAGCCACCGGCGCCGCAGAGCAGCGCCGCAAAGACGTACAGGCGGGCCGGAGTGAGCCGGAGCTTCGCCGGTCGACCCAAGTCTGCAGTAGGCGATGCGTACATGCTCCTCAGGATCGCCCGTGGCCGGGCGACGACATATCGGCTCAGAGATGCATGTGAGCGTGTCGCAGTACCCATGAGTCGCGGCATGTCGGTGATCGAGGCGGGATCGACTTAGGGCCAACGCGGCCGCCTGCGCAGCGTGACTCGACGCACGTGTGCCTTCGCGACGGGTTCGACGGGCGATCCGCTCCTGAGCGGGGAATCGCGAGAAGCGGCGCGTCCGCCGTGTTGTCTTCCAGGAACGAGATTTCGGGTGGCTCGCGTTCGTGCGCGAGTATCACGGCAGCGGCCGAGGGCGCTGGCCGGCGGCGTGTCCGAGGGCGCCGACCTCGCTCTCCCAGCGGGCCATCTGCTCGCTTTCGACGTGGCGGGACACTCGAGTGAGGGACGCCTTGCTTGACGCAGCGGTCCGGCGCGCCTCGCGTCGGCTCATCCCAATCCGTACCTGGCCGACGAGTGGCGCGTGCCTGTGCGTTCGATGCATGGTAAAAGCGTTGTGCGGCGGCGCATGAACGCCCATGGGGTGCAGCGACCATTTCCGGTTGGCCGTGCTGTGCGACCTGGGTCCGGCGAGCCGGTATTGGATGCGCCACCTGATAGGGCAACGCGTTGGCCGATGCGCGAGCTTCACTCGCCGTGAGCGGGAGCGTCACCACCGCTTCCTTGAGGACGTCGCTGTCGACGCGACGCGTCTCGCCGGTGAGCGTGATTGGGAGCGGATCCTGATCGCCGGCGACCAACGCTTGATCGGACCGCTCGTCAACGCCCTGCCGAACCGGCTAGTCAGAACGTGGTGCGCGACTTTCGGCACCTCACCGAGATCGACGTTCGGTCCTCGCCGTCGCTGTCGCCGAGCGGCTCGCGGGCGAGCGAGCCGAGCGCCGGCTAGACCTCGTGCGCCGCGTCCGCGACGCTGCGCTCGGTGCCGGACGAGCCGGCCTTGGCGTCGCGGATGTGCTCGTGGCGCTCAACGACGCGCGTCGAGCACCTGATCTATGACCCGCAGGTCCGTTACGTGGGGGCTGTCGGCGCTAACGACGTGCTGTTCGCCTCGCCCTACGCCGGTGGACTCCTGGTCGAAGAGTCGCGGCTGACCGAGCGACATCGTCGAACGCTGGCTGCGCACCGCCGCGCGGATCACGCCGCTCGATGCGATTGCCGCCGCGACCCTCGCTGACGCGGGCGGTATCGCGGCGCTCCTTCGCTGGTGAGTCAACGGATCCGGGCCGCCCTAGCACGCCCGTGGGCTCGGGTCCTCTGCGGTGCCCGTGGGCTCAGGTCCTATGCGGGCATCGCGAGGACCGACGAACCGACCCGGTCGGCGATCTGCGCCGCGATTCTCCGCTCGGTCTCGCCGTGGCCCGTGCCGAGGATTACCAGCGACGCGG
>Ga0126307_10001450_pt1 | contig 15632 bp, 13 predicted proteins | sample Plot28_FD_89955 | JGI IMG/M metagenome (GOLD analysis project Ga0126307, IMG submission 89955) | Serpentine soil microbial communities from UC McLaughlin Reserve, CA, USA - Plot28 | ecosystem: Environmental > Terrestrial > Soil > Grasslands | place: USA: UC McLaughlin Reserve, Lake County... | reverse complement strand
TTTACCCCGGCTACACCGCACTGGACGCCGTCGGGCCGTACGAGGTGCTCTCCCGCCTGCCCGGCGCGAGCATCACCTGGCTCGCGGCGGAGCCCGGGCCGCTGCGTACGGACACCGGGATGGCCGCCATCGAGGCCGACGCCGCGTACGAGGACCTGCCGGACCCCGAGATCGTCCTCGTGCCCGGCGGTCCCGGCAGGCGGGCGCTGCTCACTGACGAGCGTCTGCTCGGCTGGATCCGGCGCGCCCACGAGAGCTCGGAGTGGACGACGTCGGTATGCACCGGCTCGCTGCTGCTCGGCGCGGCGGGGATCCTGCGCGGTCTCGACGCCACGAGCCACTGGCTCGAGCTCGAGACGCTCGAGCGCTTCGGCGCGAGGCCGACCGGCACGCGCGTTGTCGAGCAGGGGAAGGTCATCACCGCGGCCGGGGTCTCCTCGGGCATCGACATGGCGCTCGTGCTCGTGGCGAGGATCGCCGGGCCGGAGGTCGCTCAGGCGATCCAGCTGGGGATCGAGTACGACCCGCAGCCGCCGTTCGACGCGGGCTCGCCGGAGAAGGCGCCGCCGGAGACCGTCGAGTTCCTACGTGGCCTGGCGGCCACGGGCGCGGTGACCTAGAGCCACTGCTGATACGTGTGCTTCACGACCTTGCCGCCCCTCCGGCAGGTCACGCGCGAGCTGTACTGAGTGGGGATCTTGCGGAAGCGGTCCTCGCGGCAGCGGTATCCCGAGACGCGCGGGCAGCGTCCCGTCTTGCCCGGCCGGCAGTCGTGGAACTCGCGTACGAGCCGGCGCGCCCTCCTGCAGGACACGTTGCGCGCCCTTATGCCGAGTACGTACGTCGTGCCGTAGCTTTGGCTGTCGCCGACTCCGCACGTGCGCGAGGCCTCGGCGGTCGGACCGCTGGCGGCGCCGGCGCCCGACGGTACGGCGAGCGCGGCGAGAAGAACGGCGAGCGGCAGGCAGCGGCGAGCGACTCGGATCATCGCGCCTAAGGTAGCGCCTCGCCGTAGTCGCGGCGCAGCGCATCGAGCACGATCTCGGCAGCCACGTCCGCCCCGGCGCCGTTCAGGTGGACGCCGTCCGGCTCGCGGACGATCTGGCGGCGTCCGTCGATGGTCATGGCGTCGCGGTAGCGGCCCCCGGGGGTGAAGACCTCCTCAAGGTCGACGACACGCACCTGAGCCGCGTAGGGCTGGGCCGCCACGCTGATCGCCGCGTTCACGGAGCGCGCGATCTCCTGCCGCTCGCCGTCGCGCGGCGCCGGTAGCAGAAGCCAGTAGACGCGCGCGCGCCCGCCGCGGCGGTACGTGTTCATCATCCGCCTGGCGCGGTAGGCGTACTCGGCCGCCCACCCGGGGCCGCAGCATTCGATCTCCTCGCCGCCCGGCCCGGGCAGCGCGAAGCCCTCGTTCGCGCCGATGAAGACCACCACGGCGTCCGGTTCGAGGTCAGCCGTCTGCTCGGTCGAGAGCCGGCCCCAGTCGACGAGGCCGGTGTTCGAGATGCCGGTTCCGATGTGCGGGTCGCGCTCAACGTTGACCTGCGTGTCGGCCAGGTCGCGCGCCAGCTCCACGTCAAGGGGCATCGCGAGCGAGTCGCCCGTAACGAGCAGCGTTCCGAGCCGGCCCGGCGGCGCGGCGCGCTCGCCGAGCTCGACGGGGTCGAACGACGACGGCGGCACCCGTGGTACGCCGCGTGCCGTTCGGCCGCCGGCGCCCGCGCTGTCGAACGCGCCCGCCTGCCCCACGCCCTCGTCCTCGAGGAAGGCGAGAGCGTCGTCGGTCCAGTCGTCGAACGGCAGCCGGTCGGATACCCAGCCGGCCGGCTTGCCGATCGCCAGCGTTAGCTCGCGCGCGATGCCGGGATCCATCTCCTCGCCGGCGCCGCGGATCGAGGAGCCCTCGAAGAGCACCAGCAGGAGCGCGGCGACGAAAACCACGATGAGCGCATGACGCGCCGTCAGCCGCCGCCCGGTCGGCGCGGGCGGGACAGGAGGCTCGGGGCTCGTGGGGTAGTAGGGCTCGGTCAAAACTGGAAGTAGATGAACGGGGGCACGCCCTGGCTAGGCACCGTAGCGCCGACCGTCGCCACCACGACCGCGAGTCCCAGCCCCAGCGCGGGCGCCGGGAGCGCCGCGAAGCGCACGCGCAGGCGGTCGAGCGGATCCGGCGGGAGCAGCTGAAAGCCGATCACCGCGGCGATCGCCGCGACGGTGGCGGGCGCCCAGAGCGTCGCGTCGCCCGCAACGGTGAGCCGAGAGATCAGCGCGCCCGCGAGCTCGAGGTTCTCGGCACGGAAGAGGATCCAGCCGAGCACGACCAGGTGGAACACGATCGCCCAGCGGATGACCGCCGGCGGCGACTTCACTTCGCGGTCGCGCAGCACGTGCTCGACCATCAGGCAGGCGCCGTGGAGCGCGCCCCAGAGGATGAAGCCCCAAGCCGCGCCGTGCCAGAGGCCGCCGAGGATCATCGTGATCATCAGGTTGCGGTAGGTGCGGAGCTTGCCGCCGCGGTTCCCGCCTAGCGGGATGTAGAGGAAGTCGCGCAGGAAGCGCGACAGCGTCATGTGCCAGCGCCGCCAGAAGTCACGGAAGCTGAGCGCCCGGTAGGGGCTGTTGAAGTTCTGAGGGAAGACGAACCCGAGCAGCAGCGCGACGCCGATCGCTATGTCGGTGTAGCCCGAGAAGTCGCAGTAGATCTGGGCGGCGTACGCGTAGGCGGCCAGCGCCACGTCCGGCGCCGCGTACGCCTCCGGCACTCCGAACACCGGGTCCACCACCTCGCGCGCCAGGTAGTCGGCGATCGCCACCTTCTTCACCAGCCCGATCGCGATCAGGACCACGCCCGCGCCCACGGCCACGTCGCGCGGGTCGCGCGGCTTCGCGAGCTGCGGGATGAACTCACGCGCCCGCACGATCGGCCCCGCCACCACGTGCGGGAAGAACGACAGGTAGAGCGCGAAGTCGATCGTGGTCGCCGGTTCGAGGAGCCCGCGCTTCACGTCGACGACGTACGAGATCGCCTGGAACGTGATGAACGAGAGCCCGATGGGTAGAGCCAGCGTCAACAGCGGGAGCGGCATCCCGAGACCGAGTGAGTCAAGGAAGCGGCCGATCTCGCCGACGAAGAACCCGTAGTACTTGAACAGCCCGAGCACCCCCAGGTCGACGGCGACCGTGGCGGCCATGATCCGCCGGCGCGCGCCTTCGTCGGAGCTGCGCGAGACCAGCACCGCCCCCAGCTGGTTCGCGAGGGTCACCCCCGCGAGCAGGAGGGCGTAGCCTGGGCTCGCGGCCGAGTAGAAGACGTAGCTCGCTGCCAGGATGGATGGCTTCCAGAGGCGTGGTCGGGGCATGAGGAGCCACGACAGCGCGAGCACCATCGGAAAGAAGAATGCGAACTCGTAGGACGGGAAGACCACGGCGCGGGAGCGTGTCTGGTGGAAGCACCCGGCTCGGCCGGGTGCGCACCATCGGCATCCTAGGAGGGCTGGTCCTCGCTGCCCTCGGGTCGCCCGCGCCGGCGTCCGCCGCCTGCGGCGGCGTCGAGCACTTCTCGCCGGTTGCCTCTCGCGGCGAGGGCCCGCCTCCGCTCGCGATCGGCGACTCGATCATGCTGGGCGCGATCGAGCCGATCCGGCGCGCCGGCCTCGAGCTCGACGTCCGCGGGTGCCGGCCGTTCTCCGAGGGCCTGAGCGTCATGCGCGCCCGCAGGCGCTCGCACTCGCTGCCCGACATCGTGGTGCTCGGGCTGGGCACGAACTGGACCGTCACGACGAGCCAGATCCGCGCCGGCCTGCAAATCGCGGGGCCGCGACGTGTGCTCGGGCTCGTCACGCCGCGTGAGACCGGCGGAGTCGCGAGCTCGGACCAGCGCGTGATCCGCGAGGCCGGCCGGCGCTGGCCGCGACGGGTGAAGGTGCTCGATTGGGTGTCCTACTCCGTAGGTCACTCGAACTGGTTCTGGAGCGACGGCCTCCATCTGCAGCCGCGTGGCGCCCGCGCGCTCGCGCGCCTGCTGAGGCAGGCGTTCACCTGGGAGCTGCCCGGCACGGTCACCGAGATCGAGCCGATCGGCACCGACGGCGGCGGCGTGGGCGCCGGCGGCTCCTAGCGAAGGATCCGCTCCCTCCGGAGCGTGCGGATCACGATCTGCGCCGCGAGGGACGCGCCGGCCGTCGACAGGTGCACGCCGTCCCGCTGGCGGACCCTCGCGACCCGGCCGCCGACCCTCATCGTGTCGCGATAGCGCCCGCCCGGTGTGAAGACCTTGACCAGGTCGATGACGCGCACGTCGCGGCGAGCCCGGGCGGCCGCCCGCCGTATGGCCGCGTTCACCGCGCGAAAAGTCATGCGGAAGGGTCCTCCGCGAGGCGTCGGCAGCAGCAGCCAGTACATGCGCGTGCGTCCCCCGCGGCCGTAGGAGGCCATCATCCGGCGCGTGCGCCGCGCGTACTCGGCGATCCAGGCGCCGCCGCAGCAGGGCGCATCGCCCATCGCGAAGCCATCGTTCGCGCCGAGGAACATCACCACGACGTCCGGCTTCAATGCGGCCTGCCGGCGCGCGTGCGCCTGCCAGTCGAGCAGCGACGGCTTCGAGATACCGGTGGCGATGCGGGCGTCGCTGCGTACGCGCACGCCGCGCGGGCGAAGGCGCTGCTTCAGGAACGAGTCGATGATCTGGATCATCGAGTCACCCGTGGCCAGCAGCGTGACGCGGCCGGTCGCGCGCACCGAGTGCCTCGTCCGGCCGCCGGGGATTTTTGCCGTGATCCGCCAGTCGCCCGGGCGGAGGGCGGCGAAGCGTGAGCGCCCACCGAGGCGAAGCCGCCGGCAGTCGGGGGGCCCGCCGGGCGGCTCGACGCAGACGCGGGCGCGCTCGCCGCCGATCCGCCAGCGGTCGACGAGCCGGTACGGTACCGGCCGGCCCGCGCGCACGCGCCTCGGCGCGAGGATCGCGAGGCGCCGCCGGCAGGAGGGGGTGCGCAGGCGCGCCTCGGCGCTGCTGCCGTCGGCGACGGCAGCCACGAAGAAGCGTTCGAGGCGGTCGCAGCGCCACGGCGCCGCGCGGTCGATCACGGTGTCAGCCTGCGCCGGCGTGAGCTCCGCGATCGGCTCCCCGGTGCCGTCTCGGAGCAGCTCGCTGATCTTGACCGGCACGCCGGGCGTGGCGTGCAGGCGCAATCGGATCCAGCCGCGACGCGGGCTGTCAGCCGTGAGCATGGGCGGCTGGTCCGCGCCGGGGCGGGCCCGCGGCTCGTCGGCCTCCGCGGGGAGCCCGAGCACCGCGCCCGCGAGCGCAGCCAGGGCGAGCGCCGGCCACCTCACGGTCATATCCTCGAACCATGCGCCCGGCGGTGGCAAGCGCGCTCGTCGCGATCTGCGCATTTGCGGCGCCCGCCGCAGCGCAGCGCGCCGCCGGCGATGCGCCCGCGCGCGCCCTGCTCGTCGTCGGCGATTCGCTCGGGCTCTTCACCGTGCCGCATCTCGAGCGCCGGCTCGACGGCTGGCACGTGACGGCGCGCGCTCGGCCGGCGCGGCGCGCGACGGAGGCTCCGCGGATCCTTCGAGCGTTCGGGCCGAGCCTTCCTCCCGTGGTCCACGTCAGTCTCGGGACGATCGACCCGCCCGCCAGGGTGCGCGCATTCCGGCGCGCGCTCCGGACCGTCATGCGCCTCGCCGGCCGGCGGCGCTGTGTGGTGTGGACGAACATCTACCGGCCGGCGCTGGGCGAGGCGACCTACGACGACTTCAACCAGATCCTGGCCCGCCAGGACGCGCGCCGCGCGAATCTGCGCGTCGTCGACTGGGAGGCAATGGTGGCGGCGAACCTCGACTGGCTTCTGGGCGATGCGGTGCACGTGACCGCGCAGGGCTACCGGGCGCGGGCGCGGGCCGTGGCGAGCGAGGTCCGCCTGTGTCGTCGCTCGCTTACGTGAGCGCCTGCGCTCACCGCACGCGAACGGCCGGGCCGTAGAGCGAGCCGGAGCGCACCCGGTAGACGCCGCCGCGCTCCACCGCGGCGCGATAGCGGCCGCGGGCGCTCGTGCGGACGCGCTCGATGCGCCGCCAGCGATCCTCCACGCGGCGCTGGAGCACGAGCCGGCGTCCGCGCGGCGCCGGCCAGAACTCGCCGGTCACGGCGCGCGTATGCGTCCAGGGCCCCGCGACCGACAGTCGCGCCGAGCTCGAGCGCCCAGCGGAGCTCGATACCCGCACGTGCGTGAACCACGTGTCGCGCAGCCCGAGCCGTGCGCGCACGGTCGGCCCGGTGATCGTGCTGGAGCCGCGCGAGCCGATAACCCGCGCGCGCACCACGCGCGGGGAGACGCCCCGCTTCAGGACCTTCAGCCGCTCGAACGCACCTGGTGCTCCGAGCGCGCGGTCGAGCGCCGCAGCGGAGAACGACACGCGCCAGGTGTGGTAGGGCGAGTGGAAGTCGTAGGGGTCCGGCACGCCCACGAGCCACGGCTTAGACAGCGCTCCCACGAACGAGAACTCCACGTTCTCGGTGTAACCGCCGGAGGTGGAGAAGTAGTAGGTCACCGCAGGCTGGCCCGCGTAGGTCACGATGCGGCCGGCGGTCGCGCGCACCGCGGCGTCGCTGCGGACACTCTCGCCGGTCACTCCGCGGTAGACCTGGGAGCGAGTGTCCGGATACTGGTCGAACACCCCGCTCGTCTTGCGGGTGGCGAGCGCGTAGGTGCGCGCCGCCACAGCCTGCACCTTCAGCGCCTCGAGCGGCCAGGACGACGGCATCTCGCCGGCCACCACACCGCGCACGTACGAGTCGAGGTCGAGCTCGTTGATGGCGGTGACCCCGCCGCCGTCCGCGCGCACCTCGATCACACCGCGGTAGCGGCCGTTCGAGACGAAGTTGAGCGCCGCGCCGAGCAGCCTGATCGGATCGCTCGCGCGGAACGTGGCGATCCCGACCCGGGCCACGCGCTTGCCGCTCGCGCTGCTCACGCTGACCCCGCCGCCGGACCTGCGCACCACGTACGTGGTGCCCGGGTTGAGCTCGCGGCCACTCACCGACGTCGCCCCGCGCACGCGGATGTACGGGTCAACGGGTTGGAGCAGCACCCTCACCGGGCGCGAGGGAGCGGTCGACAGGCGGGTGCCCTTGTAGTAGTGCGCGAGGATCTGCCGGTAGCCCGAGCCCTCGAGCGCGTAGCCGTAGGCGCCGTACTGGCTCATGCCGATCCCGTGGCCGAAGCCGCGCCCCTTTATCCAGTGGCGCACGCCCGCGTCCGCCACGGCGGGCGCGGCAAGGGCGAACAGGGCTGACACGAGGGCGAGGCGGCGCATGGGTTCCTATCGACGGAGTCCGTAACCCCTTGAGACGTTCAAGGTAGCGGCGGGGTTTTGCTCCGGCGGCTCACGCCCGCGGACCCCCGCGAAGATCGGTTTCGCCTGCCGGTTCGCCCTGATTCAGGTCACAGCGAACAGGCGCCACTCACCCGGCACGCCGCGCAGCTCGCAGGCCCCGCGGTCCTCGAACTCGATCCCGGAGCCCACCACGAGGTCCTTCACCGTCCCCGAGACGAGCACCTCGTTCGCCCCCGCCTCCGTCATCACCCTCGAGGCGATGTGCACCGCCAGCCCGCCCACGTCGTGATCCATCACCTCGAGCTCGCCGGTATGGAGCCCGGCGCGCACCTGAATGCCGAGCGAGCCCATCGCCTCGGCGACGGAGGCCGCGCAGCGGATCGCCCGCGCAGGCCCGTCGAACGTGGCGAGGAAGCCATCGCCCGTACGCTTGACCTCGCGGCCGCGGTGACGTTCGAGTGCCTGGCGGAAGAGGGTGTCGTGACGCTCGAGCAGGAAGCGCCAGTTGCGGTCGCCCATCTCGGCCGCCCGCCGGGTGGAGTCGACGATGTCCGTGAACAACACGGTCGCGAGCATCCGCTCGCGCTCGTGCTCGAGGCGCTCGCCGGTGATGAACTCCTCGATCTCGCCGAGCAGGGCCTCGGTGTCGCCCGCCGAGAAGATGTTCTCGTCGCCCTCGAGCTCCACGAGCCGGGCGCCCGGGACGTTCCTGGCGATGTAGCGCGAGTGCTCGATGTTGATGAAGGTGTCGCCCGTGCGGTGCATCACCAGGGTGGGCACGCGGATCGACGGCAGCACGTCGCGCACGTCGATCTCGCCGATCAAGTCGACGATGCGGCGGATCGTGGCGGGGCTGGCCGCGAGCCGCTCGAGCCGGGCGGACCACTCCATGAAGCGCGGGTCGCCGAGGCGGCTCGGCGACACCCCGCCGGCCAAGAAGCCCTCGCCCCAGTGGTCGAGCAGCCTGTCGAGTTGCCGGCTGCGCTCCTCGGCGTGCCACGCCCACCCGTATCCCGGCGCCCAGGTTGCACGGGCGAACGTCGAGTAGAGCACGAGGTGCGTGACGCGCTCCGGGTAGGTCGCGGCGAACATAGCGGCCATCGGCCCGCCCTCGAGGGTCCCGACGAGCGCCGCCCGCTCGGTGCCGGCGGCGTCGAGCACGGCGAGCACGTCGTCCATCTGGTCCTCGAGCGTCGGCGCGCCGAAGAACGGGTCGGAGAGGCCGGAGCCCCGGCGGTCGAACGTGATCATGCGCGCGAAGCGCTTGATCCGCTCGAGTACCCGCTCGATCCCCGGCTCCGACCAGAGGTACTCGACCTGCGAGATCCACGTCGGCACCCAGACCAGGTCGATTGGGGCGTCGCCCTCCACGATGTAGGCGATGTGGATGTCGCCGGCCTTCGCGTAGCGGGCCACGGGAGCCACGCCCACTGAACTTACGCGATCCGCTCAACGACGCTGGGTAGGCTCCGGTAACGGTGCCAGTGCGCAAGGCAAGCGACGTGTTCGTGGAGTGCCTCGAGGCCGAGGGCGTGAGACACGTCTTCGGCATCCCCGGCGAGGAGACGCTCGACCTGAACGAGTCGCTCTCGCGCTCCTCGATCGAGTTCGTGCCGGTGCGCCACGAGCAGGGCGGCGCCTACATGGCCGACGTATATGGCCGGCTGACGGGGCACGCCGGCGTCTGCCTGGGCACGCTCGGACCGGGGGCGCTGAACCTCGTGACCGCGGTGGCGGACGCCTACCTCGACCGCGCACCGCTCGTGGCGCTCACCGGCCAGGGCGACCTCGAGCGGATGCACAAGGAGTCGCACCAGTACATCGACCTGCTGCGCGTGATGCGCCCGATCACGAAGTGGAACGCGCGCCTATCGGACGCGGCGATCATCCCAGAGGTCGTGCGCAAGGCGTTCAAGCTCGCCGAGGGCGAGAAGCCGGGCGCCACCCACATCGAGCTGCCCGAGGACGTGATGGCCGCCGAGATCGACGCCGAGCCGCTGCCCCGGCGGCGCCAGGCACGCCCCGAGCCGGCAGCGCGCGAGCTGCTGAAGGCCGCCGACCTCGTGCGCGGAGCGGTGCAGCCGGTGGCGCTGGCCGGCAACGGGGTGATCCGCGGAGGCGCCACGCCCGCGCTGCGGGAGTTCGTCCGCGCCACCGGCATCCCGGTCGCAGAGACGTTCATGGGCAAGGGCCTGATCCCACCGGAGTCGCCGAAGGCTCTCGGCACCGTCGGCCTCCAGTCCGGCGACTACACGATGGCCGGCTTCGACGAAGCCGACGTAGTCGTGGCGATCGGCTACGACCTCGTGGAGCACTCCCCCGAGCACTGGAACCCGAAGCGCGACAAGCGGGTGATCTGCATCGACTCGGTGCCGGCGGAGACGGACGCCTACTTCACGCCGGAGGTCGAGTTGGTTGGCGACCTCTACACGATCCTGTCGCGGCTCGGCGAGGAGTGCCGGCACGTGCCCCACCATGGTGGCTCGCGCCGCCTGCACGACCTGGTGACGGGCCACTTCGAGCAGGCGCGCGACGACGACGGCTTTCCGGTGCAGCCGCCGCGGGCCCTCTACGAGATCCGCAAGGCGCTCGGGCGCGAGGACATCCTGATCTCGGACGTCGGCCTGCACAAGCTCTGGATCGCGCGCATGTTCCCGGCGTACGAGCCGAACACCGTCCTGATCGCCAACGGACTGGCGGGCATGGGCTTCGCGCTGCCGGCGGCGATCGCCGCCAAGCTCGTGCACCCGGCCCGAGGCGTCGTGACGGTGAACGGCGACGGCGGCTTCCTGATGAACTGCCAGGAGCTCGAGACCGCCGTGCGGCTGCGCACGCCGATCGTGAACGTGATCTGGGAGAACGGGCAGTACGGCTCGATCGTGTGGAAGCAGGACAAGCGCTTCGGCACCCACTTCGGCACCGACTTCACGAACCCGGATTTCGTCAAGCTTGCCGAGGGATTCGGCATGCCGGCGTGGCGCTGCGGCTCCGCGGACGAGTTCGGCGAGCGCCTGCGCGACGCGCTCGGCCTCGACGTCCCGTCGTTGATCGTGCTGCCGGTCGACTATTCGCTGGACGTCGCCATCTCTGAGGAACTAGGAACGGAGACAGTTGCAACATGAGCATCGCCACCGAGGAACAGACAGTCGTAGACGGCGTCGAGAAGAGGCTCTACATCGGAGGTGAGTGGCGCGACGCCGCGGGCGGGGACACGCTCGAGGTGCTCGACCCGGCGACCGAGGAGCCGCTCTGCGAGGTCGCCGACGGGACGCCCGAGGACGCGATGGCCGCGCTCGACGCCGCGGTCGACATGCGCGCCGAGTGGGCGGCCTCGGCCCCGAACGACCGCGCGGCGATCCTCTGGAAGGCGTTCGAACTGATGATGGAGCGCTCCGACGAGCTCGCCCTCCTGATGACGCTCGAGATGGGCAAGCCGCTCGCCGAGTCGAAGGCGGAGATCGTGTACGCGGCGGACTTCTTCCGCTGGTTCTCCGGCGAGGCGCTTCGGATCGACGGCAACTACAAGCAGTTCGCTAACGGCACGAGCCGCGTGCTCGTGATGAAGCAGCCCGTCGGCCCGTCGCTCATGATCACCCCCTGGAACTTCCCGATGGCGATGGGCACGCGTAAGGTCGGCCCGGCGGTTGCGGCGGGATGCACCGTCGTGATGAAGCCGGCGCAGCAGACCCCCCTGTCGATGCTCGCACTCGGTCAGATCCTCGACGAGGCGGGTCTGCCCGGCGGTGTCTTCAACATCATCACGACATCGTCGTCCGGCGCGACGACCGGGCCGTTGATCGAGGACGGGCGGCTGCGCAAGCTGTCGTTCACCGGTTCCACGGAAGTTGGCCGCAAGCTGATCGAGTCGTCCGCGAAGAACGTCCTCAAGGTCTCGATGGAGCTGGGCGGCAACGCGCCGTTCCTCGTCTTTGACGACGCAGATCTCGATGCCGCCGTGGACGGCGCGCTCCTGGCGAAGATGCGCAACATCGGCGAGGCGTGCACGGCGGCGAACCGCTTCCACGTGGCGGAGTCGGTGCAGGAGGAGTTCTCGCGCCGGCTCGCCGAGAAGATGGGCGCGCTGAAGCTCGGGCGCGGGACGGACCCGGACGTGAAGGTCGGGCCGCTGATCGACGAGCCGTCCCGCGAGAAGGTGGCCGAGCTCGTGCAGGACGCGCTCGACAAGGGCGCGGCGCGCGTGGTCGGCGGCGAGATCCCCGACGGGCGCGGCTACTTCTACGCGCCGACCGTCCTGTCGGGCGTGCCCGAGGAGGCGCGCGTCAACTCCGAGGAGATCTTCGGCCCGGTGGCGCCGATCGGCGTCTTCGAGTCGGAGGCGGACGCGATCGCGAGGGCCAACGACACCGAATACGGGCTGGTCGCTTACGTGTTCACGCGCGACATCAAGCGCGCGATTCGGGTCTGCGAGGCGCTCGACACCGGCATGGTCGGCCTCAACCAGGGCATGGTCTCGAACGCCGGCGCCCCGTTCGGCGGCGTGAAGCAGTCGGGCATCGGGCGCGAGGGCGGCAAGGAGGGCCTCGAGGAGTTCCTCGAGACGAAGTACGTGGCCGTGAACCTCTGAGCGGGCGGGCCCCCGCTGTAGGGTACGCACAGCGGAATGCGGTTGTTTCATGTCTGAGAGGGATCGCCGGGGTGTCCGTTTGTCGGGTTCGCACAACGGTGGACCGCTGGCCGCGCGCGTGGCGGGCGAGCTCATCGACGCGCTCGAACGCGCGACGGACGAGCTTGCCCCGCGGATGACGGCGTCTGTGCGGACCGAGATCCCGGAGTACGCCGCACCGCCCGCCGCAGCGCTCGCGCCGCAGATCGAGTCGCACTGTCGAGAGCACCTCGCCGCGTTCATCGGGTGGGCGCGGGCGGGCTGCCGGCCCGACGCGCTCGACCTCGGCTTCGTGCGCGAGCGCGCCGCGCTGCGGGCCGCCGGGCCGGTGCCGCTCGGAGCGCTGTTGCGCTCCTACCTGATCGGCCAGCGCGAGATCTGGAGGACGCTCACCGGCGCGGTGGGAGCGAGCGACGCCGACGCGGTGCGCGAGCTGACGGCGGCGACCTTCGAGTACACCGGCATGATCACCGCGGCCGTCGCCGAGGCCTACGCCGCCGCGGGCGCGCGCCTCGCCGCTCACGCGGAGTACGAGAAGCGGGACCTGCTCGAAGCGCTCCTCGCCGGCAATCCCGTTCCGGACGAGCTCGTCGATCTGTCCGCGGCGCTCGGGCTCCCCGGGCCGCACGGCCTCGCCGTGGCCGCTCTCAGGGTCATCGAGGACGACTCCGGCACCGAGGCGCCTACCGACGCCCTCGTGGGGTCTCTGCGAGGCGTGCTCTCCTCCACAACGGGCGCTGGAGGGCTCGCGAGCCGCCGGGCGGTCGGCGCTGTGGCGCTGCTGCCACTCGCCTCGCAGGGGCTGGGCGAGGCGCGCGTCGTGCTCGAGCAGGCGCTCGCAGCGCACGACGGCGGCGCGCTCGCGGGCATCGGCTTTCGCGCCCCGGACCTCGCCGGTATCCCGGCGGCGCACGCCGACGCGATACGCGCGCTACGTCACGCCACACCCGAGCGTCCGGTCGTCGCCCTGGGCGACGTGCGGCTCGTGGAGCACCTGGCCGTGGGCGCCGAGGCGGGCGCGACGCGGCTCGTGCCTCCCGCGGTCGCCGAGCTGCTCGACCGCGACGCGGCGTCCGGCGGGCCGCTTCGTGAGACCCTCACCGCCTTTGCCGGCGAGGGAATGAACATCTCGCGCGCCGCTTCGAGGCTGTTCGTCCACGCCAATACAGTGCGCTACCGGCTCGGGCGGGTGCGCGCCGATACCGAGCTCGACCCGACCCGCTTCGCGGACCTCGAGGAGCTGCTCGCGGCGATCCGCCTGACGCCCCGCTGAGCCTGCACGATCATCTGCAACCGGTTCGGCCGTCGAGCCAGGGGGCAATCATGGGGGCGTGGCACGCGTGCGGCTCCTTGCCGGCGTGGTCGTGGTCGCATGGATGCTGACCCTGCCGTTCGCGCAGCAAGGGCTTGCTTCGAGCGCGAGGGTGGCCGCGCTCCAATCCGCGCTCGGTTCCCTCGGGTATTACCGGGCGGCGGTCGACGGTGTGCGCGGTCCGCTGACCCGAACCGCCGTTGCCGCCTTCCAGCGACATCGCGGCCTGATCGCCGACGGCATCGCCGGGCCGGTCACGCGGCGGGCGCTCGGCCGCCGCGGCCGGCCGGGTCTCGGCAGCCGGGTGATGCGACGGGGGATGCGCGGCTGGGACGTGGCCGGCCTGCAGTTCCTGCTGGCGCGTCGCGGCTATCCGCCCAGGGCGATCGACGGCGCCTTCGGGCCCGTGACCGGCATCGCCGTCCGCAACTATCAGGCGGCCGCCGGCCTCACGGTCGACGAGCTCGCCGGCCCCGCCACGCTGCGCGCGCTGCGGTCCCGGCCGTCCCGCCTGCGCGGTCGGTATCCGACCGGCCCGGTGCGCTTCCTGCGCCCCGTTCCCGGCCCGATCGGCGATCGCTTCGGGGCGCCGCGTCCCGGCCGGCGCGTCCACCAGGGCATCGACTTCCCGGTGCCCTTCGGCACCCGCGTGGGCGCGGCCGGCGTGGGAGTGACCGAGTTCGCCGGCCGCAATCGCGCCGGCTACGGGAACCTCGTCGTGATCCGGCACCGGCTCGGCTACACGACGTGGTACGCGCATCTCTCCACGATCACGACCTGGGTCGGCGAGCGTGTGCGCGGAGGCACGCGCATCGGCTACGTGGGTTCGACCGGGTACTCCACCGGTCCACATCTTCACTTCGAGGCGCGACGCTTCGGCGTGCCGTTCGATCCGGTGCCGTATCTGCTCGCCGCGGTCGCCTCACGCCGAGCTCCGCGCGCGGTCCGCTGCTCACCCCGGCGGCTGCTCGTGAACTACCGGCTGGAGCCCGCGCGCGGGTGCAGGCCGCTGCGGCGCTGAGCGGCGGTCAGCCGCCCTTCGATCCGCGCGTCATCCCGCGGAGGTCGAGCGCCCTGTCGAGCGTCTCCTCGTCCACGCCCTTCTCGATCGCCACCTCGCGGATCGTCCGCTCGGACGCCACCGCCTCCTGCACGATCTCGGTGCCGCGGTCGTAGCCGATGTGCGGGTTCAGCGCGGTCGCGATCGCGGGGGTGGACTCCGCATGGCGGCGGAGCATGTCCTCGTTCGCCTCGAGGCCGTCGACGCACTTCTCGGCGAACATGTGGCAGGCGCTCGTGAGGATCCGGATCGACCCGAACAGGTTCCGCGCGATCATCGGGACGCGCACGTTCAGCTCGAAGTTGCCCTGCGTCCCCGCGACCGTGATCGCCGTGTCGTTCCCGATCACCTGTGCGGCCACCTGGAGCACGACCTCCGGGATCACGGGGTTGACCTTGCCGGGCATGATCGAGGAGCCCTTCTGGAGCTCCGGGAGCCGCAGCTCCACGAGCCCGGTGCGCGGACCCGATCCCATCAGCACGTGGTCGTTCGCGATCTTCGTGAGCGACACCGCGACCATCTTGAGCGCGCCGTGCAGCTCCACGAGGCCGTCGCGGTTGGCCTGCGCCTCGAAGCGATCACGCGGCGCCTCGCCGAGCCCGAGCTGCTCGCGGACGCGCTCGGCGAACTCGGGATGGGTGTTGAGGCCGGTGCCGGTCGCTGTGCCGCCGAGCGGGATCTCGGCGGCGCGCCTGAGCGCGTCACGCACCCGATCCCGACCGAGCGAGATCTGCGCCGCGTAGCCGCCGAACTCTTGACCGAGCGTGACGGGAACGGCGTCCATCATGTGCGTGCGCCCCGCCTTCACCACGTCCGCCCACTCGTCGGCCTTGCGCTGGAAGGAGCCGGCCAGGCGCTCGAGCGCCGGCAGCAGGTCCGTCTGCACCGAATCGACCGCGGCGAGATGGACGGCGCTCGGGAAGACGTCGTTCGACGACTGACCCATGTTCACGTGATCGTTCGGGTGTACCGCGTCGCCGGCCAGCGCAGCGATCACCTCGTTGGCGTTCATGTTCGTCGACGTGCCGGAGCCCGTCTGAAACACGTCGATCGGGAACTGGTCGTCGTGCTCCCCCGCCGCGACGGCGTCACCGGCCGCGGCGCTCCGCTCGGCGATGTCCGCATCGAGCAGCCCGAGTTCGGCGTTCACCCGCGCGGCCGCCGCCTTGATACGGCCGAGCCAGCGCACCACCGGCGTGGGCACGCGCTCGCCGGATACGGGGAAGTTCTCAACCGCCTTGCTCGTCTCGGACCCCCAGAGCTCCTCTTTGACAGCCATCCCTCTCCTCGTCGAAAGC
>Ga0126307_10001449_pt1 | contig 15636 bp, 17 predicted proteins | sample Plot28_FD_89955 | JGI IMG/M metagenome (GOLD analysis project Ga0126307, IMG submission 89955) | Serpentine soil microbial communities from UC McLaughlin Reserve, CA, USA - Plot28 | ecosystem: Environmental > Terrestrial > Soil > Grasslands | place: USA: UC McLaughlin Reserve, Lake County... | reverse complement strand
ATCAGCTACCGCAATAGCGGCTAGGCGCGCGACGTTCGAAAGGGCCGGGGCAGGCGGTTATGCTGCCCCGGCCTTTTTCCTGGTCCACGAAGGGAGTCGATTTGGCGACGCTTGTCTACAAGCTCGAGGAGATCACCGCGCGTGAGCTCAAGCCCGAGTTGCTCGAGCTCGACGGCATCTCACGCGAGGCCGTCGAGGCGCACTACAAGCTCTACCAGGGCTACGTCGCGAAGCGGAACGAGATCCTGAAGAAGCTCGACGGCGTCGACCTCGCGGCTGCCAACCAGGTCTACTCCGAGGTGCGGGCGCTGAAGGTCGAGCTCTCGTTCGCCGTCGGCGGGATCAAGAACCACGAGGTCTATTTCGAGCACCTCGGCGGTGACGGCGGCGACCCCGACGGCCTCTTCGGTCAGCTCGTCGAGCGTGACTTCGGCTCCATCGCCAGCTGGCGGGACGACCTCAAGGCTACGGGCATGGCCAGCCGGGGCTGGGCCTGGACCGCCTACGACTGGGACGAGGGACGCTTGTTCAACTACGCCGGCGATTCGCAGAACACCTACCCGATCTGGAACGCGACCCCCCTCGTCGCCCTCGACGTGTACGAGCACGCGTACTTCCTCGACTTCCAGACGGACCGCGCCTCCTACATCGACGCGTTCTTCGACAACGTGGACTGGGCGACCGTGAACGACTGGGTCTCGAAGTACCAGATCAGCCCCAAATAACCGACCTCCTGCTCATCCTCGCCGGCTACCTGGCCGGCAGCCTGCCCTTCGGGTACTGGCTCGTCCTGCTGCTGCGGCGCGAGGACATCCGGAAGTACGGCAGCGGGAACATCGGCGCGACGAACGTGTGGCGGAGCTTCGGCCCGGGCCTCGGCGGGCCCGTGATCCTGCTCGACATCGCGAAGGGGTTCGTCCCGACGCTCGTCGCCGCCGAGCTCGAAGGCCCGCTCATCGGGGCGCTGGTCGGCGGGGCGGCGATGCTCGGCCACTGGCGGCCGGTGTTCATGCGCTTCCAGCGCGGGGGGAAGATGGTCGCGACGTGCGGCGGCGCGCTGCTCGGGCTCGCCCCGCTCGTCGGGCTAGCCGGGGTGTTGGTGTGGCTCGTCGTCTTCGGGGTGTCGCGCTACGCGTCGCTTGCGTCGATGGCCGCCGCGGCCTCATTGCCGTTCGCGGCTCTCGCGCTCGGCGAGCCCTGGCCGGTCGTGGTCTTCGTCACCGCCGCAGCCGCCGGTGTTCTCGCCTTGCACCGCGCCAACATCGCCCGCCTGCGAGCAGGCACGGAGAACCGCTTCGACCTCCGCCGGTTACGAGGCCAGCCAGCGCGCTAGGTCAGTGTGGTTGGGCTGCGGCTCGCCGGACGCGAGCTCGGCCCTCAGCTCGCCCACGGTTCCGTGGCGCTCGGCGAGGACGTCGTGGGCGTGGATCGTCTCCAGGTTGACCTGACGTGAGAGTAGGAAGTCCGCGTCGTCCAGGCTCGGGTAGCGCTCGATCACGCCCCTGAGGGCCAGCCGAACCGAGTCCTCGACGAAGCGCGGCTGCAGGTGCGCGTGCTCGACGACGAAGAGCTCGTCGGGCCGCTTCAGCAGCTCGTAGACAGGCGCGCTCATCGAGCTCTCGACGATGCGCACGAGCTGCTCCGCGTTGACCGGGAGCTCGCTGCCGATGTAGAGCGTCCCGCGCCCACGCTGGTTGTGCGTCGCGAGTGGGACGAGGTCGAGGATGCGGTCGACGTCGTTGTCATCGAACCCCGCCTCGAGCAGGCGCTCGCTCGCCCGGCCTCGGACGAGCCCCTGCGCGCACGGGCACGCGTTGATTCCGATCGCTTCGACGCCGACGACCCGGCGCACGGTCCGCTCCGATGCGGCGGCGATCCCGATCAGGCCCACCATCTCCTGCGTCGGCAGCCCGGTCACGGGCGTCGTCTTCTCGAACGGATACCGCGCGCTGATCCGCACCGCCGCGCGGAGCGCGCTCTGCCGCGCGACGATGTGGCGGGCGATGTGGTCGGCCAGCGTCTCGATCAGGAACGCCTCGCCGATCACGACCTCCTCGATCGCCTCGGCGAAGAGCTCGGGGAAGCGGGACATGTGGACGCCCTTTTGCGCGGGGTCGAGATCGACCGTGCTCTCGATCTCCGCCGCGATCAGCTTCTCGGTGTCGCCGTACCGGATGCGGATCGCTTTGCTGACACCGGTGACTCCGGCGCGCGAAAGGCCGAGCCGCACGTCCGGCTTCGAAGCCTGGAGGTCGTGGTCGAGGATCCGTTCGTTCGCGTCCATCCCGCCGGATACTGTGCCAATTCTGTTCACCGACACCGCTTTTTCCCGCCTCGTCTCGCTCGCGTGCCACGACCTGCGCACGCCGCTCGCGACCGTGTCCGGCTTCGCGCACACCCTCGCACGCGTGGACGGGCTGGCGCCTCCGGCCGATCGGTACGTGGAGATGATGATCGCCGCCTCCGGTGAGCTCGCCGAGCTGATCGACGCGCTCGGCATGGTGGCGCGGATCGAGGGCGGCCGCTACGAGCCTGCCCTCGTCGACGCGGACTCGCTCGAGCTCGCGCAGACCGCGGCAGCGCGTCTGGGCGACGGCCGCGCCGAAGTGACGGGCCAAGGCGGCGCGATCGCCGTCGACCGCGAGGCGGCGGAGATCGCCGTCCACGGGCTCGCGCGCTGCGCGCTCCGCCACGGCGGGCTCGAGCGCGTGTCGCTCGCGGCCGAGGCGGGCGGCGTGCGGATCTCGCCGATCACGGAGGCGGCCGCCCCGATCGTGATGGCCGAGGAGATCCGCGATCTGGGCTCAGCCGTCGGTCTGCGGATCGTCGCCGCGCTCGGCGGCTCCGCGGAGCTCGCCGGCGCGACGCTCGTGCTCGGTTTCCACGCTACGCGTCCTGGTTAGCTAGCTCGCTCGACGGCCGCGACGACCTCGTCGTCAGACCCGTTGCGCAGCGCGTCCGTGAGGCGCCGGCTGCCGGTGAGGCCGGAGCGCATGGTCATCAGCTCGTTGAGCCGACGGTCGTCCATGTTGCGCCGGGCGGCGGCGGACTTCAGCCGGGGAATTACGGCGCGGGGGTTTCCGTCCGGTCCGAACTGCCAGCTCGGGAAGATCGTCTCGCCGTTCTCGCCGGGCACGCCGATCAGCAAGCCGGCGCGTCGCATGGAATCGACCTTGGCCGGCTGCGTCCCGAGGCGCACGGCGAGCCAAGACCGGCTGAGGGCGGGTTGGTCGTAGGCTGCCATGCGCCTCGATCGTAACGAGGCGCGTTGGAACTGGCTTCAAAATGAGGCGCTGTGCCGCCGGTCGTCCAACCCGCGGGCTGACGAGTTGAGGACGGGAACCGACGCGGCCGCCTCTACCGGACCGCTGGGGAAACGGCGCGCGATGTTGCCTGCAGCCGGAGTAACGAATGTGCAACGGCGACCCTCGAGCAAAACCGCTGCATATCGCGAGGGTTAACGCGAGGCGGTCGCAATTCGGTGACCAACCGTCGACTCGAAAGGTCCAGGCCGCCGCACAGCCTGCGGCAGCCTGCGTGACAAAAGCGTCACGCCTCCGTCGTGGAAGGCGCGCGGGCCGCGTCTAGCGGAGTAAGCGTGACAGGCGGCGGTCCTTCAGGATTCGGCCGGCAGTCTGGCAGGTCGGGCAGTAGAAGACCGTGTGCGCGTCGTAGTCGACCTGCGCGAGCGGGGTGCCGCAGCGCGGGCACGGCTCGCCGAGGCGCCTGTGGACGCGATAGACCGCCTTGTCACCGGCGCCGCGCTCGCGGGCCTCCAGGCCCCGCGCGAGCTCCGAGTCGATTGCCTCCGCCAGCCGCTCGACCTCTTCGGACGAAAGCTGCGTCGACAGGGCGAACGGCGACAGGCCGGCCACGTTGAGGATCTCGTTCGCCCACGCGCGCCCGATCCCGGCGAGCAGCCGTTGGTCGCGCAGGAGCGAGTGCAGCCGCCGCGACTCGCCGGCCAGGATCTCGCCCAGCCGCTCCGCGCCCAGCCCGAGCGCCTCGGGGCCCAGGTGCTCGACCTCCGCCTCGGCGGCCTCGGGCGAGAGGAGCCACGCCCCGGCCCGCTTCTTCGGCCCGCCCTCCGTCATCACGAGTCGCCCGCCGCGCTGGAATTCCAGCTGGAACGCCGGCGTCTTCGGCCCCTTCTCGCCAGAGGCGAGGTACTTGATCCGCCCTGCGCTCATCATGTGCAGCAGCAGGACGAGCTCCCCGTCGTCGGTCGGGAAGAGCAGCCGCTTCCCGCGCCGCACCGCGCCCGAGAACCGCCGCCCCTCGAGCACGCGCAGGGGCGGGTCGAATGTCTTCAGCGTCGCGATGTGCGCAGGTCCTGCGCCGACGATCGGGAACGCTGAAACAGGGTCGTCGAGCGACCTTCGCAGCGCTTCGACCTCGGGTAGCTCCGGCACGTAACCTCCTCGACCGGGATGGAGCCGCCGATCAGCGTACTCGTCCGTCGCGGCGCCACCTTCGAGTCCGTTCATCGCGTGCACGCGGCGGCGACGCGAGACGGCGAGGTCGTCGCCTCCGCGGGCGACCCCGATTTCGTCACGTTCATGCGCTCCTCGGCCAAGCCGATTCAAGCGCGCCCGCTTGCGCGCGAGTATCCGAGCCTGCCGACGAGCGAGCTCGCGATCGCCTGCGCATCCCACCTCGCCGACCCGGCCCAGCTCGCGGCGGTCGAGTCGCTTCTCGCGCGCGCGCACGCGCGCGAGGAGGATCTGGAGTGCGGGGCGGAGGGTGACCCGCCCAGCCGCCTCAATCACAACTGCTCCGGCAAGCACGCCGGGATGCTGGCGGTCTGCCGCGCCCGCGGCTGGCCCATCGAGGGCTACCGCCTCGCCGACCACCCGCTCCAGCAGGAGCTCCACCGCGAGATCGAGACGACGGCCGGCACCACGCCCACGGCAACGGCCGTCGACGGCTGTGGCGTCGTCACCTTCGCCCTTCCGCTCCACGCCATGGCGCACGCCTTCACCCGGCTCGACGACGGAATCACCTCGGCCATGCGCGCCCACCCCGAGCTGATCCGCGGCGAGCGAGCCGCCGACACGATGCTGATGCGCGCGCTCCCTGGGTGGATCGCGAAGGGCGGCGCCGAGGGGCTGATGTGCGCGGCGGGCGACGGAATCGGCGTCGCGCTGAAAGCGGAAGACGGCGCGGCCAGGGCGATTCGACCCGCGCTCGCAGCCTTCCTCGGCCGCCTCGGACACGTCCTTCCGGAGGCATTCGCGGTTGTCACCGTCGAGAACTCCCGGGGCGAGCGGGTGGGAGAGATCGTTGCCGCCGTGTGAAGATTTGTTTCCGAGTTGTGAAGAAGGGCGCTAATATCGGCGGCGCGAAGGTGAGCCGGGTCACGTTTGCACCGGCTCTTTGTGCGTCAGCGGTAGGTCTTTCCCCAGTCCACCAGCGCCAGAAAGCCGAGGTAAATGCTCACCGTCGACATCTCTCTTCCAGACGTTGAAGAGCTTCACAAGCTCGTACAAGACGGACAGGAGAAGGGCTTCCTCACCTACGACGAGATCGTGGCTGGCCTCGAGGAAGTCGACCTCACGAAAGAGCAGATCGAGGATTTCTACACATACCTGGTCGACCACTCCATCGAGCTGATGGAGGGCGAGAAGTTCAAGCACCCACCCCACGAGCAGCCCGCGCTCGCCGAGGAGGAGACGCAGAAAGGGCCGAAGCTCGACCTGACGGTGGAGCCGTCGCTCGACTCGCTCCGCCTCTACCTGAGGGAGATCGGCAAGGTTCCGCTGCTCACCGCCGACCAGGAGGTCTACCTGGCGAAGCGGATCGAGCGGGGCGACATGGCCGCGAAGACACAGATGATCGAGGCGAACCTCCGTCTCGTCGTGTCGATCGCGAAGAGCTACCTCGGCCGCGGCCTGTCTTTCCTAGACCTGATCCAGGAGGGCTCGCTCGGACTGATCCGCGCGGTCGAGAAGTTCGACTACCGCAAGGGCTACAAGTTCTCCACCTATGCGACCTGGTGGATTCGCCAGGCCGTCACGCGCGCGATCGCCGACAAGGCGCGGACGATCCGCATCCCCGTCCACATGGTCGAGAAGCTCAACAAGGTCGTTCACATCGAGCGCCAGCTGGTCCAGCGCCTCGGCCGTGAGCCGCGGCCCGACGAGATCGCGACCGAGCTCGAGATGACGACCGAGGAAGTACGGGAGATCCTGCGCATGGCGCAGCTGCCCGTCTCGCTGGAGAAGCCGATCGGCGAGGAGGAAGAGTCCGAGCTCGGCGACTTCGTCCAGGACGAGCAGGCCGAGTCGCCGTTCGACACCGCCTCGCTGTCACTCCGCCGCGAGGACATCAAGAAGGCGCTCGACTCCCTGCCCGACCGGGAGCGCAAGGTGATCGAGCTCCGCTTCGGGCTGCTCGGCGACCAGCCGTGCACGCTCGAGGAGGTCGGTCGCGCCTTCGGCGTCACCCGCGAGCGGATCCGTCAGATCGAGAACAACACGCTGAAGCGGCTCGAGTCGCTGCCCGAGGCCCAGGGTCTCCGCGGGACTAGCTAGGCGGAGGCGCCGACTCGGCGGTCTTCAGGGTCTGCACGCCCGTCTACGATGACGGACCTCGAGCATTCGGTGCGGCGACTACGACGTGAGCGGAGCGGGACCGGTCTCAGGGGGCTGAGCCGTCTCGACGCGGCCGAGCGGGGAGAAGAGCCTGCAGTGAGGGCACTTGAAGCCCCGGTTGGCCGGGGTGGCGCCCTCGATCAGCTCGCCCTGGAAGGGCTTCTTGCAGTGCGGGCAGACGACGTCGTACTTCTCGGCCACACGAGCCACGCTAGCACCGGGGGCTTCCTATCTGCGGACGAGGCGCTTCTCCGTTGAACGCATGGCCGAAAACCCGTATAAGCAGGGCATGAACGCGGCGGTGGCCCCCGAGCGGTCCGCGGAGCCGATCGTGCGCCTCGAGGGCGTGCGGAAGAGCTTCGGCGACAACCTCGTCCTGGACGGGATCGACGTCACCGTCGCGGCCGGCGAGGTCCTCACGATCATCGGGCCCAGCGGGAGCGGCAAGAGCACCCTACTGCGGACGGTCAATCTCCTCGAGCCGGTGGACAGCGGCCGGATCTTCCTCGAGGGCGAGGAGATCACGCGCAAGGGAGTGAACCGAAACGCGATCCGCCAGCGAATCGGAATCGTCTTCCAGCAGTTCAACCTGTTCCCACACCTGAAGGTGATCGACAACCTCACGCTTGCGACCCGGCGAGTGAGGCACGTCCCGCGCAAGGAGGCGGACCGGCGCGCCCACCTGCTGCTCGAACGGGTCGGCCTGCCGGAGAAGGCGAAGAGCTATCCGCACCAGCTCTCCGGCGGCCAGCAGCAGCGGGTCGCGATCGCACGGGCGCTGATGATGAGCCCGCACGTGATGCTGTTCGACGAGGTCACGTCGGCCCTCGACCCGGAGCTCGTCGGCGAGGTGCTGATCGTGATGCGCGACCTCGCCCGCACCGACGGGATGACCATGCTCGTCGTCACCCACGAGATGCAGTTCGCCCGAGAGGTGGGCGACTGGCTCGTCTTCATGGACGAGGGCCGCATCGTCGAGCAGGGCAAGCCCGCCGAGGTCCTTTCAGACCCCAGAGAAGAGCGAACCCGCCGCTTCCTCCGCCGAACGTTGACGCTGGCGGAGTCGTTGGACGAGCTGGAGTCGCTCGAGGAGTTGACCACAGACGAAGAGGGAGGCACTGAATGAAACGACTCTTGCTGGTGATCGCCGTGATCGGCGTCGCCGCTGCGGCTTTCGCGGCTTGGGGAGCCGCCGCGCCGTGGAGCGTGTCTGCACCGGACAAGGCCACGGCGGCGAGCAAGCTGCCGGCGCTGCCGGCTGAGGTGAAGGAGCGCAAGCGCTGGAAGATCGGCGTCAAGTGCGATTTCCCGCCGTTCGGCTACATCGGGGCCGATGGGAAGAAGGGCGGTTACGACGTCGACGTGGCCAAGCGCTTCGCCACGCTCGCGTTCGGCAAGTCGACGCGTGTGTCGATGGAGTGCGTCACGACGCCGAGCCGCATCCCGGCGTTGATGTCCAAGCGCGTCGACATCATCATCTCGACGCTCACGTACACGCTGGCTCGCGATCAGCAGATCGACTTCTCGATCCCGTACTACGACGCGACGGGACGGCTGCTCGTCCGCAACGACACCAACATCGCGAACCTGGGCGCGCTGGCGGGCAAGACGGTCGTCACCACACGCGGTTCGATCTACGACAGCTGGATCCGGAACTGCTTCAGTGACACCAAGTTGCTCGTGCTCGACTCGACGACGTCGGCGACGCTGGCGCTGAAGGACCGCCGTGCCGACACGTTCATGTTCGACGACGCGCTCCTGCTCGGGATCGCCGCCAACGACCCGCAGCTGAAGCTCACGACGCAGAAGTTCCTGAATCTCCCCTGGGGGATCGGAATCAGGCAGGGCGAGACCGAGATGAAGGCGTGGGTCGACGCGGCCGTTCGCCTCATGAAGAAAAACGACGAGTTCGCCACCATCCTGAAGAAGAACGCTCCACGTCGGTTCTGGAAGGAGTTCCTCACGAACGTGCCGAGGCCGAAAGGCAAGGCCATCGTCTATCCGACTGTCAGCGACCCGTCCAAGCTCTGTCCGTAACCAGCTAGGCGAGGGCGGCCGTCCGCGGCCGCCCTTGCTTCCTTTCCCGTGATCCCCCTCGCGCTCGAATTCGACTGGGGCGTCGTCCTCGACAACCGCGAGGAGTGGATCGAGGGCCTCGAGAACACCCTCAAGGTCTCAGCGATCGCGATCGCTGGCTCGTTCGTCGTCGGACTGATTCTGGGCGCCGCGCGCGCACACCGGGTACCCGTAATCAGCCAGCTGGCGGCGGTCTATGTGGAGGTGATCCGGAACACGCCGCTGCTCGTGCAGGTGTTCTTCATCTTCTTCGGTCTGCCGCAACTGGATATCCGGCTGGAGCCGTTCACCGCCGCCTGGGTCTCCGTGCTGATCTGGGGCGGCGCCTTCAACACGGAGAACTTCCGGGCCGGCTTCCAGGCGGTACCGTTCCGCTACCGGGAAGCCGGCTTCGCGCTGGGTTTCAGCCGGCTGGCGACCTTCTTCAACGTGACGCTGCCGATCGGCGGCCGGATCGCGCTCCCGTCCTCGATCAACACCTACGTGTCCGTTCTGAAGAACACGGCCATCCTCGGGCCGGCGATCGGCTTCGCAGAGCTCACGAACACCGCCTACAACCTCGAGAGCATCCTCTTCCAGCCGCTCGAGATCTACACGGTGCTCGCGCTGACGTACCTCGCGATCGTCTGGCTGATCTCGATCGGAATCCGCCTGATCGAGTCGCGGCTCCGGCTTCCCGAGGAAGCGCGATGAGCTTGCTCGCCTTCGAGGTGCCTGAGTGGTACCGCCAGGCCCTCGACTACATCCTCACCGAGGGCCTGCCCGGGACGCTGATCATCGCGGGCGAGTCGGTGGCGGCCAGTGCGATCGTGGGCGTGCTGCTCGGGACGCTGATGACGATCCACTTTTTGCCCCTGCGCGGGCTGATCAGGCTCTACATCGAAATCTGGCGCGGGCTCCCGATTATCGTGACCATCTTCCTGATCTTCTTCGCGCTGCCCGCGCTCGACATCCGCTTCAGCGCCTTCCAGGCGGCGGCGATCGGGCTCTCGCTCTGGGGCAGCGCCCAGGTCGCCGAGGCGACGCGAGGGGCGGTCGAATCGATCCCGCGCGAGCAGCACGAGGCGTCGGCCGCGCTCGGCTTCGGCTGGACCGGCCGGCACGTCTACGTGATCGTCCCGCAGGCGCTGCGTCGGCTGCTGCCGCCGATGGTGAGCTTGCTCGTGAACGTGCTCCAGAACTCGACGCTCGCCGCCCTGATCGGCGCGCTCGAGCTGCTCGAGTCGGGCAAGCGCCAGGTGGAGCGCCTGGCGGCGCCGCCGCCGGTCGGCGACGGCGAGATCCATGCGCTCCCGATCTACGGGACCTTGCTGCTGCTCTTCTTCCTGATCTCGTTCCCGCTCACGCGGCTGGCCGCGTACCTCGAGCGGCGGCTCGTCTAGAGGTGCTCGCGGCAGAAGGGGTCGTCGGCCGCAATCCGGCGAAGGAGCGCGTTCATGTCGAGCTCACGCCTGACGTGCTCCGGATCGTTCGGGTCGTAGTCCGGTAGCCCGGGCGTCTCCCACGTGATCAAGGGCGTCACGCCGGGCCCCTCGACCGTGATCCGGTAGCGCTTGCCGTGGCCGGCCGGGCTGACGCGGTTCGGGTACCCCGGCAGCGACGGGTCGCGTTGGGGAACGAACGCGTAGCAGAAGACTCCGGTCGGCTTGCGTGAGACGATCGAGGTGTCGCGCTTCCAGCCCTCGCCGAAGATAGAGTCGTACGTGTCGATGAAGAGGCTGCGCCCGTAGGTGTCGAGCGGCGCGCCCTGCCGGGAGGTGCCGAACCCGTAGACCGGCATCCCCGCGTAGGTGAGGCGGCCGAACATGTCGTGGAAGTGCTCGCCGAAGGCCCAGTCCGTCCAGCCTTCCAGCCTGGCGGTCTCACCGCTCCAGTGCGAGACGTAGAGCTCCCACACCGTCTGCGAGTCGAGCCACGGCGGGTAGCCGCGGTGGGGAAGGTGCGGCTGGAACGCCTGCAGGGCCCAGTACGAGCCGTCGCGCGCCTTGCACGCCGTGACGAGCCACGCCAGCTTGGGCCCGTCGTACGACCGGCAGGCGTTCGGGAAGCGGATGACCTTGCGATACGCGCCCCAGCCGCCGGCGAAGTCGATCCGGAACTTCACCTGCGGGACGTCTGGGTTCGGAGGCCGCGCGTTGACTGCGTCCCAGACGAGCACGCGGCGGACACGGCCGCGCTCGCGGAAGGTGACGAGCGCTCGCTTGCCGCTCCTGTCGACTACGAGGCGCGGGTTGGCGACGTTTCGGCCTACCAGCTGCGACCCGAGTGCCGGCCCCGGAACGGCGAGGGCCGCGAGCAGGACGAGGGCTGTTGCGCCTCGAATCCCCATCGACCTCTTGCTTTCCCGCGGCCGGAGGTTGCGCTAGGGTGAACTCGTAAAGGAGATGTAAAGGTTCGGTACGAATCGGGCCGGGAAGTGGTCACACGGGGCGAGCGGCCCGTTATTCCTCCCTGAGAAGGCGTGACCGGGTTGCCGTCAGTGCGCGCCGAACCGCAGACACGGAAGGACCGAATGCTGAACAACCTTGCCCTGAACGGGCCCGAACTGGATCTGAACGCCGTCGAGGCGTTCGTTCACGGCGCGCAGGAGCGTGGGCATGTGCGCGCGGCCGAGCTCGACGAGCTCCGGCTCGAGGCCGAGCTGGACGACGACGCGGTCGACGCGGTGCGCGCGGCGCTCGCCGAGGCCGACGTCGAGATCGAGGCCGACGCGGACGTCGACGCCGAGGGCGTGGCGGAGCCGCACCTCGACCTCACGCCCTCCAGCGGTGGGACGACCGAGAGCCTGCAGGTGTTCCTGAACGGGATCGGCCGTTACCCGCTGTTGACGGCGGCCGAAGAGGTCGCGCTCGCCAAGCGCGTCGAGCGCGGCGATCTCGCCGCCAAGGAGCGCATGGTCAATTCGAACCTCCGCCTCGTCGTCTCGATCGCGAAGCGCTACCGCGGGCACGACCTGCCGCTCCTGGACCTGATCCAGGAGGGGACGATCGGTCTCAACCGCGCGGTCGAGAAGTTCGACTGGCGCAAGGGCTACAAGTTCTCGACCTACGCCACCTGGTGGATCCGCCAGGCCTGTCAGCGCGCGGTCGCGAACCAGGCCGTGACGATCCGCGTGCCGGTTCACGTGGTCGAGCGGCGCCAGAAGCTCCGCCGGGCGCGCCAGCGCTTCGAGACCTCGCACGGCCGCACGCCGACGCTGGAGGAGCTGGCCGAGGCGACGCAGCTGCCGCTGAAGCACGTCGAGGAGGCGCTCGAGGCCGTCGAGGCGTCCGTCTCGCTGAACCAGACGGTCGGCGACGGCGACGCGGAGCTCGGCGACCTGCACGCCGACCGCAGCGCGGACGACCCGCTCGAGAGCGTCGAGACCTCGCTCGAGAACGATCGCGTCCGCGACGCCGTCGAGGCGCTCCCGGAGCGCGAGCGGCGCGTGATCGAGCTCCGCTTCGGCTTCGTCGAGGGCGCTGACGGCATCAGCCTCGACCAGATCGGCCGCGAGCTGGGCCTGACCCGCGAGCGGATCCGCCAGCTGGAGGCAAGCGCGCTCGTCCGCCTGGGCTCCCTGCTCGAGACGCGGCCGCTGTCTCCCCGCGACGACCTCGCGGGCGCGGCGTAGTTGGAACCCCACACGTACACGAACGAAAACGGGGCGCCCGGTGGGCGCCCCGTTTCTATCCCTGGACAGGGAACGTTCGCTACTTCTTGCAGATCGCTGCGATGTCCAGCTCGTAGACGGGCTGGTAGAAGTAGCAGCCGGTCGTCCTCGAAACGAGGTGCCGGGTGTTATCGGTGATGTACGACGCCAGCGGCGCTGCGTTCTTGGCCAGATCCTGGTCCAAGTTGCCGAAGGCGCGGTAGCGGGCCTGGCCGACGAGGCTGGCCGCGGCCGCGATCTTCCTGTTGTACGTCGGGTTGTTGAAGTATGAGTAGTTGTTGTTGTTCGCCGGGCGGATCGTCGTCCCGTCGAGCAGGAACAGGAAGTCGTACGGGTCGAAGTAGTCCATGTGCCAGCCCTCGAGACTCATGTCGAAGGGCTCGCCGCGAGTCCCGGTCTTCGTGAACTGCACGGCACGCGGGTACGGCTTGATCTCCGTGTCGAGACCGATCGCCTTCAGGTTGTTCTGCACGATCTCGGCGGTCGGCACGCACGGGCCGGTGTTGCACGTGTAGAGCACGGCCTTGCCGCTGCGGAGATTCCCCTGCGCCAGCGACCGAGCCCGGGCCACGTTCGGCCGGGACGGGTAGATCGCCGCGTTCTGGAACCCGCGCATCGTCGGCGGCATGTACTGGTCGTTGATCACGCCCGCGTACGCACCGCGCTGGTTGATCATCGCGATCCGGTCGATCGCGTTGTTGACGGCCTTCTTCAGGCCGACGTTGCCGAGACCCGAGCCGCCGAACAGCGGGCGGTCATGGTTCATCGCCACGTACCGGAACGCGGCCGACGGGTTGACGAAGTACTGGCCGGGAGAAGCCTTCCGGACGCCGTACTTCTGACCCAGCTCGGCGTGCGCCGCCGGCGGGACCGGTCCGAAGTCGGTCGCGTTCGACTCGAGATTCAGGCGGATCGTGGCCAGCGGCAGGCCGACGTCGAAATCGACCCGGTTCACGTTGTGCGGCCGCGGACCCGTGTAGAAGCGGTTTCGCAGCAGCGTGATCGAGCGCTTCGGCTCCCACTTGGCGATGTAGTACGGGCCCGACCCGAGAATCGGTGCGCCAACCCCGTCGGGGTTGATCGGCATGTTCGTCGGGACCGGGGCGAAGAACGGCATCGCGAGCCGCGAGAGCAGGTCAGGTGCCCGCTTCGTCAGCCGGATGCGCAGCGTGTAGCGCGAGGGCGTGCTGACGCCCGATGCCTTCGTCGCCTTGCCGTCGATGACGGCCGGGGCGCCGACGATGTCCTCGATGAACGGCTGCGCCGGTGAGGCCATCTTCGGATTCAGGTTGCGGTTGATCCCGGCGGCGTAGTTCGCTGCCGTGACCGGCTTGCCGTTGCTGAAGCGGTATGAGTTCTTGAGCGTGAAGGTGTAGGTCTTCCCGTCCTTCGAGATCTTCGGCATCCCGCGGGAGACCTCTGGCACGAGCCGCGACCCACGCGGGGCCGGCGCGTCCGGATAGTTCATCAGCATCGAGTGCACGCCGTACGCGATCTGCCAAGAGATCGTGTAATACGCGAGGGCCGGGTCGACGTAGTCGATGTCGGTGTCCAGGCTGTACCTGAACGTCCCGCCCTTCTGCGCCGGCCCGCTCGATGCCTGCGGCCCGCTCGACGACGACGACCCGGCCGTGGCCGTCGCGGCGATCAGGCTCGCCCCGATCACCAGCATGGCGATCGAGAGCATCAGCCGTCTGTGCATGCTGCTCCTTTCCGAGTTAACCGGCCAGTGACCATTCCTGACCGAGACGCGTGTGTTTATCGCGTCGAGGTTTTAGACGGCCGCGCCGAGGATCGGTGAGCCTTCTTAAGCAATTCTTGACGGCAGTTCACAGTTTTGAATGACTGCGATGCGCGACTAACTTTTCCGAAAATCACCCGTCGCTCTGCGTCGTATTTTATTAAGTGCAGATGTATTAAGTCGTTTGATGAGTGCAGTAGGACCTGCGCTTGCGTAATTAAAGAGGATTTCTCCAAACTGGCAACGAGACTCCTTCCGTTCCGCCTTGTGCGCCGTGGGCCGACGGCGCACAAGGCGCGGAGGAGACCCACGCTGCGCGCCCCGGTCAGACGGCGCCCTCGCCCGCCCGAGCAGGACGCCTGGCGCGTGGCCGTGCTCCGCAACGGCGCCTTAACAATCTTCGAACAACCTCACGCGTCTCAATCAGCGTGTTCGTCCGTGAGGCAGGCGACGGGGGCGAAGCGACCGAGCCCTGGCTGGGGCTCGAATTCCGTCACCTCGCAGCGTTGCAGGCGGTCGCCGACGAGGGCTCGTTCAACGGCGCCGCGCGCCGCCTCGGGTACACGCAGTCGGCGATCAGCCAGCAGATCGCAAGCCTCGAGCGGATCGTCGGGATGCGGGTCGTCGAGCGCGTCCACGGCAAGAAGACGCTCGGCCTCTCGGTGGCGGGCAAGACGCTGCTCGCGCACGCGACCGCCATCCAGGCGCGGCTCGGTGCCGCGAAGACCGACATCGACGCGCTCGCTCGCGGGACGGCCGGCCCACTGCGGATCGGCGCGTACGAGAGCGTCAGCACGCGGCTGCTCCCTCCGGTGCTGCAGCGATTCGTCGCGGTGTTCCCGGACGTCGACGTCGAGCTGCACGAGGCGCACCACGACCTCGAGTTCCTGCGCGCGCTCGAACGCGGCATCCTCGACATCGCGTTCGTCGACCTCCCGCTGCCACCGGGTCCGTTCGAGACGGAGCAGGTCCTCACGGAGCCGTACGTCCTCGTCGCGCAAACCGGCGCGGAGTACGCGCGGATGTGTCCGCCGCGGACACTCGCGGACCTGGCGCGGCTCCCCTTGGTTGCGTTCAGGGCCTGCAAGCGGATCGACCCCGTGGCGGGTCAGCTGCACGCGATCGGGCTCCAGGCGAACGTCGTGCTTCGCTCCGACTACAACGAGGCCGTGCAGGGCTACGCGGCCGCGGGCCTCGGCGTCGCGTTCATGCCGCGCCTCGCGGTCAACTTCGAGGACGAGCGGACGGTCGTGATCGAGCTCGGCGACATCGTCCCGCCTCGCCGGATCGCGACTGCCTGGCACGCGGAGCGGACGCCTAGCGAGGCCGCGCAGGCATTGACGACGATCGCGGCCGACATCGGGTCGAGCCTCGACGTGCCGGCGGCGCGCTCCGTCGCCTGAGCAGGCGACTTCGGCTCGCTCGGGCGCGGGCGTCGGCGTGAGCCGCCGCTGCGCCGCGTGGTTCGCAGCGGGTCGGCGTGCCGAACGCGAAGCCGTCGGCCCATTGCCCGTGATCGCGTTGGCAAGCATGTGCACGTTTCCGGTCGCGCTGTAGGAGATGACTGCCATGCT
>Ga0126307_10001448_pt1 | contig 15642 bp, 14 predicted proteins | sample Plot28_FD_89955 | JGI IMG/M metagenome (GOLD analysis project Ga0126307, IMG submission 89955) | Serpentine soil microbial communities from UC McLaughlin Reserve, CA, USA - Plot28 | ecosystem: Environmental > Terrestrial > Soil > Grasslands | place: USA: UC McLaughlin Reserve, Lake County... | reverse complement strand
TGTACCTCGGCAATCCGAATGCGCACACGATCGCAGGCAGTTTGTACGCGCCGCTGATCATTCGCGCGCTGGGCACCCGCCAGGTGTACACCGCAAGCACTCTGGACCAGATGCCCAAACACGTCGCGTTGGGCTACATGTTCGGCAGTCCCGTCGCGTTCACCGTTCCCGACCTCGATCGGACCGACTATCTGGTGATCATCGGCGCGAATCCCCTCGTGTCCAACGGCAGTTTGGCCACCGCGGCCGACTTTCCCGGCAAGCTGCGTGCGTTGCGTAAGCGCGGCGGGCGGCTCACGGTCATCGACCCGGCCCGCACCCGCACCGCCGAACTGGCGGATCGCCACATCGCTCCGCGGCCGGGCACCGACGCCGCCCTACTTTTCGCGATCGTGCACGTGCTGTTCGAGCAGGGACTGGTCGACCTCGGGGGAGTGGCCGAACACGTCGAAGGCGTCGAGCAAGTCCGCGCACTCGCCGACGGATTCTCGCCGAAGACCGTTGCCGCCCACTGCGGCGTGCCCGCCGACGACATCCGCACACTGGCCCGCGAGATTGCCGCCGCGCCGTCGGCGGCTGTCTACGGCCGAATCGGCACCTCCACAGTCGAATTCGGCACCATCGGCAGCTGGCTGGTCGACGTCATCAACGTCCTCACCGGCAACCTGGACCGCCCGGGCGGGGCGATGTTCCCGCTGGGAGCGGCGGTTCCCGCACCGCGACCCGCGGGCCCTGGCAAGGGCTTTGTCACCGGGCGCTGGCACAGCCGCGTCTCCGGCTATCCCGAAGCCCTGTCCGAACTTCCCGCCGCCGCGCTCGCCGAAGAGATCGACACCCCCGGCGACGGCCAGATCAAGGCGATGATCACGATCGCAGGCAACCCGGTGCTGTCGGTGCCCGACGGCGATCGCCTCGACCGTGCACTCGACGCCGTGGAGTTCATGCTCAGCATCGACCCGTACCTCAACGAGACGACGCGCCACGCCGATGTCGTCCTGCCACCGCCACCGCCGTCGCAGAGCGGCCATTACGACTTCGCGCTCAATAACCTTGCGGTGCGCAACAATGCCCGTTACTCGCCGCCGGCGCTGCCGCTGGATGGGCGGCCCGACGAGCCTGAGATCCTGTCCCGCCTCGCCATGATCCTCTACGGCCTTGGATACGACGGAAATCCCGCGCTGGTGGACGAACAGGTCATCGCGGCGACGCTGGCCAAGGAAACCGCCAACTCCAACTCGCCCGTCGCCCGGCGTGCGGTCGACGAGCTCACCGCGTTACTGGCCACAGGGCCGGGATATGAACGGCGACTCGACATGATGCTTCGGCTCGGGCCCTACGGCGACGCGTTCGGTGCCAACCCAGACGGCCTGACGCTGGCGCGGCTCAAGGCCGCCCCCCACGGCATCGACCTCGGCCCGCTGCAGCCCCGGATTCCCGAAGTCCTCAAAACACGTTCCGGCCGAATCGAACTCGCACCGGACCCGCTGATCGCCGACGCTGCGCGACTACGCGAATCCCTCGATCGCATCGACGACGGCTTCATGCTCATCGGTCGCAGGCACCTGCGCTCGAACAACAGCTGGATGCACAACCTGCCAGCGCTGGTGGGCGGCACGAACCGGTGCACGCTGCAGATCCATCCCGACGACGCCGCCGAACTCGGGCTGACCGACCACGCCGCCATCAAGGGTCCCGGCGGCGATCTGGTGGCGCCTGTCGAGCTGGCGCCGGGCATGCGGCGCGGCGTCGTTTCGCTGCCTCACGGCTGGGGTCACAACCGCGGCGGCACACGCCAGGGCGTGGCCGCTAATCAACCCGGCGTCAATGTCAATCAGCTCAACGACGGCGGTCAGCTCGACCCGCTGTCGGGCACGGCCGTTCTCAACGGTATTCCGGTCGACATCGCGCCAGCGGGTTAGGTGTTTTGCGGCGAAACGGTATTCCGGCAGGAGAAGTTCGAGAACGGGCCTGCTGGAACGCAGTTTCGGCGAAAACCTAGGTCAGTTCCCAGATCACCGTCACCGAGAAGCCGACTGCCTGCTGGCCGGGTTCCAGCGGTAAGGCTGCCATCTCGGCGCCCCGCGTGCTGGGCAGCGGTGTTGGTGGTGTCGCGCCCCCGGATTCCGTGACCGAGATGACCTTGCCGAGGTCGAGCCCGGACAACTGCGCGTACTGCGCGGCTCGGTCCTTCGCATCGTCAAACGCGCGGCCGCGCGCGTCCTTCACGAGCTGCGAATCATCCTCGATCGAATAGTTGACCGAGTTGATCCTGGTCGCGTCGCCGCCGGTGCTGACGATCATCGCCAGCGCCTGCGAGGCGGTGTCCAGCTTGCGGATCTTCACGTCGATCGAATTGCTCGCCCGGTAACCGATGATGGCGGTGCTGTCGCCGCCACCGAACTGCGGCTGCAGGCTCACCTGCGTGGTGCTGATGTCCTTGCGGTCGGTACCGGAGCCCACCAACGCGTCGATGACCGCCTGCTGACGCTCGTTCGTCTGGTTCATCGCGCCGCTGACGTCGGGCGCGATGAACTCGATCGACGCGTTGACGGTCAGCGTGTCCGGCGTTCCCTGCACCTCGCCGGCGCCGACGACTGTGACCTGACGAGTCTCCTTGTCCGGTGTGCCCGTCGGCCCCGACGACGCGTCACAGCCCGAGAGTGCCGCGGCGACAACACCCGCCGTGGCGAGAAGGATGAAGCGGGTCGGCATTTTCGCTCTCGCTGCGATCGGCATGACAGGCACCCTACCGTCAGGGAGTGACCATGATCTTGCAGTGTGCGTCGGGGTGTGCCAGGTCGTCGAACGCGGCGCCGACGCCGGCAAGACCGACCTCACCGGTGATCATCGGCGCGACGTCGATGTCGCCCTCAGCGATCGCGCGCAGTGATTCCGCGAACTCCGCCGCGTCGTAGGCGAGCACGAACTGTACGTTGATTTCCTTGGCGGTGCCGAAGAACGGCAGCACCGTGTCGGGCTCCATACACACGCCGGCGACAACCAGTCGGCTGCCCGTCGGTGCGCGCCGAAACACGTCGTTGATGATCCCCGGCACGCCGACGGCCTCGAACACCACCGCCGGCTTGACGGTGTCGAACGGCGAACCCTGCGCCGGATCGACGGTAACGTGTGCGCCCATCGTCTCGGCCAGTTCGCGGCGTCTCGACGAAAAGTCGGCCGCCGCAATCTGTTCTGATCCTCGGCGGCGCAGCGCGGCGATGATCGCGAGGCCGATCGGGCCGCAGCCGAGCACCAACGACACCTCGCCCCGCGCGATGGCGGATTTATTGACCGCGTGCAGGCCAACCGCCATGGGCTCGGTCATGGCGGCGTGACGCGGATCCAGCCCGTTCGGCACCGCCAGCAGCAACGGTGCCGACAACAACATCCGCTCGGCGTAACCGCCAATCGTGGTGTTGGACGAGAAAATCGGATCGAAGCCGTTGGACGACAGCAGCACCGGCAGCGATGTGACAATCGTTCCGGGTTTGGGCGCATCGGTATCCGGCCCGGCTTCGAGCACCTCTGCGCTGAACTCGTGACCCATGAAGACGTCGCCGGACAGGTCGATCATCTGACCGCCGTTCGAGGAGCCCTGCATCTGCCGGCCGAGTTCGAGCATCGTCTCGCCGTGCTTGGCGAAATGCAGGTCAGAGCCGCAGATTCCGCAGGCCTTCACTCCGACGAGCACCTGGCCGAGCTCCGGAATCGGCTCGGGCACGTGGTCGCGCAACACCATTCGCTTGTCGCGCAGTACGACAGCGCGCATCAGTTCTGTTCCCGTTCTTTGAGTTCGTCGGTGTGCTCATTGATCGCTTTCACGATGGCCTCGCCTGCGCGACCGAGCAGTTGGTCGCGCATGCCCTTGGCCCAGTCATGCGACGCGCGTGGTGCGGTCAGCTGACCCTTGAAGTGCGGCATGACCTCACGCGCGAACAGTTCGTAGGAGTGGTAGGTGGCGGCGGGTGACGCCCAGTCGTGGCCGAGCAGCAGCAAGGTGCCGAACCCGCCGGACTGCTCGAGCAGATCCTGAATGTAGGTGACCGCGTCGCCAGGAGTGCCGATGCAGCAGTTGCCCTTTCCGGCGTACTCCGCAACGAACTCGCGCGGCGACTGAGTGCCTTCAACGGAATTTGACAGCGGCACGAAACCGGCGGCGCCGAAGTAGTTGGCGAAGTCCTGCAGTCCGTAGGTACAGTCGTCGATCGCCTGGTCGCGGGTGTCGGCCAGGTGCATGATCGACAACACCCGCCAATCCTTGCGGTCCGGCTCTTCGCGTCCGGATTTTTCGGCCTGGTCGACGACGATCTCCCAGGTGTTCTCCAGGGCGGCGTAGCCGCCGGGCACCGACATCGACAGGGACAGCAGCGACGTGCCCAGCGCGCCGGCCAGCCGCGGTCCGGATGGGGAAATCATTGCCGCCGTGGATATTTCGGGGTATGGCCAGGTGTACGGGCGGATGTGGAGCGCAGCGTCGCGCAGCGTGAACCAGTCGGAGTGCCGGTTAACCCGCTCGTCGGGGGCGGCGCGGAACAGCGCGAGGATCGCCTCCAGCGACTCCTGCATCATCCGGCGCTGCTCGACGGGATCGATACCCATCATGTACGCGTCCGACGGCAGCGCGCCGGGCCCGGCGCCGAACATCACCCGTCCGCGGGTCAGGTGGTCGAGAAGCACCCAGCGGTCGGCCACCATCAGCGGATGGTGATACGGCAGCGACACCACGCCGGTGCCCAGCCGAATGTGCTTGGTTCGCTCGGCGGCAGTCGCGATGAACACCTCAGGGCAGGCGATGAGCTCATAGCCCCCGGAATGATGTTCGCCGAACCAGGCTTCGTCGAAGCCCAGCCGGTCCAGCGCCACCGTTCGCTCCAGGTCGTATTCCAATGCCGCTGTGGGGGATTGGCCGACCGGGTGGAAGGGCGTGATGAACACCCCGAAGTTCAATGGACGCGTCATCTACAACTCCAATCTGGAGAGGAAGTCGAGGAGCGCCTCGTTGACCTCGTCGGGCCGCTCCTGCTGGAGCCAGTGACCGGCGCCCTCGATCATCACCTCGCGATAGTCGCCGGAGATCACCTCGCGAACACGGTGGCGGGGCGTGTAGGCCAGCGTCGGGTCGGCGGCGCCACCGATGAACAGCGACGGCACAGCGATAGTCGCGGCCGGCGTCGTCGCGGTCAGCTCCCAGTTGCGGTCGAAGCAGCGGTACCAGTTCAACGGCGCCGTGAAGCCGGTCTTCGCAAATTCCGCGACATAGTGGTCGAACTCGCCTTGGCTGATCCAGTCGGGCAGCCCGCCCGGCTCGGGAATGCGGTCGATGAATCCCTGCGAGCCGGGTTGCAGCATGCGCAGCGCCGCGGCCTCGTCGGTAGTCGACAGCGAGCCCATCAGCTTGCGCAGCGTCGTGGCCGGGTCGCGGTTCAGCTCCGCATCGGCGGGGCCGGGCTCCTGGAAGTAGAGGATGTAGAAGAAGTTGTCGCCGAAGACCTTGCGGAAGGCATGCGTGGTCGGCACCCGCGGCCGCGGCACCGGTGGAACGCTCAACCCGGCCACCCCGGCGAAGCGGTCCGGATGCAGCAGTGGCGCCGCCCAGGCCACGACGCCGCCGAAGTCGTGACCCACGATCACCGCGCGTTCGGCGCCGACGTCATCGAGCAGGCCGACGATGTCGGCGGACAGTTCGACGACGGTGTAGGCGTCGACGGCCGCTGGCTTCGACGACCCGCCGTAGCCGCGCTGATCGGGCGCCAGCACGCGGTAGCCCGCCTCGGCCAGCGCCGGAATCTGGTGACGCCAGGAGTACGCCAGTTCGGGGAAGCCGTGGGCCAGCACCACCACCGGTGCACCGCGATCACCCGCCTCGGTCACCTGGAGTTGGACCCCGTTCGTCTCAACAAACCGTTGGGTCGACGTGAGCACGGTCACCATCTTCCATGGCAAGTCTGAGCTTGTGTTCGATAAATCGGGAAGTTCCGAGGGCAAGCTCACAGTCGGCGCTAAAGACCGCGGGAACTGTGATTCGTTGGTCTAGCGGTAGCCTGATATATCCCAGCTGCGCGTATTTGGAAAGGACACCGGTCGCGGCGGCCGAAAAGACGGCGGCCCGCAGGCGGCCGAAGTAGATGAAGTCGATGACGGAAATTTGATGAATCGGAAAAATGTAATCCGCACGCTTACCGCGATCGCCGTGGTCCTGCTGCTGGGCTGGTCGTTCTTCTATTTCAGCGACGACACCCGCGGATATAAGCCCGTCGACACTTCGGTGGCGATGGCCCAGATCAACAGCGACAACGTCAAGAGCGCGCAGATCGACGACCGCGAGCAGCAGGTGCGGCTGGAGCTCAAGAACGGCAACGCCGACACCGACAATGGCGACAAGATCATCGCCAAGTACCCGACCGGGTACGGCGTGCCCCTGTTCGACGCGTTGAACGCAAAGAACACCAAGGTAAACACCGTCGTGAACCAGGGCAGCATGCTCGGGTCGCTGCTGATCTATCTGCTGCCACTGCTGCTGCTGGTCGGCCTTTTCGTGATGTTCTCCCGCATGCAGGGCGGCAGCCGGATGGGCTTCGGTTTCGGCAAGTCGCGGGCCAAGCAGCTGTCCAAGGACATGCCCAAGACCACGTTCGCCGACGTCGCAGGCGTGGACGAGGCGGTCGAGGAGCTCTACGAGATCAAGGACTTCCTGCAGAACCCGTCGCGGTATCAGGCGCTGGGCGCCAAGATCCCAAAGGGCGTGCTGCTCTACGGCCCTCCCGGCACCGGCAAGACGCTGCTCGCCCGCGCCGTCGCCGGCGAGGCCGGAGTGCCGTTCTTCACCATCTCCGGTTCCGACTTCGTCGAGATGTTCGTCGGCGTCGGCGCCTCGCGCGTGCGTGACCTGTTCGAGCAGGCCAAGCAGAACAGCCCATGCATCATCTTCGTCGACGAGATCGACGCGGTCGGCCGCCAGCGCGGCGCCGGCCTTGGCGGCGGCCACGACGAACGCGAGCAGACGCTGAACCAGCTGTTGGTCGAGATGGACGGCTTCGGCGAGCGCGCAGGCGTCATCCTGATCGCGGCCACCAACCGGCCCGACATCCTCGACCCGGCGTTGCTGCGGCCCGGCCGCTTCGACCGCCAGATCCCGGTCTCCAACCCCGATATGGCTGGCCGACGTGCTGTGCTGCGGGTGCACTCGCAGGGCAAGCCGATCGCCAACGACGCCGACCTCGACGGGCTGGCCAAGCGGACCGTCGGCATGTCCGGCGCCGACCTCGCCAACGTCGTCAACGAGGCCGCGCTGCTGACCGCCCGCGAGAACGGCACCGTCATCACCGGCCCGGCACTCGAGGAGGCGGTGGACCGCGTGGTCGGCGGGCCGCGGCGCAAGAGCCGAATCATCAGCGAGCACGAGAAGAAGATCACCGCCTACCACGAGGGTGGGCACACGCTGGCGGCCTGGGCGATGCCCGACATCGACCCGATCTACAAGGTGACGATCCTGGCCCGCGGCCGCACGGGCGGGCATGCAATGGCGGTGCCCGAGGACGACAAGGGCCTGATGACGCGCTCGGAGATGATCGCCCGGCTGGTCTTTGCGATGGGCGGACGCGCTGCCGAAGAACTGGTGTTCCGCGAGCCGACCACCGGCGCGGTGTCCGACATCGAGCAGGCCACCAAGATCGCCCGCGCAATGGTCACCGAATACGGGATGAGCTCCAAGCTCGGCGCGGTGCGCTACGGCACCGAGCACGGCGACCCGTTCCTGGGCCGCACCATGGGCACCCAGGCCGACTACAGCCACGAGGTCGCGCAGATCATCGACGACGAGGTCCGCAAGCTGATCGAGGCCGCGCACACCGAGGCCTGGGAGATTCTCACCGAGTACCGCGACGTGCTCGACACTCTCGCCGGTGAGCTGCTGGAGAAGGAAACGCTGCACCGCGCTGAACTCCAGGCGATCTTCGGCGAGGTCAAGAAACGCCCTCGGCTGACCATGTTCGACGACTTCGGTGGCCGCTTACCTTCCGACAAACCGCCCATCAAGACGCCGGGCGAGCTCGCGATCGAGCGCGGCGAAGAGTGGCCCAGGCCGCAGCGGGAGCCGGCGTTCAAGGCCGCGATCGCTCAGGCCAGCCAGGAGGCCGCCGCGCGGCAGGGCCACCAGAACGGCACGAATGGCGCGAATGGGTCCGCCTCCAACGGAGTTCCCGCGAACGCGCCGACCCAGCCCGACTACGGCGCCCCTGCGGGCTGGCACGCGCCCGGCTGGCCGCCACAACAGCAGCCGCCGACGCAACAGCAGCCGCAGCAGGGGTACTGGTACCCGCCGCCGCACTGGCAGAACCCCAATGTCGCCGCCGGAGCGGCTCAACCGCCGAATGTCGCCGCCGGAGCGGCTCCGCCGCCTTATCCGCCGTATCAGCCCCATCCGCAGCCCGGACACCCCGCCCCGCAGGGAACCCCACCCGCGCCGGGGCGGAACGAGGACCCGGGTCAGGACAACAGCCGGCCCAATCCGCCGGCACACGGCTGATTCCGAACGGAGGCATAGATTGACGCTGCGCACGCGAGGAGCAGGACAGCAAGGGTCGCACAACAATTCGGCCACGTTCACCACCCCGCTGTTCGACCAACCGCGCGCTGAAGCTGCGGTGCGTGAGCTGTTGATCGCTGTCGGGGAAGACCCCGACCGGCACGGGCTGGAGGACACGCCTGCACGCGTGGCGCGCGCGTACAAGGAGATGTTCGCCGGGCTCTACACCGATCCGGATACCGTGCTGAACACCACCTTTGACGAACAGCACGACGAGCTCGTCCTCGTCAAGCAGATTCCGCTGTACTCCACCTGCGAACATCACCTGGTGGCGTTCCACGGGGTCGCACACGTGGGCTACATTCCCGGTGTGGACGGCCGGGTCACCGGCCTGTCGAAGATCGCCCGGCTGGTCGACCTGTATGCCAAACGGCCGCAGGTGCAGGAACGGCTGACCGCGCAGATCGCAGATGCGCTGATGCGCAAGTTGAATCCCCGCGGTGCCATCGTGGTCATCGAGGCCGAGCATCTGTGCATGTCGATGCGCGGTGTGCGTAAACCCGGTGCCGTGACCACGACGTCGGCGGTGCGCGGACAGTTCAAGTGCGATGCGTCATCACGTTCCGAGGCGCTGGATCTCATCTTGCGAAAGTGAGCGCACCCGGTCCAATGGTCCCTTCGGGAACGTGTGTGCAGGTCATGGGGGTCGTGAACGTCACCGACGACTCGTTCTCCGACGGGGGACTTTTCCTCGACCGTGACCGCGCCGTCGAGCACGGAGTTTCGCTGGCCGCCGATGGCGCCGCGATCGTGGACGTCGGCGGCGAGTCGACCCGACCGGGCGCCACCCGCGTGGACCCCCGAGTCGAGTCGGCACGCGTGCTGCCGGTGATCAAAGAGCTTGCCGGACAAGGTATTACGGTCAGCATCGACACTATGCACGCCGCAGTCGCGCAGGCGGCACTGGAAAACGGCGCCCAGATCGTCAACGACGTGTCCGGCGGGCGCGCCGACCCCAACATGGCCCCGCTGCTGGCGGACGCGAAAGTGCCATGGGTGCTGATGCATTGGCGCTCGGTCGGGAGCGACCGGCCCCACGAGGTGCCTGCCTACCGCGACGTGGTCGCGGAGGTCCGCGACGAGCTACTGGCCGGTGTCGACGCCGCGGTGCACGCGGGTGTCGACCCTGTCAGGCTGATCATCGATCCGGGTCTGGGTTTCGCCAAGACGGCACAAGATAATTGGGCGTTGCTGCGCGCACTGCCCGAGTTCGTCGGCACCGGCATCCCGGTGCTCGTCGGTGCGTCCCGCAAGCGCTTTCTCGGAACACTATTGGCCGGGCCGGACGGCGAGCCGCGACCACCGGGCGGTCGGGAGACCGCGACGGCAGTGATCTCCGCGCTGGCCGGCCTGCACGGGGCGTGGGGTGTGCGGGTGCACGACGTACGCGCCTCCGTGGATGCGCTCAAGGTGCTCGAGGCGTGGTCTTCCGGCGGGCAAGAGCGAAGCGGCATGGGGACAAGCAGTGGCTGACCGAATCGAATTGCGCGGCTTGACCGTTCGCGGTCACCACGGCGTGTTCGATCACGAACGGCGCGACGGCCAGGACTTCGTCGTCGACATCACGGTGTGGATCGATCTGGCGACCGCGGCGGCCAGCGACGACCTTGCCGACACGCTCGACTACGGCACCCTGGCCAAGCGGGCCGCCGACATCGTCTCCGGGCCGCCGCGGGAACTCATCGAGGCCGTGGCCGGCGCCATTGCCGAGGACGTGATGACCGACGAACGCGTGCACGCCGTCGAGGTCGTCGTGCACAAACCCGCCGCACCCATTCCGCTGACCTTCGCCGACGTGGCGGTGGCGGCGCGGCGATCTCGACGCAGTGGCCGCGGGGGTGGCGATTGACTTCAGTGGTGTTGTCCATCGGGTCAAATCTTGGCGACCGGATGGCGCGGCTGCAGTCGGTCGTCGACGGGCTGGACGGGGCGGTGCGGGCGGTGTCGCCGGTTTACGAGACCCAGCCGTGGGGTGGCGTCGAGCAGGGGCCGTTCCTCAATGCGGTGCTCATCGCCGAGGACCCCGCGCTCGACTGCCATGGCTGGCTGCGTCGCGCGCATGAATTGGAAGCGGCGGCCGACCGTGTCCGCGCAGAGCGATGGGGCCCGCGCAGCCTCGATGTGGATCTCGTTGCCTGCCATGACGGACAGCGCGAGGTAACTGCCACTGACGATCAGCTCACGCTGCCCCACCCGTCGGCGCATCTGCGGGCGTTCGTCCTCATCCCGTGGCTGGCGGTGCAACCAGATGCCACCATGACGGTCGCGGGTGAACGGCGTCCCATTGCGCATCTGCTCGACGAACTGGAACCGGCGGAGCGCGACGGCGTGCGCCTCACCGAGTTGGCGTTGGGCTGATGGGGCCCACCCGCAAGCGTGACCTCACGGCCGTGGCGGTGCTCACCGCCGTCGTCGGCTACATGCTTGTCGTGCTGACCTATCGGTGGTTCCCGCCGATCACGCTGTGGACCGGGATATCGCTGCTGGCGGTCGCCATCGCCGAGGCGGGTTGGGCCTTCTACGTACGGGCGAAGATCAACGACGGAGAGATCGGTGACGCGCCCGGTTGGCTGCATCCGCTCGCGGTGGCGCGATCGGTGTTGATAGCCAAGGCGTCGGCGTGGGTGGGCGCGCTGGTCGGCGGTTGGTGGGTCGGCGTGCTGGTCTATCTTTTGCCACGGCGCAGCACCATGAAGGTGGCAGGCGAGGATACCGCCGGCGCCGCCACGGCTGCGGTGTGCGCGCTCGCGCTGGTGATCGCCGCACTGTGGCTTCAGCATTGCTGCAAGTCACCGGAAGAGCCACCGGACAACGCCAACGGAGCGACGGAGTAACTGACCCCCACGGCCGTCGGCCGAATCGCCGAAGCGGTCGACACGCGAGGTGACCTGTGGCGGGTACAGTCGGCCCATGACCGATCTGTCCCGCGGTACGCGCTCTCGGCGCAGCGGGCGCAGGCCGGGTTGGTTGCTGCTGACGGTGTTGCTGGTGCTGGCCATTGGAGCTAGCTCGGCCTTGGTTTTCACCAACCGCGTTGAGTTGCTGAAGCTGGCCGTCATTCTGGCGTTGTGGGCCGCGGTGGTGGCCGCTTTCGTGTCGGTCATCTACCGCAGGCAAAGCGACGCCGACCAGGCCAAGGTGCGGGATCTCAAGCTGGTCTACGACCTGCAGTTGGACCGCGAGATCTCGGCGCGTCGTGAATACGAGCTGTCGGTAGAAAGCCAGCTGCGCCGCGAACTGAGTTCCGAACTGCGGGCCCAGGCGGCCGACGAGGTCGCAGGCCTGCGAGCCGAATTGGCCGCACTGCGCGCCAATTTGGAGATCCTGTTCGACGCCGACCTGTCGCAGCGGCCTGCGCTCGAAAGCGATCGGCCCCGCACATACGGCGACTGGCCAACCGAAATTCAACCAACGGGCCGGGTCACTGCCAGCCGAATCGACGCCGAAGACCGCGAGGACGTCGACGCCAACACCGAGGAGAGCCCGATCATCGACGTGCCTGCCGAACCGCATCCGGCAGAAGGCGAATGGGTGCCGCAGCCGAGCCACAGCGGAGCACACCGCAGGCCGTCGGAGGCCGAGCAGGAACGCCGAAATCGCGCGGAGGAGGCGTCGCGTGCGTGGTCACCGCCACCGCCACCGCAGCCGGAACCGGTCTCGCAACCTGAACCCGAGCCCCAATTCGCTTGGCAGCCACCGGAACAAGAGCATCCACCCGCCCCACCGCCCGAACCGCCGCCACCACCGGCGCGCCCGGAGCCGGAACGGGTCGCGCAGGCGCCGACAGCCGAGTGGCAGCCTGCGCCCGCGGAGGGTCAGTGGGTACCAGCAGGAGACCCGGGCAGCAACTGGGTGTCGCCGCCCACCGAAAACGGCTCAGCCGAGTACGTCGGCAGGAGACGCGCACCCGAGCCGGCGGGGCCGGTTCCGCCGACTCAGACGGTCGGGGAGGTTCCGCCGGCTCAGCCGGCCATGCAGTCACCGCCAGCCGAACCCCGCCGTGGTCGTCACTCAGCGCCGCCGGATGTCGCCGATCCCGGACGTCCGCCGGCGCACCCCACGCTGACCGCCGAATCCGGGGGTCCCCCGCCACACCGCGAACCCGAGCCGCCGCCCGAACCGCCCCCGGCACCGCCGGAGGCGCGACGACACCGCAGCGCCGAAGACACCGGCGGCCAGTCGGTTGCCGAGCTGCTGGCGAGGCTTCAGGCCACCCCGACGGGAGGCGGCCGTCGAAGGCGCCGCGACGACTGAGATAGGCTGATGGCGACCGTCCGGTACCCGCAACGCAGGACCGGAACGAAGAAACCACGAAGACTTGCGAGGTCGTCTGCAATGGAGCATGTCGACGGACTGCGTCCGGCGCGGCTCACGATCGGCATCATTTCCGCTGGTCGGGTCGGCACCGCGCTCGGCGTGGCCCTGGAGAACGCGGACCACGTAGTTGTCGCATGCAGCGCGATTTCGCACGCGTCCCTGCAGCGCGCGCAGCGCCGACTGCCCGAGACAACCGTGCTCCCGGTCGACGAGGTCGCAGCCGGCGCCGAACTGTTGCTGCTCGCGGTCCCCGACGCGGAACTCGCCGGGCTGGTGTCCGGCCTTGCGGCCACCGGGGCGGTGCGGCGGGGCACCATCGTCGTCCACACTTCCGGCGCCAACGGCATCGGCGTGCTGGCGCCGCTGGCCGAACACTGCTGCATACCGTTGGCCATCCATCCCGCGATGACGTTCACCGGCTCGGATGAGGACATCGCGCGACTGCCCGGCACCTGCTTCGGCGTCACCGCCGCCGATGAGGTGGGGTACGCGATCGCGCAGTCGCTGGTGCTCGAGATCGGCGGCGAGCCGTTCCGCGTCCGCGAGGACGCGCGCACGCTGTACCACGCCGCGCTGGCCCACGCCAGCAACCACGTCGTCACCGTGCTGCTCGACGCGGTCGAGGCGCTGCGCTCCGCGCTGTGGGGCCAGGAGCTGCTGGGCCAGGAACTGGTCGGCGACGCGCCCGGCGGAATTGCCGAGCGGGTCATCGGCCCCTTGGCTAGGGCGTCGCTCGACAATGCCCTGCAGCGGGGACAGGCGGCGCTGACTGGTCCGGTGGCCCGCGGCGACGCGGACGCGGTCGCCGGTCACCTGCGGGCGCTTGCCGAGGTGGCTCCGGAACTTGCGCAGGCGTATCGGGTCAACTCGTTGCGGACCGCGCAGCGCGCGCACGCCCCCTTGGAGGTCTTCGTGGTGCTCGCCGAGGCGGGACAGCCATGACCAAGCCCAAGCAGTTCACCGCAGGGGAGCTCAACGTCTACGCCAGCCCGGGCGACGTCTCCGATGTCACCAGGGCGCTGCGGGTCAGCGGCCGCAGGGTGATGCTCGTGCCGACGATGGGCGCGCTGCATGAGGGCCACTTGTCGTTGATCCGGGCCGCCAAGCGGGTGCAGGGCGCCGTCGTGGTGGTGTCGATCTTCGTCAACCCGCTGCAGTTCGGTGCGGGCGAAGACCTCGACGCCTACCCTCGCACGCTCGAGGACGATCTCGCGGCGCTGCGTGCCGAGGGCGTCGAGATCGCATTCACGCCGACCGCCGCCGCCATGTACCCGGACGGCCTTCGCACCACCGTGCAGCCAGGACCGCTGGGCGCCGAACTCGAAGGTGCCGCCCGCCCAACGCATTTCGAGGGTGTGCTGACCGTGGTGCTCAAACTGCTGCAAATCGTGCGACCCGACCGCGCGTTCTTCGGCGAAAAGGATTACCAGCAGCTGGTGCTGGTGCGCCAGATGGTCGCCGACCTCAACGTCGACGCGCAGATCGTCGGGGTGCCCATCGTGCGGGAAGCCGACGGTCTGGCCATGTCGTCGCGCAATCGCAACCTCAACGAGGTCGATCGCGAGCAGGCGGGCGCACTGTCTGCGGCACTACTGGCAGGCATGTACGCCGCCTCCGGCGGAGCCGCGGCGGCCCTGGACGCGGCCCGCGCCGTGCTGGACGAAGTGCCCGCCATCGACGTCGATTATCTGGAGGTACGCGACGCGATGCTGGGACCGGCGCCCGCCGAGGGGCTGGCCCGCATGCTGGTGGCCGGCCAGCTGGGCAGCACCAGACTGCTGGACAACATCGCCATCGATATCGGAGCAACCGCATGCACCGACGGACACCCACGGGTCGGCTCGGACCAGAGCCACGAATTACCTTGGAGGAATTGATGTTGCGGACGATGCTGAAATCGAAGATCCACCGCGCCACCGTCACTGAGGCCGACCTGCACTATGTCGGCTCGGTGACCATCGACGCCGACCTGATGGATGCGGCCGACCTACTCGAGGGCGAGCAGGTCACGATCGTCGACATCGACAACGGCGCACGACTGGTCACCTACGCGATCACCGGTGAGCGCGGCAGCGGTGTGATCGGCATCAACGGCGCCGCAGCCCATCTCGTGCATCCGGGTGATCTTGTGATCCTGATCGCTTACGGCACGATGGAGGACGCCGAGGCTCGGGCGTATCAGCCGCGAGTGGTGTTCGTCGACGCCGACAACAAGCAGATCGACCTTGGTCACGATCCCGCATATGTGCCGGCCGATGCGGCCGAGCTGATGTCGCCGCGGTAAGCCCGTGCTTCTCGCGATCGACGTCCGCAATACACACACCATCGTCGGGCTGATTTCTGGCAATGGTGACCACGCCAAAGTGGTGCAGCACTGGCGGATTCGCACCGAATCCGAGGTGACCTCCGACGAGCTGGCGCTCACCATCGACGGTCTGATCGGTGACGACGCCGAGCGGCTGACCGGCGCCGCGGGGCTGTCGACGGTGCCGTCGGTGCTGCACGAGGTGCGCTTGATGCTCGAGCAGTACTGGCCGTCGGTGCCGCACGTGTTGATCGAGCCCGGTGTACGCACCGGCATCCCGCTTTTGGTTGACAACCCCAAAGAGGTTGGCGCAGATCGCATCGTCAACTGCCTGGCCGCCTATCACAAGTACGGCACCGCTGCGATAGTCGTTGACTTCGGCTCGTCGATCTGTGTGGACGTCGTGTCGGCGAAGGGTGAATTCCTCGGTGGCGCA
>Ga0126307_10001447_pt1 | contig 15648 bp, 18 predicted proteins | sample Plot28_FD_89955 | JGI IMG/M metagenome (GOLD analysis project Ga0126307, IMG submission 89955) | Serpentine soil microbial communities from UC McLaughlin Reserve, CA, USA - Plot28 | ecosystem: Environmental > Terrestrial > Soil > Grasslands | place: USA: UC McLaughlin Reserve, Lake County... | reverse complement strand
TTGACGGCTGGCTCGACTACTACAACCATCGCCGCAGACACAGCGCCCTCGGCCACAAACCCCCGATCGCTCGCCTCAACGAGCGAACCAACCTCCTCGGGACTTACAGCTAGCCGGGCGCGATCCGCAGGTTCGTCAGCGCGAAGGACGTGATGTCCTTGAACGCGGGACCCGCGACGGTGCCGCCGTAGATGTCGCCCTTCGGCTCGTCCACCATCACCGCGACGAGCAGTCGCGGCTTCCGGGCGGGCGCGAAGCCGACGAACGAGGCGACGAACTTGTCCTTCGAGTACCCGCCGTTCGGGTCGGGCTTCTCCGCCGTGCCGGTCTTGCCGCCCAGCTCGTAGCCGTCGATCGCCGCACCGGTGGCCGTGCCGCCGGGGCCGAGGACGCCCTCGAGCATCGTCCGCACCTGCGACGCCGTCCCCTCCGAGATCACCCGGTGGCCGGCCGGGATCGGCTCCTTGCGACCCCCGACGGAGTCGACGATGTGCGGCTCGCGCAGGATCCCGCCGTTGGCGATCGCCGAGTACCCGGCCGCCATCTGCATCGGCGTGACCGCGAGGCCCTGGCCCATCGCCATGTTGCCGGCGGTCGAGCCCGAGTAGTCGGCGTAGTCGAGCAGGATGCCGGACTCCTCGCCGGGGAGGTCGACGCCGGTCGGCTTGCCGAAGCCGAACTTGCGCACCCACTGATCGAAGCGGCGGGCACCGAGCGTGCGCCCGATGAGCGCGGCGCCGACGTTCGAGGACACCTTCAGGATGCCGGCGACCGACAGCGTCTCCCACCCGCGCGCGTGCGAGTCGGTGATGGTGCGGTCGGCGACCTGGAGGACCGGCGGCAGGTTGAACGGCGTCTGCGGGGTGACCTTGTGGTCCTCCAGCGCGCCGGCGACGGTGAACGCCTTGAACGTCGAGCCGGGCTCGTAGGTGGCACCGGTCGCGCGGTTCGTCATCGCGTAGTCGGGTGCCTCGTAGAGCCGGTTCGCGTTCACGCGCGGCCAGTTCGCGAGCGCGAGGATCGAGCCGTCGTTCGGGTCCATGACCAGCGCGGTGGCGCCCTTGGGCTGCCACTGCTCGCCGACCTTGTCGAGGACCTCCTCCGTGTGGTCCTGGATGGTCGCGTCGAGCGTGAGGCGGACCTGCTCGCCCGGGACGCTGCGCTTGATCTCACGCAGCTCGATCGTGTCGCCGAGCGCGTCCCGGACGAGCTTGCGCTCGCCGTCCTGCCCGCGCAGCTGCCGGTCGAACTTGTACTCGAGGCCCGACAGGCCATGACCCTCGGTCCCGACGTTGCCGAGCAGCTGCGACGCCATCCAGTCGCGCGGGTAGTCGCGGCTGTACTCCGGGATGAACTGCAGTCCCTCGATGCCCAGGTGGTCCGCGCGCTCCGCGCGCCGCGCGGGCACGCCGCGTGCGACGTAGACGAAGCCCGTGTCGCGGCGGACCAGCTTCTTGAGGATGCCCTCCTGCGGCTTGCGCAAGACCTTGGCGAGCCTCGCCGCGGCGACCGCGGGATCCTTGATGAGGTAGGGGGTTGCGGCGATCGTCTGCGCGGGCTGGGAGACCGCCAGCTCGGTCCCGTTGACGTCGGTGATCGTGCCGCGGCGGGCGGGGACGACGAGGTCGGACTTCTGCTGCGTCGCCGCCGCGCTCTTGAGCGAGTCGGCCTTGACGACGCCGAGCCAGCCGGCGCGCGCGCCCGCGAGCAGGATCATGCCGAGGAAGACCGCGAAGAGCAGGCCGATCCGGCGTTCGACCAGCCCCACGCCTACCCCTGGGCGGCGGGAACGCCGCCGGCCGCCGGAGCGGACGTCGTCGTGGGTGCCTGCGTGGGAACCGTCTGCGTGGGCGTCGTCGCCGTCGTGACCGGCGCCGCGGTCGGCGCCGGCGTGACCACCGGCGTGACCGGCGCGGTCGTCGTCGCCGTGGTCGGCGTGGTCGCCGGCGCGGCGGCGACCTGCGGCGCGATCATCGAGCCGGGGACGATCCCGGCGTTGGCGAGCAGCGCGGCGGCCTCCTCGGACGGCGGCTCCATGCGGGAGACGGCGCGCTGGGCGTCGTCGGACCGCGTGTGGAGGTAGCCGACGTCACCGGCGGCCGGCATGAGCATGCCGAGCGCCTCCGCCCCGACCTGGATCCGGTCCGTGGCGGTCAGCCGGGTGATCGACTCCTCCAGCGCCGCGTTCTGGCGCTCGAGCGTGGTCGTCGTCTCGACCGCGCGCGAGATGCCCGAGTTGAGCTTGAGCAGCGTGACCTGCATCGTCACGACGCCGAGCAGGGCGATCCCGAGCGCCCAGATCCACAGGCGGGAGCGCAGCAGCCGGTCGAGCAGGCGGTGGTCGGGGAGGGCCCGGACGCGGGCGAAGAACCCCGTGCTGCCACGGCGCGGCAGCCCGGCGGGGCCGGCGGGCGCGGGGACGAGGCGGCGCTGGACGGGCCCGGACACGCGCCGCGGGGCGTGCGGGGCGTGCGAGCGGGCGTGGATCCGGCGATGCGAACGTGCCGGTGCGGGCGTCATGCGCGCACCTCCTCCTCGGTCAGCTTGCGGGCCGCCCGCAACCGGGCGGACTTCGAGCGCGGGTTGTCCGCCACCTCGCCCGCGGTCGGCGCGACGGAGCGCCGGAACACGAGCTCGGCCTGCGGCACCCGGCCGCACCCGCAAACTGGCAGGTCCGGCGGACAGATGCAGCCGCGCGTGCGGTCGGCGAGGAACCGCTTGACGCGGCGGTCCTCGAGGGAGTGGAACGAGATGGCGGCGAGCCGGCCGCCGACACGTAGCAGATCCCAGGCGAGCGGAAGCGCCTCGTCGAGCTGGGCGAGCTCGTCGTTCACGGCGATCCGGATCGCCTGGAACGTCCGCTTGGCGGGGTGTCCGCCGGCGAACCGCGCGGGCGCGGGGGTCGCGGCCGTGATCGCGTCGACCAACTCGAACGTGGTCTCGATGCCGGCTCCGGTACGACGGCGCGCGATCTCCTTCGCGATCCGATCGGCGTAGCGCTCCTCGCCGTAGTCGCGCAGGAGCCGGCCGAGCCGGCGCGGCTCCCAGGTGTTGACGATCTCGGCGGCGGTGAGCCCCTGCGACGGGTCCATCCGCATGTCGAGCGGCGCGTCGTAGGCGTAGGAGAACCCGCGCTCGCGCGTGTCGACCTGCATCGAGGACATGCCGAGGTCGAGGTAGACCATGTCGGCGCGCAAGCCCTCGTCGAGCAGCGCGCGCAGGCCGGAGACGAAGTCCGCGCGGACGAGCCGCGTGCGGCAGTGGGCCTCGGCGGCGAGCTCGGCGAACGTAGCCTCGGCGAGCGGGTCGCGGTCGATGCCCACGAGCAGGCCGGATGGCCCGAGGCGGCCCGCCACGAGGCGCGCGTGGCCGGCCGCGCCGAGCGTGCAGTCGACGGCGACCTGGCCGCTCTGCGGGTCCAGTGCCTCGATCAGCTCGCCGGCGAGGACCGGGACGTGGGTCTTGGGCATGTCAAGCAGGATGGCCAAGTGATGCGGTGAGGTCAGGCGCGCGCTGCGCGAGGTCGGCGTCGTAGGACTCCCAGGCGGTGCGATCCCAGAGCTCGAGGCAGGGTCCCGCGCCGGCGACGACCAGCTCGCGGCCGCCGATTCCCGCGGCGTCGAGGAAGCGGGCCGGGAGCATGATGCGGCCCGCGCCGTCGAGCTCGACCTCCATCGCGTTCGCGTAGAAGAGGCGCGACAGCTCCCGCGCCTGGGCGGACAGCGGGTTGAGGCCCGCGAGCGCCTGCGAGGTCATCGCCGTGTACGTCTCCTCCGGGAAGACGCTCAAGCAGGGGTCTGCGCCCTTGACGAGGAAGACCTTTCCCGCGAGCGCCGCTCGGAACTTCGACGGCACGGTGAGCCGGTTCTTCGCGTCGAGGGTGTGGTCGAACGTTCCGTGGAAGGCCAAGGCACATGCCGGTCGGGAGCTGGTGCAACAGAGATGAGTCGAACCGAGGTGGCGGAGTGGGAGGAGCCCCGCCACCCCGGTCCGGCTGTGCGAGAAGCTTTGTACTCCACTTTCTCCCACTCTGCAACACCTTTGTCGTCATCCGTCCCACTTTCCTTGAGCGGTCGTGGGCGCCGGTCGGGAAAAGCGGCTATTTGCAGCGCTCTCGGAGGTGGGAAGGCGTGGGTCGCGTGGCGGCCACGGACGCACGATCCGGTGCAGCCGGGCGATCTGCAGCGCGTCTTGCGTCCTTCCGGGGGTCGCCCTACGCTTGAGCGTCCCTTCCGCCGATGGATGTGAGAAGGGTTCGGCATGGGACTTCGAAGGGACTCGATCCACATGACTCGCGCGATCGCGCTGCCGCTCGTCTGCGCCGTCACGGCGCTCGCCGCCGCCGGATGCGGCGCATCGGCCGGCTCGGGCGGGGACGCCGATCCGGCGTCGCTTGTGCCGGCGTCCGCCCCGATCTACGCCGAGGCGGCCGTCCAGCCCACCGGCGAGCGGCGCGACGACGCGCTCGCCGCCGCGGGCAAGCTCCTGCGCACGGACGACCCGGCCGGCCGCCTGCGCCGGCTCATCGACGACGGACTCGACGACGACGGTGGGTTGACGTGGGAGAAGGACTTCGCGCCGTGGCTGGGCGAGGACGCCGGCGTCTGGGCGAGCAACCTCGAGGCGCCCGAGCCCAGCTGGGCGGTCATCGTGGCGACGAAGGACGCCGAGGCGGCCGCCACGGCGCTCGGGCGGTTCCGGGAGGACGACCCCGACGCGACATACACGAACCGGTCCTACGACGGCGTGGACTATGCGGTAGATGACGAGCGGGTCGCGAACGGCATGGTCGACGACTTCGTGGTGATCGGGACCGAGGACGCCTTCAAGCGCGCCGCCGACCTGCGGGACGGCGGCGACGCGCTGGCCGACGCGGATCGCTATCGCACGGTCGTCGGCGACCTCGGCGACGACAGCCTCGGCCACTACTACATGGATCTACGACCCGTCTTCGAGGCCGCGCTGAAGCAGGATCCGGAGACCGCCGCCCAGCTCGATCAGATCAAGTCGATCGTCCCGTTCGAGAAGCTCGGGCCGATCACGGGCGCGTTCCAGGCCGACGGCGACGGGATGTCGCTCGACACGGTGCTGACCGGCGTGCCCGAGGGCCCGTTCCGCGACCTCGCGAAGCTGTGGTCCGGGTCGGAGGCGAAGCTGCTCGCCGGCCTGCCCGCCGACGCGTGGGGCGCGCTGGCGATCCCAGGCCTGGGCGAGGCGGCCAAGTCGACGCTCAACTCCTTCGCGGGCGCGCTGGGGGGCGCCGCGGTCGCCGCGCAGGTCAAGCAGGCGACCGGCCTGGACCTGTCGCAGGACGTCTTCTCCTGGGTCGGCGACGTCGGTGGCTTCGTCCGCGGGGCCGACGAGGCGTCGCTCGACGGCGCGCTCGTCATCCAGGCGACCGACGACGCGAGGGCGCGGACGGCGTTCGGCAAGCTCATCGGCCTGATCGCGAAGCAGTCGGGCGCGGTGCCGAAGCCCGTCCAGGTCGACGGCGCCGACGCCGCGTTCGCGCTGCCGGCGACGGGCGCCGACAAGCCGGTCGTGATCGCCCACGGCCAGGGCCGCGTGGTGGTCGGGTACGGGGTGGCGGCGGCCACGGCCGGGCTGAAGGGCGACGGCGGCCTCGGCGGCTCGGAGCTCTACGGCGACGCGAAGGGCGTCCTCGGCGACGACGTGTCGCCCTCGTTCCTGCTGTCGATGCCGGCGGTCATCACGCTCGTCGACGCGATGGGCCAGGCGGACGCCGACTTCGAGGAGGCGCGACCGTACCTCGAGACGCTGGGCTCGATCGCGACCGGCGGGGCGACGGACGACGATCGCGTCGAGTCGCGGATCGCCGTCTCGCTGAAATAGTCACAACGACGCGCCGGTCAGCGCGGGCACGAGCGCGGCCGCGACGAGCAGCAACACCGACGGGACGAGAAGCAGCGCGACGACGAGCTGGATCTTCGGCCCGGCGCGCGCAGCCTGCTCGGCCGCCCGACGCGCTCTGAGTGCGCGGGCCTCCTCGGCGAGCGCCGCGAGTGCCCGCGCGGGCGGGGCTCCGAGCCGGTCGGCGCGGCGGAGCGTCGCGGTCAGCGCGGGGATGCCCGCGGCGGCGCAGCGGCGCTCGAGCCGGAGCAGAGCGACCTCGGCCGGGACGCCGAGCGCGACGCGGCGCGCGGCCGCGCCGAGCTCGCCGGCCAGCACGCCGGGGTGACGCCGGCCGACCTCGCCCAGCGCCCGCCAGGGCCCGAGCCCGGCGCCGAGCGCGACGCGCAGCAGGTCGAGCACGTCCGCCGCCTCGGCCTCGATCGTGCGCGCACGGCGTCGCGCGCGTGTGGCGAGCCAGAGGTCGGGCGCGAAGAAGCCGGCGAGCGGCAGGCCGGCCAGGAGCGCGGCTCCGAGCCGCCCCGGCGCGGCCGGCGCGAGGGCGAGGGCCGCGAGCGCGCCGGCCGGCACGCCGGCGAGCTTGACGAGCATCAGCTCCCCCAGCCCGGCGCGCAGTCCTGCGGCGTCGACGCGGGCGGCGTGCCCGCCGCCGCCCCGGCGGCCGGCGGCCGCGTGACGGACCAGGCCGCGAAGGCGTTGCGCGGCACGGTGACGACGCCGGGGAGGCAACATGGCGAGCTCGGCGATCCCGCCCGCGGCGCAGAGCCCGGCGACCGCGGCGAGCAGCACGGCGCGGGTCACGGGCCGAGCAGGTCGCAGCCGGAGCGCGGCCGTCCGCGATCGCGACGCGTCCCGCAACACTGCGCGCGCCGGTGACCGCCGTCCGCGGGGCGCGTGCCGCGGTTTAGGCGGCCGCGGCAGACCCGGGCGGCCGGCTTTCGGCGCGCGCGGTCACCGTGTCCGCTCACGGGGCAGCCCTCGCCAGCCCCCGCACGCAGCCGAGCGCGACGAGCTGGAGCAGGACGCCGAGCCCGGCGAGCCAGGCCGAGAGGGGATTCCGCGCCAGCGTCGCGACGAACCCCGGCGCGGCGAGCTCGGCGAGGCACGCCGCGGCGGCGGGCAGGCCGAGCACCACCCAGGCGGTGAATCGCGCCTGGGCCGTGGCCGCCCGCGCGTCGCGCTCCGCCCGCTCAGCCGCCTCGCCCGACGCGGCCAGGTCGCGGAGCAGTGCGGCGAGGTCGCCGCCGGCGTCGCGCTGCAACAGGACGGCCGCGGTCACCGTGTCCCACGCGTGCGACCCCGCCCGTTCGCGCAAGCGGATGAGCACCGCCTCGGTCGGCTCGCCGAGCGCGAGCGCGCGGGCGGCCGTCCGGAGCTCGTGGCCGGCCGCGCCCTCCGCACCCGCGGCGGCATCGGCGACCGCGGCGCGGATCGAGCGGCCGGCGCCGAGGGCGTCGGCCATCGTACGCGCGCATGCGGGCGCGGCCCGGCGCAGCTCGGCGCGCCAGCGCCGGCGGCGCGTGCGGATCACCCCGACGAGCGCCAGCGGACCGGCGAGCGCCGCGAGCAGGCCGAGCACCGGGCCGGCGAGCAGCCAGCCGGCGACGAACAGCCCGGCCGCGGCGACCAGGCGCAGCCGGCGCTGCTCCGGCGCCGTCGGCGTGCGGCCCTCGCGGCCGACGCGCGCGAGCGGTTCGAGCACCCGCGTCGCCGCCGCGGCCACGCGGGTCCGCTCGATCGCCGCGAGCGCCTCCCAGGCACCCGCCACGCCCGTGGCGGCCGCGGCGCCGGCGAGCCAGGCGGCCTGGCTCACGGGGCCGCCGCCAGCCGGCCGGCCTTGGTGTCGCCCAGCGGCGGCCGCCACGACGGGCGCCCCGCGCGCAGCGTGTAGAGCTCGCGCACGGCCGGACCACCGGCCACGCGGACCACCTCCGCCACCTCGACGACCCGGCGTAGGCCATCGGGCGCGCGCTCCTGGCGGACGACGAGGTCGACGGCGTCCGCGACCTGGTCGCGGATCGCGGCGAGCGGGAGCCCGATGTCGGCCATCAGCGCAAGCGTCTCGAGCCGGCGCAGCGCCTCGGCGGCGCTGCCGGCGTGAATCGTGCAGAGCGAGCCCGCGTGGCCCGTGCTGAGCGCGACGAGCAGGTCGAGCGCCTCGGCCCCGCGCACCTCGCCCACGATCAGCCGGTCCGGCCGCATCCGCAGCGCGTTGCGCACGAGCCGCCGGATCGTCACCTCGCCGCGACCCTCGAGGTTCGGTGGCCGCGCCTCGAGCCGCACGACGTGCGGCAGCCCGATCCGCAGCTCGGCGGCGTCCTCGATGGTCACCACCCGCTCCGCCGGATCGACGAACGCGGCGAGGGCGCCCAGCGTCGTCGTCTTCCCCGAGCCGGTGCCGCCGCAGACGAGCACCGTGCAGCGTGCGGCCACGGCGCGCCCGAGGAAGTCGAGCAGCGGCGGTGTGAGCGTCCCGTGCGCCACGAGGTCGTCGGGCGTGAAGCCGCGGGGGCGGAAGCGGCGGATGGTCAGCAGCGGCCCGTCGAGCGCGAGCGGCGGAAGGACGACATTGACCCGCGAGCCGTCGGGCAAGCGCGCGTCGCAGAGTGGCTCGGCCTCGTCCGCGCGGCGGCCCAGCGGCGCCAGGATCCGCTCGATCACGTGGCGCAGCTCCGTCTCGGTGGCGAACCGGACGCTCGTCGGCTCGAGCCGCCCGCCGCGCTCGACCCAGACCGGCCCCGTGCCGCAGACCATCACCTCGTCGACCGCCGGATCGCGAAGCAGGGGCTCGAGCGGGCCGAGGCCGACGGCCCGCTCGGCCACGCGGGCGGCGAGCGCGGCACGCGTCGGGGCATCGAGCACCGCGGCCTCGCGCTCGACGAGCGCCTCGATCCGCGTCGCCGGATCGTCGCCCTCGCCGGGCTCCCCGGCTCGCTCGACCAGCCGGTCGCGCAGGGCGCTCGCCAGCGTGTCGAGGGCGTCGGGCCGGTCCATGCCCTTCCTAGTCGCCCGCTGCGGAAGTTCGCCCCCACGCCGGACTGCCACCATCTCGGCGTGCGCCGCCCAACGGTCGCCCTGCTCGCCGCCGTGCTGCTCGCCGGCTGCGGATCGTCGCCGGATCCGCCCCGCACGGACCGCACGGCGACGCCGACGCCGACGCCGTCGCCGCGGCCGGCGACCGTGCAGCGCGCCCACTGCCCGGCCGGGAGCGGGAACTGCGCCGCGGTGACCGGACGCGTCGTCTACGTCGAGGGCGTCGACCCCGACGGGGACGGCGACGCCCACTACATCCTCTCCGGCGGCCACGTCACCGCACCGGGGGTGAGCATCATCGACGTCGCCGCCGGCCTGCGCCCGGAGCATCTGCCGCGGCTCGGCGACCTCGTCAGCGCCGCCGGTCCCGTGTACAGCGGCTCGCACGGCCAGCGACAGATCCAGGCGGTCGAGGTCCATCACCAGCGCGAATGAGCCTCAGCGCAGCTGCGGGCCGACCGCGATGTCGCCGGTCCGCCCGCGATCGCCGACCGCGCGCGGCAGCAGCCGCACCTCGCGCGCGAACGACTGCGCGGCGGCGAGGTAGACCGCCTGCTCGACCGAGACACGGAGCGTGGCCGCCACGCGGTCCGCGCCGTCGTCGGCGGTGCTCGGCGCGCGGCGGGCGGCGAGCACCTCGACGTCCTCGAGCGCGAGCTGCGTGCCCGCCGCGGCCCCGGGGTCGCCGTCGCGGGTGACGAGGACGTCGACCCTGGCGCCCGGGACGACGAGGTCCGGCGCGCCGAGGCTGACGATCTCCGCCGCGCGCTCGCCCTTCTTCACCGGCGGACCGCTGACGCCGCCGTCCGTCTCGAGCTGCCCGGTGCCGAGGTAGCCGCCCTGCGCGACCGGCGCGGCGAGCCGCTGGCCGACGAGCTCGGCGGGGAGCATGGCAGCGCCGACCGGCGCGTAGCGGCGCGGCACCCGCCGCAGCGCGAGGTCGCCGGCGCGCAGCTTGCGGCCGGCGGCGAGGTCGCCGCGGGCGACGACGACCTCCAGCCCGGGCCCGAGTTGTGCGCGCAGGGCGGCCTCGCGTCGTGCCACGTCGGACGCCGCGAGCCCGCCGAGCACGAGCGCGAGGCCGAGCAGGACGACCGCGCGCCGGCGGCGGCTGACCATCGCCGCCGCGCCGCTCACGACCGTGCGCGCTCCGGCGTGTCCGCGCGCGGCAGCTCGAGCGCGACGCACGCGCCGGAGCTGACCGGCGCGGTGACCAGCCGCCCGCCGTGACGGTGGACGGCGCGCGCCGCGATCGCGAGCCCATGACCGCGCCGTGCCGCGTGGAGCGCGTCGCCCGTGAGCGCGGCGATCGGCGCGGGAAGGCCCGGTCCGTGATCGCGCACCTCGATCCGCACCCGCCCGCCGGATGAGTGGACGCGGATTCGCACGGGCCCGGCGCCGTGCTCGAGCGCGTTGAGGACGAGGTTGCCGACCGCCTGCGTCAACCGGAGCCGGTCGGCGCGGACCAGCACTCGCGCGGCGCGGTCGTCGATGACCAGGTCGGTCGCGAAGGCGCGCGCGAGCGGCCGCCACGCGTCGACCGCCTCGGCGAGCAGCGCGCCGACGTCGACCGCTTCGGCGCGGTCGGGCGCGAGCCGGCCCTGCGGAGCCGCGTCGAGATCGGCGAGCGCCAGGCCCGCCCGGCGCAGCTCCAGCTCGACGGCCGCGACGCGCCGCCGCCCCGCGGCGTCGGCGACCACGTCATGGAGGCCGAGCAGCGCCGCGCCGAGGGGCCCGCGGACCTCGTGCGCGGCCTGGGCGACGAGCGCCAGGCGGCGGGCCGCCGACGCCCGCCAGGCGGCGGCGACGGCGAAGGCCGCTAGGGCGGCGGCCCACCCGCCGACCGCGAGGGCGGCGGTCATGCCGGCTCCCCCATCGCCGCGGCCGTCGCGCCGGCCGCGTCCTCGCCGACCTCACCGTCGATCAGGCGATAGCCGACGCCCCAGACGTTGATGATGAAGTGGTCGCCGGCCACCGCGAGCTTGCGCCGCAACCGGCAGGCGTGGCTGTCCAGCGTGCGCGTCGCCCCGAGCGCCCGGAACCCCCAGACGTCCTTGAGCAGCTCCGCCTTCGTGTAGACCCGCGTGGGCTCGGCGGCGAGGCGCCGGAGCAGCGCGAACTCCTTCGCGGACAACGCGACCCGCGTGCCGCGGACGCGGACCTCGCGCGCTACGGGATCGAGCGACAGCTCGCCGACCCGCAGCCGCCCGTCGACCCGGCGCTCGCGTGCACGCCGCAGCAGCGCCACGATCCGGAGGCGGAGCTCGCCGTAACTGAACGGCTTGGTCACGAAGTCGTCGGCCCCGCGCTCGAACCCGCGCACCCGGTCCGTCTCCCCCGACCGGCCCGAGACGACGAGCAGCGGGAGCCGCGCGTCGATCCGCGAGCCTGGGCCGCCCGCCTCGCGCACGCGGCGCAGCAGGTCCAGGCCGGAGCCGTCGGGCAGGCCGATGTCGACCACGGCGAGGTCGACCGGGTGCAGCTCGAGCGTCCGCAGCGCCGCAGCGAGGTCGCCGGCCACGAGCACCTCGTACCCGTCGGCGGTCAGGTTGTCGGCCAGGAACGCGCGGGTCGGCGCGCTGTCCTCGACGATCAGGATCACGGCGCGCTCGGTCATGCCCGACGATAGGAGCCGGCCGGGGAACTTCGCCCCCGGCGGACGCGCAGCGCCGGCGCTACGTCGTGGCGGCGAGGATCGTGTCGAGCAGCCCGGGGAAGCGGGCGTCGAGGTCCTCGCGGCGGAGCGTGTTGAGGCGAGCGGTGCCCTGCTGGCGCTGCGTGATCAGGCCGGCCTCGCGCAGCACCTTGAAGTGATGCGTGCAGGTGGACTTGGTGACCGGCAGCTCGAAACTGCCGCACGAGCGGCCGGCGCCGGCGGCGAGCCCGCTGACGATCCGCAGGCGGACCGGATCGCTCAGCGCGTGCAGGACGTGCGCCAGCTCGAGTTCCTCGCGCGCGGGGTGGGGAATGGTGGACGGGATCGCGGTGGTCATCTCACGAACTGATTGTACGACGTTCATCGAACTTCTGCTAAGGTTCGACACCGATCGTACAAGACCCCTCCCCAGGAGTACGGATGCAGGACAGCAAGATCACCGCAGTGCGCACCGCCAACGACCGTCTCGCCACCCGGCGGCGCGCGAAGCGCGGCCTCGTCGCGGGCTACATCCACGAGATCTCCGGCCGGCACGCGGCGGCGCCGCGACCCCTGCCGGCCACCGGCCGGACGCCGGTGAAGGCGGCGTAGCGGATGCGGATCGGCGTGATCGGCAGCGGCAACATCGGCGGCACCGTGGCGACGCTCCTCGCGCGCGCCGGCCATGAGGTGCAGATCGCGAACTCGCGTGGGCCGGAGAGCCTGCGCGGCCTCGCGGCCGAGCGGCTCAGACCGGCGACGATCGAGGCCGCGGCCGAGGACGGCGAGGTCGTGATCGTCGCGACGCCCCTGGCCGCCTACGCCGCGCTCCCCGCGCAGGCGCTCGCCGGCACCGTCGTCGTCGACGCCGGCAACTACTACCCGAGCCGCGACGGCCAGATCGCCGTGCTCGACGACGACAGCACGACGTCGACCGAGTGGCTCGCGGCCAAGCTCCCCGGCGCGCGCGTCGTCAAGGCGTTCAACACGGTGTTCTGGGAGGTTCTGCGCGACAAGGGCGACCCGCAGGCCGGCGACGAACGGCTCGTCGTGCTCGTCGCGGGCGACGACGAGGGCGCCAAGGAGACCGTCGGGGGTCTGATCGAGGACATCGGCTTCGCGTCCCTCGACCAGGGCGGGCTCGCCGTCGGCGGGCGCCGCCAACAGCCGGGCTCCGAGCTCTACGGCAAGGTGCTCACGCTCGGCGAGGCGAGGGCCGGCAGCGCGTCGTGAAAGATCGGCTGCATCACGCGCGCCGAGGCAGGATCCGGCCGTAGTATGCAGACGCCGCGGGCGGCCCTACGCCGGCGGCCCACGCACGTGATGGACCACCCCACTCGCCGAGGAAACTACGACTCCGGACAGGACTACGTCCTGGAGTACGGCGACCTGCGCTTCACCTTCAACGAGCGCGACTTCTCCGAGCGGGTGGAGCAGGCTGCGCTCCGGCTGGGGTTTGTCGGCGCCCGGCTCGACAGCACCGAGCTCGAGGACCTCGTCAACCTCACCGTCAACGGCGAGGTGCAGGATCCGGCCTCGCACCTCGGCGAGCACGTCAACGACTGCTGGCCCGAGCTGGTCGGGCCGGCCGAGCGCTCGCTCGTCCACTGGCTGCGCCGGCTCGTGTTCCGCTCCGCCTGGCTCGACCAGCGCGTCAAGGAGGGCGAGCTGGAGATCGCGTTCGACGAGATCACGCACTCCTTCGGCTACATCCAGCCCGAGCGCCAGGACGAGCCGATCGAGCTGTCACCCGAGCCCAACTGGGGCCGGGTCGCCTACAGCCGTCCGCTCTAGCCGACGATCGCGGCCACGCGCGCGACGTCCGCGTCCCAGCAGTCCGGGCAGAACCAGCGCAGCGTCTCGGGATCGACGTACACGCCGCTGAGCCGGCGGACGCTCCGGCCGCAGGCTCCGGCGCACGTCCGCTGGCGCGTCGCGACCCGGCCGCCGTCCAGGTCCCGCACCACATCACGCCGGCGCAGGTGCTCGAGCGCCGTCTCCATCTGCTCCCCGGACAGCCCCGCGAGATCGCGGATCCGCTGCGGCGTGCGGATCGCGATGCTGCACGTGACCACGGTGGCCAACTCGTCATACGAAGGTCCGTCACCGATCATCGGGTCTCCTTCGAAGGCGTTCGTCCTCTGACCGCCGAGGCTGCCAGGACACGCGCCGCCCGTCCACGGTCCCGTGGCGCCCGAGACCGCAAATTGGGGCGTGCCGGCTACTCTGCCGCGGCCTCGACGCGCGCCTTGGCGATCGCCTCGGCGCCCTTCTCGCCCACCAGCGCATCCGCGCGCAGCGTGCCGCTGCCGGGCAGGTCGAGGGCGGGGAAGCGGCCGAGCGCGGTCAGCTGGGCGTCGAGCGCGACGACCGTCGACTCCCCGCCGAACGGGACGGCGGCGGTCGCGATCACCGTCAGGGAGCCGCCGTCGGTGATGTTGCGCGCGGCCGCCAGCGCCTTACGGGCGGCGTGCGGCGGGACGTACTCCAGCGTGTCCAGGACCACGACGGCGTCGCCGCCGCGGGCCGCGACGCGGCGTCCCTGCTCGATCGCCTGCTCGACCGCCTGGCCCTGCGCGTCGGACGGCGCGGCGAAGGTCAGCGCGACGGTCGGCGCCGGCGCGGTCCAGTCCGCGATCTCCTCCGGGCGGACGCCGGCCAGCACGACCAGCACCTCGAGCCCCTCGCGGCCGGCGAGCGCCGCGGCGATCCCGCGCGCGAGCTCCGACTTGCCGGCGCGCGGCGCGCCGGCGATGACGACGCGCGAGCCCTTGCCGAACGGGGTCAGCCACTCGACGGCCTTGAGCGTCACGTCGTCGCTGTCGAGCGCGATCCGCTCGGCCGGCCAGGCAGCCGGCAGGTCCTCGAACTTCGTGCCCTCGGCGACCTCGTCGGCCGGTTTGCCGTTGATCGTGTCGACGCGCACCAGCGAGGGGAACCGCTCCGACCGGCGCGGCGCACGCACCGGCCCGCCGATCCGGTCGCCGCTGACGAGCTCGCAGCGCTTGACCTGCGCGGCGGACACGTAGACGTCGTCGTCGGTCGACTCCGGCGGGTTGAGGCGGATGAAGGCGGAGCCGTTGCCGAGCAGCTCCACGACGCCTTCGGCGACGCGGTCCTCCGCCTCGGCGCGCGGCTCGTCGCGCTCCTCGTCGCGCCGGCCGCGGCCGCGGCCCCCGCGGCGCCCGCGGCGCCCGCGGTTCGCGGCGTCCTCGTCCGTCGCGCCCTCCTCGACCTCCTCCTCGCTCTCGACCTCGGGGTCGGGCTTGGCGCGGCGCGAGCGGCGCGGCCGGGCGGCGGGCGCCTCCTCCTCCGCCGCGGCGGCCGGCTCCGGCTCGGGCGCGGGCGCGGGGTCTGCGCCGGCACCGTCACCGGACTGGCTGGCAATGATCGCGTCGATCAGCTCCGCCTTGCGCAGGCGGCGAAAGCCGTCGACGCCGAGCTCGTTGGCGATCAGGTGGAGGTCGGCGAGCGGGCTCTGGTCGAGCGCGTCGCGGTCGAGCACGGAAGTCATGCGGGACTCCTTCGGTTTGTCGGATGGCAGCCCGGCCGCGTTGTGCGCAGCGGCCGGCAACGTCATGCAGGGTAGCCGCCGGGCCGCACGGAGCGCGGCAGGACGCCGTCGGGATAGCGCTCCCGGGTGAGCCCGGCGTCCGGCGGGAGTTCGCGCTCGCCGGCCAGCACGGCGCGTACGGCGAGGAAGTCGGCCGCCGCCGCGACGTCGTGGAGGCGCAGCACATGCGCGCCGGCGCCGGCGGCCCACCCGACGGCCGCGAGCGTCGCAGGCCCGCGCTCGCGCGGGCCTGTACCGGTGATCGCGCCGAGGAAGTCCTTGCGCGACAGGGCGAGCAGCAGCGGCCGGCCGAGCTCGTGCAGGACGTCCAGGCGCCGGAGCACGGCGACGGTCTGCGCCGGCGTCTTGGCGAAGTCCGGGCCGGGATCGAGCAGGAGCTGCTCGGGATGGACGCCGGACGCCTCCGCCCGCGACACGGCGTCGGCGAGCCCGGCGCGGACGTCGGCCACGACGTCGTCGTAGCGCTCCGGGTCGAGCAGCGTCCCCTTCGGCGCGACGCGCGTGTGCATGAGGACGAGCCCCGCGCCCGTCTCCG
>Ga0126307_10001446_pt1 | contig 15656 bp, 12 predicted proteins | sample Plot28_FD_89955 | JGI IMG/M metagenome (GOLD analysis project Ga0126307, IMG submission 89955) | Serpentine soil microbial communities from UC McLaughlin Reserve, CA, USA - Plot28 | ecosystem: Environmental > Terrestrial > Soil > Grasslands | place: USA: UC McLaughlin Reserve, Lake County... | reverse complement strand
TGCGGGTGCGCTCGATGAACATGTCCGAGACCGCGGTCTTGCCGGTCGCCGAGGCCGACGCCTCGACCTCCTCGCCGACGGGCTCGCCGACCCGCGCGAACTTCCTCGTCGAGACGCCGGCGAGCATCCGGTCCATCACCGCCCGCGTCAACGGGTCGCGATCGGCGAAGTACCCGTAGGTCGCGACGGGCAACTCGTGCTCGTCGTCGACGGTCCGCATCCGCGGCCGACGCACCGCCACGCGGCGACCGCCGAGCGTCATCGACCCGTTCCCATGGCCGTGACGCTTCGCCGTGCGGTCGAGGTTGTGCTTGCCCTTCGGGCCGACGACCTCATTGACCTCGAGCTCCATCAGCTCATGCACGACGCCGAGCCCGACACCGACGCTGAGCGCAAGCAGCCCCTCCCTCGCCGCCCCGACGAGCTCGCCGAGCGCCTCCTGAACTGGTGGTGGGAGCGGACTCTCAGACGCCTCCAGGGTCGTGACGCCTTCGGCGCGGGTACCTTCCTCATGGCGGTTCCTCCTGTCCTCGCGGACTTGGTTGGCGCCTGTCACGCTCGCAACGCGAGCGGACGAGGCGGGAGGACCGCCGTTCAAAGTTCTACGAGATCTCGGACAACCTCGAGACGGGTCAGCCCGGGGCGAGCAGCAGCAGCTTGCGCCCGTGGAAAGCTTCCGCGTACCCTGTCGGCGAACGGCACTCCGCCCCCCGCAGCCGCATGAGACCGAGGAACAGGTCCTCGGTGAACCAGTGCCTGCTCCTCTGCGTGCCGAAGTGGCGCAGAAGGACGTCGACCTTGCGACGGCAGTGCGCTTCGCTGACCGGCACGAAGAGGTTCGGGTGCCCCAGATCGCCGTCGTACTTAGGGATCTCGTACTCGAGGACCAGGTGATCGCGGAACGTGTTCCAGGTCAGCTCGCACAGCAACCGGTGATCCTGATGGAGGTCCTGCCGGTGATGCGTCAGGATCAGATCGGGCGCCGGCTCGCCCTTGAGTGACTCGAAGATGTCCTTGACCAGACCGCCGGAGTACGGGAAGTAGGCGTCGCGGAACTCGTGGGTGTCGATGGCGACGCGCGAGCCAAGCAGGTCTGCGGCGCTCGCCCTTGCCTCTTCGCCGCGTTCGCCGCGCGCGGCGAACACGATCCAGCGCACCTCCAGCCGCTCGCCGTAGACGTCGCCCAGGTGCAGCAACGTGGCGCCCGCGCCGATCTCGATGTCATCTGAATGGCAGCCGAGCGCCAGGACGCGCAGCGTGGCGTCTCCGGCATCGGGGAGCGCCAGTGAGCGCACGAGCGACCGCGATCGGGTTCTAGCCGCGGAGCGCCCGTACGAGTGACACAGGACGCCGCGCGCGGTTCCCGCCGTTGATCCAGACGGCCCATGGCGGCTCGGCCGTCTCGGCCAGCGCGTCGAGGTCCTGCTTGTCCTTGAGCGTGTCCATTGGCGCCCAGAAGCCGGTGTGGTGATAGGCCACCAGCTGGCGCTGCTCCATCAGGCGGGTGAACGGCTCCTCGACGAGCTCCTCGCCCGGGCGCATGTAGTCGAAGATGTCCCTCCGGAAGGTGAAGAAGCCCCCGTTGATGCGGAGCGCGCCGTCGTCCATGAGGGACACGCCGGTCACATGCTCAGTCTCGTCGATCTTCAGGACATGCGTCGAGTAGGTCGGCTTGACCGAGATGAGGCCGGCGACCTTGTCTGCGGAGACGACCTGATCGATCATCGCGGGCAGCGGCGCGTCAGTCAGCTGGTCTCCGTAGTTGGCCAAGAAGTACTCGTCGTCGCCGACATGCTCGCGCACGGCGCGGAGCCGGCCGCCGATGTTCGTCGAGCGTCCGGTGTCGACGAACGTGATCCGCCACGTGTCGATGTCCTGGTCGAGCAGCTCGATCCGGCGTCCCCCGTCGTGGAGGACGAAGTCGTTCTGGAGCGCCTCGTTGTATCCGAGGAAGTACTCCTTGAAGGCATGTGCCTTGTATCCCAGGCACAGGATGAAGTCCGTATGCCCGTAGTGGGCGTAGTACTTCATCAGGTGCAGCAGGATCGGCTGGTCGCCGACAGGCAAGAGCGGTTTCGGCAGGAGCTCGGACGCGTCGCGCAGGCGGAGACCGAGCCCTCCGCAGAAGATGACGACTTTCACCCGATCATCTTAACGGCGCTCACCCCGCGGGGGCGCCGGATCGAGTCCAATATTCGTCCAAAGATCTCGCCTTCGGTGCCGGCGAGGCGGCCGCCGGCGCGCCGGCCCCGCCTACGACAGGCCGAAGTGGGCAGCCTGCTGAGCGCGCAGGTCATCGATCAGGCGTCCTTCTGGCAGGGTGACGTCGGCGTTCGTGATCGGCTGGTCCTGCGCGACCGCGCGGCTCAGCCGCGCCCCCGCGGCCACGCCGATGGGCAGGACGTCGTCACGCCGGGCGTTCTCGACGTTGTCGATCAGCCCGTAGCAGTTGTAGCCGCCGATCCCGTCCAGCTCCTCGCCCGGCTCCATGTCGCGCTTGGCGATCGTCGCGACCTCGCAGACGGGGGGCCCTGCCGGCGCTATGGCGGCGTCGCCGAACAGGACCGCCCGGGCAACGCTAAGCGGCGCCTCCACGTTGGTGAGGTGAAACGGCCGGTAGAACATGTACAGCGGCCCGTCCCCCATCTTGAAGTACGACATGTAGGGCATCAGGACGGGGTCGTCGTTGTAGCCGATGACGAAGGCGCCGGAGCCGGGCTCCGCTCCCAGCACGTACTCGACCAGGCCCTGCTCCAGCAGCTCCTTCGGGTCATAGGCGTCGAGCAGATCCTTGATGTGGCTCAGCCGGCGGCCCTCCATGCCGGGCTGCCTCACCTTGAACCCGGTGGCGTTGGCGAGGGTGGCCGCCTCGAGCGACAGCTTGGTGCCATCGGCGAACGACGTGACCATGAAGGGCCGCTGCCCGTGCGCGTCGGCGAAGCCCTTCTGGGTGTCGGGATTGCGGTGGTGGTCGAGGAAGCCCTTGACGTTGCCGGCGAGCACCGGCCGGTAGCCGATCGACCGGACGAAGCGGAACATGTTCATCGCCACGCTCGGCTCGTCTCCGTCGGCGTTGGTGATGACCACGCCCGCCCGGTCGGCGAGGACCTTGAGGAGCGGGCCGACGGTCGCGTCGAGCTCCGCGTTGACGAGCAGGACGTGCTTGCGGTTGGCGATCGCCTCGGTCGCGACGCGGGCGCCGAACTCGACCTCGCCGGTGCACTCGATGATCGCCTCGATCTCCGCCGCCCGGCATAGCAGCAGCGGATCCGAGGTGACCGCCCGCGCGCCACGGCTGAGCACCCGACCGAGGGCCGCCTCGTCGCGCACCTGCTCGGCGCTGTCGATGCCGGCGTCGGCGAAGGCTTGCTCGGCGTTCGCGACGGTGCGGTTGGCGATCGCCACCACGCGCATCCCCACCATGTTGCGCTCGATCACCGCAGCCATGCCCCGGCCCATGTAGCCCGCCCCGACGATGCCGATCCTGATCGGATCGCCGTCCTGCTCGCGGCGCTCGAGCGCCTTGTCCACGATGATCACTGCGCGTCCTCCTCTGGCCGACCGTCTCCGGCGGCGCCGGGTGGCGACCACAGGTCCCAGCCGGCGTCCTGTTCGGAGATCACCTCGACCGGGAGCGGCCACTCGATGGCGAACGCCGGGTCGTCATAGCGCGCCCCGGTGGCGGCGTCCCGGGCGTATCTGGCGGTCGTGGAGTAGACGATCTCGCTGTCATCGGCGAGCGTCTGGTAGCCGTGCGCGCAACCATCGGGAATGTAGAGCATGGTGTGGTCATCGGCGCCGAGGGTGACGCCGACCCATTTCAGGTAGCTGGGCGAGGCAGGGCGCAGGTCGAGCGCCACGTCGTACACCTCACCGCGCGTGCACCGCACCAGCTTCACCTCGGCGTGGGGCTCACGCTGGTAGTGCATGCCCCGCAGGGTGCCGGCCCGGATGCTGCGCCCGACGTTGGCCTGGACCCACTCTCGCACGAGGCCCTGCTCCCCGAACTCGTCCTCGCACCATACCCGTGCGAAGAAGCCACGATCGTCGCTGATGCGGTCGATGTCGACGACCACCACGCCCTCGACGGCCGTCTTCGTGAACCTCACACGCCGATCCCCGCGTACAAGGGGACGGAGGACCGGTCGAGCATGCGCCGCCCGTCGACCACCAGCGGCGGCGGGTCGAGCCGGCGGACGAGCTCCGGGACCTCGCGGTAGTGATCCCAGCGCGTGACGACCACGACCGCGTCGGCCTGCTCCACAGCGTCGGCCAGGTCCTCCTTATAGGTGACGTCGCCCAGCCCGTTCAGCGCCTGCGGACCGACGACCGGATCGTGCACGGTCACCTCGGCCCCGGCCTCGCGCAATAGCCGCAGCACCGGGAGAGCCGGGGAGGACCGTACGTCGTCGGTGTCGGGCTTGAACGCAAGGCCGAGCACGGTGACGCGGCGCCCGCGCAGCTCGCCGAGCTCCCGGCGGACGAGGTCGACCAGCCGGCCGGGCTGACGCTCGTTGGTTTCGGCAACCGCTTCCAGCAGCGGCAACGGCGAGCCGACCTCACGGCCCCTTGCGGCCAACGCGGCCACGTCCTTGGGCAGGCAGCTTCCGCCGTAGCCGCAGCCCGCCTCGTAGAACGAGCTGAGCGGCGCGGTGACGGAGGTGCCGTCGGCCAGGCGGGTGGTGAGGTATCGCGACAGGTGCACTCCGCGCATGACCTCGACGGCGTCGATGCCGCCGATGGCGGACCCCAGATTCGCGATCTCGTTGGAGAACGAGATCGCGGTGGCGAGCATGGCGTTGGAGGCGTACTTGATCATCTCGGCGGTGGCGGCGTTGGTCTCGACGAGCGGCACGCCGCCGAAGCCGGCGTAGAGATCGCGCAGCGCCGCCACCGTCCGTTCGTCGCCGCCGACGACGATGCGGTCCGGCTGGAGGAAGTCCTCCACCGCCGTCCCCTCGGTGAGGAACTCCGGGTTGACCCCGACACCGAAGTCCACGCCCGCACGCTTCCCCGAGGTCCGCTCCAGGGCCGGCCGGACCACCTGGTCGGAGGTTCCAGGCACCACCGTGCTCTTCACCACCACGGCGTGGAACTCCGCGGTTGAGCTGAGCGCGGCGCCGATCGCCTCGACGGCCTGCTGCACGAACGACACGTCGATGCTGCCGTCGGGTCGCGAAGGTGTCCCCACGCAGACGAAGGTGAGCTCGCTCGACCGCACGGCCGGGGCCAGTTCGGTGGTCGCGCGCAGCCGAGCCGGCACGTTGCGCCGCAGCAGCGGCTCGAGGCCCGGCTCGAAGATGACCGGCTCCCCCCGGTTGAGGGCGTCCACCTTGCGCTCGTCGATGTCGACGCAGGTGACGGTGTGTCCGAGCTCGGCCAGCCCTACCGCGGTCACCAGGCCGACGTAGCCGGTGCCGACGACGGTGACGCGCATCAGCGTTCCTCCCCGGCCTGGTTCCCGCTGTACCACACGAGGGTCCTCTTGAGCCCTTCCTCGAGCGTCACCCGGGGCCGGTACTGGAGCTCCTGCCTGGCCTTGGTGATGTCCGGGCAGCGCCGGCTCGGATTGTCGACGAGGTAGTCCGACTCGGGACTCCGGCCCCTGACCACCTTCAGGCGATGGCCGAAGAGGTCGTTGGCGAGGCCGGCGACCCTCTCCGCCAGGTCGAGCATGGAGATCTCGGGGCCGTCGACCCCGATGTTGTAGGGCTCGCCCCGGCGGCCGCGCAACAGCGCCAGGTAGTAGCCCGTGATCGCGTCAGAGACGTAGCAGAAGGTGCGCGTCGGGGAACCGTCGGAGAGCAGCACCAGGTCACGCCCGCCGAGCGCGTCGCGAAAGAAGTCGGCGATGACGCGCCCGTCGGTGATCTTCATCCCGGGGCCGTAGTTGTTGAACGGGCGTGCCATCGCGACCGGCACCCCGTGCTGCTGCGCGAAGTTGACGCACAGGGTCTCGCCGTAGCGCTTGGACTCGTCGTAGCACGCCCGCGGTCCGGTGCAGGAGACGTTCCCGCGGTAGGTCTCCGGCGTCGGGATCGCCTCGGGTGCGGGGTCGCCGTAGATCTCGCTGGACGAGTAGAAGAGGAAGCCCTCCATCTCCAGCCCCGCCTCGAGGCGCTGCCTCGCGTAGTCCAGCAGGGTCCGCAGGCCGTTGATGTTGGCGTCCATCGTCTCGATCGGGTGGGCCCGGTAGTAGGTCGGCGACGCGATCCCCGCCGCGTGGATGACGTAGGGAAAGTCGCCCATCCGGTCGGGGAGCGGCGCGCGCATGTCGTGGACGACGAGCTCGACGTCAGGCCGGGGCTCCAGCTCCTTGAGCCATCCGGGGACGCCCCGGAAGTAGTTGTCGAAGACGGTGACCCCGATGGGGGGCTCGTCAGGATGCGCGTCGTTCCAGGCGAGCGGCAGCTGCACCAGGTAGTAGCCCAGGAAGCCGGCTCCGCCGGTGATGAGCACGCGCCGGCCCGATATGCGCCGGAGGTCGGCTTCGAGGTCCTGGGCGATGGCGGTGAGGTCGCCGTCGCGCACGCCAGCGGCGCCTAGGTCTGGTTGGGCGGCGGTGCCGGCCACGTCGATCGGTCCTCCTTGTCCGATGGCTGGCGCCAAGCATAGAGCGCGTCCCATGGCGGCAGGCGGTCATATTTTCGGCCACTCCCGGCCGCCCACCTGGCAGCCTGACTACTCTTGACGGCGCGAGCGATCGAGGAAGGACCCTCGAGCCGGTCCTCACAGCGCTCGCGTCCCGCCGTTCATCGAGATGACTTCAGGAGGACCGACCCCATGACTCCGCGGGTGAGCGTCGGAGTACCCGTGCGCAACGGCGAGCGGTTCCTGGAGCGCCAGCTCGATTCGCTGCTCGCGCAGGACTTCGTCGACTTCGAGCTCGTCATCTCCGACAACGCCTCCACGGACGGCACGGAGGAGATCTGCCGCCGGTACGCCGCCGGCGACGCCCGCGTCCGTTACCACCGGACCGAGGAGAACCACGGGCTGGCGTGGAACCACAACCGGACCTTCGAGCTCGCCGAAGCGCCCTACTTCAAGTGGGCCGCCCACGACGACGAGCATGAGCCGACCTATCTCTCCAGGTGCGTGCAGGTCCTCGACGCCGACCCGTCGGTGATCTGCTGCCACAGCGCGTCGGTTGTCATCGACGAGGACGGCAACGTGCGGGAGCACTGGCCGGCGCGCGAGCGCATCGCCTCCCCGGCGACGCACGTGCGGCTCAACGAGATGCTCCGTCCGCATCCCGTCGGCTTGATGTACGGCGTGATGCGCGTTGACGCCCTCCGCCGTACCGGGTTGCACCGGCCGTTTCCGGACAGCGATCATGCGTTCCTGGCCGAGCTCGCGCTGCTCGGGCGCCTGGTGGAGGTCCCCGAGCCGCTGTTCAGGAAGCGTGACCATGCCGACAACGGCCCAACCGGGCGGCCGGACTCCGGCTCGAAGTGGACCTACTTCGCGGGCAGGACCGCCGGTCGGCGGACGCTGCCGGGATGGCCGCTGACCAGCGAGATGGTGCGGATCATCGCGCGCTCCGATACCGAGGGCATGGAGCGGGCTCTCTGCTGGCGCGCGTTCGCCATATGGATGCTTCGTAAGCCTCCCCGCCATGCGGTGAGGACGCTCGAGCGCGCGTTGGCCGCCGCCGGCCGGGAGGACGCGGCGGCTAACGTGCGGAGGCCCCGGCAGCTGGTTGCGGTCCTGCGCGCTGGGAAGAGCGCTCCGACCGCCGAGTGAGCGTTCGACGCCGAGGGGCCTACCGATGACCGCGCACGCCGCTCTTCGCAACGCGGAGCGCATGCCTGCACGGGTCGGCGCGAGGCGGCCGGCGGTCTGGCTGGTAGCCGGCAACCTCGCCTTCAACGTCCTCGGTCTGGCGACGGGCCCCATCCTGGCGCGCGCGCTGGGTCCCTCGGGCCGCGGAACGCTCACGGCCATCCTCGTTCCGCTCTTCCTGGCGTCCTGGGTCTTCGCGCTCGGACTGCCGTCGTTCGCACGCTTCAGTGCGGCACGCGATCGCCGACCGCGAACGTTGGCGGCGACACTCGGCGCGCTGTCGCTGGTCAGCGGAGTGGTCGCCTTCGCCGCCGCCCCCGCGATCGCCTCCGCACTCGCGGAAGGCCGCGGGGTGGTGCACGACTTCCTGCTCGTCGGGTTCGCCTTCCTCCCGGTCCTGATCTTCGGAAACGTGACGATGAGCCTCCTCGCCGGCCTCGAGCTCTGGCGGCTGACCGTCGCGGCCCAGCTGCTGCCGCCGGTGACGACCCTCCTCGGGCTGCTCGTCCTATGGGGGACAGGAGAGCTCACGGTGTCCACGGCGGCGGCCGTGAGCGTCGGGGGGCAGCTGCTGATCTTCCTGCCGGCGGCGGTGGCGCTCAGACGCAGTGGCGGTGGCTTCCGGTTCGAGGGACGCCTCGCGCGGCGCGCGCTGGGCTTCGGGTTGCGGGCGTGGCCGGGGCAGTTGAGCTCGCTCGCGAATGCGCGGCTCGACCAGCTGCTCATGATCCCGCTGGTCGACCCGGCGGACCTTGGGCTCTACGTGGTCGCGTTCACCGTCTCGACGGGCCCCGCCGTGCTCGGACGCGGCCTCGCACTCGCGCTAGGCCCCCGGATATCGCGTGGGCAGGTAGACCTCGCGCGGACCGGCGCTCGCGTGCTCATCCCGGTCGTCCTGGGCGCCACGGCGTTGATCGCCGCCATCACCCCCATCGCGCTGCCGCTTCTCTTCGGCGAGGACTTCGAGCCGGCGGTTCCGCTGGCGTTGATCCTGCTCGGCGCGGCTATCCCGTACCAGGGCTCCATCTTCCTCGGCGAGGCGCTGTCGGCCTCGGGGCGCCCCGGCCAGTTCGCGATGGGCCACATCGTCGCGTTCATGGTCACCCTGCCCGGCCTGCTGGTGCTGCTGCCGACACTCGGGGTCTACGGCGCGGCCCTGGTGTCGGTGGCGGCGTACCTCGCGCAGTTCCTCTACGTCATCGTCGCGGCGCACCGGCACTTCGGCGGCGCGTACTCCGATTTCCTCCTCCCGCGCCGTGCCGACCTAGGCGTGATCAGGTCGGCGCTGCCAGGCCGGCTGGGCGGAGGTCGCGCCGAGGGGCGGCGATGATCGCGCGCGTGGCCGGCGGCAGGCCGGCGTTGGTGCGCATGCCGTCCAGCGGCGCCTTCCCGCTCGCCGCGAGCGGCGCCTGTGCGACCGTCGCGCTCCTCACGGTGGTGATGCCTCGCGCGGCGCTCAGCCTCGTGATCGTCCTTCTGATCGTGGCGCTCTGGCTGATCCGGCCGGACCTCGGCGTCGTGGCGCTCTGGACGACGTGGCTACTGATCGCCGGGGCCCGCCGCGTGCTCGACCTGGCGCTCCCGGTGGAGGGCTACGATCCGCTGTCGATCGTCCCGTTTGCCGCGACGGCCGCCGTGGCGGCGCTCGAGCTGCTCAAGCGCCGCCTTCCGCCGCGGCCTCAGCGAATCATGATCCTCGCCGCTCTCGGCCTCGCGATCGGCGTGCCGGCCGGCGCTTGGAACCCCCCGGCGCTGACCTTCGCGCTCTTCGCCTACGGCGCGGGAATCCTCGCCTTCGGGATCGGATACGCCGAGGGGCTCCGGACTGAGCGCTCCACCAGCGGCAGCCGGTGCGTCGCAGCATTGCTCGCACCGCTCGCCTTGTACGGACTCGCGCAGTACGTCCTGGCTCTCCCTGCGTGGGATGAGCAGTGGGTTCGAGAGGCCCAGCTCACGAGCATCGCCGTTCCTGGCGATATTGAGCATGTGCGTGTGTTCTCGGCACTCAACTCCCCGGCGACGTTCGGATCGGTGCTGGCCGTCGGACTGGTCGCGGTGCTGGCCCGCGACCGCATTACGCCCGGAGCCGCGATCGCCGCGGCCTTGGCACTCGTGGCACTCGGGCTCACCTATGTGCGGATGGCGATTCCGGCGCTGGCCATAGGACTGATCGTGTACGCGGCGGCGTCGCGGTGGCGCGCGCTCCCACGTGTGGCCGGGTTCGCAGCCGCCGTCGTGGCTGCGAGCCTCGCGCTCGGGGCGACGACCCAGGCGGGCGGCCTCGTCCTCGAGCGCGTCTCGACGCTCGGGTCGTTGAGCGCGGACAGATCGGCCAATGAGCGTCAGACGACGTTCTGGCAGGTCGTGCCCGAGGCGGCTCTGTCGCCTCTGGGCCACGGCGTGGGGACTGCCGGCGAGCCTTCCAAGCTGGCCCCCGAGGCCGCGTTCGGAGCGGCCGTGGACAACGGCTACCTCGGACTCCTCTACCAGCTGGGACCGGTCGGCTTCCTCTTGGTCCTGGCCGCGATGGCGGCCGCCGTCGGATCTCTCATCCGCGCCCGGGCGCCCACGCCGGGGCTGCAGCGGGCACGGCAACTGGACCTTGCCATCGTGGCGACCTTGTTCGTGCTTGCAGTGGCGACCGACGTCTTCTACGGCATATTGGGTGCGCTGCTCTGGTTCCACCTCGGTCACGGGCTGGCGCTCGCTGATCGTTCAGGCGCGCCGCCCGCCGCTCGCCGGCCTGGAATCCGCGAAACGCTACGATCCGGTCGAGACGCGGGACGCTATGACTGATCAGGTCGGACAGTCTCCGAACGGCTTCGGAGGCCGGGCGCCAACGGCTCGTCTGACATGACGCGCGACCGCTTGATGGATCTCGACGCTTCCACGTGGAACGACCCCGGGCCAGGGCCGGCGGACACGCGACCCAGATCCGAGGACAACGCGATTGTGTCGCTGCTGCATCTCCTGCGGCGCAATGGGCGGCTCATCGCACTGACGGCGCTGGCCGTGGGGGCTCTGGCCTACGGCGTGTCGTCCTTGCTGCCGGAGCGCTATGAGTCGACGGCATCTCTTCTCTTCCAGCAGTCGGCCCTGGTCGGCCAGCTCACGGGCTTCAACACGGGCGACCAGTTCGGCACGGTCGAGGAGGAGGGAGCGACGAACGTCGCGCTCGTCAGCTCTCGTCCGGTGGCGACCGAGACGGCACGCAGCCTCGGCGGCGACTACGACTTCGAGTCGGTCAGCGACGCCGTCGCGGTCAAGGCGCGCCCCAGCACGAGCGTCGTGGACCTCACAGCCAGTGCCGGGTCCGCGGCGGAGGCGGCGCGGATCGCGAACACGTACGTCCGCGTGTTCCTGGAGAACCGCAGTGAGCAGGTCAGGCAGGTGCTCGAGCAGGCACTCAGGCGCCTGGAGCGCGAACTGGACCTCCTTCCGGCCAGCGCGCGCGAAGGTGCGCCCGGCAAGGACCTCACGGAGCGCATCGGCACGCTGCGAACGCTCCTCGCGGTGCGGTCCCCGAATGTCGAGCCCATCCAGCAGGCGGAGGCACCTGTCGCGCCGACTTCGCCGCGTCCCAAGCGCAACGCCTTGCTCGGCCTGCTCTTCGGTCTCGTCCTGGGAGTCGCGCTGGCCGCGCTGCGGCAGCAGGCGGACCAGCGCATCCGCGAACCGGAGGACCTCGAGTCACTCTCCCGGCGTCCGCTGCTCGGGGTCCTCCCGCGCCATCCCGCACTGGCGCGCCCGGTCCCACCGCTCGACCTGCCACCGGACGTCCTGGATGCGTTCCGGCTGCTCGAAGTCCGCCTTCGATACCGCCGTGGGGCGCGCGATACCGCATGCATCATGGTCACGTCGGCGGTGATGGGCGAGGGCAAGACGGTGTGTGCCTGGCACCTCGCGGTCGCGCTGGCGGCCAGCGGCAAGCGCACGGCCTATATCGAGGCCGACCTCCGGAGGCGCAGCGTCGCGGACCGCTGGCACCTCGCTCCCGAACCCGGCCTCGCAGACGTGCTCCGCGAACGCGCGAGCATCGAAGACGCGACACAGCAGATTCCGGTGTCGCACAGCCAGGATGGCCACGACGGCGTCCTTACGCTCGACGTCATCACGGCGGGCGAGCAAGTCGAGCGGCCGACCGACCTGTTCGACTCGCCGGCGATGCGCAGCTTCATCAACACGTGCATCGCGCGCTACGACGCCGTCATCATCGATACGCCGCCGATCTCCTACGTGGCCGACGCCGTGTCGCTGCTCGGCGCCGTGAGCGGGGTGGTCATCGTCGGATCGCTCGACGTCACGCCGCGCCGCAGCTTCGAGCGGCTGCTGACCAACCTCGAGCAGACCGGGGCGCCGATCTACGGCGTGATCGCGAACGGGGTCCGCGTGCGCGAGTTCTACGGCGCTCCGGCCTACGGCAGCTGAGACGGGTCGGGTGCACGCTCAGAAAGGCGCCACGGCGGCATCCGCCGCCCCAACGCGCACCCCGGCCGTCCGCGCGGCGCGGATCGCCGGGCTGGCGCTCGTCGACCCCCTGTACCGGCGCGTGAAGCGGTCCAGGGCAGCGGCGCTGCTCGACGCGCCGCTGCTACGACGGCTGCGCTATCGCGTCGTCCCCGGCATGGGCCCTCGCGAAGTGCTCGACGTGATCGAGATCCTCGAACGCGGCGGCGCCCCGGCCTGGCTGGTCGGCGGCTGGGGCGTGGACGCGCTCGTCGGGCGGCAGACGCGCAAGCACCCGGACGTCGACGTCGCCGTCGAGCGGCGGGACCTGGACCAGGCCCTGGAGTCACTCGAGGCAGCCGGGTTCGCCGTCGTGCAGCGCGAGATCCTGCCGAACTGGATGCCGACGATGATCGTGCTGCGCGACGCCAAGCGGCGCTGGATCGAGCTGATGGTGGTCGACGTCCCCGGCCCGCCACCCGAGGACGACGGGCGTCCGGAGGGCATGCGCTTCCGCTACACGGACGCGTCGTTCACCACGGGGAGCTTGAACGGTCGACGCGTGCGCTGTCTCGCCGCGGGCACGCAACTGCTCTTCCACACCGGGTACCCGCCGCGCGACAGCGACCGCCACGACGTCAGCCTCCTCACGCGGACGTTCGCGCTGCCGACGCCCGACGCGTACGCGTGACATCGGCGCCCGACGTGGCGGCGCGGCTCCGCGGCGCGGCCAAGGCGACGGCTCGGCGCGTAGGCGTGGCGAAGCGCGACACGCACACCGAGCTGATCATCGAGGTGCCGTGCGCCGCTGCGCTGGTGCAGGGATGGCCGTCCCGCGGACGGCGCAAGATCGGCTGGCGGCACGTGACGGTGCTCGACCCCTTCGTTCCGTCCTTCGTTCTCGACCGGAGCGCCATCGCGACGGTTCGGGAGGTGCTCAGCGGCTTTCAGCCCTTCGCCTACCGGCTCGCCCGCATCGATCGCTTCCCCGGGGTCCTGTACGCGGCGCCCGAGCCGGCCGAGCCGTTCGTCGCGATCACGGAGGCGCTGTGGCGTCGCTTCCCGGAGTACCCGCCGTACGGAGGCGCCTTCGACGAGATCGTCCCGCACGTCACGCTGGCCCTTGGCGACGAGCCCGCCGGTCTGACCGAGCACGTGCTGGAGCGGCTCCCTGTCGACGGGCGCGTCGAGGAGGTCGTCCTGATGATGGAGTCTCCCGACGGCAGATGGCATGCCGCCGAGCGCTTCGCGCTCGGCGGTCGTGCGTGGCCTCAGTCCTGAGGCGTCGTCCCGGCCGTGTAGTGCGCGCCGATGCGGGTGGCGCTCAGCGCGGTGGGGTAGATCGCGGCTTCGTCGACGCCGCCGTTGAAGAACACGCCGCCGGACTGGCCGAGGAACAACCCGAAGTTGTTGTCGACCATGGTTTGGTTGGTGTAGGTGGCCGGGCTGACGTCGACCCCGTCGATGTACCACTTGACGGCCGTCCCGGCCTTGGTGATCGCCACGTGATGCCAGCGAGTGGTGTCGGTGATCGTCGCCGTCGACCCGCCGACGTCGCCGACCGCCGAGCGCCTCAGCGTCAGCTTGTTGTTCGGGTTGATCTGCATGATCCACGACCCGTCGCGCTTGGACAGGATCGCCTGCGCCACGGCGCTGCTGATCGACCCGCGCTTGATCCACGCCTCCAGCGTGAACGCGTCACCCGTGTTCAACCCCGCGCTCGGAGCCGTCGAGATACTCGAGCTCGTGCCGTTGAACAACGCCGCCGCATCGCCACCATTGCCGACCACGCCACCAGGAATCCGCGTCATCGCCGTCGGCGTCCCGTTGCGACCACCGATCCGGTCGATGTACGGACCGACCGCCGGATCGCCCAGCTTGTAATGCGCCAGCGGCCCATCCTGCGAGACCACCTGGTCATACGCCGTCGCCGCCGGCACCTGCACCGACACCGACTCGCTCAACCCCGACACGTTCCCCGCCGCATCCCGCGCACGCACCGCGTACCGATACGTAGCGCCCGCCACGGCCGTCGTATCCACGTAACGGGCCGTCCGCGTGGGGGTCGTCGTCAGCAGCGCGCCGTCCCGGTAGATCTCATAGCCCACCGTGCCGACGTTGTCGCTGCTCGGGTTCCACTTGAGATCGACGCGCTGGGCGTTCGGGGACGTCGCCGAGAGGTTCGCCGGGACCGGCGGGGCGGAGCTGTCAGGTGCGGTGCCGTCGCACGTGTCACTCCCGGAGTCGAGGACGGAACCCGTGATGGATCGGAATCGCCATTCGTACGTGCCGGCGCCGAGCGTCATCTCCAGCACGCCGAAGGTGGCGGCGACGTCGGCCTCGCTGTTGGCGATCGGGTCGCCCATCGGGTGCAGCGCCTGGCCCCCGGTACCTACAACGAAGCTCCGCACGCCGTGTTGGAGATCCAGAGCGCCTGCCGGATCCTGAGGCGCGAAGCGCTCGTAGTGGGCGTCGTGACTGGTCATGAGCACGTCGCCGCCGTTGTCGTAGAGCGTCTCGTACAACGGCTTGACGTCAGCGACGCCCGGGCGGAAGAAGTCGCCGGAGTCGAAGCGGGGGTGGTGCCAGTACGCCAGCGTGCAGCTCTCCGGGTGGGCCGCGAGATCGGCGGCCAGCCAGTCCTGCTGCGGAGATCCCACGTCGCAGCCGCCCACCTTGGAGCAAGTCGAGTTCAGGGCGACGATGTGCCAGCCGCCGAGGTCGTAGCTGTAGTAGCCCTTCCCGCGTTCGCCCGCGGCGGCCCCGAAGTAGTCGAAGTAGCCGCTCGCCGAGCCCGTGGCATCGCAGTCGGCGCCTCCGCTCGTGTCGTAGTCGTGGTTGCCGGGCACCGGGTGGGTGATGTCCTTCAGCCGTCCCCAGGTCGGGTCGTAGGACTGTTGGAAGGAATCCGGCCCGCCGCAATCGCCCTGCACGTCGCCCAGCGCGAGGACGGCGTTGAGGTCACGGCCCACCAACAGGTCGGAGGTGGACTTCTGCCGGCAGGCGCCGACCGTGCCGACGCCGCCGTTGTACTTGGAGTTCGAGGGGCTGCACGCGATGTCGCCGGCTGCCGCGATGACCGCCGGAAGCGCCGGGGAGATAACGCCGGTCGGCGCCGACACCGCCGTCGCCGACCCGACGCTGTTGCTCGCCGTGACCGCGGCCCGGACCGTGCCGGCGACCTCGGCACCGGTCAGCGCATAGTCGGCCTCATCCGCACCGGCAATCGCGGTGCAGTCACGGCCGGCGCCGTCGCAGCGCCGCCACTCATACGCATAAGCGATCGGCTCGCTCCCGGACCAGGTCCCCCGATCCGCGATCAGCGTCTCGCCAGCCCGCTCCACACCGCTGATCGACGGCGCGCTCGTGTTCTCCGGCGCCGTCAACGCCGCCGCGATCACCCCGGTCGCCGCCGACACCGCCGTCGC